>WNFT01003287.1_pt1 | contig 13948 bp, 14 predicted proteins | sample 5400191 | NCBI WGS metagenome assembly WNFT01 (sample SAMN13153359, study PRJNA577476) | soil metagenome | isolation source: 80 cm saprolite under Madrone tree | place: USA:California | collected 2016-06-14
GGCATTTCCACCAACGAAGACCTGCTCGATTTCTACCGCCAGCTCCCCAACGGCGACCGCCAGTTCGTGATTCTCCCGAATGTTGCCCACAGCATCGGATACGCCAACAACCGGCACATGGCGAACCATGTGATGCAGGGGTTCCTGACGATGCCGCCGCAGGTGGCGTCGTAACACGGGCACGGCCCCTGAAATTCAGCAAGTCTGAAAGGCTCGGATGACGCGTTCAGCAACATCCGGGCTATTTTTTCATTCATCCTTGGAATACAGAATTGCTTCGTAGTCCATCGCGCCGTGCAGGATACGCATCACGTCAATCTGATGAACGTCAACGTGATAGAAAATCAAATAGTTGCCGTGAACCACGCGGCGGATTCCGTCGTGCTTGTAGCGACGGACCAGCGCATATCCCTTCGGGGCGTCGGCAAGCGCCTCGCACTTCCGGCGTAATTCGCAAAGGTAACCGCCCGTACGGGATTATGTTCGGCAATCGCATTGCCGATTCGCTCCAAGTCAACCTCAGCTTCGGGGCCGATGATAACAATCATGAGCCCTGGGTTTACGCCATGGCTCGATATTTGGCTTCTAGTCGATCGAAGACTTCAGCGGTAGGTTTTCCCCGTCCGGCTTCTATGTCAGCGAGGCCGCGCGAAATTGAAGCGTCGAGGTCTGCAAGGCGCGCTTCCCGCTCTTGAATAAGCCGCACCCCCTCCTGCAGCACCTCGTTCTTTGACCTGTAACGGCCGGATGCAACCAAGTTTGCCACGAACTCTTCGAGTTGGTTGCCTAACTCAACACTGGCGGTCATTGTCAATCCTCCGCAATATCAGAATGCGGTAAGCAATAATTAGTGACGATCGGCCGGAAACGCCAGTCTTTCGTTGCCTCTACACCGGCTGCGCCTCCATCTCCTCGCCCACGGTGATCGGATGCGCCATGGTGGCGTGCAGCTTGTCGGCGTCAAGCTCGCCTTCCCAACGGCTGATCACGATGGTGGCGACGCCGTTGCCGACGAGATTGGTGAGCGCGCGGCACTCGCTCATGAACTTGTCGATGCCGAGCAGGATCGCCAGCGACTGGATCGGAATGTCCGGCACGATGGCAAGCGTTGCGGCGAGCGTCACGAAGCCGGCACCCGTCACGCCCGAGGCGCCTTTGGAGGTGATCATGGCGATGACCAGGATGCCAAGCTCCTGGCCGATCGTGAGCGGCGTGTTGGTCGCCTGGGCAAGGAACAGCGTCGCCAGCGTCATATAGATGTTGGTGCCGTCGAGGTTGAAGCTGTAGCCGGTCGGGATGACGAGGCCGACCACCGATTTCGAGGCGCCAAGGTGCTCCATCTTCTGCATCATGTGCGGCAGCACCGTTTCGGACGAACTGGTGCCAAGTACGATCAGAAGCTCGTCCTTGATGTAGCCGATGAAACGCAGGATCGAGAAGCCGCTGAGCCGCGCGATCGTGCCGAGCACGATGAGAACGAACAGCAATGACGTGGCGTAGAAGGTCGCAATCAGCGCACCGAGATTAACCAGCGAGCCGACGCCGTAAGCGCCAATTGTGAAAGCCATGGCGCCGAATGCACCGATCGGCGCCACCCGCACGATGATGCGGATGATGCCGAAGAAGACCCGCGCCGCCTTGTCGATGGCGCCGGCGATTTCTTCGCCGGCCTTGCCCATCAGCGAGATGGCAAAACCTGACAATATCGAGACCAGGAGCACCTGCAGCAGGTCGCCGCGCGCCAGCGCGCCGAAAAACGAGTCCGGTATGATCGCCATCAGGTGCGCAACCAAACTTTCGTCCTTGGCCCGCGTCACATAGGTGGAAACGGCCTTCGGATCGATCGTGGCGGCGTCGATGTTGAAGCCGCTGCCAGGATGTATGAGCTCGCCCACGATGAGGCCGAACGCCAACGCGAAAGTCGAAACCACTTCGAAATACAACAGCGTCTTCACGCCGATTCGACCGACCTTCTTCAGATCGCTCATCGAGGCGATGCCGTGCACGACGGTGCAGAAAATAAGCGGCGCGATCATCATTCGGATCAGCGCGATGAAACCGTCGCCAAGCGGCTTCATCGCCTTGCCGGCATCGGGAAAGAAATGCCCAAGCACAACGCCGGCCGCAATCGCAATCAACACCTGGACGTAGAGGATTTTATACCAGGGATGGTGGGCGGATATGGGCGCGGGCGCCCGGGCAGGCGTTGTGGCGTCCATCGGTCAATTCCTCCCTGCCGAGCAGCCGTTCTGCAGCTTCATTTCATGCCTGCCGCACGCGCCATCGACTATCATCAATTCGGCTAAGCGAGCGCAAAGTCGCACCCCGGCAATGCATTTGCGATGGTGCAGATTCGTAGCCCGGATGAAGCGACCGCCTGTGGTCGCGTCATCCGGGGCAGCGCTGTCAAGCGCGGAAGGCTTGCACCCGGATTACGCTTGCGCTCCATCCGGGCTACTACGCCGTAAAAAAAGCGCGCAGCTCGCGATAGGTCTCCTCGGGCGCCTCCTCGGAGAGGTAATGGCCGCATGGGAGCGCCACTGCGCCGCGAATGTCGGACGCATAGTTCCGCCACACCTCGGCTGGCTTGTGATTGCGCCCGACCGCCCCGGTAGCCCCCCACAGCAGCAGGACTGGGCATTCGACTTTGCGTCCGGCAGCAAAATCCTGCGTATCCATGTCGAAGTCGACGCCGAAGGTCGCGCGATAGTCCTCGCACATGGCGTGGATGGTGGCCGGATTGCGGAAGCAGCGCACGTATTCGGCGAGCGCCTCCTTGCCGAAAAAGCTCAGCCCTTGCTCGGTTTTGGCGAGCTTGCGGGTGATGAAAAAGTCCGGATCCGCGCCCATCAGCCGCTCCGGCAGGTCGAACGGCTGGATCATGAAGAACCAGTGATATGAGGCCTTTCCCCACTCGCGGGTGACGTGGTTGAACAAATGGTGCTGCGGGATGATGTCGAGGATGGCGGCGCGCACGACCTTGTCGGGATGATCGAGCGCCATGCGATGCAGCACCCGGGCGCCGCGGTTGTGACCCGCCGCCATGAAGCGGTCGAAGCCGAGCGCCGCCATCACCTCGACCTGGTCCTGCGCCATGGCGCGAAAGGAGTAAGCCGCGTGATCGTCGCCGCCCGGGGGTTTTTCGGAATCCCCGTAGCCCCGCAGGTCGGTGCACACGACGGTGAATTCTTCCGCCAACCGCGGCGCGAATTTGTGCCAGCTCGCATGGGTGAACGGGTTGCCGTGCATCAGCAGCAGCGGTGGTCCGCTGCCGCCGCGCACCGTAACGATGCGGGCGCCGCTGGTCGCAATCTCGCGGCGGGTAAAGTTCTCGAACATGATGCGCGTCTATTCTTTTCCCTCCCCGTCTTCGGGGAGGGTGGCCGAGCGGAGCGAGGTCGGGTGGGGAATGACGCAGCGCAATGTCGTGGAAAAGGCCCCACCCCAACCCTCCCCGAAGACGGGGAGGGAGAAGAACTCAATCCGCCGTTGCGCCGCTCGCCTTGATCGGGCCGGCCCATTTCTCGATTTCGCTCTTCACGAAATTCCCCAGATAGGCCGGCGTAGCGCGATCGTCGGGGACGATCTGGGCGCCGAGCCCTTCGAGGCGCTCCTTCACCAGCGCGTTATGCATCGCCTGCAAGGTTGCGTCGTTGAGCTTCTTGACGATCGCCTCCGGTGCGTTCTTGGGCAGGAAGATCGCATTCCACGTATAGGCTTCCGCATTGGCGAGGCCCTGTTCCACCGTGGTTGGCACGTTCGGCAGCGCCGGTGAGCGCGTCTTGTTCATCAAGGCGATCGCCTTCACGGTGCCACCGTCGATCTGCGCCTTGGCGGTGGTGACGATCTCGCAAAGATAATCGATGCGCCCCGCTTGGAGGTCTTGCATGGCGGGTCCGGTGCCGCGATAGGGCACATGGGTGATATGCGTGCCCATGGCGACGTCTAGCACCACGCATGCCAAGTGGGTCGCCGAGCCGGCGCCGGCTGAGCCGAAGCTCATCTTGTCCTGGTTCTTCTTGGCGTATTCGACGAATTCCTTGAGATTGCTGACCGGCAAATCCTTGCGCACGATCAGCACGGTCGGGACTTCGGCGATCAGCGCCACCGGGGTGAAGTCGGCCGCGGCGTTATAGAGCGGCCTCTTGTAAAGCGTCTGGTTCTGGGCGTGGGTGCCCACGGTGCCAAGGGAAATGTTGTAGCCGTCCGGGGCCGCCTGGGCGACCCGCAACACCCCCGTCATGCCGCCGGCGCCGCCGACATTCTCGATGATGACCTGCTGCCCGAGCACCTCCCCCATCCGCTGCCCGACCAGCCGGCCCAGGATGTCGGTGGGGCCTCCGGCCGCGAAAGGAATGATCATGGTGATCGGCCGGCTCGGATAGGTCTGGGCCGAAGCGGTCGTCACGCCCGCAACGCAGATTGCGAGCGCGGTGATGAAACTGGATGTCTTGCGCATGTTGTCCTCCAGGATAGCCGGCACCATCGGGCAATCGAGGGTGACAGGTCAAGCCGGGCGTTGGACGGCATCGATCGACCCGAATGACCCGGATACTGAAGATGCGGCAAGCGACAGTTGTCGACATGAGCTCAGCCGCAACCCGGCAGCCAGGGCTCGGCTTCGACCGCCGCGATGTCGCCTTGCGCCAGCTTGACCCACAGGCAAAGGACCTTCTCGCGCGGCACATCCGTCATGTGTCGTGGGTTGTCCGCGTCAGCCTCGACATTCTCCCACACAAGCAGGCCGGAGCGAAATGCGCTGAGGCACCACTCCGTTTCATGCTTCAGGGCAACATCAGGGTGCTCTGGGTCGTCCATGTCGAGTGATTGCAGGAGTTCACGAAGCCGTTCGATCGATGGATTGGATTCCGACCCTCGCCAGCGGGAGTATGCACAAAAGGCCATGTCACCATCTGTCGTCTCAGATTATTCTTGGCAGGGTTGTGGGTCCAGAAGGCAATCCAGTCAAGCACATCCTCCCCAGGTCCGATCCGCCCGTTACAGCGGCGGAGACAACTTTTCTCCGAAGGTGTCATCGCCGTATAGTTGCTGCTGTTGACGCCGGGAGCTGCCCTCGAGGCAGGTCAAGCCGCGACTTGCCGCGTGGGCGACCCCGGCTTACGACCGAGCATAAAAAGGGGAGAAGCATCATGACTGAGACCAGAGTCGCCATAGCGGGTCTCGGCGCGATCGGACGCACGGTTGCGCGGCGGCTTGCCGAGGGGATACCGGGGCTTACGCTCGCCTGCGGGGCGGCGCGGGATGAGGCCAAGGCAAAAGCGTGGCTCGATAAGGCGAACATCGCCTGTCCGCTTGTGGACCTCACCGAATTTCCCCGCTATGCCGATCTCGCGGTCGAATGTGCGCCGGCCGAAATTTTGGAGAGCATCTGCACGCCGATGCTGACCGCCGGCAAGCGCGTCATGGTGCTCAGCGCCGGCGCCCTGCTGCCGCGGCCGCACCTGCTCGATCTCGCCCGCCAGCATGGCGGCGAGATCATTGTGCCGACCGGTGCGCTGCTCGGCCTCGACGCCGTTGCAGCCGCGGCCGAGGGCGTCATCCGTTCAGTCCGCATGACCACCCGCAAGCCGCCACGCGGCCTTGCGGGCGCCGATTACCTCGTCAAGAACGGTATCTCGGTTGAGGGACTCAACGTTGCCAAATGCGTATTTGCCGGGACCGCTCGCGAGGCCGCTGCCGGGTTTCCGGAAAACGTCAACGTGGCGGCGGCGCTGTCGCTGGCCGGCATTGGTCCCGACCGCACCACAATCGAAATATGGGCCGATCCCGCAGTGACCCGAAACTGCCATTCCATCGAGGTCGATTCGGATTCGGCGCGGTTTTCGTTTTCGATCGAAAACATCCCGTCGGAAAATCCCAGGACCGGCCGGATCACGGCGCTCTCCGTCATCGCGGCGCTGCGCAAGCTCAATGCGCCGCTGCGGGTGGGGACGTAGAAGCATTTTTGATGAGTTTGACATCCAATGATGCTGTCGTCGCCCGGCTTGACCCGAAGTCGGGCCTGCCCGACTTCGGCACTTACTAAATGATCGAAATCGGAAGCATCCGATTTCGATTGTCGATCCAGTAACCACCGACCGGGGATACTGGATTGCCCGGTCAAGCCGGGCAATGACACCGCGGGGATTGAAAAAACCTCCCTTCACGCCTCTGCGTATGGGACATCACCTCACAACATCCCGGTCGCCAAATAGGTCAAAGCCCCGATCGCCGCGGCCGCGGGGATCGTGATGATCCACGCGACGACGATCGTGTTGGCCACGTTCCAGCGCACGGCGGACGTGCGCCGGGCCGCCCCGACGCCCACGATCGCTCCCGTGATGGTGTGGGTCGTCGATACCGGAATGCCAAGATATGTCGCCATAAACAGCGTGATGGCGCCGCCGGTTTCGGCGCAGAAGCCCTGGACCGGCGTAAGCCGCGTGATCCGCGAGCCCATGGTGCGCACGATACGCCAGCCGCCCGCGAGGGTTCCAAGCGCCATCGCGGCCTGGCAGCTCAACACGACCCAGAACGGCACATGGAATTCCGCCCCGAGATAGCCCTGCGAATACAACAGTACCGCGATGATCCCCATGGTCTTCTGCGCGTCGTTGCCGCCATGACCGAGCGAGTAGAGCGAGGCCGAGACGAATTGCCAGACCCGGAATGTGCGGTCGACCGCATAAGGGGTTTGACGCACGAAAACCCACGACACCGCAAGCACCAGCGCCAGCGCAATTAGAAAGCCGACGAAAGGGGACAGTACGATAGCGGCCGAGGTTTTGCCGAGGCCCGGCCAGACGATCGCACCGAGGCCGGCTCTTGCGGTTCCGGCGCCGACAAGACCGCCGATCAAGGCATGGGAACTGCTGGACGGAATGCCGGTAAGCCAAGTGAGCACATTCCACACGATCGCCCCCGCAAGGGCGCCAAACACCACGCGGGCGTCGATCGCGCCGGCCGCCACGATGCCGGTGCCGAGAGTCTCGGCGACGTTAAGGCCAAAAAACAGGAACGCGATGAAGTTGAAGGCCGCGGCCCAGAATACTGCGTAAATCGGCTTTAATACGCGCGTTGACACGATCGTAGCGATGGAATTCGCAGCATCGTGCAGGCCGTTGAGAAAATCGAACAGCAGGGCGACCGCGATAAGCCCGACCAGAACCGGCAGTCCGAGTGCGGCGAAATCCATGGGGCGTTCATACGTGCTCGATCACCACGCCCTGAAGCTCATTGGCAACGTCGTCAAACCGGTCGACGATTTTCTCGAGGTGATCATAGACCTCCTTTGCGGTGAAGAACCCCATGGGGTCACCGCTGTGCCGCTCGAATAGCGCCCTCACGCCGAGGTCATGAAGATCGTCGGCGCGTCCTTCGATCTGCGAAATCTCTTCCGTGATGGCATTGATCTGCCCCGCCTCCTGGCTGATCGAGCGGAGCAGCGGGATCGCCTCCTCGACCAGCAGCGCGCATTTGACGACGGCATCGCCCATCTCTTCCATTTCGCGCGTAAAGGAGCGAATGTCGAACAGCATCACGGCTTTCGCGGTTTTCTGCATTTGGTCGATGGCATCGTCCATCGCGGTGATGAGATCCTTGATGGCGCCGCGGTCGAAGGGCGTGATGAAGCTGCGCCCCACCGCGGTCAGGATGTCGCGGGTGACGTCGTCGGCATCGTGCTCCCGATCCACTACGAGCTGGTAGTATTTGGGGACGACATTGCCGCCCTCCAGCAGCGCACGCAGGGCGTGGGCGCCGGCCACGATGATGTGCGAATGTTCGGCAAACAGTTCGAAGAACCGGTCATCCCTCGGCAACAGGGCCTGGAACCAACGCAGCATCTAAAAACATTCCTCCGACCAGACGCCACGCCGAGCGCCGCTCGTGACGCCAATTTACACGGGACGGGCTGGTTCCGGGCAAAGTCGGAAATGCGTAGGATGGCGTCGTCCCGAGCTTGTCCCGGCGACCGCCCCCCTCCCTACCTCCCCCGCAGGCGGGGGAGGTAGGGAGGGGGCGCAAAAATAATCGAGGTGGCCGGGACAAGCCCGGCCACGACGCATTAGGCCACGACGCATTAGGCCACGACGTGTTAGAAGTGCCGGTGCTTCAACCTCACCGGAATCCGCTGTGTGAGCCTGTTGGACTAACAAACCAGTCGGGGTAAAACGAAGTCAATCCTTCGCCCGCTCCACGTAAGAACCGTCTTCCGTCGAGACCACGATCCGGGTGCCCGGCACGATATGGGGCGGGACGGAGGTTCGCACTCCGTTCGAAAGCACCGCCGGCTTGTAGGAGGACGATGCGGTCTGGCCTTTGGTGGTTGGTTCGGTCTCCATCACCTCGAGGCTCACCCGCGGCGGCAGTACGATGCCGACCGCGACTCCCTCATGGACGCTCAGCCGGACCTTCATCTCCGGATGAAGATACACCGATTGATCGCCGATAACGCCTTCGGCGACGGCAATCTGATCGTAGCTTTCCATATTCATGAAATGAAAACCGTCGCCGTCCTGATAGAGGAACTGAAATTCGCGCTCCTCCACATGAGCACGTTCCACCTGGTCCGTCGTCTTATAGCGTTGCGAAGACTTCACGCCGTCGCTAAGCCGTCGCATATCGACCTGGGTGACCGGAGTTCCCTTGCCGGGATGGATGTTTTCTGCGGTCAGGATCACGTAGAGCCTACCGTCGAGATCGACGATATTTCCCTTGCGGAGCGAACTGGCGATGACTTTCACGGAGGCAATCCCTCGATCGGTGATGAACCGGGCGACCAAGCGGGCGATCGGTTGGGCGCCTTCGGCCGGAATCGTGGCCCGCACCATACTGATCTTGTGCCTCGGCGCCAGCATTTTCAGGGCCCCCTCCCTACTTCCCCCGCGTGCGGGGGAGGGTAGGGAGGAGGCCTGGCGCAAGTACGGCCGTTAACCATCGGGGCACCATGTCGCAACCCTCGCCGTGGTGGATGCCAGACATTCATGCCGACCGGCAGCCGTTTCTGCGGGCGCGGCGGCGCGTGCTGGCGGCGCTTCGCTATTATCTGGAGACGCGCGATTTTGCCGAAGTCGAGACTGCGATCCTGCAGGTCTCGCCTGGCAACGAAGCCCATTTGCATGCCTTTTCGACCGAACTCGCGACCCCGGACGGCGGGAGGCGGCAGCTCTTCCTGCACACATCGCCGGAATTTGCCTGCAAGAAGCTGCTTGCGGCCGGCGAGCGCCGCATCTTCGAGTTCGCCCGCGTGTTCCGTAATCGGGAACAGGGGGTCTTGCACCGCCCGGAATTCACCATGCTGGAATGGTACCGGACGGGCGAATCCTACGAAGCCCTGATGGACGACTGCGCCCAGTTCCTCGCCATCGCGGCATCCGCCGCCGGAACGGACCGATTTTCGTTCCGCGGCCGCGACGCCGATCCACTGGCGGTTCCGGAACGGCTGACGGTCGCGGAGGCATTCAGGCTCTATGCCGGGATTGATCTTTTAGCAACGCTCGCAGAGGGAGCACCCGACCGCGACGGACTAGCCGCCCAGGCCCTGGCTGCCGGCGTCCGGCTGGCCGACGACGACAGCTGGAGCGATATTTTCAGTCGCGTTCTGGTGGAGCGCATCGAACCTCGGATCGGCAATGGCCGCGCCACGTTCTTAACCGAGTATCCGCGCCCGGAGGCTGCGCTGGCGCGGCCGAAACCCGCCGATCCGCGAGTCGCGGAGCGTTTCGAGCTGTTCGTGTGCGGAGTAGAACTCGCCAATGGATTCGGCGAGCTTACTGACCCGGTAGAGCAGCGCGCACGCCTCGAAGCCGAAATGGCCAAGAAGCAGCGGCTTTACGGCGAGCGTTATCCGATCGATGAGGATTTCCTCGCCGCCCTCGCCCTGATGCCGCCGGCGAGCGGTTGTGCGCTGGGTTTCGACCGGCTGGCGATGCTAGCTGCGCGGGCGTCCCGCGTCGACCAGGTGATCTGGACGCCCCTAACTTGAAGGACAACCGATGACGACCGACACCTTGCGCAGTATCGCGCAATTGCGAAACGCCGGCCTTGTGCCGGCCGCGCAAACGGCGGCGCTGGAGCAGGTGGCGGCCCGCTATGCGGTCGCCATCACGCCCACAGTAGCGGAGCTGATCGATCGCGATGATCCGAACGATCCGATCGCGCGTCAATTCATCCCCGATCCGGCCGAACTCGCATCGCAGCCGCAAGAGCGCCCTGATCCGATCGGCGATGACGCCTTCAGCCCGGTCGAGGGCATCGTCCACCGTTATCCGGACCGGGTGCTGTTGAAGCTCGTGCATACCTGCCCGGTCTATTGCCGGTTCTGTTTCCGCCGCGAGATGGTCGGGCCGGGCGGACGGCGCGGTCTCACGGCGGACAAGCGCGACGCCGCCTACCGGTATATCCGGCAGCACCCCGAGATCTGGGAGGTGATACTGACGGGCGGCGACCCGCTTGTGTTGCCCGTGCCGCGCCTACGCGCGGCGGTGCACACGCTCGCCGCCATCGACCACGTCAAGATCATTCGGGTTCACACCCGCATGCCCGCAGTCGCGCCCGAACGGATTACGGCCGAGCTGGTGTCGGCCCTCCGGGCGCCCGGCAAGACGACCTATGTGGCGCTTCATGCCAACCATCCCCGAGAATTGTCCCCCGCGGCGCGCGCCGCGTGCGCCCGCATTGTCGATGCCGGCATTCCGATGCTCAGCCAGACGGTGTTGCTCCGCGGCGTCAACGACGATGTCGAAACCCTGAGCGCACTGATGCGCGCTTTCGTGGAGTGCCGCATCAAGCCCTATTATCTGCACCACGCCGATCTCGCGCCCGGCACCGGCCACCTGCGCGTATCGATCGAAACCGGCCAGCAGCTGATGCGGCAGATGCGCGGGCGTGTATCGGGCCTATGTCAGCCGGCCTATGTGCTCGACATTCCGGGCGGCGCCGGCAAGGTTCCGATCGGGCCGAACTATATTTCGGCGGCGGCAGGCGGGGCAGAACAGGGTTACGAGGTGCGGGCGATCAACGGCGGCTTGCACGCATATCCGCCGCGCACGTGAGCGCGTTGGCGAAGAAAGCGCGTTTCGCGCGCGCACGCGAACGAGAAATCTCAGTCGAGCTACAAGCGGGCCGAGCCTCCGGTGGCGGCTCCGCGTAGCTTCCGGCGCAGGATGGTGCGGAAAATGGCGTATTGTAGGAGGAAAGCCACGATCTTGGCCCCGATGGCGCCCACTGAGATGAACCAAGCCCAAACCCTGAATGGCAGCGTCAAGGCGATGACGATGTTCAGCGCGCCGAGGACGAACATGAGCGCTGCCCACGCATAGCCGGCGGCGAGGAGGACAGATTCGGGGATGTTATCGCGAACGATCGGCGGCAAATAACGCATCATCCAGCCGCGCCGCAACATGACCGCCCCCACCGCGAAATGAACGATCGACGGCTTCACCATGACGAAGCGGCTGTCCTCGGTGATGAGGGTCGCCGAGCCAAGGACGACGACCATGCCGAGGACCAGCCATTGCATGGCATCGACTGGTTGGCCTCTCATCTTGAAGGCGGCGAACTGCGCGAGACTCACGGTGATTGCCGCGCCCGTGGCCAGATATAGATCGTCCGTGCTGCCGTAGATGGCCAGGAACACGATAGCCGACAGAAAGTCTGAAAGGAGCTGCCCGAGCGCGGTTCGCATGCCTTTGGTCTCCCGCCCGTCGAACGTCGCCGATGTCGGCAATTCCGGCGTTCGAATCCTCGACCCCTTGTTTGAGGAACTTGCCATGCCTTTTGTCAGGAAGCATCAACTTTGGGTGCTGGGGCAACGCAAAGATGCATGCGCCGGTCAATCACTCCGCCGCAGCGGTTTCGCTCGCCGGCACCCCCGGCGTCGAATAGCTCGCCATCAGGCCGTCGACCATGCCGGTACATTTGGCCCAGTCAAAGGTGCGGTAGGAGTGGCCCCGGGTGACGAACGATGCGCCGGCGTAGAACATTTCATACTGGACGTGGCGCGAAGCGAATTCTGATCCGAGCGCATCCCAGGCGAGCTTGAAGAATTTCACCCGCTCTTGCGGCGTGAAGACGGGCGACTTCTGGGTTTTGTGGATCAAGCGGGCCAGCAGCGGATCGTCGAAGTCCGCAACGCTCGACGGCAACATGATGAGACCGCCGCCGGCAAGTTCCCGGATCGCCGCGATGAGTTTCGGATATAGCTGCTGGGTAAGCGTTTGCGCCGAATAGAGCAGGTGGCGGTCCGGGACGAAGTAGCGGCCGGCGCGCTGCCCCTTAGCTTCCATGCCATGCAGCAGGCCATCGACGAGGCCGACCTCGGCGGCGATCTGGCCCAGCTGCTCGCGCACCTGTGGAAATGCCACAATGCCGTTCGTTTCGGCGATGCGATGGGCGAGACCGGCGAGAAAACGCAGCTTCACGAGCAACCGGATCTGGCATTGATAGTTCTGATAGACATGCGCCGGGGTCCCGTGGAACTGCTTGAGCGTCATGTCGGTGTTCTGGTTCACGAATACCCGCTCCCACGGCACCTTGACGTCATCGAAGTAGAGCACGGCGTCGTTTTCGTCGAACCGGCTCGACAGCGGATTGTCAAAGCCAGACGCCGCGTTCTCCTCGTACGACTTGCGGGACAGCACCCGCAGGCCCTTGACGTTCATGGGAACCGCGAACGATACCGCCTGCCTCTCGTCGCCCGGGCCGAGCGGCTGAACGCAGGTGACGAAGACTTCATTGGCCATGATGCTTGATGTGGCCAGCATCTTGGCGCCTCTTATGGTCAGGCCTTCTGCGTCCTCGTCCACGACGGAAGCGGCGAGGTGGGGGTCGGCTTGCGCGTGGACTGACTTCGAGCGGTCCGCCTGCGGGTTGATGATGACGTAAGTCAGGAACAGGTCATTGTCGCGGGCGAACCGATAATAGTCGCGTAACGCAGCAGCGCGTTTGCGATCGTAGGCCTCGAACAGCTCGATCCCCATGAACATGCCGCCGATGCAGGATGCCACGTGGTCAGGCGAACGACCCATGAAACCGAAATGCAGTTCCGCCCAAGCCTCCAGCGCCCGCCGCCGTTCGACCAATTGGGTATAGCTGTCCGGAAGCTGCCAGCACCGGTTGATCGGTCGTCCGGTGTCCGGGCTCGCGAATGTCAAGGTGTCGGCTACATCGGGCTGCGCCTGGAAGTCGTAAAGGGCGGCCACCGACCGGATCGCATTGCGGAATGCCTTGTGAGTGGTCACATCGGCGACAGGGCTGCCATAAATATAGACGTCGCGGCCGTCGCGCAGGCTCTCAATATGGTCCTGCCCTGTCTTTATCGGAATCATTTCCCATCCAGTCGGGGTTTTGTTTGTCTTGCGGCGGCGGGGCATTTTGAGGTTGTCATCATAACACGGCCGGCCGGTCGGCGCGCACGCATCGCCCCGCCCTACCCGCCGCTGCAAGGGAGGGACGCCACCATGCCGTTGTCCGCAGTGGTGGACTGCAGAGCGAGGCCAAGCAAAAAGGTCGCAGGGCCCATCCGGCGGACTGCGGCAGGCGTATCTTGTGCGATGATTAAGAAAAGCTTGCGAGATGATATGCTGAATAGGGCACTGGAACGTATCGGCCTCGAACCGCATATCCACCTGAAGAGACAGACCCTAAAAAAGCCGTCGTGGGAATGCCTCATCGGCCGTAGGGCGCGATAAAATCTGGGCTGTGAGATGGATTGGTGTCTTTATGGATGCAATTCTCGTCAAGATTTTAGCTGCGTTCCTTACGCTCAGCTTGGTGACGACCCGCCCCGACGCCGTCAAGACGCAATTTGATCCCGAGCGCGACCAGGCCGAGGTGACTCGCGTATTGCGTGATGGCTGCGCCCACATGCGCAAGGCGTTCGATGTGGAATCCCTTGATATCGACGACCTCATCAAGACCGCGATGGATGATCCCGACGCGATCTCGA
>WNFT01003288.1_pt1 | contig 13947 bp, 13 predicted proteins | sample 5400191 | NCBI WGS metagenome assembly WNFT01 (sample SAMN13153359, study PRJNA577476) | soil metagenome | isolation source: 80 cm saprolite under Madrone tree | place: USA:California | collected 2016-06-14
GACTTGAACAGGCACCGTTGTCTGGCGCAGTGCCTCGACCAGGGGACGGGAGATCGTGCGGTAGCCCATGTCACGTCTGCCATGAGGACGAGCAGCGACGATCAGAAGATTGATGGTGGGCGAGGGTCTGATGTCTGCACGGATGGTCTGAGGCTGCACGTTTTTGCGCACCATGATCGCCTCAAGTGCCAGCGGTCGTGGTAGGTCCGGGTCTTTGAGCGCTTCCCAGTGGAGCGCGTGAAACTTCGGTGTGCCTGCGATTTCCACCTGTACCATATTCAACCCTGCCTGGGCCGCTGTTTTGTAGGCAAAGGCAACGTTGGGGTTGTCAGCGAACACCTGCTTGAACAGTGCTTCACCATACGTGGTGATACTCCCGGCGGCGGCCTTAGCTTGCACTTTTCTCAAGAACGGGAAGCGCAAGTATTCCTCGAAGTACCACTCAAGCTGGCCCTCATCTTCTTTGGAGAAGGGATCATGCACGGTCACGTGGTGCTCCGGTCCATGATCGAAGCTGACTACTGCCTGGAAGCTGTCTTGCTCTTGTGAGCGCTCCTGGATGCTTATAAAGGTCATGCCCGTACCTCCGTGCACTTGCCACTGGGAAGTCTATTTACTTTTCATCGATGTCTACTATCAACAAATGGGTGCCGTCGGGCTTTTTCAGGTCTTCGAGGTGGGTGTGTTTCCGCACGCCTTTTTTGCTTAAGACCCGCTTGATCAGATCGTAGATGGCATTGCCAGCAACACCAGTGACCACACCAATCACGATTGTGCCGGTCAACGGATCAAGGTATCCTTTGCTGGGAGTAGGCGCGAGACGGGCCTCGCCGTTGGTGCGGGTCTCGGCCTCTTCATTCCAGGCCGTAACGAAATCGGCAGAAGCTAGACCAAGGTCAGGTGAGAGTGCGATTTGATAATCCTCCATGGTATCTCCTTGAACGGTATGGAATATGCAACAGCCAGGAGATGCAAAAAAGCTAGAAGATGAGGAAACCTTGTAGAGTTTACCATAGAAAGATGAAAATGTAAATCGCGATTCAGCGAAGGGGTGAGCGTCAGATTTTTGCGTCGAGCCAGGCCACCCCAACCCCCAGGGCGCAGCTTGCCTGCGCCCTGCTGGGGGGCAACTTCGTGCAAAAATTGATCCTGTTGGCGAATGCGATGGCGTCGGCCTCACAGGCTCAACACACCGCGAGGCCCCACCCCTGGGCGCGATTTATCGCGCCTCTACGCACTGGCCATCGCTTCGCTTGGCCTCGTCCGGGCAATTCGCCAACAGGATCAAAATTTGACGGGCACCCTCAGCGAAGATGGGTACCAGGTGCCTCACCAATGGTCTGGGCGAGGTGTAGGAACTCGTCATAGGAGATGCCAGCAGTTGCGCCGCCCCACAGTTTCTGGCTTAACGTTTGCATGGCAGGCTTGACTCTGGCGTGGACATCGGCGTCACTGATGACGCTGCCGAGTTTGTCGTTCCATTCCGAGAACATGCCGCCTAACAGGTGCGGGTCGCCCGGCTGCAGATTGAGACGCGGGCCGGAGAGGGTGAAGATATACGGCTCCCATCGCTCGTACAGCATCTGCGTATCTAAAAAGTCATGGTAGTAGCCAGCTTTGGGGACGATGTAGAGGAGATTGTCATTCGCGTTGATGATGGAATATCCTTGATGCACCATATCCATAGGATTGGCCCAGCTATTATTCCAGTCGTCAATCACAATATCAGTGTTAACCTTGATGTCACTCTGCATCTTAGTCAACGAACCCCACATTCTGATGGTTTTCCCTTTGCTTCTCAAGTACGCATCATAGGTGTTAATAAACTGCCTGTAATGAGCGGCATCATTCGTGGAGTACTCATCCGCGCCGATATCGACCTGCTTGCTATCAAACCACGGCAGAAACTCATCCCAGATAGCATTCATGAAGGTGTAAGTGTTCGGGTTATTCAGGTCAAGCAACTCTTTTGAGGAGGTCTGGCTGGCAAGGTCTGGGCGATATTGCGTGAGGGCCAGGTCGTGGGCCGGTGCGTCAATTTCTGGTGTAATCGTGACGCCATAGGCGCTGGCAGTATCCTGCAATTGGCGGATATCCTGCTTAGTGTACGAGCCATCGCGAGCCGCCAGGCCCGGGAAGCGATCACTGTTGAGACGGAAGGCGGCGTATTTATGCATCCAATCGGGGCTATCTCCCCCGCCAGGTTCATTGTCGTTGAAATGAAGATGAAAATCATTCATTTTATACCAGGCCATGAATTTCACGTAGTCTTCCAGGGAGCGGAGGGAGAAAAACTTGCGCCCGACATCAAGCATGAAGCCGCGTTCTGCATACTGGGGATAATCTCTCGCGATGCCTCTGGGAATATGCGTTTTCGTGGGGTTCTGCAATAAAATTTGCAAGGCGGTGCGTGTGCCATAGAAGGCACCTGCAGGGGTATGAGCACTGATTACGACCGCGTCGTTCACCTGGAAGTCATAGCCTTCATTGCCAATATCGGGGTCGAGGTTGTGTAATGTGAGGAAAAAATCGCCCGCCTGTGGGGAAATCGTTGTAACGATAGGAAGGGTTTGTCTCGTCATGGCGGAGAGATCGTCTTGAAACACCTTCGCCGTATTCTTCAGCTGTGCAGTATATGAAGCATCGACGGCAATATGGGCAGTTGAGCGCAAAGTAAAGAGCCCGCTGCCCCCCTGCCACTCGCCCAGACTGGGGATGACCCGCGGTGCCGGGTTAGGAACTACTTGAGGAGCCAGGAAGAGAACTCTAAATGCACCAGGGCCCCACAGGTACAAGGGAGTTAAATTCGTAAAGACAATAACCAGGCCAACCAGCAGACCAATACAAAACGCTGCAATTTTTTTCTTCAAGAACTACACTCCTTCAAGGAAGTTTCTCGCGATCAGACTTTGCCGTGTCTATTCAGGACTCCTCGTCGCCTCCGGCGACTCGCTTAGTTTGGTGGTGAGTGTGGGCATTGCCGCCGCCGGCGGCAATGCCCACACTCACCACCAAACCCCTGCGAACTGCTGTAGAGTGCGGATTTATCCAGCACGTCACGTGCACTTGTGTATCAAGAGATGCCAGATGAGTTCATTATATCTCTTGTATAGCAAGAGAACGCGTATTGACATGCCAGGTGTGACCAAAGGGCTATCTCTATCTTTTTACTTTTTGGTTGAGTCGGCTCAAGTTGGAAAATGTTCGTACCCAGCGTACACCTCGACAAAAAACTGCTACAATACATAAGGAGTAAGTAACTGTTCAGGTGCCTGACTCCTCGCCGCACGTGCTCGATAAATCGGCACTCTACGGCGGCTCGCACATTTTTTATGCTGCGGGCATGGCAGCCGCAGGCTGCCATGCCCGCAGCATAAAAAGACTCATGCGAACTGCCGGAGGCAGTGAGGAGTCCTGAATAGTTACAGGAACAAAATGAAAGGAGAGCACATGAGACGACAATTTTGTCATAGCCATACCGTTCGCTATGACGAATGCAGTTGTGATGGGTTCCTTACTCCTACGGCGTTCTTACAATATATGCAGGATATTGCGGCACTGGATGCCGAGGATGCTCAGCTTTCGGGGAATGGCTACTGGGTGGTCAAAAGGACGGTTATCTCTTTTGCGGCTCCAGTCCGGGTGCATGCCAGACTTGAATTGAAGACTTATGGTATAGGGTTTACATGCATTACGGCTCAACGAGGATATGAGGCACGCGTTGCCGGTGAACAGCATGACGAACCAATCATTTCCGCACGTACGCTCTGGGTCTACGTTGATCCTTTTCCATCGGCGGGACAGGAATTTACCAGGCTGCAGCAGATCACGCGAGAGGGAAGAGTGGTGGTCCGCGCATGCTCTCGCTGGTTATGGCGAGCATAGGATCGTTCGTCCAGCATGTGTCCCCCATCTCAGCCTTGGAGCAAACCGGGAAGTATCCAGATATAGTTGTACTTTTCCCACGCTTGCCCAGAGGTCAGAATGTCCCAGTCGAATTGCTGTTCTGTGTTCTTGTTCAGCGTGCAGATGGCTATGGGGCTCGTACTGCTATTGCCAATGGGAACGATGATCGTCACTGTTACCGTCTCCAGGTTCGGAATCTTTCCCTGCCAGATGGCTTTCTCGATGTCGAAGCAATCGGTGAGAACCGTTCTCGTGCCGATACTGCTCTTCTCGCTTAGCCCTATCGGGTCAGTAATCGCAAGACTCTCGCTCCTGGAGTCATAGTAGCTCGAGAGATGGCTTCCCGAGGCACCGCTATGTTGTGCAAGGAGCAGACTGTACTGCTCGATGCCATGAGATGATAAAGGCGAGGGGGCCGGCGTTGGTGTAGCAGTGGGGAAGGTGTTGTTTGTCGAGTATGTCTCGTGTATCAGGGTATTCACAAGGACGTTCTGCGTACCGAGAACAGCAACGATGATTGCAAGCACGATGGCTACCGCGATCCACACATGGAGTCCAGATAGACCTGTCCGCTGTGATGGTTGCCTCACCGGAGGACGTTGTGGTCGACGTCTCATTGGAGGCGGCTGAGGTTGAAGGGGCCGCTGTGGAAGCTGAGGTTGAGGCGCGACAGGTGTCGGGTATGGTGTCTGTTGGGGCAGTGGAGACGGCTGAACAAGTGATAGGTACTCAACGCTCGGTTGCAGCGGTGGTCCAGGATAAGGAGTCAGAGGCTCCTCGTATACTGGCGGTTCGTCTTGTGGTTGCGGATCAAAAGAGGGTTGGTGCGGCATGAGAACACCCATCCTGTTTGAAATGACCTATCGAATTGACACTCCACGCTGTCTTCAGAGATCTCATCCTTTACGCACACTTGGGGCTGGTCGCTGGACCAGCCCCAAGTGTGCCATCAGGACCGGCGCAGACCCTCGGCCTCGAGCTGGTGATCTACCAGCGTACGATACTGGTCGACCTGGGCGCGCACCTGGTCGCTGGACCAGCCCAGTTCGCGTGCCATCAGAGCAGCTACCTCCGAGGCAACGCCCGCACCACGGTCTGCATCCTCCAGGATGATGCGCGTGCGACGGGCCAGGGCATCCTCAAGTGTCATCGCCATCTCGCCACGACAGGCGTACACTACCTCGGCTCGTATGTAGGGTAGATCGGGCACGATTCGCTCTCGCAGGCTGGGCTCCTCATCAATCAGGTCGAGGATGTTGCTGGCAATGCTGCCGAAGTTACGCGCGAGATGCTCCACGATCTCCGGTGCCAGGCCGAGCTGGCGGCTGCGTGCCTCGATTTCACTCTTCGCCTCACGCCAGCCGATCGCGCCAGCCAGCAGCAATTTCTGGGTGGGACGGGCGAGGGGCATGCCATCGCGTTTGGCAAGGACATCGACCGTGTCCTGGGCCATGCGCCGGTAGGTCGTCAGCTTGCCGCCAACAATCGTGACCATACCGTTAGTTTCCTGCAACACCACATGGGTGCGCGAGAGATCAGCGGCCCGTGCTCCCCGTGATTTGACTAATGGTCGGTAGCCCGCGTAGACACTGAGGATATCACCGTCGGTCAGATTGACCTCCAGGTAGTTGTTCACATGTTTCAAGAGATAGGCGATATCTTCCGGGCTGGCCTGCGGATCGTCCAGATCGCCTGTACCCGTGTCGGTCGTGCCGATGACGGCGCGCGACCCCCAGGGGATGACGTACAGGATGCGCCCATCCTCGGTCTCGGGCAATACCACGGCACTCGTACTGATTTGCATGCGCTCACGTGCCACTACCAGGTGGATGCCCTTGCTCGGCTCGATCGTCGCCTTCGACTCATCACCCGTCAAGGCTGCCACCTGCTCGGCGAAGACCCCTGCCGCATTGACGATGTGGCGAGCCGAGACGGTCAACTCCTGATTGGTCAGCACATCGCGCACCATGGCGCCATTGAGCTTACCCTGGGCACGGGTAAAGCCGGTGACCTGGGTATAGTTGGTCACCACGGCCCCGAACTGCGCTGCGGTGCGTAGCACGGTGACCGTTAGTTGCGCATCATTGGTCTGCGCATCATAGTACAGGAACGCTTTTTTAAGCCCGGCGCTCCGTAGCTTGGGCGCTAGCTGCAGCGTCTCCTTAGCGCTGATGCTCTTGTGGCGGCCGATGTTGAGCCGTCCAGCCATCAAGTCATACATCCACAGGCCGATGTCGAGCACGAAGCCCAGGCCGAAATCGGTGGGCGGCCTCACGGGCAAGCCGCTGGGCCAACGCATATGCTCATAGACAGGCAGAACGAAGGGCTGTGGCCGCACCAGGAAAGGCGCGTGGCGTACCATCAGCCCGCGCTCGACCAGGGCTTCATGGACCATCGCGAGGTCAAATTGGGGAAGGTAGCGAATCCCGCCGTGGGCGAGCTTGGTGGATTTGCTGCTGGTTCCGCTGGCGAAATCGGCTTTTTCGACCAGTGCGACATGATAGCCGCGGGCAGCTGCGTCCAGGGCAACGCCCGCCCCAGTGATGCCGCCCCCGATCACCAGCACGTCAAACCGCTCCCGCGCCAAACGTTCGACATACGCTGTTCGTGCAGTAGCTGCTAAAGGTTCCATGGCTCTTCTCCTCGCTAGTTTCACACGCCGCAGGTAGAGTGCCGATTTATCTCGTAGTGTAGCCCACCGATTTATCGTGTGGGCGATTGATCGAGCACGTCACGTGCGGCAAGGAATCAGACACCTGAAGAGTTAGCTGGCCGTGAGAAACTGCCCGACGACGTGCGAGAGTTCCCTGGCTTTCGTCCCTAGCCCCAGGTGTCCATCGTGGAAGATATACAGTTGGGAATGCGGGATCAGGCGATGCATGATCTGCGCGTTGATCGGCGGGACAAGCGGGTCGTCATCGCCGGACATGATCAGCGTGGGCTGCCGGAGTAAGCAGAGCCACGGCAGACTGGTCCAACCCATTGCCCCCAACATTTGATAGAAGTAGCCGCGCGAGCCACCCGAGCGGATGGAATCAGCGAACTCACGCGCATACTCGGGATGCGTTCGCACACTCCCCCCATAGAGGTCTCCGGCCATCTGTGTCAGGTAGGATGGGTCCATATAGCGTTGTGACGTAGCCATTTTGCTCAGGGTGGAGAGGCGGCCGGGGACCATGAACGCGCCCGTTCCAGTGCTGACCAGGATCAGCCGCCGACAACGCCTGGGGTATTGAAAGGCAAACTGTTGGGCCAGCGCGCCGCCCCACGAGACACCCAGTACATCGATCTGCTGGTAGCCCAACTGATCGAGCATCTTCTTCACTAACCAGGCCAGGACCGAAAAACGGTACGGGATGAGAGGGGTCGGTGAGCCACCGGTGCCCGGCACATCAAAGCGAATGACTTCGAGGGCCGGGTCGAGTGCGTTGACGAACGGCTGGAGCACCTCCAGGTTGACGCCGATCCCGTTCATTAGCAGCAGGGGCGTGCGGGTGCCGTTTCCGCGACGAATGGCGACCCGCAACCGCTGGCCATTGACAGTGATGGTACGAGTTTCGTCCTGTGGCCTGGGAGACGCTGATGGCATGGTTGGTCCTTTCCCTTTGTGTTGAGCTGCATACTGAATGATCGAATGTATATGAAAGACACGTGGGAATGATATTGGTATATCACAATTCTCTCGGTGAGATCAAGAGGAGATTTTATGACGGAGGAACAGGGCAGATGAGAAGAGCAAACCCCTCTCAACCATATTCATAAAACATCGCAGCGATTTGCTGGGGGGAATACTGACCACTTGACTTGTACCACTGAGAAAGCCAGTTGCACATCCCAAGCAGGCCGAAGGTGGCAATCTTGGGATCAATGTTCAGCTGAAAAACTCCAGTCGCTTGACCCTCCTCTTCCTGTTCTACTGATCGTTTAAATATATTGAGGGAGAAGCGGGCTGTTGTCAACGGTGAAACGCTGCCTTCCTTCAGACAAACTGTAACTGTTCAGGCCAGGCGGTGTGTGTAGAGTGCCGATTTATCGAGCACGTCCTGTCGATTCTTTTCTTGACTCCTCAGCGCACGTGACGTGCTCGATAAATCGGCACTCTACCTACAGCGCTCCGCAAGCTTTCTTTACTCTACCTACAGCGCTTCGCAAGCTTTCTTTGTTGCTGTGGGCCAGGCAGCCGCAGGCTGCCTGGCCCACAGCAACAAACAGAGGCGAGCCACCGCAGGTGGCGAGGAGTTCTGAATAGTTACAGCAAGTTATTGAACAGTTGTATAAAACACTATCACGAAGTGAGCCAAAATGCTTGACTTTCGGCTCAAGATCATTTTCTACCAAGTGGTAGAAAATCGTGACAAACCCCTTGACTTTCTTGTTTTCATTGGGTATTATTATACCAGTTGTTCAAAAGTTTGTCGTCTCGTTGATGAAGGAGCAACGCCGATGATCTCTCCTGTCTTACAAAGCGAAGAGACGCTGCTGCAGCGTATTCGTAAACAGCAACTCGTCGAAGCGGTCGAGCAGATGAGTCCGATTTACCTGGAAGGGATGAAGCGCATTCTGACCGTCTCGGCAGATACCGAACTGATCAGCGCCCCTGCCTATTACCATGCTGCTGTCCATGCGCCGAGTCTCAATAACTTTGGCTCGGCCATGTCCATCATTCAGGACGAATTGTCGCATGCCCATATCGCCTATCGCCTGATGCGTGATCTGGGCGTAGATACCGACACATTGATCTTTGAGCGCGACCCGCGAGATTTCAAATACCCCTATGCCTTCGATGTCCCCTTAGAGAGTTGGGTAGAACTGATCGTGGCCAACGCCTTCTATGATCGTGCGGGCTATACCCTGCTGGGTGATGTGCATCAAAGTACGACCTTCGGTCCCTGGAAGCGTGCCCTGGTCAAAGTGGACAAGGAAGAGACGTTCCACCTGCGCCACGGCGAACAGGGGATGCGCAAATTAAACCAGACAACGAGTGGTCATGAAGAGCTTCAGCAGGCCGTTGACTGGATGTTCCTCCTGACGGTCGAGTGGTTTGGCCTCCCGGATGACTTAAAGAAACATGGCGAGCAGTTGGAGTATGGCTTTAAGGGGAAGAGCAACGATCAACTGCGCCAGGTGTGGATGAGCACCGCTGTGCCGCTCTGTGAGGAGTTGCATCTCAAGGTCCCCGCGTACTATGATCAAGAACAGAGAAAATACGTCGTGGACTGTGCCTTCCCCGCCCATTTCGATGCGCAGGCGAAACGCTGGGATGGTCCATGCACCTGGGATGACGTCATGAAGCGTTGGAAAGCTCGCGGCCCCAAGAACGAAGAGTTTGTCAATATGATCCAGCGTGGCAAGCGCGAGATGCTGCGTCTTTTGGAGCAAGAGTCATGACAACGACGTATCCATCTTTACACACACATCAATCACACGACGCAGCGTGTCCGGCGTTGTGGGATGCCTTGCGTGATGTGACCGACCCCGAACTTCCCATCAGCGTGGTGGATATGGGCTTGATCGTCGATCTCAAAGAACACGAGGGGATCGTCGATCTCAAACTCACCTTTACGGCTATGGGCTGTCCCGCCATGGATTTCATTATGGACGATATTCGCGCCCGCCTGCTCCAGGAGCCTGGTGTTGAGGAGGTCCGTATCGAAATTGTCTGGGACCCTGTCTGGACCAAGGCACGACTGAGTGAGGAGGGGATTGAAATACTGCGTACCTGGGGGGTTTCAGCATGAATAACACAGCCACCAGCACGCCGAAACGACGTGAGGCACTCAACGAAAGCCATGTCTGGCAGGTCTATGCACGTCGCAAATATGAAGAGCCTTTGTATGAAATCGGTAATGTGATGGCCGATGATGTCGAACTGGCAAAGGTCTATGCACGCAGCATCTATGATGAATTCAGTTGGGTGGAGATGGTGATTGTGCCGCGTGAAACTATTGTCACGGTCATTGCATCGTAGTGTTGTTGCAAAGTGGGGTGGTACAATGTAGCCGTTTGGTGCTCTGCCCCGTTTCATTTTGCATGCCCATGGGCATGCTACAAAGGATCAGCGTATGACCACCAGTACACGTCTGGACAATGCGGCGCTCTTTGCCGTACTCTCATCACTTGCGGATAACAAGCAGGCCATCGGGCGGCGCTACGCCTACTGGGCCAACGGTGCACCTGCCTTGGAAGCTGCCGTTGCTGCTGCCGCTATGACACAGGACGAACTCGGACACGCACGCACGCTATACCCTCTGCTTGAGGATTTTGTGCAGGGACAGGCTGACCTGAAGCAGGTCGAGCCGATGACGCGGACCTTGCACTATCACTTAGCCTTTCTCGACAACGAGTTCGCAGGCTGGTCTGACTTCGTCGCGACGAACTTCCTGCTGGATAGCGCCTTAACAACCTTCTTTGAGGCGGCGCAGAACTCCAGCTATGAGCCACTCAGGCAGCGTGCGCGCAAAGTAGTGCAAGAGGAGCACATCCACGCCGTGCATGGTGAGGGCTGGGTACGGCGCCTCGCCAAAGCGGGAGGAGCGGTGCGGGCAGCGCTCACTGCTTCGCTGGGTCGCCTGTGGAACGAAACGCTCTGCTGGTTTGGCCCGCATGACGATCCCACTATGCAGCGATTGTACCGCGAGGGCGTGATCGACGCGACCCCCGATGAGCTGCGCAGTCGCTATTTGCAAAAAATCATGCCGACCTTGAGCGGTTTGGAGATCGAGGTTCCCGTCTCCTTCAATGCCACGACCAAGCGCTGGGAGTTGACGCAGCCGCTTCCATGGTCGGAGTGGAATGCTGTGGGAAGAAGGTTGGGGTAATTGCGATGGATACTCGCGTAGACAAGGAAGCCACAAAGGACGAGGTAATCTGCCCCTATTGTGGCTCAACCGATACCGAATTTTTTTCGCTGTTCGGCCAGCAACTGCTGACTGTACAATATTATTGTAACGCCTGTCATACCCCTTTTGAACACGTCAAGGATGATGAAGTGCTCGACGATGTAGGTGTGGCGCATGTAGCCACCTCCTTCTAGTTCGGGTACCCGCAACGGGTGCCCATATCTCGCGAAAGGAAGATTCACCATGACCACAACAAGCGAACGAACCCTGGTCAACTACACGACAACCGATGGCGTTGCCATCATTGAGTTAACCAACCCCCCGGCGAACACGTATAGCTACGAGATGATGCGTCAACTCGACGAAGCGATTTTGCAGGCGCGTTTCGATGACAACGTGCATGTGCTGCTCATTCGCGGGTCCGGTGACAAGTTCTTCAGCGCTGGCGCAGAGATCAGCATGCTCAACTCTGTCACACCCGGTTTCAAGTACTATTTCTGCCTGCACGCCAATGAGACGCTGACGCGCCTGGAGCAAACGCCCAAACTGGTGATCGCCGCTCTCAACGGTCATACTGTCGGTGGCGGTCTTGAAATCGCATTGGCTTGCGATCTGCGCGTTGCTCGTAAGGGTGCGGGCAAGGTCGGGTTACCGGAGATCAATCTCGGCGTACTTCCTGGCACCGGTGGGACGCAGCGCATGGCCCGCGCTTTGCCCAAGAACAAAGCCATCGAATTGATGGTCGAGGGCAAGCTTCTGAGCTTTGAAGAGGCGCAGGAATTGGGGCTCATCAACTACATCTACGAGTCGGAGAACTACTGGAAACAGGTCATGGACTTCGCTCGCAGTTTCTGCCCACCCAACAAGGCTTCCAAGGCTGTCGGGCGCTTGAAGCGTTCTGTGCAGTCGGGTGCTGAGGTAGCGTTCTCCGAAGCCCTGGCCATCGAGCGTGAGTTGCAGCAACTCTGCTTCCAGAGTGACGATGCCAAAGAGGGGATCGCTGCCTACGTCGAGAAGCGCAAAGCCAATTTCGGGGGACGCTAGACAGCCTCTACTGACTATCCATGAGATAAGGCGGAAAGCACAGTGACGAACTGGCTTCCCGCCTTATCTCATATAACTCCACTCATAAACTTCACCACGGTTGGTGTTAGTTCGCTATAATCTAAATGACGGCATCTCACAGCCGTATCTCAATGTCACTTGTACACGTTCAACAAGGTTAACCCTGCATATGTACAAACAAGCGAATAGCACCTGCAATGGCCACCCGACCTATCCTGATCCACCCGTTACCGAAATAGTCAGCAATCCCTATTTTCGACAACCTGAAACGCAAGAATGGCCCCTTTACTGCGACCATGAACAACTGCGCGTTACCTTACACAACGCTGCCAGGCGCTCTGCTCACCTGGGACGAGCTGTGCTCACCAGCTTTACCCAGACAATCGAATGGTGTGATGCCATCCGCATCTTTACTGGAGCCACACTGGCAGGGCTGGGAGAGAGCTTCTTCTGGGAGCGTCTTTCGGAGCAGCGTGCATTAGTTGGTATTGGCAGCGCAAGCACCATCGAAACGCATGGTCCAACCCGCTTTACTACTGCCTCTGCTGCCTGGCGTGCCTTGCTTTGTGATGCGGTGTTTGGAGGAATATCTCGTGAGAGCAGCGGCCCTCTGCTCTTTGGAGGATTTGCCTTCGATCCCCTCAGCCCTCATACCCCTCTCTGGGAGGGCTTTCCCGATGGGCTACTCGTCTTGCCTCACCTGCTTTTGAGCTACAGTGACGGTCGCGCCACATTGACTGTAAACAAGATAGTCCAGCCATCCGCTGAAATCGAACAGGACGCGGAGGAGATTGCTACTACTGTGATGTGCCTGCGTGCGGCAGTAGAGGAAGTTTCGCTCCAGCCGCGACGCGAAACGACAAGGATCTCTTGCATCCAGGACCTGCCTTCGGCATCTCAGTGGATGGAACAGGTAGCAAACACTGTCAAGATGATTCAGCAGGGTGTTTATGAGAAGGTGGTACTCGCCCGTAGCGTCCGCGTGACTACGACCACCCCTACGGAAACCTTCGATGTCAGCACAATCCTGGATCGACTACGCCAGAGCTACCCCGGTGCTTCTATCTTTGCCATCCAACGTGGGGAACGCTACTTCGTGGGTGCGACTCCTGAGCGACTCATGCGCGCACAGGACGGGCAGATACAGACAATGGCATTAGCGGGGTCAGCACCACGTGGAGCAACTGAGGAGGAAGATAGGCGGATTGGCAGAGAACTCCTGCAATCTGAAAAGAATAATGATGAGCATGCGATTGTGGTTACCATGATGCGTGAAGCTCTTGCCAACCTATGTAGCAGGATTTGGACTGCTGATGCACCACAACTGCTGCGGCTCAAGAATATACAGCATTTGGAGACTCCCATCGTCGGGGAACTGATGCCAGGCCGATGCCTGCTTGAGGCGATTGACAATCTGCACCCCACGCCTGCTGTCGGTGGCTTCCCGCGCCATGCCGCACTCGAGGCGATACGCGCTGCTGAAAGAATGGATCGTGGATGGTACGCAGGACCGATCGGCTGGATAGACGCAAATCGTAATGGTGAATTTGCCGTGGCTCTGCGTTCTGCCCTGGTCTATGGTAACGAGGCGACGCTCTTTGCCGGATGCGGCATTGTTGCCGACTCGGATCCCCAGAGTGAGTATGCCGAGTCCTGTTTGAAGCTCCAGGTAATGCTGCGCGCACTGGGCAGCGAAGACTGAGAGAAAAGCATGGTATCTGTTGAGTCACGAGACCTTGCTAATCCCACCTATGCTTATGTGGGCGCTTTTGTAGATGAACTACAGCGAGCGGGTATTCACCATGTCGTTATCTGTCCTGGTTCTCGTTCAACCCCCTTAGCCCTGGCGTTTGCCTCCCAGCCAGGTATTCGCCTGTGGATGCACGTAGACGAGCGTTCAGCAGCCTTCTTTGGCCTGGGCATGGCCAGGCGGCTTGGACAGCCAGTGGCATTACTATGTACCTCAGGGACCGCTGCCGCAAACTTTATGCCTGCGGTCGTCGAGGCAAAATTGTCCCATGTGCCCTTGTTGATCCTGACGGCAGACCGTCCTCACGAACTGCGCGACTGTGGCGCACCGCAGGCCATCGATCAAAACCGTCTCTATGGGATATACGTGAAGTGGTTTGTCGATGTC
>WNFT01021165.1_pt1 | contig 13946 bp, 10 predicted proteins | sample 5400191 | NCBI WGS metagenome assembly WNFT01 (sample SAMN13153359, study PRJNA577476) | soil metagenome | isolation source: 80 cm saprolite under Madrone tree | place: USA:California | collected 2016-06-14
TATGCCCAGCATGTGTTCTGCAAAAGCTTCTGACTTTGCCTGATTGATACTCTGTTGGATGGTCATGTCCTTTTCTCCTTTGGGTTATGTGACGACACGAAGCTTCAGCGAGCTGATGCTCGTTGCCGTGGGGCAACAGGACCAGGTCGCCTGTTCCCAGGGGGATGCGCTCGGCGTTGATGCGAAGCCAGCAGCGCCCCGTGACGATCACGTGAAAACTGGGGCCATCCTTGACCGAGAAGAACAATCCCCACGGCGCTCTGAGCTCACTGCGTGCATAGAAGCTGCTCTCCAGCCGCAAGTCACGCAAGACCTCGGTTAAGGCATCCATCACCTGCCTCCTCTCTGTCAAGAGCGGCTTTCCGGACGAATTGGTAGAAATACCCGACGAACAAGCAGAGATTCTCCAGTTGGCTTCTGCTATACTATCACCAACAGCAGCACCACGACAACCAACTAACATATGAAGGAAGTGTTTGTAGGCAAGCCGAACGGGAACGGGTTGGCCGTAGGGGCCGATTTATCGTGCCCATCGCCGATTTATCGGCCCCCATCGGCGGTGGCCACGATAAATGACTCTGTTGGGAAATTGGTTTCCCAAGCTCAAATGGGAATGACATTCACGCTCAAAGCGAGCATTGATTTGGAATTTCCCAACAGAGTCATAAATCGGCCCCTACCCTTGCTTGCCTATCACGAGGTTTTTCATCCTGCATAATATCAAGCCAAGAAAGGGAAGAAACATATGGCAAGTCCGCTTGAGGTCTACAACGAATGGCAAAGCCGTCAAAAGGCACGAGATTTTGCACATCTTGGTGAAGTAGTCGATCTAGAGGGATTTCGGGATATCTGTATCGGCCTCTCTGATTGGACAACTGGCTACGAGACTGCTTTTCAGAATCTGACCAGGAATATTCTGATCCCAAAGGACAGTACGAGCAAGCCGAACCGCTCTACCAGCGTGCCCTGGCGATTTGGGAGAAGCAGGTGGGGCCAGAGCACCCTAACACAGCAGCCAACCTCAATAATCTGGCCCTGCTCTACCAGGCTCAAGGCAAGTACGAGCAAGCTGAGCCGCTCTACCAGCGTGCCCTGGCAATCGTAGAAAAGCAGTTGGGACCGCAGCACTCTACCACAGCGACCATTCGAGAGAACTACAATGCCCTTCTGAGGAACATGAGACGAAAGGGTGTTAGCGTACCAAAGAATACAGAATAGTTACCTATTTTCTTCAAGGAGGAACAACACATGCCTGGTCACACCATGAACATGCAAGGTGTCCAAATCACCTGGCTTGGACACGCGACATTCAAGATCACATCCACACAAGGGAAGGTTATTTTGATCGATCCCTGGACACAAAGCAACCCTGCTTGTCCTGATAACCTCAAACAGATCGACCATGTTGACATTATGCTGGTCTCCCATGGTCATTTTGACCATATCGGCGATGCCATCAGCATTGCTACCGCCACCAAACCAACTTGCGTTGCCATTATGGAACTGGCGGGTTGGCTCGCATCGAAAGGTGTAGAAAATACCATAGGTATGAACAAAGGTGGCACGGTAGAAGTGCAAGGCATCAAGATCACGATGACCCATGCCATCCACACATCTGGAGTTGAAGATAACCGTTATGTTGGCGATGCCAGCGGCTTCGTCCTTGAGTTTGAAAATGGCCGTAGGCTCTATCATGCCGGCGACACATGTGCCTTCAGCGACATGCAGCTCATCCACGAGCTCTACAAGCCAGATGTGGCACTGTTGCCCATCGGCGACTTCTATACCATGGGGCCAAAAGAGGCTGCTGTGGCCGTTCGTATGCTTGGTGTAAACCATGTGATTCCCATGCACTACGGCACATTCCCCATACTCACAGGAACTCCTGCTGCTCTACGTGAGGCATTGCAAGGGCTGGGCCTCGGTAGAGTCGAAGTGATCGAGATGAAGCCAGGGCAGACAGTTTAGTTCGTCAATACATTGCGAGTTTTGCGTTTACTGGTACCTGCAAACAAGCAACGTAAAACTCGCATGACAAGGACAGCCATGAAAATAACGATGATAGGCGCAGGCAGCGTCGTCTTTACGTTCAACCTGCTGAGAGACATCTTTTCATTTCCAGAACTCACCGAGTCTGAAATAGCCCTGATGGACATCGATCCAGAGCGGTTGCGCATCGCAGAGATCATGGCACACAAAGTCGCGGAGAAACTGGGAGCGCATTCAACGATTCGAGCCTACCAGGATCGCAAAGCCGCCCTGGAGGGGGCAGACTACGCCATCAACATGATTCAGGTAGGAGGATACCCCTCGACACTGATCGACTTCGAGGTTCCCAAACGCTACGGGCTCCAACAGACCATCGCCGATACGCTTGGCATCGGTGGCATCTTCCGTGCTTTACGCACTATCCCAGTAATGCTCGACATGTGCCACGACATGGAACAGGTCTGCCCCAACGTGACCTTCTTGAATTACGTCAATCCCATGGCGATGAACACCTGGGCGGTCTCGCAAGCGACGAGCATCAAAACCGTCGGCCTGTGCCATAGCGTCCAGGGAACCGCTGCACAACTGGCACGCTACATGGGTATCCCTGCGGCGGAACTGACCTACCGTTGCGCCGGGATCAATCATATGGCCTTCTACCTGGAATTAACCTACAAGGGAGCAGGCGCCTACCCGTTGCTGCGTGAAGCCGCCAAGCGGCAAGCAATCTGGCAGCAGGACCCTGTGCGCTTTGAGTTGTTCAAGCGCCTGGGCTACTTTGTCACCGAGTCGAGCGAGCACAGCGCCGAGTATAACCAATTTTTCATTCGCCGCGACCGACCCGATTTGATTGAACACTTCCGTATCCCCATCGACGAATACATCCGCCGCTGCCAGGCGCAGAACCTCTGGTGGGAGCAGGTACGCCAGCAATTGCTCGACGGCACAATGGAGTTTACACCTGAACGCAGCAACGAGTATGCCGCGTTGATTATCCACTCCATGGAAACGAATACACCGCGTGTGATCTACGGCAACGTGCTCAACTCGGGCTTGATTACTAACCTGCCCACCGGCTGTTGCGTCGAGGTTCCTTGTCTGGTAGACAGCAATGGCGTGCAACCAACGGTCATTGGCAGGATGCCACCTCAACTTGCAGCATTGCAGCTCAGCAACATTACAGTGCAGGGTCTCGTCGTCGAAGCCGTGCTGACGGGCAAGAAGGAGCACGTCTACCATGCGGCTATGTTCGATCCACACACGTCCACTGAACTGACGCTGGAGGAGATTCACGCGCTGGTCGATGATCTATTCGAGGCACACGGAGAGATGGTTCCGCCGATGCGTTAACTGAACATTGGCTAGAAACTTCCTTGCCATGTCATCAACAAAAATGCTACAATAAACCTTGTTCCATTGAATGGAACTGCTGAATTCAAGGGGTGGGCTTCCAGAAAGGATTGTGGTGACCATCTACCAAATCGAGGTACGAGCAATCTCCGAGCAGTACGATGTTCATGCTCACCAGATTGCTCACGAAATAGTAAAATTGCCTACCAGACAATTACCCTCACTTGCCGCTATTTCCGCTAGTACCTCCCCACTCATCATCCGCACCGCTCAACTCTACTACCTCACCGGAAATCTCACTCTCTCCCAGATTAAACAACTTACCCAACAACTCCTTATCGATCCTGTCATACAGAAAGCCGAATTATCTCAGCAGCCAGAAATCACCAGCACAGGACACATTGTTGACGTGTTCTTTCACCCGGGTGTGACCGACACCCTGGCGGAGAGCGTTCTCACAGGCGCGTCCTTGCTCGGCATCACAGGATTAGAGTGGGTAGAAACAGGAAAAAGATATGTACTCGATCAACGCTTGAGCGAGGATGAGGTGCATATCATCACCCGAGAATTCCTCTACAACCCTGTCATTCAACATTATGCCTTGCAAAATAACGCCGCACGCTTCATTGCGCCATATTCGCAGCCTTTGGAAACACTTCAAGTTGTCCAGGACATACATTGCACCCCCACATACATTCAACTCACCGGCATGACCGATGAGGAGCTCCTGGAATTGAGCAAGGCCGGTCTCCTCGCCTTAAACCTCGACGAGATGCGCACCATTCAACAACACTACCGCGAACAGGGCCATGAGCCGACCGACGTTGAGCTAGAAACGCTGGCGCAAACCTGGTCAGAGCACTGTTCGCACAAAACATTTAAAGCTACCATCCACTATAGAGAGCTGGATAGCAATGGTCATCTACTTGAAGAACAGACCATCAACAGCCTGCTCAAGCAATACATCATGGAGGCAACCCAGCAAATCAAACGTCCCTGGGTCGTATCAGCGTTCAACGACAACGCTGGCATGATACGCTTTACACCATCGCAGGATATTGCCTTCAAAGTTGAGACGCATAATCATCCCTCCGCTATCGAACCATTCGGAGGAGCAAACACGGGCGTGGGCGGTGTAATACGTGACGTACTGGGCGTTTCGGCACAGCCTATCGCCTGCACCGATATCCTCTGCTTCGGACCTCCAGATATCCCCAGCGAGGATTTACCGTCCGGTGTGCTGGCACCGCGCCGAGTTGCCAGCGGAGTCGTGAATGGCGTGCGCGACCACTTGTCTTCTGTGGCTGCCTGGGTATCTTGCCACATGGCAGCCATCCCCGTCATGTAAAGCCAGGTGATCGCATTGTTGTGCTTGGCGGTCGCACCGGCCGGGATGGTATACACGGCGCGACCTTTTCCTCCGGCGAGATGAGCAGCGAGATCAATGCAAGGGCCGGAAGCGCTGTGCAGATTGGCGCACCTATCACAGAAAAGAAGGTGACCGACGTGATTATCCAGGCGCGTGATCACCAGCTCTACTCGGCCATCACCGACTGCGGCGCAGGCGGTTTCTCCTCGGCCATTGGCGAGATGGCAGCAGAGACTGGCGCTCGCGTCGAACTTGAACGTGCCCCGCTCAAATACCAGGGGCTGGCTCCTTGGGAAATCTGGCTCTCCGAAGCTCAGGAACGTATGGTGCTGGCGGTCCCACCCGAACACCTTGATGCACTATTGGATATGTGCGCTATCGAGGAGGTCGAAGCCAGCGTCATCGGTACATTCACCGGCGATCATCGCCTGGTCGTCAGCTATCACGGACAAATCGTCGCTGATATGGACATGGCATTCTTGCACCATGGAAGACCCGATAGAACCTTAGAAGCGGTCTGGGTGAGGAATGATGCCTCGCCTGTTGTGGGGGCGCAAGGCCTTGCGCCCACGCGGGAAACCAACCACGACAGAGCTGCACTGAATTATACTCTTACACTTCTCACCCTCCTCTCTCATCCCACCATAGCTTCCAAAGAATCGATCATACGTCGTTACGACCATGAAGTGCAGGGGGCTACCATCCTTAAGCCCCTGGTGGGAAGAGCAGGCAATGGGCCGGGTGATGCAGCCGTCCTCCAGCCCATCCTGAAGGAACTAACCGGCGCGGGCATCGTCTTATCCAACGGTATCAACCCGCTCTACGGCAAGATTGACCCCTATCATATGGCAATCAATGCCGTTGACGAGGCGCTGCGAAACCTGACAGCCGTTGGCGGCGACATCGAACGCACCGCCATTCTCGATAATTTCTGCTGGGGCAATCCTACCGATCCCACGCAGTTGGGCATGCTTGTACGGGCCGTCAAAGGATGCCACGATGCTGCCACCAGCTTTGGCACGCCTTTCATCTCTGGTAAAGATAGTCTCAACAATGAATATCGCTCCAATGGAGAGCGCCTGCCCGTTCTGCCGACCCTGCTCATTTCTGCCGTCGGCGTGATCGATGATGCCGCGCAGACGGTCGATATGTCGCTAAAACATCCGGGTCATCTGCTCTATCAAATTGGCATTACCCGCAATGAACTAGCCGGATCCCATTATGCCGAGATAACCGGCTCACCCTGGCCCCTCTCAGCGACGAACGTTCCGTATGTTGAGATCGAAACAGCACGCATTATCATGAGATCTCTAGGTATGGCAATCCGCAATGGCCTGGTACAGGCTTGCCATGATCTTTCTGAAGGTGGATTGGCTATAGCTGCTGCCGAAATGTCACTTGCCGGTTTGCTCGGAATGACGATTGACATAGGATTGATACCAGTGGAAGATACTGTGCCTGGAGGATTGGGCTATGGAATCGTGCCAGCAGATGCGTATTCCCAGCATCAACTCAACACCATCCTACTTTTCAGCGAATCAGCCTCGCGCTTCCTGGTAGAAATCGCACCCGATCATCAAGACGCATTTGAAGCGTTCATGCGCGCTAGTGGGGTACAATATGTTGCTCGTATCGGCACAGTCACCGGGACGGAACGCTTCGTAGTGCGAAACCACCGCCAGGTGCTCATGGACATTCCTGTAAGCGAACTGCAAGAGGCATGGGGAGGAAAGGAGAGCAAGCATGCATAACCCGCGCGCCCTTGTGCTACGTGCCCCAGGCATCAACTGTGACCGCGAGACTGCTCATGCATGCCGCCTGGTTGGTTTTGAGACCGACCTGCTGCACATAAACCAACTACTCAAGGCGCCGGAACGCTTGCTTGACTACCATTTTCTGGTCATTCCAGGTGGATTTTCCTATGGTGACGACCTTGGTGCCGGAACGCTGCTGGCAAAGAATCTAGTGATACACCTGGGCAGGCAATTACAGCAGTTTATTGACGAAGGTCGCCTTGTGCTGGGCATTTGCAACGGCTTTCAGGTACTTGTGCGTGCCGGACTCCTACCAGCTATGAGAAACGGGTCGCCTGATGTTCCTCGAACTCCAGTCGCAAGCCTTACCCATAACGCCTCTGCACAGTTTGAATGTCGTTGGGTCACGTTATCCACGCAGCCAGGTCCATGCATCTTCACACAAGGCATAGATCGGCACATAGAACTGCCAGTTGCCCATGGTGAAGGGCAGTTTATTTTAGCCGATGGCGCGCTCGAATTACAAAATCATGGTCAAGTACCATTGGTGTATACTATGAATCCGCGGCAAATATCACCCTCATCTACCACGCCCTACTTTTCAATTCATGCCCCGGATTCTTCCCTCTCCGTTCCCTATCCCGATAATCCTAACGGCTCCATTGGCGATATTGCTGGCGTATGCAACGCGCAGGGCAATGTATTTGGCCTGATGCCTCATCCCGAACGCTACGTCCACGCGCTTCAACATCCACGACGACAGGGCATACAAGGACAGGGCGACGGACTGCTGATCTTCAAGAACGCTTTTGAGCATGTGAAGAAAATGGTCTCAATAAATCGAAATCCTACACCTATCACCTACGCCTCCAGCGGTGTTGACATCACTGCCGCCGATTTTGCCAAAGAGCTCATGAAAGAGGCCGTTCGCACGACTCATGGGCCAGAGATTCTGGCCGGAATGGGGGCCTTTGCGGGTGTCTTTAACCTCAGCAGCTTACACATGCGCCAACCCGCATTGGTGGCCTCAACAGATAGTGTCGGCACAAAGATACTGGTTGCAGCGCAAGCCGGGCGTTTCGATACCATCGGCTATGACCTTGTCAACCATTCGGTCAATGACCTGCTAACCCAGGGAGCCAGGCCGCTTTTCTTTATGGACTATCTGGCAATGGGAAAACTCGATCCCCTGGTAGCTGCAAAGATCGTCAAAAGTGTCGCTGCGGCCTGCCAGGAAGTAGGCTGTGCTCTGCTGGGAGGCGAAACAGCAGAAATGCCGGATGTCTATTTGCCGGGAGCCTTTGACCTGGCAGGCACCATCGTTGGCATTATCGAGCAAGACGAAATCATTGGCAGCGGGCAAGATACTTCTGCTGGTGATATTTTGCTAGCACTTCCTTCAAGTGGCCTGCATACTAATGGGTACTCGCTTGCCCGGCGTGTCTTTGCTCCCTACGCACTCGATACCATATTTCCCGAGCTAGGTGAGCCGTTAGTCGATGTCTTATTGCGTCCCCATCGCTGCTATCTGCGAGAGATACAGGCATTGCGCGGTATTACCATCAAGGGCATAGCCCATATCACCGGTGGAGGCTTTGAGGGTAATATTTCACGTATTTTGCCAGCAGGCATGCAAGCGGTCATCGAGACCGGCGCGTGGAGTGCTCCGCCCATCTTCAAGTTGATCGGCCGCCTGGGACAGGTACCGCGCAAAGAGATGTATCGCACGTTGAATATGGGTGTAGGCATGGTGCTTGTCGTTTCACCAGAAGCGGCGACGCATGCACGGCGTGTGCTCCCCGAATTGCTCACCGTGGGATATATCGCGCAGGGCGAAGGGGTCGTATTAGAAGGAGAAGCTTTATGCTAGATCATCCCTCCTTCGGCTCTCTATTGGCCGAAGGCAAAACCAAACTGATCTATGCCTATCCAGGTGATGAAAACCTGGCCTACATGGTCAGCAAAGATCAAATTACAGCGGGCGACGGTGTGCGCCGCAACGAACTTGTTGGCAAATCGCGTTGGAGCACCATCACGACAGCCAATGTCTTTCGCCTGCTGAATGCAGAACAGATCGCAACACATTTCGTCGAGCAGATCGACGACGTGACCCTCCTTGTACGGCGCTGTAGGATGTTGCCCATCGAGCAAGTAATGAGGCGCATTGCCACCGGTTCCTATCTCAAACGCCATCCTGAAGTGAGCGAGGGCACGCGCTTCGCGCCAGTCCTGGTCGAGACCTTTCTTAAAGACGATGCCCGCCACGACCCACAAATCTGGGAAGCAGATATCATCGAGATGGGCCTGGCAGACCCGCAGGAGATCGAATGGATGGCTGCACAGGGACGCCGTGTCTTCGAAACGTTGGAACGAGCCTGGGCCAATATAGACGTAACGCTCGTCGATCTTAAGATCGAATTTGGCCGTGACACTCAAGGAAACCTGTTGGTAGCCGATGTCATCGATAATGATAGCTGGCGCCTCTGGCCCGGTGGCGATAAAAACCGTATGCTGGACAAGCAAGTCTACCGCAACTTGAAAGAAGTGACTTCCCAGAATCTCCAGGATGTTGCCGACCGCTACGCCCTGGTAGCAGATCTTACGGGAAAATTGAAACCTGCTCTTCAGCAAGATTCATAGGAGCAAGCATATGGAACGCCTGCATGATGCGTGTGGAGTAGTCGGAATATATGCCAGGCAAAACAGTGAGAACATCGATGTGCGCCGCTACCTGACCCTTGCGCTAACCGCCCTGCAGCATCGCGGGCAGGAAAGCGCGGGCATGGCCGTCTACGATAGCGAGGGCAAGATAGTCAGCCGTGCCAGTATGGGCAAAGTGCGCGAAGTCTTCTCCGATACCGGTACGGGTTTACCTGAAACGCGCTGCGGCATCGGCCATGTGCGCTACTCCACGACCGGCTCAAGTTGCGTTGAGAATGCCGGCCCATTTGTCGTGGGCCCATGGCGTAGTCAGTATGACACTATCGCCGTCGCCCATAATGGCAACCTGGTAAACGGAGCAGCTCTGCGTGAGCAACTGCCACAGGAGTTCTTGCAGTCTACTACCGATAGCGAAGCCATCGCCCTACTATTGTTGCACGCGGAAGGTCCCTCCCTGCGCGAACGCATGATCGCGACATTCCCCCTGTTGCACGGGTCCTACAGTCTGGTAATCCTGGCAGAGGGCAAACTCTATGCCATGCGTGATCCCTGGGGCATGCGTCCACTGTGCCTGGGTCGCATCGGCGAAAACTGGATCGTGACCTCGGAATCCTGCGCCCTGGATCGCATTGGCGCGACCTTCGTACGCGAAGTTGAGCCAGGGGAGTTAATCACCATCGATGAACATGGGATGCGTTCTGAGATACTTATGCACATGCCGCGCCATGCGCTCTGTGTATTCGAATATATTTATTTTTCGGACGCTACCAGCCAGTTAAACGGCAGGTATGTCTACACAGTGCGCGAGGCACTAGGGCGCGAACTGGCCAGGGAACACCCCGTAGACGCAGACCTTGTAATACCTGTGCCGGACTCATCCATTCCAGCAGCGCTAGGCTATGCTGAAGCGTCCGGTATACCTTATGGACAGGCGATCATCAAAAATCGCTACAGCGACCGCACCTTTATCAAACCCGACCAGCGTTTGCGCCAGTTGGAGGTAGACCTGAAATTCAACATGGTCAAGCCCAAGATTGACGGCAAACGTTTAGTGGTGGTTGATGACTCAATCGTGCGTGGCAATACCATGAAGCGCCTGGTAGCGGCCTTGCGGCATCAAGGCGCACAGGAGATCCACCTGCGCTCCAGTTCACCACCATTGCGCCATCCCTGCTTTTTCGGCATCGATATCCCGCAGGAAGAAGAGTTGATCGCTGCCGGTCGTACTGTCGCAGAGGTCGCAGCATATATCGGCGTAGATAGTCTCGGCTATCTTAGCATCACAGGACTGGGCCGGGCTATAACTTCTACGGAGGGCAGTGCTATACTCGAAGACGGCATTGCTGATGCACAGCTGCACGCCGAATTTTGCTACGGGTGTATGCAGAAACAGGGCTGGCCATTCGATCCACGTACAGCCACTACCTCATTGATCATGCCCTCAAAAACGCGGCGGGAGCGCGTGAACATGCCCTGGTCTGGAAACTTGCACAGAGCCGGCGTGTGACACGTATTTATGCCGCGCCGGGGAATCCTGGCATGCTTACATATGCTGAGTGCCTTCCACTGGGCGTCACCCAATTTACGCAACTTGCAGATTTCGCCGAACGCAACCAGGTCGATCTCACAATCGTGGGGCCAGAAGTGCCCCTGGTAGCTGGTATCGCCGATGTATTCCGTGAACATGGCCTGCGCATCTTCGGCCCGGGAGCCGCAGGCGCAGCATTAGAGGGCAGCAAGGCTTTCGCTAAACAGCTCATGACCGAGGCGGGCATCCCCACTGCCCGTCACCGCACCTTTACTCAAGCCAGAGAAGCCTTTGCCTACCTGGAAGAACACAGTGCCCCTGTCGTCGTCAAAGCCGACGGTAACGCGGCGGGTAAAGGGGCGATTGTAGCCTTAGATATGGCAACGGCTCGTGATGCCGTTCACCAGCTGATGGTCGAGCGTGTCTTTGGTGACGCAGGCGATGTTGTAGTGATCGAGGACTACCTGCAAGGTGACGAGATTGGCTCGACTATCCTCTGCCAGGGAACGCACTACCTGCCCTTGACACTGACGCAGGACCACAAACGTGCACTCGATGGAGATCAAGGCCTGAATACCGGCGGCATGGGAGCTTTTACCCCCCTGCCTTTCGTTGAAAAATCCATTGAAGCGCAAATATTCAGGCATATCGTCGCCGCAACGCTCCAGGCTCTCAAGGCACGCGGCATAGCCTTCTCCGGCGTACTCTACTCAAACATCATGCTTACCGAGCGCGGCCCGATGGTGCTGGAGCACAATACCCGCTTCGGCGACCCCGAAACCCAGGCCTTGATGGTGCTCATGCGCGAAGACCTGCTCAACGTGCTCGAATTCGCAGACACCCTCCCTGTGAAACTCGCTACTCTCTGGCATCCCGGCTACGCGGTAAGCATTACCCTGGCCTCAGGAGGCTACCCCGGTAAATACCGCGTCGGCATGCCCATTAAGGGTCTTGAGGAAGCCAGCCGCTTAGAGGGAGTTCAGGTCTTCCATGCAGGCACGGACCTGCAAAATGGACACATGGTCACCGCGGGCGGCCGGGTGCTCAGCGTAGCAGCCCGCGGAGCAACGCTTCAAGATGCAGTAGCGCGAGCCTACGATGCCACTGCCCGTATTTCATTCGAAGGCATGCACTACCGGCGAGATATCGCACATCGCGGATTGAGAGAATAGCATCATGCCATCAAAAGTGATCATCATCATGGGCAGCAAATCCGACCTTGCCCACGCACAGGCAGCAGCCAAAACTCTGAAAACCCTGGAAATTAGCTACCAGGTGCGCATCTGCTCAGCGCACAAGGCAACTCAACGCCTGCTACAGATAGTGCAGGAATACGAGCAAACCGGCCCATTGGTCTACATCACCATCGCAGGCCGCTCAAATGCTCTTTCAGCAGTCGTTGACGCTAACACACGCTATCCCGTCATCGCCTGCCCACCTTACAGCGACCGTTTCGCCGGCATGGACATCCTCTCATCACTCAGGTTACCCTCTGGTATCGCCTCGCCCACCATCCTGGAACCAGAGGGAGCCGCTTTACTTGCCGGAAAAATACTGGCACTGGCAGACCCACAGCTGGCGCAGCGTTTGCATGACTATCAGCAGCGCCTCACCGCCGAACTGGTACAGGCAGATCAAGAGGTCCAGCAATTGTGAGCACTAACGAGCACGAAACTCAAAAACCACCTCTACGTCTTGGAGTCCTCATCTCAGGTTCAGGCACCAACCTGCAAGCCCTCATCGACGCTATCGAAAACCAACAACTCCCGGGCGTCGAAATCGCCCTGGTTGTCAGCAACAACCCTGGCGCCTACGGTTTGCAACGCGCCCTCAAGCACAAGATACCAGCAATATATTTACCATATGGGAAGGACAATGTAGGAGCACAATCCATTGCGACCAAAGGCGGGATGACAGAAAGCGAAGCCCGGCTTACAGCCCTCATGCAATTATTTCAAGCCGACCTTATTGTGCTTGCCGGCTGGATGCGTATCCTCAGCGCTGCTTTTCTTGAGCACTTCCCCCGGCGTGTCATCAACATCCATCCCGCGCTCCTCCCAGATGCCGGCACAGGAGAGACGTACACAACAAGCGACGGCATACAGATACCCGTTTTTCGTGGCTTACATGCAGTCAAACAAGCCCTCGATGCAGGTGTGAGGGTAACCGGGAGCAGCATCCATTTTGTTACTCCAGAAGTAGATGCCGGACCGGTTATATGCAGGGAAGAGATAGCGATTGAAGACGCTGACACAGAGGAGACGTTGCATGAGCGGTTGAAGGTCGTGGAGCACCGGTTGATCGTGGAAGCGTTGATGATAGTAAACCCTTACATCTCAGCAGCTTGCCCGCCGGTTGTTGCACCGAGGTTCCACCGATACATTGAGTGAGATTTTCAAAACTCCCATTTACTCTCACAAGGATTGACTTTGCTCTCACGAAGTGTTATGATATAACTCAACATAGGGCGGCAGGAGTCCCGTCTCCATTCATGGGACGGGAGGAATGTCGCCCACACAGTCCCCCAGACTGCGTCTTCACGCATAATTGCCTATTGACATAGCGCGTGAAGCATCGTATACTGGTGCTATGAAGACCATCCTGACTGCCAAACTGAAACTGCATACCACGCCTCCGCAATTCCAGGCACTGCGGCGAACCCAGCTGGCCTATCGCGACGCCTTGAACCATGTCAGTCGCTACAGTTTTGCCCATGGCAAGATCAGCAGTGGACGTGCGTTGCAACGGGACTGCTATGATGAGATACGCATGCTCTATCACTTACCCTCGCAAATGGCCTGTAACGTCCCTCGCCAGGTCGGAGCCACCTACAAGACGCTCTGGACCAAAGTCCGGCAGAATGCAGCGGCACGCAAGGCAGGCCAAACCAAGAAGCGCTACAAGGGCCTGGATAAAGCTCCCAAGTATATATCCCCCACGCTGACCTATAACTACAAGTACGACTACAGTCTCAAATCGTTACCTGCCCCCCAGGCAGGGTTCCAGCAGGTCAGTGTCTTGACGCTCTCTGGGCGCGAGATTATTCCCTATACAGGCTACGACAAACACGTCGCTCTGCTGCAAGACGGCGCGCATATCGGAGCGGCAAAACTCTGGTACGACAAACCCCGCAAGCAGTTCTATCTCCTGGTCACCCTTGAGATAGACGTGCCTGAACCGACGCCAGAGACGCACAAGAGCGTGGTGGGTGTGGATGTTGGGCAACGCTACCTGGCGGTGACGGCCACGCCAGCCGGGGAGGAAACCTTCTATTCTGGGAAAACGGTCCGAGCCA
>WNFT01003290.1_pt1 | contig 13942 bp, 10 predicted proteins | sample 5400191 | NCBI WGS metagenome assembly WNFT01 (sample SAMN13153359, study PRJNA577476) | soil metagenome | isolation source: 80 cm saprolite under Madrone tree | place: USA:California | collected 2016-06-14
CTTCCGCATCCCAAGCAAATAATATCCGCCATCTTCCGCCGGCCCAATCACCACATCGTTCGCCTTCAACTCCGCAAACGCTTTCCGCACCCGCTCCGCTCCCATCCACGGCGTATCCGTCCCAATCACCACCACCTCGAGATAACCCATCGCAAAACACTTTCGAAACGCGTTCTCCATCCGCGCCCCAAGCTCCGTTCCGTGCTGCGGCATGACTCGCAAACGTTCGCCGCTTTCTCGCTTCTTCACCAGCTTGCGAAAATAGCCGGTCCCGCCCGCCGCAAACACAAACACATCGCAGCCGCGCATCTTCCGGACGAGCCGCAACGTGTCCGCAATGCACCCCTCGTGCAGCGCCGCCGCAACCTCCGCAGACACCGCTGTCAGCAATCGCGTCTTCACTTTTCCTGGTTTGGGAGTTTTTGCAAATACAAGGAGGGCCCGCAAACCGCTCATGGAAGAAAACTCAACTCATTCGAGCGCAAAGCAATCCCGCGTGAACAATCGGACTTCAGATGAACAACTCGTCTTCCTGCTCCACCGAGGGTTCCCTCGCCGGAGACTCAGCCCTCCGCGAGCGCAACACGTCGAGTCCAATTTTGATTCCCTGCACAATTGCCGAAGCCTTCTGCACCGGCGCCCAGAAACTCCTCCGCACCTGCGAACCCGCATCTTCCACCGCTTCCAGCGTCCCGGTCAGAATGCGGTCCACAGCCACCAACTGGCCGCGCAACCGATCCGAAGCTTCCGTGGCAATCTTGTCGAACTTCTGCGCCTGCGAACGGGTCATGTAAACGATGTGCGCCGCGTCTTCCACCAGCGCCGAAATTTTCGGCTGTGTGTCGTCCAGCATGATCTGCGTGCGCGTCAGGATTGGCCCCACGCGAGAGTGCAGGTCTCCCACCATCCGGTTCACGGATTCAGTGGTCTTCTTCAGTTGCAGAAACAGCACGATCAGGATGGTCGTCTGCACCAGCAGAGCGATGGCCGCCGCAAGAATGAAAACTTGCATCGTGATTTGCATACACACCCGACCCTCTCCGCAACTTCAGCGGAAAAACCCAAGCCACCCAACAAATCCTCAGGACTTCGATTCGCGAAGAAACGCCTCGCGTCCAGCATCCACCGCCGCGGACAGCGACTCCCGCTTCTTCGACGCAACGTCTTTGCCGCGCTCGATCAATTCATCGGCCCGTTCGCGCAACTCTTTCGCCTTCTTCTGCGCAAATTCCCGTCCATCATCCGCGCGCTTTGCCAGATACTCACGCGTATCTTCGCCGGACTTCGGCGCAAACAGGACGCCCATCAACGCTCCCACTCCGAGTCCCACCAGAAAGTAACTAACCTTGCTTCCAACGTTGTCAGACATAAGAGCCTCCACGCAAAGAACGTAGCACACGCATCGGAACGCCGCAACACGGCCTAACCTCTATTCTTGCCACTTACTGGTTAGGGCGTATCTTGGTGCAGCGACAAATGTTGCACAATCTTTTCCGCCATTTTTCGCGGCAGCATCCGGCTCAACTCCTCCGCGCTGGCCTTCTTTAGATTCGCCACGCTTCCATACCGCTGCAGCAATCTTTGCGAAGTTCGCGGCCCAATTCCCGGAATATCCAGCAGCGCTGTATGCGTCTGGCGCGCCCCGCGCCGCTGACGGTGAAAACCCACCGCAAAACGGTGCGTCTCATCGCGAATCTGCTGAATCAAGTGCAGCACCGGCGAGTGCCGCTCCAGAATCAGCGGCTCATCTTCCTGCCCCAAGACATACAAAATCTCTTCCTTCTTCGCGATGCTGGCCATCGGCTGATTAATGATTTGCAGCGACTCCAGCGCCTCAGCCGCGGCGTGCAATTGCCCCAAGCCCCCATCAATCAGGATCAGCCCGGGCAATGCCTTCCTCTCTTCCTGCAGCCGCCGGTATCGCCGCACCACTGCCTCGTACATGCTGGCAAAATCATCGTTCTGCGCGCGTTCGCGTCCTCCGGGCGCTTCATCGCCGCGAATGATGAACTTCCGGTAATCCGATTTCTTCATCCGCCCGTTTTCCCAAACCACCATGGACGCAACCGTATCTGTCCCCTGAATGTGCGAAATGTCGAAGCTCTCAATCCGCTTCACCTCCTCGGGAAGGTTCAATGCGGACTGCAGCGCTTCACCAATCGCTTTCGATGTTGGCTTCAGTACGCGGAACCTCTGCTCGAAAATATGCTTGGCGTTATTTTCCGCCAGATCCAGAAACGCGCGCTTGCTGCCCCGCTGCGGCGTAAAAATCTCCACCTTGTGCCCGGCGCGCTCGCTCAGCAATTCTCCCAGCAACGCGTGATCCTCGAAGTCAATGGGCACGTGAACCATCTTCGGCAGGTACTCGGCGTCAAGATAAAGTTGTTTCAAAAGCGATGGCACAAATTCGTGTGGATCGAACTCCTCCAGGTCTTCCCAGTAAAATTCGCGGCGGTCCACCACGCGCCCCGCACGCAAGTGAAAAAGATTCGCCGCAACCAGGGGCGGCTCAGCGTAATAAGCCAATACATCCGTATCGTCGCCCTGCGCCGACGCAATCCGCTGCCGCTCCTCAATATCGTCCAGCGTGCGCAACAGGTCGCGGTACGACGCCGCCTCCTCAAAACGCTCGCCTTCCGCTGCGGCCAGCATGCGCTCCTCGATGCTCTTCATCAGGTCCTGCCGCCGGCCTTCCAGAAACATCCGCGCGTCGCGCACCGCCTCCGCATAGCGGGCATCCGTGGTTAGCCCCTCCGCGCACGGCCCCAGGCAGCGGTGAATGTAATACTGCAGGCAAGGCCGGGGATGAATCTTCGTCAGGTCCACGTAGCACGAAGGCACCAGAAACCGTTTGTGAATGAAGTGCAGAATGCGCCGCGCCAGGCTCGCCGGGAAATACGGTCCGAAATAAAGCGAACCGTCCTTCTTCACCCGCCGCGTGAAATAAACCCGCGGATATTTTTCATAGAGCGTCAGCTTGATGTACGGGTACGTCTTGTCGTCCCGCAGCATTACGTTGAATTTCGGCTTGTACTGCTTGATCAGATTATTTTCGAGCGCCAGCGCCTCTCGCTCGTTTTCCACCAGAATCGTTTCAAGGTCCGCAATTTCTCGCGCCAGCGAACCCGTCTTCGCATCCACCCAGCGCGATTCCAGGAAATACGAGCGCACGCGATTCCGCAGCGAGCGCGCCTTCCCGACGTACACCACCGTGCCCGCGGCATCCTTGAACAGATACACCCCGGGCGATTCGGGGAGAGACGCTGCTTTTTCGCGGGGTTCCATGGAATTGAAGCGGCGCGGCCTGGCCTTTCAGCCGCCTCTTTCATCTTACGGTGAATTCAAGCCGAAAGAAAAACGCCTTTCCCGCGGGCCGCGACGCCTGACCTGGACATGAAGCTCGGGCACTGGATCAGTCTCCAATTACCCAGTTTGCTTCATCAGTCTTCGCCACAGCCGGAATACTGGCAATAAGTCTCGATAGTCCAATTTGAGACACCTGCGGTAGGGCAGGCGCCGCCGCCCGGCGAATAATTGAAAGTTTATGTATGCGTTAGGTGTTATGCTGAAACCAACTCGGCGACGCAAGCCATACAGAGCGTCGGTTCTAGCAGACCCCGGGCACTGAACATCCTTCGCTGCTCCAGATACCGCCCCAGCCAAGCCTCAGTGGAAACGAGCTCAATATGCGGCGTCGCGCGCGCGTGTTCGTGTCACGAATCACGTTGGTTCTCGCCAGATCGTTTTTCCCACTGTTTGCAATTGCGATCATCCTGGGTGCCGCGCTATGGGGACCCTGGGTAAGTCTGGGAGTCACAGTCATCGCGATAGGCGCTGCCTTGAGGTCGCTATGATCCCAGAGGCCCGCACCGCTCCGGCCCCAACAATGTTGAGGCCCTGGCGCATCCTCTCCCACCCGCAGGACTGGCACTGCATACTCTTTCATTTCATTTGTCTCACGGCCTATGTTTGCGCGTTCTGGCTCTACCTCCACCCCCAAGTAGCCGGCATCACTGGCCCATGGTCCCGTATAGCCTTTGTGCTGGCTTCGGCTTTGGTGCTGGGCTGGATTTCCGGAATCGATGTCGGCGTCAACTTCCACAACCATTCCCACCGGCCAATCTTCACATCGCAGTTCTTCAATCGCTGGTTCGGCCGGATGTGGACATTCTCGGGCGGTTGGCCTTCGTTCTTTTGGGAGTATTGCCACGTGACAATTCACCATGCCAATCTGCTGAGCGCGGATGATTGGACTCTTCCCAAACATACGGCTGACGGAAAATTTGAGAATTTTCAACGCTACCTGTTCGCACATTGGCCGTGGCGTCTGGCCATCCACCTCTGGAAAGATTTCACCGCGCGCCAAACCCTCCGCCGGCGATCGTTCCGCGAACTCGCCATATTCCTTGCGCTTTGGTCAATTCCTTTCTGGTTCGACCCGGTCATGGCCATATGTCTTTGGGTTCTGCCGCACTGGATCGCTAACGCGTTCGTGATGAATTCAGGGATGTACGTCCAGCATGCGGGATGTGTCCCGAAGACTTCCGCCAAACCGGTAAGCCACTCCACCGTATTCGTATCGAACCTGTTCAATCTCACTATGTTCAATATTGGTTTTCACTCCGAGCATCATGACCATCCCCGGGTCCACTGGTCGGAACTCCCGGAACTTCACCAGCGCCTCAAGCAGGACCTGATTGATGGCCGCGCGCACGTCGTTCCCTTTGGCAATTACCATGCAGCTTTCCTACTTGCGGGCGATGAGGCCCGCCAAAAAGGCTTCGCCGAGCAGGACTCCAGATACAAAAGGAACCTATAGCGGCTAGCGCCTCGGATTACGCAATCTCCAGCACGCAATGTCCAGCATGTTGGCCTGGCAACTCAATCTGGAATAAACTGAATCGGATAAGGGGGAGTAACCCAGTTGATTCACAAACAATCCCTGCGTATTGTGGCTTTACTGGCGATCTGCGGCGTCTTCCTGTTTGTCGCCTCCGTGCGCGCACAAGATCCGCCGGCGAGCGCGCCGCCTCCCAGCCAGCCGCAACCCAAGCCAAAGAAAAACGTAGATTCCGCGGTGAACTCGGCTCCAGACCAGCCCCAGTGGGATCCCCTGCGAGCCGAGAAAGATCTCGAAGTCGGCAAGTACTACATGAAAAGGGGCGACGTGGACGCCGCCATCGACCGCTTCGAAGACGCCACGACGGCGAAGCCCGGCTTCGCGATTCCCTTCCTCTATTTGGGTGAAGCCTACGAAAAGAAAGGCAAGAAAAAGCCCGCCGTCAAAGCCTACCAGCGTTACCTCGATCTCTATCCCCACGCCGAAGACGGCGACAAAATCCGCAAGAAAATCGAAAAACTCAACAAAGAAATCGACAAAGAAAAAACCAAACTCTAGCGGTCCCACCTTCGGGTGGCCGACCATTGTTGAGGCCAAACTCCCAGTAACTCGTCATCCTGAGGGACGCGCAGTCCGCGTCCCGAAGGATCTCACCCGATAGGTGGTGAAAGTTTTTGACATTGAGATCCTTCGGCTATCCTCGTCGGATAGCCTCAGGACGACAACCTGTCGCTTCGATTTTTGACAGCCGAGGATAATAAACGACTGAGAACCGCGCTACCCCGCCAACCGGTCTAAAAACTTCCTCGCCGGCCGAAAATGCTCGTAGCGCTTTTCCTCCGCCCGAAACTCCGGCGAATGCGAAATCAAGCTACACCCCGACCGACGCGTGGGATGCTTCACATGCAGCATCTCGTGATACAAAACGTACTCCACCACAAATTGCGGCACACCCGGCCGGTCCATCCGCCGATTCAATACGATCTGATTCGGCCCGGGATCGTAACAACCAAACTGCCGCCGCCACGCCCGGCTGCTCCACGCGATGTGCGGCCGCTCTAATTGCCGCGAGAAATACTTCTCGTTCAGCTGTTCGAAGATCGCTGTCAGGTCGTGATGCTCTCCCCTCGGCGAAACCTGCGCAGGGCGAACACGCCCCCGGCGTAGATGATTGATCCGATTGCGAGTCCGGTCCGACCGCGCATACTCCAGGTACGGCTCCACCAGCGCCCGCGAAGGCCGCCGCCGAAACACCCGCGCCAGCAAAAGCGCCGCCGCCCCCTCCAGCACGGCCTGCGGCGCCCGCCGCAAAAGATCCGAAAAGCGCACGTAAAACACGTCGCCCCGGCGCCGCAGTGTAATCACCAAGCTACTGTAAGCGTAAAACTCAACGTGGAAATGCGGCGGCCGCCCTTCGCAGCCAATCCGCGTAAACATCCTTTGAAACAGCGCTTCTCCGCCTGAAACGCGGGACCTGACTTTGCCTCGCGAACTCAACGCTTGCGCCTCAATTCTTTCTCCGGATCGGTGGCGGCGCCGCCTTCTTCTTTGCTTTTTCCGCTTCTTTCAGCGCGTCCTCGGTGCCTTCCACCGCGTCATCGAGATTATCCTTGTAAACCTCCAGTTCAGCGCCGTTGGAGACATACCTCCTCAGAATCTCCAGAAAGTCCTTGGACTTCGCCGCCATCAGGTCAATTCCCTGCCGAATATTGTCTTGCTTCTCCAGACCAAGCTGAATCAGGTCCGCCGCGTCGTCCACGCAGCCAATATATGAATTCAACAGGTAGTTCAGCATTTCCGTGTGTTTGTTTGATGAGGGATGCTCCAGTTCATACTGGAACTTTGTCAGGCGGTCGTCCGCGAACATCAGGAACAATTTGATCCGGTCATTGGTCGTCTCCGCATCGCGGATCTTTCCCGCCTCCACGGACGAAAGGTAATCCTTGTCGGCACGTTGCGCGGCCGCGCGAGCAGGTATCAGGCTGCAAGCGCCCATCGCCGCGAACAAAGTCAACGCCGCCGTCAAAACTTTTCGCTTCATGGTTTCGCCTCGGCTGCCGGAGGCACTTTCACCGGATCCTTCGTGCGCCGTGGAAACAGCGAATGAATCAAAGCGTCATCCATGTCAATCAGGTCCTTGCGTACGATTTCCAGCGGGGGGCGCACCTCTTCCGGCACCGCCAACAATGTATCCTCCACCTCGCGGATGCCGTGCCGCACTTCCAGTTCCAATTGCCGGTATCCGCCCGGATGACGATCCGCATCCGGCTCCTGTTTCTTCAGAAGTTCGAAAGCCTGCCGTACGTTGTCCCGGTACTTTTCAAAGATCAGGCCCACGGCAACGAAATCGCCCGCCTTGCTCGCTTGCGTGGCCGCATCAAATTGAAGCGCGCCAAGCTTCTGCAGGTCTTTAATTTTTGCGCCGGCGTGGTTTGCGCGGTCAAAGTGTTCCTGCAGCTCTTTCAGTTTATCCACCACCGCAAGCGAACCGGCGCAGGAAAGCAAAGCCGCAGCCAGCAGGACAACCGACCCGCGTCCCCGTGGGAAACGCCGGTCATTTCTTCTTCTCCGCCCGTTTTTCGAGGACATGAATCCGCTGGTTCGCCTGCCAGACCTGATCCGGATGCTGGTTGCCGTCCAGATCCAGAAATTTTCGATACGCATCCAGGGCGGGTTGAACCTGATTGAGTTTATCGTAACAAAGCGCGCGAATAAACCACACGCCGGCGCCGGGCTTTTCCATCTTTTCCACCACATCGTAACCCGCCAAGGCCGCCGCGTAATTGCCTCCCTGGTAAAAACTTGCAGTCAAATCCTTCCAGTAAACGACGTTGCCTTTGTCCAGTTGAATCGCAATCTTCAATTCGCGCTCAGCATCCGCAAATTCGCGTTTCTGCAGATACAGCCGCCCTACTCCGCCATGGAGCTGCGCATCCCGCGGCGCAAGTGCAATCGCCTGCATTAACGTGGCGATGGCTTCGTCTAATTTGTTTTGCCCAATGAGGATATCGGCGCGCAAGCGAAGCACGTCCAGAGACGCAGCCTGGCCGCTCGCCGACTTCTCCGTCTCCGCCAGCGCTTCGTCAAACTGCTTGTTCGCGACGAGCAGTTGCACAAACCGCGCGCGCGTCGAGGAGTCCTGCGGCTGGGCGGCAAGGTAGTTCCGGTAAGCCTCGACAGCTTCCGGCTTGCCTTGCGCATCAAGGCTCAGAGCCAGACCCCGAAGCGCCAGCGCGGACTTCGGCTGCCGTTCGAGAACGCCGCGATATTTCTTCTCAGCCTCAGCCGGCTTGTTCAGCTGCAGGTAAACTCCGCCCAGATGAATCAGCGCCTCATTGTCAGCCGCATCCAAATGGGAAGCAGATTCGAACGCCTCAGCCGCTCCAGCGAGGTCTCCAGAGCGCTCCAGGGCAACTCCCAGCAGAAAGCGCGGCCGGCTCTGGCTGGGCAAAAGCTCCACTGCTTTTCGCAGCGGTGCAACAGCCGCAGTTGCATCTTTCTCCAGCAGCAAAATCCCGAGATTGAGCTGAGCCTCCGCCATCTTCGGCTCCAGCGCCACGCAGCGCTCGTATTCGGCGCGAGCTTCGTTGGTGCGATTCAGTCCCGTGTAGGCGTATGCAAGCTGAAAATGCGCGAACGCCACATCCGGCTTTTCGGCGAGAAATTTCTGCAAAGGCGGGATAGCTGCCTCGAAATTGTTTTTGTCGAGCGCGGATTGCGCCTCGTCCAGCAGGTCGTTCAAGGGATTCTGAACTTTCTGAACTTTGCCTTGTGGGGGTTTGCTGGAGGGATTCTGCGTTTGCTGGAAACTTGCTGCGGGAAACGCGGCGGTCATAACGGCGGAAAGCGAAACAATAAAAAACGCGAGGATCGTCTTCCACTGCAAACGTTTCCGCATCACGGCTCTCGCGACGCAGGTTTGCCGTTTTCAGCGCGCGCATTCGGCGCGCCATCGCCCGCCACAACGCCATTGCCAGGCCGCTTCGCCACGCCGTTCCCGTTTGCAAGAACCTTCGCCAGAAATCTCCCTGTGTGCGACTGCGCGTTGCGCGCAACTTGCTCCGGCGTTCCCGTGGCAATTATTTTCCCACCTTGGTCGCCGCCTTCTGGCCCCATATCAATCAACCAATCGGCTGACTTGATCACATCCAGATTGTGCTCAATCACCAGCAGCGACGCGCCAGACTCCAGCAACCGGCGAAACGCGCCCAGCAGTTTCGCGATGTCGTCAAAGTGCAACCCGGTCGTCGGCTCGTCGAGAATATAAAGGATGCCTTGATTCTCCGAACGAGTGAGATGCGCCGCCAGCTTCAATCGTTGCGCCTCTCCGCCGGATAAAGTCGTCGCCGATTGCCCCAGCCGCAAGTAGCCCAAACCGATCTCGTTCAACACGCGCAGCTTTGAAACAACCTTCGGCACATTCACGAAAAACGCCAGCGCCTCGCGAACGGTCATTTCCAGCACGTCGTGCACGTTTTTCCCGTGGTAGCGCACCTCAAGAATGCTCGATTTGAATCGCTGCCCCCGGCACTCTTCGCAAATCAATTCCACGTCCGCAAGAAACTGCATCTCGACGGTCACCGTTCCGTCGCCCTGGCATGTCTCGCACCGCCCGCCCGGCACGTTAAATGAAAAATGTCCCGCGGAGTACCCGTGCCGCTTGGCATCGGGCGTCTCCGCAAAAACGTCGCGGATCGCGTCGAATGCCTTCATATAGGTCGCGGGGTTCGAGCGCGGCGTGCGGCCGACCGGCGACTGATCCACGATAATCACTTCCTTGATCTGATCGTCGCCGTCCAGCCGATCGCAAAATTCCTTGATGCTCGCGCTGTTTCGCTTTGCCAGCAAAGCCCGGTAAAGCACATTGTGCACCAGCGTGGATTTCCCTGAACCGCTTACGCCTGTCACCACGGTCAGCGTCCCCAGCGGCAGCATCAGATCCACATTTTGCAGGTTGTGCAGCGTGGCCCCATAGAGCCGCAGAAATTTCCCCGTAGGCTTGTGCCGCGTGGCTGGAACCGGAATGCGCGATTCCCCGCTGAGATATTTTCCCGTGATGGACTTCGGATCCTTCAGTATTTCTTCATAGGTCCCGGAGAAAAGCAACTTGCCGCCAAGCTCGCCCGCGCCCGGCCCAAGATCGATCACCCGGTCCGCCGCCTGAATCGTATCCGGATCATGCTCCACCACCAGAACCGTGTTGCCGAGGTCGCGTAGCGATTTCAGAATGTCAATCAGGCGTTGCGTGTCGCGCGGGTGCAATCCAATCGAAGGCTCATCCAGCACGTACATCGCGCCCACCAGGTGCGAGCCGAGCGATGTCGCAAGCTGAATACGCTGCGATTCGCCGCCAGAGAGTGTTGATGTAAGTCTGTCGAGCGTCAGGTAATCGAGGCCAACTTCATCCAGAAATTGCAGCCGTGTGCGAATCTCTTCCAGAATCCTGTCGGCGATCTTCCTCTGCGCCTCCGTCAGCTTCAGTTCCGCAAAAAATACCCGCGCGTCTTTCACCGTCAGCTTGCAAAGGTCGGTGATCGATTGCCCGGTGATCCGAACGGCGCGCGCCTCCGCCCGCAGCCGTGTCCCGCCGCACTCCGGGCAAGTCGCGTACCCGCGATACCTGCTCAAAAACACTCGCACGTGCAGCTTGTACTTTTTCCGCTCCAGCCAAGCGAAAAAACCCTTCACGCCTTCGAAATCATTTTCCGGATCGCCTTCCAGAATCAGCCGCCGCTGTTCCGCCGTCAGTTGCCGCCACGCCACGTTCGTCGGCACGCCGCGGACCTTGGCCCATTTCTTCGCTTCCTGCAGCAATACCCGGTACTTCGGCTTGGTCCACGGCTCGATCGCGCCGTCATCGAGGGATTTGCTCGGGTCCGGCACCACCAGGTTCAAATCAAAATCAATCGTGTTGCCAAATCCCTGGCATCGCGGGCACGCGCCATACGGATTGTTGAACGAAAACAGCCGCGGCTCCGGCTCCTGGTAAAGTGTGCCGTCGTTTTTGCATTCGAAGCGCTCGTTGAACGTCAATCGTTCGACCGCGCTACCCGCGCTGTCGGCCACAAATTCCAGGATGGATTCGCCACCCTCGCGATAACAAATTTCCAGCGAATCCACCAGCCGCGAGCGCGACTCCGGGTTCACCGCCAGGCGATCCACCAGCGCCCACACCGGCTTCGCAAAATTCACGTCCAGCAAAGTTTCCGGCGAAGAAAATTCGTGTACGCGGCCATCCTGATACAGCCGGTTGAAACCCCGCTTCTGCAACTCGGCCAGAATTAAGCGCAGCGCCTCCTGCGTCAGGGGCGCCGGCTTCTTTCGCAAGGTCCGCTTCCCCGCACCGCTCGGCTCGGCGGCCGGCATTCGCAACAGATACAATACATAGAACCGCCGCCCAGGCTGCAACGCCAGCACGCGACTGGCAATCTCGTCCGGCGAATCGCGGCGCACTTCGCTGCCGCATTTGATACAAAAAGTCTGCCCGCACCGCGCAAAAAGCAGCCGCAAATAATCGTAAATTTCCGTGGAAGTTGCCACCGTCGAGCGCGGATTCCGCGTCGAGTTCTTCTGGCGAATCGCCACCGCCGGCGCGATGCCGGAAATCTCGTCCACATCCGGCTTTTCCATGCGCTCCAGAAACTGCCGCGCGTACGCCGAAAGCGACTCCACGTACCGCCGCTGCCCCTCCGCATACACCGTGTCGAACGCCAGCGAAGATTTTCCAGATCCGCTCACACCCGTAATCACCGTCAGCGCGTTATGCGGAATATCCACGCTCACGTTCTTCAGGTTATGCACACGCGCCCCGCGGATGCGCAAAACCTCTTGCTGCTCGAGGATAGGGGGTATGGTTTCGGTTGTGGCCAAAGGGAAGCCCAGACAGCGCGCTTTCCGCACCCTGCCTAAACTTCAAAGTATACGACTCCGGTGGGACCCGAGCAAATCGGGCTTAAAGGCAAAAACCGCGGCGGCTTACTGCTGCTGCAACCTGATGCTACCGATTCCGCCGTTGACCGAGAGATGAATCGTGGTTGGCGATTTTCCGTAGGCGGCATTCACGTACTGTCCGTCTTCTTCCTTCAGGCCGTGCGTGTCGATCGAACCCAACCCGCCGTGCACCGTCGCTACTACTCCCACGTCTTTGGGCAGGCGAATCGTCGCCTCGCCCACGCCGCCCTGAATCTCCGCCTCCAGGTCCTTTGCCCGCTCGCCGGTCAGATCCACGTCCGCCTGCCCCGCGCCTATGTTCAACTCCAACCGCGTCAGATCCACCTTCGCGAAGCGAAGAACACCGCGGCCTGCTCCAATATCAATCTCCAGATCGAGCGGAATCGAATCGTTCACCTTCAAATTCCAGGTGTTGTCGGAATTGGTCACCAGCGTCCCGCCGCCCTCTTGCTCAATACTCAACTCTCCCGCGCCGTTGTGGACGGAATATTCTATTTTCGGCGCGCCCCAGGAACTTCCAAACGAAAAATCAGCGTTCAACAGCGATTCCGCGCCGCCGCTCATCGCCAAATCTCCCGCGGGCATCTTCACCGACATCCGCACGGACTTGGCATCTTTCTTGTCAATCGATTCCACCCTGTGCGACTTCAAAGAGGAGTGGCTGGGCCATTCACGCGCAGCAAAGGTGTGCCCTCGCCAGATCAACGCAAGGAGCACCAGCAAAAAGACAACGGTTCCCAGTGTGGTCCCGACAGGAAACGCGGCAGGCGACTCTGGATTTCGCAGCCGCTGCGAGCGGTCCCAGAACATTCCCGCGCCCGCAAAAATCAGAATCAGCGGCCAATACTTTCCCACCACCGGCCACGGATCAAAATTGGGCAACTCGCGCGAAAGCAGGACCAACCCGCCAAACGCAATAAGCAGCACTGGAAACACAATCGAACTGCTCCTGACGCCGCGATCCTGTGACATTTCCGACCTCTCTACTGATAATTACGCAAATCCCGCCAAAATGTTCCTGCAATCAGGGCTGCCTGGTCTGCCGGCATCGTATGTCTCCACCGCCGGAACGTCAATTCACAAGTTCCATAATCCCTATGCTAGAGTTCGCTAAAGCACTCAAGGGACACGAATCATGCTCAAGTTCGACCGTATCATCTGGATCGTTCTCGACAGCGTAGGCATCGGTCCGTTACCCGACGCCGCCGACTACGGCGACACCGGACGCACCACGCTCGGCCATATTGCCGAGTATCGCGCGCTGCAAATCCCCACCCTCGTGGAACTCGGCCTCGCCAACATCGCCCCACTCAAGAATCTTTCTCCCACCAGCGCGCCCAAGGCTTCCTACGGCAAAGGCGCAACGCACTCCCCCGGCAAAGACACCACCACGGGACACTGGGAAATGGCCGGCGTCTGGCTCGATCAGGCCTTTCCCGTTTACCATCACGGTTTTCCGCCGGAAATTATCGAGCCATTCGAAAAACAGATCGGCCGCAAAACGCTCGGCAACAAACCTGCTTCCGGCACCGAAATCCTGAAAGAGCTCGGCGAAGAACACGTCCGCACCGGCAAGCCCATCGTCTACACCTCCGGCGACAGTGTTTTTCAGATTGCCGCGCACGAAAGTGTAATTCCCGTTCCCGAACTTTACCGCATGTGCGAAATCGCCAGAAAACTTCTCGACGGCAAGCATCGCGTCGGCCGAGTAATTGCCCGGCCCTTTGAAGGCACCGCTGGCCATTTCACCCGCACGTCCAGACGCCACGACTACGCCGTCGATCCTCCCAAACCAATGCTCATGGATGTGCTGGCGGAAAAGAAAATCCCCGTCTTTGGCATCGGAAAAATTCACGACATCTACAACGGCCGCGGGGTGGACGAGTACGCCACAACCAAATCCAACACCGATGGCATGGAAAAATTAACCGCGGCGCTTCAGCAAAGAGCCAACGGCCTGATCTTCTGTAATCTCGTGGATTTCGACATGCTCTACGGCCACCGCAAGGATCTGGAAGGTTTCGCCCGCTCTCTCGAAGAGTTCGACGCGCAGCTAGCGCCCTACCTGAAATTACTAGGCGAAAAAGATCTTCTGCTCATCACCGCCGACCACGGCTGCGACCCCGACCCTCGCTGGGAAACCACCGATCA
>WNFT01003291.1_pt1 | contig 13942 bp, 13 predicted proteins | sample 5400191 | NCBI WGS metagenome assembly WNFT01 (sample SAMN13153359, study PRJNA577476) | soil metagenome | isolation source: 80 cm saprolite under Madrone tree | place: USA:California | collected 2016-06-14
CATCCGTCACGCCGTCGGCGTGAAGCTGGGTGTCCCGGCCGAGAAGCTGGCCGACGTCGCCACGTACCCGTCGAGCCCCCACTTCAGCGCGCGGGAGCGCGCGGCGCTGGAGTTCTGCGAGCGCATCGTCCGCGACGACGAGGAGATCACCGATCAATGCTGGGCGAGGCTCCACGAGCACTTCGGTGAGCCGGAGATCGTGGAGCTGACCTTCATCATCGGTTACCAGACCTTCGCCAGTAAGTTCGCGAAGGCGTTCCGCCTCGCGCCCCAGGGGTTTTCGTCGTGAGGCAGCTTGCGGCGCAGAGCCCTCTGGGATAGAACTCACGCCCGATGGGCATGACACCCGCAGTGTCGTCGTCGCCCTCGGAGCGATTGTCGGCCGGGGGGATCGAGCTCGAAGTGGTGCGCCGGGGCACGGGCCGTCCCGTGCTGCTCTTGCACGGCATGCAGAACGTCGACCCGCGCGCACGCTTCCTCGATCTCCTCGGCCGGCGCGCCGAGATCATCGCGCCGTCCCACCCCGGCTTCGGCCATTCGCCACGCCCGGCGGACTTCGAGACGGTCTCCGACCTCGTCCATCTCTACCTGGACCTCCTCGACGGTTTGCCGTATCCGAAGGTCACGCTGATGGGATTCTCCTTCGGCGGCTGGCTCGCCGCCGAGATCGCGGTGAAGTGCTGCCACCGCCTCGACCGGCTCGTCCTGGTGGACGCCTTCGGCCTCAAGCTGAGCGATCGAGAGACGCCCGACATCCTGGACCTCTTCAACACGTCTCCTCAGGAGGTGCGGCGGCGGAGCTGGCACGATCCGGCGAAGGCGCCGGACCTCGACGCGATGTCGGACGACGAGCTGATCGTCCGCGCCCGCAACTGGGACGCGCTCTGCCTCTACGGCTGGCATCCTTATATGTACGACCCGCAGCTCAAGCGCTGGCTGCGTCGGATCACGATCCCGACGCTCGTGCTGTGGGGCGCCTGGGACGGGATCGTGAAGCCGTCGTACGGACGCGGCTACAGCGCCTTGATCCCGGGCTCGCGCTTCGAGGTCATCGAGGCGGCGGGGCATCATCCGGAGATCGAGCAGCCCGAAGCCTTCGCCGAACGCGTCGCGGCGTTCCTGGATCGCTGACCGTGGACGTCTGGTACCAGTGTGAGAACCCGTATCCGTTCGTGCCCCAGGACATTCTCGACCGCGTCGATTCCGTCCGGGCCAGCCTGCCGAACAAGTACTGCGATCCCAAGATCGCCGCCGACCTCTTCGAGGAAGTCCTCGACGAGTTCATGCTGTGCGACGACCAGGGCCTGAACGTCGTCGCCATCGAGCACCACGCCGGGATCAACTCGCTCTTCGGCGCCAACCCGCTGATCCTCGGCATCCTCGCCCGCCAGATGCGGAACGTCCGCATCCTGAGCATGGGGACGCTGGTCTCGCTGCGAAAGGACCCGGTACGCGTGGCCGAGGAGTACGCGACGGCCGACGTCATCTGCCGCGGCCGTCTCGAGATCGGCTTCGTCAAGTCGGGCGGCACCGAGATGGCGTCGAACAACGCCAACCCCGTCAACAACGTCGAGCGTTACTGGGAAGCCATCGATCTGATCAGAAAGGCGCTGACGCATCAGGACGGGCCGTTTTCCTGGGAGGGGAAACACTTCACGCACCGGCACGTCAACATCTGGCCACGGCCGTGGCAGCAGCCGCACCCGCGGCTGTGGGCGGCTACCGGTGATCCCGACACGGCCACCGAGGTCGGCCGCCGCGGCATGGTCAACGTGCTGGTGCTCCGCGGGGCGGACGGCACGAAGCGGGCCTGGGGTGCGTATCGCCAGGCGCGCGCGGAGGCCAGGCTTCCCGAGGTCGGCACCGATCACTTCGCGTACGCGGCGTTCGTCTACGTGGGCGACACTCACGAGGAGGGCGTGCGCGTCGGCAGCAAGCTTCTCTGGTTCCTCAACACCAGCCTCAAGTCCGCGCCTCAGTACTCGAAGTTCCTGCCTGGCACGGTGCCGCCGCAATCGGCCTCGCTGCTCTACCGTAGTGCGCCACGCCCGACCACCGCCGCGGGCGGACCGAGGCCGGTCGCGTCAGCGAGCCAGAACGCCGCGACGCTGATCGGCTTGACGGCGGATCAGGCGAGGGAGCGGGGCATCCTGTTCGCCGGCAATCCCGACACGGTGTACCGTCAGATCCACGATTTCTATACGGAGGTCGGCGGCTTCGGTCATCTGGTGATGATCGGCCGCTCGGGGTTCCTGACGCACGCGGAGGCCGAGAAGGGAATCAGGCTGTTTTCGGCCGAAGTCATGCCGCGGCTGAAGGAGCTTGGGTAGCCGGAAAGGAGGAAACAGTCGTCCAAGGGGTTCCGTGACTCATCGACCTCAATCTCGTGGTCGCGGGAGGGAGCAATGATGCTGTCCATGGCGTTTCGCGTCTCGCTGGTCCTGGCGGTCATCGTCGTCGGCATCCTGACGGCGAGTCTCACGCGCGCTGAGACTCCGGCCGGATCGAACGTCGATACGCGCGTTATCGTGTCGCTGCAGGTTCGACCCGAAGCACTCCAGCAGTGGATTTCCGGCGCCTGGCAGGTGAATCCAGTCGCGGCGGGGCCCTCGAAGGGCGCCAACGCCTTGGTCGTATTCGTCGATCAACAGTTGTGGCTGGACGCCGACGGGAAGCCGATGGCCACTGGCATTAATCGAATCATGGCGCTCACCGTGCCCGGCAAGCATGGCGGCACGGGAGAGACGGCATCGGTCGTCGGTCGAATCTACAGCGCCGAGCCGTCATACGTTCCCAGTCCATACAAGAACGCGGTGTCGGCGACAATCCGGCGCGAGCGCATGATCAAGGAGCCCAACCTGGAGCCCGCCTCGGGTCGCGAACTCTGGACGGTGAGAGCGGCCGGCGGCACGGCCGAGCTGCAGTTCGACTACCAGGGTGGGCTGCCGTCTCGGAGCAAGGGCGAGGCCAAGGTCTACTCGGGCGCGGAGCCGACCTTCTTCCGCATTTATCGATGGGAGCAGGGGGCGGACGTGGTCAAGAGTGTTCCCGATGGCATCGATCGCGTCCAGAACTTCAAGCTCAGCGTCGCGATTCCCGAGCTTGCGAAGATCTTCGATGGCTCCGAGCGCGTCGTGAGCGTCACCATGCTTCCCTGGTACCTTCGCCAGGTCTCATTGCCGTAGCTCCGGGAGACTCTCGGGGGGAGATCCTGCTCCCCCCGACGAGCCGGTGGTAGGGAAAAGGATTTCCTATACCTTGCGAGCGATGCCGCACCGGAAGACTCGGAGGTACACTTACGGCGCGATGAAACGGCAGCGGCGTCGCACTGACTCACCCCGGGCTCGAACCAGCGCGCTTGCGAGCCGCCGCGATCCCGCGCTGCTCGTCCTGGTCGTCGACGACAACGCCGAAGAGCGTGAGATGTACTGCTCGTATTTCGCCTCGCAGGGCGTTCAGTTTCTCGTGGCCGGCGACGGCGTCACCGCGCTGCGAGTGATGCAGACGGTGTGTCCCGACGCGATCGTCATGGATCTCTCGTTGCCGCGGCTGGATGGATGGGAGACGACGCGCCAGCTCAAGTGCAATCCGCGCACGGCGCACATCCCGATCATTGCGTGCACCGGCCACGCGTTCGGGCCGGCCGTCGAGCACGCGCTGGACGCGGGCTGCGATGCCTACGTCGTCAAGCCATGCTTGCCGGCGGAGCTCCTGAAGGAGATCCGGGCGTTGCTTGCGCGCCCGGACATTCGTCGGGCGTAGCGTCCGCTTCAGTCACCGTCCGCGCGGCTGAGTCCGCGTCTCGCGCGCCTGGATGTTGGTCTCCGGCGCTCCATCGAGCAGCCAGTCGTACGTACGAATCGCCACCTTGTGCTCCGCTTCCAGGTCGCGCCGTCGCTGCACGTCCTCCGGCCGGAGCCGCGCGCGCCGCCCGATGAGGATCAACGCCTGGGCGTTGCCGGTGACGTGTGCCAGGTTCAGGTGCTCCCGCGCATAGCGCTCGTGGTCGTGGAGCCAGCCGCGCCAGCCGCGGATCCTCCCCACGGCGTGGCCCAGCGCTCGCGAGGCGTCTCCCTCGCGGGTGAAGAGCTTGACGGAAGGACTCTCCAGCTCGATGAGCGTCCACCGCGACCGCCGGGCGTTCTGCTCGCCGATCACGAAGTCGGGGGCGAACCAGGATCCGAGTCGCAATCCGGGAATCACCCAGCGAGTGTGTCCACCGGCGAGATAGCGAACGAGGACCAGCGGGTTCTGCTCCAGGAACCGCTGGAGCGGCGCCTCGCTGACGGCGGCGTTCAGGTAGGCCCGGAGCCCCGCACGCAGGCCGAGCGGCGGCGGCGCCTGCCACACACGGAATCCGCCGAGCGGGTCGCCGTGAAGCCGCGCGTCCCGCGTACGTTCCATCAATGGACGCCAGACGGTCTTCACGTCGCCGGGCAAACGACCGCTGGCGTGAGCTCCTTGATGCTGCGGACGCGCCAGCTCGCGGATCTAAGCGCGCGCGACGTATCCATAGCGAGTGTTGCTCCGCATCCCACCCATCGCGACGTACTGCGCCTTGATCGCCGCCACCTGGTCGTTCCCGATCTCGCCGAGGACGGCCTTCACGTGCAATCCGTAGAGCCGCGCCGCGTTGCCGCCGAAGATGGCGCTCTTCACGATGCCGTCGGCCGGGCCGAGCGGAGCGAACCCGTGCTTGCGCTGCATCTCCTCGGGGATCTCGAGACGGCGCAGCGCCTCGATCTGCCACTGCGGCGAGCCGTACCAGAGCGAGTCGGTGCCCCACAGCACGTGCTCGGCGCCCAGGCCGCGCACCAGCGTTCCCACGAACGCCGCGGCGAATCTTGGGTTGGCCACCGCGGAGTTGGCGAAGGCCGTCCCGACCTCGGCGTAGACGTTCTTCACGCCGAGCTTCGAGGGGATCTCGGCGAGGTCGGTCGCCCACTTGATCCGGCCCGTCTGCTCGAACTCGTTGAGCGCCGCGTCGGGCGTCTCGAGGAAGGCCCGGAGCGCGGCGTGATACATGACGAAGTTGATCTGCGGCCAGTCCTTGGCCGCCTTGCCGACGTCGCGGACGGTGGCGTACTCCCACACGCCGGGCCAGGACTTCTCGTAGTCGGCGGGAAGCAGGCCCTTGTGGATGCAGACCGTCGTGATGCCGGCCTTCACGATCTTCTCGTAGAACGGGTACATCAGCTTCTCGTCGTCGAGCCACCAGTACGAGCCCTGCTTGGAGGGGAAGAGCGGATCGCCGATCGTGTAGCCCTTCCAGCTGTCGGGCTTGAGCGTGGCGATCGCCCGATCCACCTCGTCCAGCCAGCCGGCTTTCTTTGGCGTGAACACGGCATGACCGAGCAGACGGCGCGAGCCGGCGATCTGGTTGATGGCGGCCCGCGCGGTGGCGATCTGGTCGTTGGTGAGGAGATTCCACGTCGGGTCGTCGAAGGGTGCGCCCGAGAGCAGCGCGACCTTCGTGTCGCTGTCCACGAAGATCTCCTTCACGTAGTTCTCGAACTTGAAGCGGGCCAGCGTGGACTCGCCCCAGAGCCCGCGGTTCCAGTGCTGCTTGGCGTACTTCGCCAGGTCGAGCAACCCCTCCTGCTTGAAGTCGTCGCGGACGAAGTGCGTCTGGGCATCGACGATGAGCTGGCCGGCCAGCGCCTGGGCGCGCGCATCAGCCAGTCCGGGTGTGGCCGCCTCGGCGCGATGCACGTCGAAGATCGGCCCGAACACGTCGTTCATGGCGAGGAAGGCTGCGGCCATGCCCGCGCTGCTGGCGAGGAACTGGCGCCGGCTCAGCCCGTGGCGCGGCGCGAGGTCACCGGCCAGCGCGTCGATGCGTGACTCGACGCGGCGCTGCTCCTGCGTTTGCGGCGGCGGGTTGAACTCGCCGTTCGAGACGATCTGCGTTGGCACCGGGCCCTTGAACGATGCGACCTCGGCCGGCGCCGTCCGTTCGAGCTCCGCGTCGGTCAGATAGTGCGCCATGCTGGCCTCCTTGGTCCGGACGGGCAAGTGGCCCGAGCAGTACTGCTCTCCCGCAGCGAAGTCAAGCGGCCCGTTGTACTCTCGGACTGCCGCACGAACCTCCACCAGGAGACGACGATGAGCGAGCGTGTCCGCGTTCACATGCGAGTGCCGGGGACGGCCCCGATGCCACAACTCATGCGCCTGATCCAGGACATCGAGGCCGCGGGCTTCGAGGGCGCCGGCATCCTCGACAGCCAGGTGATCTCGCGTGACAGCTTCGTCACGCTCGGCCAGGCCGCCGCGCACACGTCGCGGCTGACGCTGTTTCCCGCCGTCACGAATCCGTTCACACGTCACGCGTCCGTCCTCGCCGGCGCCATCCAGACCGTCGAGGAGCTGGCGCCGGGGCGGGTGAAGTTCGTGATCGGCACCGGCTACACGTCGGCGAGCACGATCGGGCGCAAGCCGGCGACGCTCGCCGAGATGCGCGCGTGCATCGGGACGGTCAGGGGACTGCTCGCGGGCAAGACGGTCGACTTCGACGGCACGCCCGGCCGGCTGGCCTTCTCGTCGGGCCGCCGCATCCCGGTGATCATGGCCGCCTCGGGGCCGAAGGCGATCGAGGTCGCCGGCGAGATCGCCGACGGGGCGCTGCTGCTCGTCGGGTTCAATCGTGGAATCGTGCAGTCGGCGCTCGAGCACCTCGAGCGCGGCGCCCGGCGGAGCGGGCGCCGGCTCGACGACCTCGAGATCATCTGGGCGGTGAGGACGGGGACGGCGGCGACCACGGCCGAGGCGCGGCGGCTGGCGCGGCCGACGGCGGTGCACTGGGGCGTCCTGCGCTGGGGCGGCCACTGGCTCGGCCCGGCCGGGCTCAAGCTTCCGCCGCTCGAGATCCCGGACGCCGTCTACAAGATCTATCCTGATCTCTCGCACGCCCACGACTGGGAGGCGGCCATCAAGGCCACGTCGTTCGTCCCCGACGACGTCGTCGCCCAGCTCTGCGATGCGTACGGGCTCATCGGGACGCCGTCCGACGTCGCCGGCCGGATCCTCGAGATGGCGAAGCTCGGCGTGACGAATCTCTACCTCATGCCACTCCTGACCTTCGCGGCGCCGGAGCAGGAGGTCCTCGCGTTCCGCGACGTCGTGTTCCCGCGGCTGCGCGCATCACAGGGCTGAGTCACGTTCCCCTCAGGCGCGGGTCGAGGACGTCACGGAGCGCGTCGCCGAGCATGTTGAAGGCGAAGACGGCCACCGAGATGGCCACGCCGGGCCAGATGGCCATCCAGGGCGCCCGGAACATGTACGTCCGCCCCGACCCCGACAGCATCGCCCCCCACGACGGGAACGGCGGCGGGACGCCGAACCCCAGGAACGACAGCGCCGACTCGGCGAGAATCACGCCGCCCAGACTGATGGTCGCCAGCACGATGATCGTCGGCATGACGTTGGGAAGGATGTGGCGCACGATCACGCGCCGGTGCGGGCATCCGGTTGCATACGCCGCCTCGACATACGTCTGCCCGGCAACCGCGAGGGTGGCGCCGCGGATCACGCGCGAGCTCGTGGCGGCGATGATGAGCGCGAGCGAGAGCACGACGTTGAGGAGCCCCGGGCCGAGGACGGCCATCACCGACAGGATGATCACGAGATAGGGAAAGGACATCCAGGCGTCCACGATTCGCTGGACGCAGAGGTCATAGGCCCCGCCGACGTAGCCGGAGGACACCCCGATCGCCGTGGCCGCGATGGTGCCCAGGAGCACGGTCGCGAATCCGACGAGGACGGACACGCGGGCTCCATAGACGATGCGACTCCAGATGTCGCGGCCGAGGTTGTCCGTGCCCAGCCAGTACGCGGCGCTCGGCGGCTTCATGCGCGCTCCGCGAATGGTCTCGTCGTAGGCGTGGGGCGCGATGCGCTCGGCGAAGACCGCCATGACCAGCAAGACCAGCACGATGACCGCGCCGAACGTGCCGAGCGGCTTGCGGCGCGCGGCGCGGGCGAGGGCCGAGCTAGTACCGGATGCGCGGATCGAGGACGGCATAGAGCGTGTCCACCGCCAGGTTGACCAGGACGATGGCGGCGACGACGACGAGGTTGACGCCCTGGATGACGGGATAGTCTCGCTGGGAGATCGCCTCGAAGAGGAAACGCCCGAGGCCGGGCAAGCCGAAGATGGTCTCGATGATGACGGCTCCGCCGAAGATCTGCGCGATCTGGATGCCGAACACGGACAGCACGGGGATGAAGGCGTTCTTCAGGCTGTGCTTGAGCACGACGGCCCGCTCGCGGAGCCCCTTGGCCCACGCGGTGCGGACGTAGTCCTGACGCAGCACCTCGAGCAGCATGGCCCGCGTCAGCCTCATGAGCGCGGCGCCGGCCGCCACGCCGAGGATGAATCCGGGCAGGAGGAACTGCACGAGGTGGCCGGCGGGGTCGTGGGCGAACTCCACGTACTCGGAGACCGGCCGCCAGCCCCACCAGATGGCCGGCAGGACGATGACGAGCGTGGCCAGCCAGAAGCCGGGCACCGACAGCCCGAGGATGGCGGCGCTGCGTGCGAGGTAGTCGCTGAGCGTGTCCTGGCGGATCGCCGACAGGATGCCGATGGGCAGCGCGATGATCACGGCGAAGACGATGCTCGAGGCGCCGAGCTCGAGCGTCACCGGCAGCCGGCGCGCCAGCTCCTCCAGCACGGGCCGGCGCGTCCACAGCGATTCGCCGAGGTCACCGCGGACGATGTGGCCGAGCCATTCGACGTACTGGACGTGGAGCGGGCGGTCGAGGCCGAGCTTGGCGCGCAGCTCGGCGAGGTCGCGCGCGTACGCCTTCTCCTCGAGCATGAGGCTCACCACGTCACCCGGGATGAGCCGCGGCAGCGTGAAGACGATCAACGACGCGATGAGCAGCGACGGAACGGCGACGAGCAGGCGGGTGGCCAGATACCGCCGCAGCACGGCGTCAGCGGTCGAGCCAGGCCGCGATCAGTCGCCCGCCGTAGTCGAACCCGAGGTTCGGGCCGTAGTTCTTCAGCGCGCCGTCCCAGACGGCGGTGTACGTCGGGGAGCCGAGTGTCACGTAGTACTGCTGGTTGGCCAGGTAGCGCTGAAGGTCGTAGATGATCTGGCGGCGCTGGGCGACGTCGAACGTGCGCCGCTGCCGGAGGAGGAGATCGGTGAGCACGGGGTCATTGACGTGACTCTGGTTCTTCGGCTCGCCGGGATAGTACTGACCATAGAGAAAGTTGTCGGGATCCAGAAAGGGCGTCTGCGGCCCGTAGGCCATCGAGTCGAATTTCCCTACCAGGCACGTCGACGCGTAGGCGCCGTACTCCTTCTGGTCAAGACGCGCATCGATCCCGACGTCCTTGAGGCTCTTGAGGACGAGCGTTGCGGCGTCGACCAGGATGGTGGAACCGTAAGTCGTGAAGCACATCGAGGCCGCGAAGCCCTTCGGATGGCCGGCCTGGGCGAGGAGACGCCGAGCCTCGGCGGGATCGTACTGGTACCAGCGCGCGCCTTCTCCGAGCTGGGTGATCGGGAGCGACCACTCTTTCAAGGCGGCCGGGACGGCCGGGTTCGGTGTGCCGGCGCCCTCGGCGACGGCGTCGAGAATCCCCTGACGATCGATGGCCAGGGACATGGCGCGTCGGACCCGCACGTCATTGAAAGGCGCACGATCCGTCCGCATCGAGATGTGCGTCATCACGTTGTTGCCGAACTCCATCGTCCGGAGTCCCGGACGCTTTTGTTGGAGCGCGTCTTTGATCTGGACCCAGTCGGTCCGGTTGATCGTGCCGGGAAACTCCCAGCCGATGTGGTACTTGCCACTGAGGAAGGCGGCCATCCGCGAGGCGTTGTCCTCGTCGACGACCAGCTCGACGCGATCGATGTTGGGCAGGCCCGCCATGAAGTAGTTCGGGTTGCGGACGAGCGTGATCCCCACGTTCGGCCGGTAGCTGTCGAGCATCCAGGGGCCGGTGCCGATCATCGACTCCGGGCTCCGGAGATCACCGAACTTCTCCACGCATTCCCTGGCGAAGACGGCGACCGCCATCGGAGTGGCGAGGACGTCGAGGAACCAGGCAAAGGGTTCCTTGAGCGTGAACCGGACCGTGTACTTGTCCGGCGTCTCGACTTTTTCCACCGAGCGCAGCATCTGAGCGTTGGCGTTCCCGGTGGTGGAGAGGAAGCGCTCGACGCTGTAGCGGACGTCCTCGGACGTCAGCTCGCGGGCGTTCACCGGCGGCTTCCCGTGCCAGCGGACGCCGCGCCGGAGCTTGAAGACGTACGTCGTCGGATTGGGCTGGCTCCACGATTCCGCGAGGTCGCCCTCGATCTGAAAGGTGCCCGGCACCACACCCGGGCCGGCTTTGTGGCGAAGGAGCCGGCTGTGCGTGAAGGACAGAACGACCTGGGTCTTGTACGAGGTGCCGCCGACGCCGTGGAGATCGAAGTGCGGCGGATCCCAGGCCCGAATCGTGATCGTGCCGCCACGCCTTGGCGTGTCCGCGCGGCCCCACGCGGGTTGGAGCGTGGTGGCCGCGAGCGTCAAGCCTCCGAGCCTCAAGACATCGCGACGGCTGCAGTCCATTGACCGTCTCCTCTGGAGGGACGAAGAGTGCGGCGAGCCTAGCGTGCGCCCGCCGAGGTGGTCAAGCCGCCTCGATGACAGGCCGGCCAGCCCCGAGTAGAATGCCCGCGCCCCAATCGTCCTTTACGAGGAGGAACCCAATGAAGAAGCCGCTATCTTTCCTGGTCGCCACGATCCTGCTTCTCGCGGTCGCCTCGGTGGGCGCCCAACAGGCCCCGCCGCCGGCATCGCCGCCCGCCTACGGCACGCCGATCAGCCTCGAGCAGGCCAAGAAGGTCATGGCCGGCGCCGAGGCCGAGGCGAAGAAGAACAACTGGAACGTCGCCATCGCGATCCACGACTCCGGCGGCAACCTGGTCATGCTTCAGCGCCTGGACGGGACGCAGTTCGGCTCCACGGACGTCGCGAAGGACAAGGCCTACTCGGCCGTGGCGTTCCGGCGGCCGACCAAGGCGTTTCAGGACGCCATCGAGCAGGGTGGCGCCAACCTTCGACTGTTGAAGCTCAGCGGCGCCAGTCCGCTCGAAGGCGGGATTCCCATCATGGCCGACGGCAAGATCATCGGCAGCATCGGTGTCTCCGGTGTCACCTCTCAGCAGGACGCCCAGATCGCCCGGGCAGGAGTCGAAAACATGAAGTAGCAGGTCGCGGCGGGGTCGGCTCGTCGAGCTGCCGGGTCAATAGAGGTGGCAGGCGACGAGCCGCCCCATCTGCGTTCTCAACGCGGGCTCCTCCCTCGCGCAGTGAGGCATCGCGAACGGACAGCGCGGGTGGAAGCGGCACCCGGAGGGTGGATCGAGCGGGCTCGGCACCTCGCCGGTGAGCACCACCTCTTCGCGCGGCGTGTCGAGGTCGATCGGCAGCGCCGCCGCGAACAGGGCCTTCGTGTACGGATGCTGCGGCGCGAGCGCCACCGCCTCGGCGTCGCCCCACTCGACGATCTTGCCCAGGTACATGACGGCGATCGTGTGGCTCATGTGGGCGACCGCGGCCAGGTCGTGGGCGATGAAGAGATACGACACGCCCAGGCGCTGCTGGAGGTCGCGGAGCAGGTTCAGGATCTGGGCGCGAATCGACACGTCGAGCGCCGACACCGGCTCGTCGAGCACGACGAGCTTCGGCTCGAGCGCGAGCGCCCGCGCGATGGCGATGCGCTGGCGCTGGCCGCCCGAGAACTCGTGCGGATAGAGCGTTGCCGCACGCTCGGGAAGCCCGACGAGATCGAGCAGCTCGGCCACTCGGCGGCGGCGCGCCGTGGCGTCGAGATCGGAGTTGATCACGAGCGGCTCGGCGACGATCGCGCTTACGCGCATGCGCGGGTCGAGCGAGGCGTACGGGTCCTGGAAGACCGCCTGAACCGAGCGCCGGTAGTGGCGGCGCTCGTCGCGCCCGAGCGCGGCCACGTCCTTGCCCTCGAACCGGATGCTGCCAGCCGTCGGCCGCTCGAGACCGAGGATCAGTCGCGACGTCGTCGTCTTGCCGCAGCCGGATTCCCCGACCAGCCCGAGCGTCGTCGCCGCGTCGATGGTGAACGAGATCGAGTCGACCGCGCGTACGAGGCCGGTGCCGAACCCGAGCGTCCCGCGACGCACGCTGAAGTGCTTCGTGAGATCCGTCGTCTCGAGCAGGGGCGTCCCGTTCGGCGCCCCGCTCTCAGGCGGGGACATGGAGCCAGCACCGCGTCGTGTGACCGGGGTTCACGGCCGTCTCGGACGGCGCGTCCTCCGTGCAGCGGGCCATCGCCTGCGGACAGCGCGGCGCGAACGCGCAGCCCTCACCGAGCCGGGCCAGGTCCGGCGGCTGGCCGGCGATGGCCGTCAGGCGATCGCGCCGCGCGCCGAACCGTGGGATCGACTCGAGCAGCGCCTTCGTGTACGGATGGGCCGGCGCCGTGAAGATCTGGCGCACGGGGCCGGCCTCGACGATGCGGCCGGCGTACATGACCGCGACGCGATCGCACGTGCGGGCCACGATGCCCAGGTTGTGCGTGACGAAGATCATGGCGAACCGGTGGCGCTGCTGCAGCTCCTTCAGGAGCCCGAGGTACTGCGCCTGGATGGTGAGGTCGAGGCTCGTCGTCGGCTCGTCGGCGATGAGCAGCCGCGGCGGGCCGGCGATGGCCATCGCGCCGACGACGCGCTGGCGCATGCCACCCGACAGCTGATGCGGAAACGCGCGGAGCCGTGCCTCCGGCGACGGGATCTTCACCGCGGCCAGGAGCTCGGCGGCGCGCGCGCCGAGCGCGCTGCCGCGCAGGCGGTGGTACATCCTCAGGGGCTCGCGCATCTGCATGCCGATGGAGAACACCGGGTTCAGTGAGCTCATCGGATCCTGGAGGATCATCGCCACCTGACGGCCGCGGATCCGCTGCATCTCGCGCTCGCTCTTTCTGAGCAGATCGTCGCCGTCGAGCAGGGCCTGGCCACTCACGATCCGCGCCGCCGGCCGCGGGACGAGGCGCACGAGGCTCAGGCACGTCATGCTCTTGCCGGAGCCGGATTCGCCGACGAGGCCGAGCGTCTCGGCCTCGTCGAGCGCAAAGCTCACCCCATCGACCGCCTTGATCGTTCCCCAGCGGGTGACGATGTGGGTCCGAAGGTCGCGAACGTCGATGCGGGGGATCAGAGCTGGCGGAGCTTGGGGTCCAGGGTGTCGCGCAGCCAGTCGCCGAGGAGATTGAAGGCGAGCACCACCAGCAGGATCGCCAGCCCCGGGAAGAGCGACACCCACCAGGCGCTCGTCACGAAGTCGCGGCCCTCGGCGATCATCGATCCCCAGGCGGGCGTCGGCGGCGGGATGCCGGCGCCGAGGAACGAGAGCGACGCCTCCACGATGATGACGTAGCCGACCTGCAGCGTGACGAGCACCACCAGCGTGTTGAGCGTGTTGGGCAGGAGATGCCGCGTGATGATCCGCGCGGCGCCGGCGCCGGCGATGCGGGCCTGGGCGATGAAGTCGAGCTCCATCAGGCTCAGCACCTGGCCCCGGATGACGCGCGCGTAGCGGGCCCACAGGATCACCGCGATCGCCAGCACCACGTTGGCGAAGCTCGGGCCCGCCGTCACCGCGAGAATCAAGGCGAGCAGGATCACCGGAAAGGCCATCGTCGCGTCGGTCACGCGCATCAGCGTGGCGTCCACGCGGCCGCCGTAATACCCGGCCACGAGGCCGACGGCGGCGCCGAATGCGCTGGCGACCAGGACGGTGACGACGCCCGCCGCCAGCGAGACGCGCGCGCCGTAGATCATGCGGGAGAGCATGTCGCGGCCGAGGCGGTCCGTGCCCAGCGGGTGCGTCCACGCGCCGCGTTCCTCCCACACGGGCGGTCGGAAGCGCAGGCGCAGCGACTGCTCGTAGGGATCGTGCGGGCTGA
>WNFT01003293.1_pt1 | contig 13937 bp, 8 predicted proteins | sample 5400191 | NCBI WGS metagenome assembly WNFT01 (sample SAMN13153359, study PRJNA577476) | soil metagenome | isolation source: 80 cm saprolite under Madrone tree | place: USA:California | collected 2016-06-14
CGGCCCGCGAACGGCAGCCAGGCGGAACAACTGTTCTATCACGACGAAACCGATAAGTATCCCTCGAGTTGGTCGGCAGACGGAAAGTATGTGACATATGAGGACCTTAGCGGGCGGGACATCCATATTTGGGCCGCACCCATGGTGGGCGGCGAGCGCAAACCTTTTCCTGTGCTCCAGGAAAAGTATGCAACGCGCTCGCCAGCGACTTCGCCGGATGGCAAGTGGCTGGCCTACTATTCCAACGAATACGGTAAGTGGCAAGTTTATATAACCTCTTTCCCCAAGCCGGGAGGAAAGTTTATGGTGGGCGACGGAACCAATCCGACGTGGCGGCGCGATAGCAAGGAACTCTTCTACGTGGATTCGAGCAACAGGGTTGTCTCGGTGGAAGTCACGTCGCGGGGCGAAAGCCTGGAACTGGGCCAGCCCCAGACGCTCAAACAGCTTCCACTAAATAGTGGCAACGTATTCCACGTCTCTGGCGACGGCCAGCGCTTCCTAATGGCCATTCCGCCCCAGCAAAATGCGATTGGCCTAAACTTAGTGGTGAACTGGCAGGCCGACCTCAACCGCTAAAACGTGCACTCGAACGCCCAGAAAGCTGCCTTGGGAAGCTCGCCCTGCGTGCCAAATGGTCGGCAGCCGGGATGTGACCTTTTCTGGCATCTTGGCGGTTAACCTAACTTCCGCGGTGTTTGGCTGATTTTCGCGGATTCCGCGACAGAAGTTCTGTATCTTCAACACGGTTTGTCGATAGACGCAAAATAGTGACGAATAGTAATCAATATTACACTTGCATAAACTGATAGAAATGCTATATGTAGTGTCCTGTGTACATTCGGAAGACCACCAAGACTCACAAGGACAAAACCTACGACAACTATCTTCTGGTTGAATCCCTCCACACGCCCAAGGGTCCTCGGCAGCGCATCCTCTGCTCGCTGGGGAGTCTGGCGCCGGCGCCGCGCGAGCACTGGCTGAACTTGGCGCACCGAGTTCAGGCCAGCTTGGCGGGCCAGCTCTCCCTCACTCCCACCGATGCGCCCATGGAAACCCTGGTCGAAAAAGGGCGGCGCGGACGAAAGCCGCGCCCGGCAGCCTCGCAGCCCAGCTCGAAAGCCGATGCCGCGGTGGCCGTCGACAGCGAGCGCGTGAGCATCGAAGCCGCCCGCGAGGCGGGAGGCGTTCATGTCGGCCACCAGATGTGGGAACAATTGGGGTTGAACGAGATCTTAAGTTCGGCAGGGCTGTCGGAGCGAGCTTGCCGGTTGAGTGAAGCCATGACCCTGAACCGTCTGCTTTGTCCCCGGTCCGAGCATGCCATGCCCGATTGGATTCGTAACACCGCTCTGGCCGACATTGTGGGAACAGACTTTTCCCGATTGGACGATGACGCCCTGTATCGCAATCTGGACCGGCTCCATCCCCATCGGGAAGCAATCGAGCGCGAGCTGGCGGAACGAGAGAAGAGCTTGTTTCGTCTCGACGATACGCTGTATCTCTACGATCTGACCTCGACCTATTTCGAGGGACAGGCGGAGAGCAACCCGCAGGCGAAGCGCGGCTACTCGCGCGATAAGCGGCCCGATTGTAAGCAAGTGCTGGTGGGGTTAGTGCTGGATCGCGAGGGGTTTCCCAAAGCGCACGAAGTGTTCGAGGGCAATCGCCAGGACCGGAGCACGGTGAAAGAGATGTTGGAAAGTTTGGAGAAGCGGACGGGCCAGCAACCCGGCGCAACCGTGGTGGTGGACCGAGGCATGGCCTATGACGACAACCTCGAACAGATTCGAGCCCGAGGGTATCACTATCTGGTGGCCAGCCGACAGGCGGAGAGGAATCTCTGGTTGGAGGAGTTCGAGAAAGACGACGAGTGGGAAGAGGTGATCCGCGCCCCCTCGCCGCGCAATCCGGAGCAGAAGAAATCGCAGGTTCGGATCAAGCGTCGGCAGAGGGGGAACGAAGTATACCTTCTCTGCGTCAGCGCAGGACGCGAGGCCAAGGACCAGGCCATCCGCGAAAAACAGGAGCAGCGGTTGAAGCAGGATCTGACGGCATTAAAAACACGAGTGGAGAAGGGGCACTTGAAAAAGCCGGAGAAGATCCACCAGGCCATCGGCCGGCTCAAGGAGCGCTACCCGCGAGTGGCACGCTACTACCGGCTCGAGTATGACGCCGAGCGCAACCGCTTCTCCTGGCAGGAGGACATCGACAAGAAAGCGATCGCGGAAAAACTGGACGGCGGCTATGTGCTCAAGACCGACCGCCAGGATCTGACGGGCGATGAGATCTGGCGCACCTACATGTTGCTGACGCGGGTGGAAGCCGCCTTCCGTGCCATGAAGAGTCCCTTGCTGGAGCGGCCGATCTTCCATCATTTGCAAGATCGTACCCAGACCCATATCTTCCTTTGTGTGTTGGCTTACCATCTGCTGGCAGCGATCGAGAAGCGATTCCTGGACCGCGACATCCACACCTCGTGGTCGACCCTGCGCCAACAACTCAGCACTCACCAGGTCGTCACCGTAGTTCTACGGACCATGGACGGAAAAATCTTAAAGATCCGCAAAGCCACCACCCCGGAGCCAGTACACAAGGAAATCTACGCCACGCTCCAGATTCCGATGGAGGTGATGAAGCCGGTTAAAACCTGGCACGAGACCGCGACATAGTGACGGAACGAAATCGTAAGTCCACGCAAATAAGGATTTTGATCAGAACAATGCGGAAGTTAGGCTAAGGTGAAGGTGGCGTCGATGGCGATTGCGCCGCCGGTCGGGCGAATTTCGCATCGTCCACGTTCACGTTGTCGTGGACCTCTTTGATTTGAATGATGAAGCGCGAGCTGGGACGCGCGATTGTCCGCCGGAATGGCACCTTTACGCCCCCTTGTTCACGATAGTCCGCATAGTCGATTTGCGTGGGATTGCGTCCCAGCGGCGAATCGGCGTAGCGCAACATCCGCAGCAGCAGGCCGGAACGTTCATCGAAGTAAAACTTGGCTGCAGGTTGTCCTGCATTGAGCCCGGAAACGACGTACACATCGTGGTCTTCGATCTTTTCTGGTTTGCCCGCGCGCAACTCCCCGAACAATTGCTTGGCGCGTATAGGCAATTGCAGATCCGTCTCGGCTTGGGCGGAAACGGCCTCAGAAGACGGAATGTCACGTACGGGGCGATCTGGGGCTGAAGTCCAGCCGGAAATCCCATCATATGCGGTGATGTTGTCGCCATTGGGCAGATGGATGATAGACATTCGCTTGCCAGGAACTTTGCTGAAAATGTCGACTGGGAACTGCCGCCCGCTGAGGTTGATGGTTCCTCTTTCCACCCGGGTGGACAATTTGTCAACCACCGAAGCACCACCGAGGGCGTCGACATATTGGGCGAAAATCTGGTCTGCCTGCAGCACGCCGGAAGGGACCGCTCCATGCTCGTCTTCGTCCTGCGCTTTCGCAACCGCAGTCTGCACTCCTGCTTCGGCGATAATTGGCGTGGCCAGAGGATGAGAGGAGCCGCGATGGCAGGAATAACAGGTTACCTCACGCGTGCCCTCAAAATTCTGCTGGTTGATGGCGAACATCATCTGCATCATCTTCCGTGCCATCTGCTTCGGCTTCTTATCGTCCTTCTCGGGCGTTCCCTCTAGATGGCAGAAACTACATTCAACACCGAGTGAGTAGGTTATGAACTGCATTGCCGGGATCAGTTGGTCTGCGGGAAGGCCCTTCAAGACCTGGATGTTCTTGTAGGCCTCTTCGGTCGTTTTGGTCTTTGAGGTTGCCGCTTTGGCCGGGCTAGTTGGGCCAGCCTGCCCCCTCACCAGAACGCCGGCCAGAGATAGAGTAAAGGCGAGTCGTAGACCAGTGGTCAACCAAGGTTGGCATTTCCCACTCATGCTTTTCCTCCGAATACCAAGGTGGCAGTGTAGCAAACGCAAAAAAACTTCCATTGCTCAGGACGGCGAATTTAGCTACAGTGCGCTGAATGTCCTGCCGCCTGGCGCTCGTAATTCTCGGACTCCTTGCATGCCCGCTCGGGCTGGTAACGGCTCAGGACATTGACGCTAATCTCAGCCCCCAGAAGCGCACGCCCTCTACCATTGCCGACCAAATCACTGACTCCGCCGAGCACGATGCTTTCCTGAGTCTTTTCAAGCCGTCCGCCGCCGAGCAGATGTTACAGAGAGCGAAATTTTTCGTCGATGCATTTCCGCAATCCGCCTTTCTGGCCCAAGCTTACGAAGTGGCTGCTCAAGCCAGTTTCGATCTGCAAGACTATCAATCAGGTTTGAGCTACGCTGAAGAATCGCTGGTGCTGTTGCCGGAAAACCCTCTGCTGCTTGTGCCGGTTGCGGACATAGAAGCGCGCGAGCACCGCAACGAGGTCGCGATAGTCCACGCACGGGATGCGCTGGATGATCTCGACCGATTCGGTCCCCCGGCCTCAGTCACGCCGCAGAACTGGGTGGAACTGAAACGAAAACTGGCGGCCTCCGCCAACTTCGCGCTGGGACGCGCTTCACTGTCGAAAGCTCTTGCACTGCCATCGGGCACGGAACGGACCGCGCTCATTGCGGACTGCGAGGCCTCGTTGTCCAAAGCGGTAGATCTCAATCCGACTGATCCCGAGCTTACCTACTTGCTGGGCCTGGCTCAGTTGGTATCCGGCAAATTAGATTTCGCTGCGCGCAGCTTTGCCAGGATTTACCGGGGCGGAAGCGACTTTGCGCCAAAGGCTTTGCAAAACTTGCGATCCATTTATATGGGGCTCGATGTCAAGACTCGGATTAGTTTTGAAGCATTCTTGAAGCAGTCTGAAGCCAGCGGAGCCGCGCCGCAAACCACCGCACCGGGTTCGGAGAAGACCGGTGCCCAGCCGGTGGCAGAATTCGCGGGATCGGAAGCATGTCGAACGTGTCACGGGGACATTTATCGGGCATGGGCGCAATCTGGTATGGCAAAGATGTTTCGCCCCTATGCCCCTCAAAATGTGATGGGCGATTTCCAAACCAACAACGAATTCTATTTGGACAGTGGCAATCGATCGCTGTTTGCGCGCATGGTTACTCGTGGTGGCAAGCATTACTTTGACATCAAGCAGTCTGACGGCACCTGGCACAGCTATCCCGTGGACTACACGATCGGCTCCAAGTTTCAGCAAGCTTACGCGACTAGATTACCGAATGGCCAGATTCACGTTTTTCCTGTCCAGTACAGCGGTTTGCACAAACAATGGATCAACTACTGGCGAGTGATTGATATGCCGGGGAGTGAACGGGCTGATCTGCGCTCCTGGGAACGGTTGGGGAGTTCTACGAGCTACCAGGCCATTTGTGCGGTTTGTCACACCAGCCAATTGCGCAATGTGAAGGGCGGAGGTTTTGAGCCGGACAATTTGGCGTTCAAGGAGCCGGGCATCAATTGCGAAATGTGCCATGGGCCGTCTCTCCAGCATGTCGTCGATATGTCGATGGGCAATCACCAACCTAAGCAGCCGCTCCTCCCACCGGTGGATTTCCGTGATATTGGCAACCGTGACTTTGTGCGCATTTGTGCCCAGTGTCACATGCAGTCTGCGATGCGTACGGCCGGTCCTTCTGGTGAACTCAATTATTTGCCGACCGATCATTTCTTCCCTGAGAGTCCCAGGATTCCGTTCGGAGATTTCTCCCGTAAAGGTTTCTACAAGGACGGCCGATTTCGCCAGACAACCTTTATCGTTGAAGCACTCGAGCGTTCGCAGTGCTTCAGGAAGGGACAAGTGAGCTGCGGTACTTGCCACGATCCGCACGCCCACGATCAACCGGGCCACGATGCTGCTGCGAATCCGGCGTCGGTGAAATTCCAGGAGCAGCCCGATCTTATGTGCGTAGGATGCCACACTGGTTTTCAGAGTGAGACCGCGGTGGCGGCACACACGCACCATCGCGCTAACTCCGAGGGCAGCCGGTGCGTTTCTTGCCACATGCCACGCATTATGGATGCGCTCTTGTTCGAAGCCCGGACTCACCAGATTGATGACATCCCTAATGCTGAAATGACTCTGCGATTTGGTCAGCAAGAAAGTCCTAATGCCTGCTTGCTCTGCCATAAGGACAAAAGCTCGCAATGGCTTAGCCAGCAACTGTCGGCGTGGAAGCCGAGTCATCCGTGAGGATCGCGACTTCAAAGCGGGCTGGCGGCGGGCGCGAGGTTGTCGCTCTTTGTCTTTATCGTGGCCGGCTGGGCAGCCTTATGTTGGCCCTGATTCTTGCGGCTATTCCTGGAATCGGAGTTGATGCCGACGAACGATCGGCATTGCCTGGGAGCGCCGCCGGCGGCTACGTCGGATCACTCGCCTGTGCACAGTGTCATCGCGAAATCTACGACTCCTATTCCCATACCGATATGGGCCGTTCCATGTCTGCGGTGAATCCTGCTCTGCTGGGGAAAATTTCTACGTCCGCCACGATTTTCGACCAGCGCTTACACCGGCACGTGGAAACGTTTGTGAAAGATGGGAGCCTCTACCAGAGCCAATATGAAAGCGAAGCGAATGGGCAGAGCACTTTCCGTGATACGCACAAGGTGGACTGGATCATCGGCGCCGGGGCAAACGGCTTTGGGGCGATCGTGCGTCGCGAGAGCTATCTGATCGAGGCGCCGCTGTCGTTTTACTCGAAGACGAACAGCTGGGCGTGGTCACCAGGCTACGAATTCGCAGACTATGGCTTTAGCCGCCCCATCCTTCCGGGTTGTGTCGAGTGCCACAGCGGACGGCCGGAAGTGGTGTTCGACGGCAACGGACGTTTTCGGAATCCGCCGTTTACCGAACTGGCCATCGGCTGCGAGAACTGCCATGGGCCTGGGGAATCCCACGTGGCGGAAATGCAGATTTCGCCTGAGGCTGGCGGTGGATCGGTTGTAAATCCAGCGAAACTTTCTCCCTGGCTTGCCGACAACGTTTGCCTGTCCTGTCATCAGACCGGCGATGCGCGCGTGCCGCAGCCAGGAAAACAGTACCGCGACTTTCGTCCCGGCACCGCGCTCGATGACACCTTCAGCATCTTCCTGGTTCCTTTCCGTCCGGGCTTCACGCCCAAAGATGACCTGCTAGAGCATTACCTCTCCATGCGTCTTAGCAAGTGTTACCGGGACAGTACTGGCAAGCTCGGTTGCATCAGTTGTCACGACCCGCATGTGCAGCCGGGACGAGAGGAATCCCCAGCCTATTTCCGCCAGAAATGTCTTGCCTGTCACACCGAGAAAAGCTGCGCCGTGCCGGTGACCATTCGACAGCGGAAAAATCCGCCTGATGATTGTGCGGGCTGCCACATGCCCAAGCGGGACGTGACCGTGATCTCGCATTCGGTTCTCACTAACCATCGCATTGTTGCCGACGCCGACGAACCGTTTCCCGATTTTGCTTTTCACATGAATACGGCGCAGCTGCCTGATCTGGTCCACCTGAGCGCTATTCCCGGACGGCAGGATCCTCCGAGCGACCTGACCCGGTTACAGGCCTATGGCCAGGTGATGCTTTCGCATCCCGAGTACCGGCAGCGCTATTGGGCTTTGGCGGAACAACTGGAAGGAACCCTCCCGGAGAACGTTTTCGTTCTCGAAGCACTGGCGGATCGGGCACTGCAACAGAAAACACACGAAGGAATCACGGCAGCGATTCGCTACCTTGATGGCGCGGCCAAACGGGGCACCACGAATCCAGCGGATTTCCAACAACTCGGCAACCTGCTGCTTGCATCCGGCCGGGAGATCGAGGCGGTGAGCAACTTCCAAAAGGCGATTAGCCTGTTTCCTTACGATCCAGAGCCGTACCGTTCCCTGGCAAGGAGCTACATCTTGTCGCAGAAAAAAGTGGAAGCGTGTGAGGTGCTCGGCAAAGCAGTTCAGCTCTTTCCCCTCGATCCTGGCATTCGCAAGCTGTCGAGAGATTGCGAGTCTGCGAAACCACAGAACTCCGGCGGACCGACAGCAGGCCAGTAGCTTGTTCAGCCTAGCGAGCGTGAGGTCGCTAGTGTGGCCTAAACCCGAACAGAATGATTCTTCCCGCCGAATGATCGGGTGGCGGCTCGCGTCCCACCCGCATGGAACCCCATTGCGGCCGAGATTGAGCGAGCGGTGCTGGTAACTGCATCCGCGAGCGTCGCGACCTGACTGAGGCTGAGTCGGGTAACCGGGCCGGAAACGCTAACCGCGCCTACCGCCTCGCCTCTGGAATTCAGTATCGGGGCGCTGACGCAGCGGGCTCCAGGCACCGCTTCCTCATCGTCAAGCGCGAAGCCTTGCCGCTGGATTTTCTGAAGTTCCCGGCGAAACTGCACCATGTTCATTATGGTTTTCTGCGTGGAGGGTTGGAAGGTGATCGTGCTCAATATGCTGTCTTTGACGTCATCGGGGAGGAATGCCGCGAGCACTTTGCCCAGCGCAGTGGCATGCAGCGGCCGTCGCGTTCCCACTCGCGAAGACAACCGGAATTCGTGCGGACTCTCCATGACCTCGACGTAAAGCACTGTATTTTGATCCAATACCGCCAGGTTCACGGTCTCCTGGGTCGACTTCCATAACTCCCATAAAACGGGCCGCGCCACAGTCTGCAGGTTGGCTTGGGGATTTACCCGCGCAGTCATCTGCGAAAGCCTGGGTCCGATCAGGTAAGCTCCCGCTTCTGTGCAGATGAGGTACCCCTCGCGCTCCAGGTGTTTGAGAAAACGGTGAGCTGTACTCTTGTGAATTCCGGTGGCATCACAGATTGCCTTGAGTCCAAGTCCGGATCCGGATCCTTGAAGAGCTTCGAGGATTTTCAAGACTTTCGAGATTACTCCGACCGGTGCTGAAGCTGATTTCGGACCCCGTGCCATATCGATTCCGACCTCTAGAGTGGTGTCTACTCGACTTTTTCGCGACCGTTTCAAACGAGACAGCATTTCATCAGATGAACCAAATAGTACCATCGCAGCCTAAATCACGGGGTATTGTTCCACATAGTAAAACTCCATTCAAGCATATGAAATTTTGTGGTTGACAACATTCCAAAGCCAGTGCTACACCATCCCTGCCGACGGCCCCGCTGACCGTCGGCTGTAGTTGACTTGGGGTTTTTCCGCCGGAAGTGCAGTTGAGATCGGGAACCGCGATACTGCCCATGAAGGCAAGGATCGCGAGGAGGAGCTTCGATGACTCGCAGGATTTCCTCAAGAACTTCCAAACGGTGGATTTTCGTAGGTCTGGCGTTGTTTTTGTCGATGGCCACAAGCACTGAGGCCCAGGTAACCGCCTCAGTCAACGGCACGGTGCGCGATACCACGGGCGCAGTGATCGCAGGCGCGGAGGTGTTGTTGCACAACAATGACACCACGCTCAACCGCTCCACGACGACCAATGATGCGGGGTACTACTACGTCGCCGATGTCCAGCCGGGCAATTACGAACTGAAAGTGACCCGGCAGGGATTTCGAAGCGCGATCCAGACGGGCATTAACCTGGTCGTCAACCAAAGTGCCAGCTACAACCTCACGTTGTCGCCCGGCTCAACGACTGAGAGCGTCACAGTGCAAGCTTCCGCTCTCGGCTTGGAAACCTCTACCGCGGAGTTGGGCGTTGCCGTCGTAAGGCAACAGGTGAATGACCTGCCGCTGAATGGACGCAATTTCACTCAGATCCTGAACCTCACTCCCGGTGTCAGTACGGTAAACGTCTCCCAGAATTCCCAGGGCAGTGGGGGTATCTGGTCGAATCCGATTGGAACTTTTTCCTATCCTTCGGTGAACGGCCAAACCAACCGCAGCAATCTTTTCCTGCTGGATGGTATTAACAACCAAGGTTCATTTGGAAGCACCTACGCCGTGGCTCCAATTGTCGACGACATTCAGGAGTTTAAGGTTCAATCGCACAATGACGATGCGTCTTTCGGCGGAGCTATGGGCGGCATCGTCAATGTCGTGACCAAGTCCGGAACCAGCAAATTTCACGGCAGTGCCTGGGAGTTTCTCCGTAATGCGGCGACTGACGCCCGGCCTACGTTGCTGCCGCAGAACGTGCCGTTCCAGTTCCAGCAGAACCAGTTTGGCGCGACCCTGGGAGGGCCCATCCCTCTTCCCGGCGAACACGAACAGAGAAAAACGTTCTTCTTCCTGACATACGAGGGATTTCGTCTTCACAACACCTCCCAGAACTTCTACATCACGCCAACCGCGGTCCAGCTGGGGGGAGATCTCTCCACCCTTGCCGGGCAGATCTACAATCCCTTCAGCGTGGTAGCTAACGCAGGCAGTCCGACCGGGTTCAGCAATCAACCCTTCATGTGTGACGGGGCAGGAAATCCCTTGCCGGCGACCAATGGAATTCAAGGGGCGGGTGCACCTTGCAATAAGATCCCGGCCGGCATGCTGAACTCGACCACGGTCGCGTATGCCCAAAAGCTGTTCCCGGCGCCAAATCTCGTGGGAAATCCGAACTTCAATGGATTGGACACGAGCAAGACGATTACCCGGCAAGACGAAGGCAGCGCCCGGATTGACCACCAGTTCGGGGAGCGCGACAACGTGTGGGCGCGTTACAGCAGCTTCCGGCAGCCGGTGAGCGGCAGCGGGGGGTTCGCCGGCCTGATTCACGAACAGGTTACGAACGGATACAACTTTGGGGTGAACTATATCCACTCATTTTCCACCAGCGCATTGATGGAACTGACGTTCGGGCGTAACAACGTGAACATCAACCAAGGCACCAATTATGCCGCGGCTGGTCCTGACTTCGGAACCCAGATCGGCTTCTCTCCCAATTTTGCCGGTGGTTTTATCGGTGGCATCTCCATGATCCCGACCGCGGTCATCCAGGGATTTATTGGGAACCCGAACCCAAGTGCGCATGGTGCCGCGCAGACAGATAATACTCACGTGTCCGATATTTGGCAGTGGCAGGGCAACTTTACCAAGACGCACCTCAACCACACCTTCAGGATGGGTGCGACGTTCGCCACTAACAACGCCGGCGCTCTATACCTGAATTCGTCGGTCATCTTCAGTCCCGCTAATACGGGGAATGCCGCCGATCTATCGCAGGGTGGCAACGCGTTGGCATCTTTTCTCCTGGGTGTTCCGAACAACGCCTCGCGCAGGAATACCGTGGAAACTGAACACGGCGGTTGGGTGGACGGCTTTTATTTCATGGACCAGTGGAAAGCCACCAGCAAGCTGAGCGTGAATCTGGGCTTGCGCTATGACGTCACCTTCGTTCCCCGTTACGGCGACAATAAGCACGCGAATAACTTCGTGGGAGACACGGACTTCAATACCGGGACCTACATCCTGGAGCGCAATGCTCCAGATTGTGCGCAAACGAATGCGGCACCTTGTATCCCAGGGGGCGCTCTGCCCGCGCATGTGGTTGTGACCCCACTGGGCGACGGAAAAATTTTCTACAATGACTACAAGAACTGGCAGCCGCGGGTTGGCTTAGCGTACCAGTTGTTCCATGGCACCGTGCTGCGCGGCGGATACGGCAGGTTCTACGATAACTGGGCGGCGATCACTCAAACTGCGCAGAACTTCGAAGGCACATGGCCCGACATGGGGCAACTCGGCGCCAGCAATTTGAATCCTTTGACTTCTGCCCCGACCGCTACCGTAGGAGATCCATTTAGTCTGGGTTCTGGTTCTCCTCTGCCTCCGCCAACCCCATTCAACCAGGTGACATGGTTCGCAGATCCCCACCTGAAGCGGCCCTATTCGGACGATTGGAACTTCGGGGTCCAACAGGAACTGGGAACCAACACCGTTCTGACCGTCAACTACGTGGGTTCGCATGGCAGCAATCTTGATATCAGTACCTTTGCCGACACGGCAACCACTCCGGGACCTGGTCCCATCACGGATCGGCAACCGTTTCCGTACCTAACCCCAGCGCCTTTTGACAAGAGCGTGGGTCACAGTAGCTACAACGCTCTGCAGGCGTCCTTAAACGGCAGATCGGTGCATGGGCTGACCTATCTTGTCTCCTACACCTGGTCCAAGGCTTTGGATATCGGTTGTACCGGCTGGTATGGAGTGGAAGGCTGTTCGACCCAGACGCCCTACGACTTGGAACGGGACCGGGGCCCGGCCGCGACAGATTTACCGCACATCTTCTCGGCCGCCTGGGTTTATGAGTTGCCCTTCGGCAAAGACCGATGGGGATCGAGAAGTCGGGTTGTGAATTACCTGATCGGCGGTTGGACACTGAATGGAATTCTGTCGTTCAGTTCGGGGCAACCGTTTGATGCTGGCGCCAGCGGCGACATTGCGAATACGGGAAATTTAAGCTTCACCACCGGATACGGCTATGAGCGCGCCAATCTTGTGGGAAGCCCGTATCCCTCGCAAAAATCACCGCACCACTGGCTGGACCCAGCCTCATTCCAGATTCCGGCGCAATTCACATTCGGTAATCTTGGGCGAGACTCATTGCGTGGCGATTGGGCAAAGAACCTGGACCTCTCAATCTTCAAACGTATTCCGATTACTGAGGGAATACGCCTTGAGCTTCGCTTCGAAGCGTTCAACGTCACCAATACTCCGGTGTGGGGCCTGCCGGCCAACAACCTCAATGGTCCCAATTTCGGAGTCGTGTCGAGGACCGCAAATACGGCACGCCAATTGCAATTCGGGCTAAAGTTCTACTTTTGATTGTGCCACGAGCAAAGCAGGGAGGCTCGATAGAGCCGGCCGGTGTTGCGTAACTGTACAGCTGATGAGGGAGGGCCCCTCGAACCGACTTGCAGGAGTACTCAAACCACCTACCGCTGCTGCGCTCTAAGGAGCGTGGTGGTGAACGGAGAAGGAAAAGGCCCAATTCAATTGGGTCAGGTGACTTCCAGGAAGAGGACCGCAAGGGAACCACCGTTTTCGTGTCGAAAAGAATCAGACGATGTCAAAACCACGGTAGTCAAAAGATCGTGGGAGGAACTCCGGCGGGACCTGCTTACGGACGGAGTGGCATCCGGAATACAGGTGGGCTGAGCCTGGAAGAGGCGTTGGAACATGAGAACCTCGGTGTCGATGCTAACGGAGAAGTCACAAGTGGCTGGAACCACGAGGGCGAGAGTACGGATGCGATGCTGAGGGACGGACTGCCTGGTAGTAGCGATGAAGCGGAGTAATGTCCGTGGAGCGAAGCGGGCAGGCTATCCACGTCGGAGCCATAATGGGCCAACTGGCAACAGGAGGAGCCCGCCGGTTTTGACGGAGGGCGGCAGCCCTCATCGGATGGCACGAGCCGGATGAATCGAGAGGTTCAAGTCCGGAATTCTGTGAGGGGCTCGGGGTGAAATTCCCCGGGCCTACTCGGCGACCATTGGAACAACCACCCCTTAAGCCGCTTGGGAAGATAGACCGGTCCGGTCTCCGCCTGGCAGCGGGGGAGGAGTTCTGTAGTATTCGCGCGGCAAAGGACCAATGATGTCCAGAGCAATAGCGATCCGAAAGTTCGCGGATTGTTTGTGTGTTTCCGTTGCGCTGCTGAGCGCCTCGTCGTCATCAGACGCACAAATTCCCACAGCATACGCAGCCGTAACCGACTTCGAGGCTGCTCAAGTGTACTTGGAGATTATCTACTTGCCGTCGGACACCAGGAAGGCATTTCAATGATTGACGGATGCGCTTGCCCTCTCGATGTTAGAAACGTCCTCGGTCGCGATTGTCGGTAACCGCATGAACATGAGAATCGCGACCAATTCAATCCAGGAAAACAGGGCCAGGGTATTCCGCAATCCAAATGAACTCTGGGAAACCCAGCCAACAGCGAGAGGAGAAATGAATCCGGCTATGAATACTGCCACATTCACCACGACGACGAATGCCGCTACCAGCGACGGCGTCATTGACGGTAAGGACATAATGTATGTGTTCAAGACAGGAAGGAAACCGGAGAGCCCAAATCCTGCGACGAGCAACCCTGCCTTGGT
>WNFT01003294.1_pt1 | contig 13934 bp, 15 predicted proteins | sample 5400191 | NCBI WGS metagenome assembly WNFT01 (sample SAMN13153359, study PRJNA577476) | soil metagenome | isolation source: 80 cm saprolite under Madrone tree | place: USA:California | collected 2016-06-14
ATCAGATTGCTTGGAATGGGCGATCGCGGCGCAGGCCCGGCTCTTGATTGCCTCGCTTACTGCCGCAACACGCACTTCTCGTAGAGGTTCCGGAACTTTCCCTTTGGGTCGTAGCGCGCTTTGAGCGCGTCGTACGCGGCCCGGTTGTAGAGCCGCCAGAATTCCTCTTCGGGATAGTAGGAATCCGAGTAGAGCGATTTCACTCCCCCGAGCTCCGCGACCTTGCGCTCGATCTTGCGGTTGTAATGGCCCGGCTCGCGCCGCACCGGGTCCTGCACCACGTCCCAGAATCCGAAGTTCACGTACAGAGCCCGGGGATCGACCTGATAGAGCGGAAATTTCGCCTGCGGATCGTAGCCGCCGATAGGGCAGATCCAGACAGGCAGGATGCCGACTTCCTTGAGGAAGAACGCGAGGAACTCCGGCGCCCGCGCGATCGGAATATCCACGTCTTGGATGACCGACTCCGGATATTTCCCCGTCAACCGGGAGATGACGCGCGTGAGCCCCCACTTGCTGTTCCAGCGCATCACTTTCGCGTAAGTGGTCGAGTTCAGGCGCTCGCGCCCCATGAGCTTGCGGACCAGCGGGTTCTGCGCGAACAGGTTCTTCGAGCACCAGAACCAGTCCGTGTCCCAGCGCCAGATGAAATCCTTCGTGGTGAGCCAGTCCGTTTTCTTCTCGCGTATCGAGCGGTAGTAGATGTGCTCGAAGCTGTAGTCGCTCGTGGTGGGCGCCTTGTCGGCGAAACGGCCGAGCGTGATGAACATCTCTTCGCCCGAAAAAACGGTCCCGTCGATGAAATCGGCGTCCTTCGCCCGGCAGCGAGCCTCGAGGTCCTCGAAATAGCGCCGGGGATCCGTGTGGCGAACGTGCTCGATTCGCACGTAGGGCTTCACCGGCACCGTGCGCGCCGTGACCTTGAGGGCGTAGCCGAGCGTGCCGTAGGAGTTCGGAAAGCCGAAGAAGAGGTCGCGGTGCTCGTTCTCCGGCGTGCAGCTGACGATGCTGCCGTCGGCGAGCAGCACGTCGAGCGCGAGCAATGTGTCATGCACGAGCCCGTAGCGAAACGAGGACGCCTCGATGCCGACGCCCGCCGCGGCGCCCCCCAGCGTGATCGATTTCAGCTGCGGGACCACGCAGGGCATGACGCCGTGCTCCAGCGTCGCGTCCACCAGATCGGAGTAGGTCGTCATGCCCTCGGCCGAGACGCGCGCGCGCGGGGCGTCGACTTCCACCACCTCGTTGAAGCCCGAGAGATCGACGCGCGGGCGCGCCTGCCGCTCGCGGTCGCGAAACAGGTTGGACGTGCTCTTTGCGAGACCGATCCCGCCCGGGCCGCCCGCGCTCAAGCCGGCGCGCAGCCGGGCGAGCTTGTCCGCGTAGCCGCTCACCGGTAGAGGAATGCGCGGCTCATCGGGTAGCCGTCGCCGATGTTGCCTTTGCTCACCACGATCTGGAAGAGGTGCGTCTTGCCGTTGGGAGACCGGAACATCTCCGCGCAGGACCAGAGATAGCTGCGCCAGATGCGCCGGAATCTCTCGTCGAACCGTTTCGGTTCGAGCTTGTGCACCTTGTCCCAGTTGCGATCGAAGCGCAGCGCCCAGTCGTCGAGCGTAAGCGCGTAGTTGCGGCGCAGGTTCTCGATGTCGACCACCTCCAGCCCGCAGCGCTCGCACCAGTCGATCGCCTCGGTGAGGCTCGGGATCCAGCCGCCCGGGAAGATGTACTTGCGTATCCAGAACTCGGTGTCGCGCACGCCGACGTGGCCGATGAAGTGGATCACGCCCAGGCCGCCGGGCTTCAGGTAATCGGCGTGGGCGCGGATCACCTCCGGAAGCTGGTCTCGGCCCGCGTGCTCGAGCGTGCCGATCGACAGCAGCTTGTCGAACTGGCGCGGCACCTCGCGGAAGTCGCGCTCGAGCACCTCGACCTTGCCTTCGAGGCCGCGGCGCTTGATCTCCTCGCGCGTCTCGCGCACCTGCTCGGTGGTGGTGTTGATGCCCGTGCCGTGCGCTCCGTATTTTTCCCACGCGTAGAAGAGCAGGTTGCCCCAGCCGCTGCCGATGTCGGCGAAGGTTTCCCCCGCCTTGAGCAACACTTTCTTGCAGACGTGGTCCATTTTGTTCGTCTGCGCTTCCTCGAGCGTCTTCGTCCCGTCCATGAACCATGAGCAGGTGTACGCCATGCCGACCTCGTCGAGCCATTCCCGGTAGAAGTCCTGGCCGGGCCCGTAGTGAAAACGCGCGTTCTTCTTGGCCTGCGCGATCGAGGCGTTGCTGTAGAGGAGCTCGTGCCACCAGTTGCGCACCCTGACGAGGAAGGTCGGGCGGTCGTCGAATCCGGCATCCAGGGCGGCGCGGAAAGCGAGCGCGAGGCTGCCTTCCACGTCGATATCCCCGTTGAAATAGGCCTCCAGAAAGCCCACGTGGCCGAACAGCAGCACCCGCCACGCCGCGCGAGCGTTCCGGATGATGATCGTCGCGTCCGGCGCGCGCTCGTGGTTCTGCCAGGAAGAGCCGTCGGCGAACACGACGCGAAAGCAGACCTGGGTCTTCGCGCCGATCTCGGCCATTTTTTTCTTGAAACGCGTGTTCATGATCTATCTGAGATGCCGTGTGCGAGGCGCGATCTTGACAGTTTTTTGCTTCAATTAGAAGCCGCGGAGGACCAGGCGGGGAAAGGAGCTTACCCGTGGCGACGGCGGTTCTGCTAGTCTCTGGAGCCCGTCCGGCCCGCCCCGACTCGAGCTCGAATGAAAAACGCTCCGCGCCCCTTCATCGCCGCGCTCGCCCTCGCTTGCGCCTGCGCGCATGCGCAGACTCCGGCGGAGGCGCTGTTTCGCTCGATCGAGAACGGTGATTTCGAAGAGTTCTCCCGCCTGGTCGATTCCGGGATCGACCTTTCTGCGAACAACAAGCTGGGCGAGACGCCCCTTTACGTCGCCGCCGAGAAAGGCCAGCTCGAGATGGCGAAGCTGCTCATCGCCAAGGGCGCTGACGCGAAGGCGCGGACGCCCAACGGCGAGAGCGTGTTGCACGCGGCGGCAATGATCGAAAGCACTTCGCTCATGACCGCCTTGATCGAGGCGGGTGCCGACAAGAATCTCGCTAACAACGACGGCGAGACGCCGCTCCACTGGGCGGCCATGACCGGGACGTTTCTCGCGGTGAAGGCGCTCGCCGACGCGGGCGCGGATCTCGACGTCCAGGACGTGCCCCTGGCCAACACGGCGCTGCACGCCGCGGTCTCCCACGACGATATCGTGATGATTCACTTCCTGATCTCAAAGAGCGTGCGCACCGACCTGCGCAACAACGCGGGCCTCACGGCGCTCGAGCTCGCTAGAGTCCGGGGGCGCGGCTCGGTGAAGCTCTTCGAGCGCTAGCGTGCTGCGCGATCGCCGGATCATTTTCGCCGCGAGTTTCCTGCGCGCGGTCGCCAACGGCCTGATCGGCGTTCTCGCCGGCATCTATCTCGCGCAGCTCGGGTTCGACCCGGCGGCCTGGGGCGCGGTCCTCGGCGCCGGAATTGCCGGCACGGCGGTGGGCGCGGCTGGGGTCATGTTCTGGGGCGACCGAATCGGCCGCAAGCGCTGGCTGGTCGGGCTCGGGGTGCTCGCCGCAGCGGGCGGCGTCGTCTTTGCCTTTTCCTCCGAGATCGTCGTGCTCGGCGTCGCCGCGTTCCTCGGCATGCTGAATTCGCTCGGCAAGGACCGCGCCGCGGCGCTTGCGATCGAACAGGCGATCCTGCCCTCTACGGGCGACGACGCCGGCCGCACGCGCGCCTTCGCGTGGTACAACGTCATCCAGGACGTAGGGCACGCCCTCGGCGCCGCGCTCGCGGTGCTTCCGCCTCTGCTGCGCGATTTCGCCGGAGTGGATCCGCTCGATTCGCTGCGCGCCGCAGTGATCCTCTACGCGGCGCTCTATGCCGTGACGGCAATTCTCTACCTCGGCCTGTCCTCGCAGGCGGAGTCGCCGACAGCGGCGCTGCGCGCCGAGGTGAGCCCGCAAAGCCGTTCCATCCTCACGAAGATGTCCTTCCTCTTCGCGCTGGACAGCTTCGCCGGCGGCTTCCAGGGCAGCGCGCTCTTCGCATATTTTTTCCACGCGCAGTTCGGCGCGTCCGAGGCGGCGATCGGCATGCTCTTCGTGGGCGCGCGCATCATGAACGCGTTCTCGCATCTGGGCGCCGCCTGGCTCGCCGCGCGCATCGGCCTCGTGAACACCATGGTGTTCACGCACACGCCCTCGAGCCTGCTCACCTTCACCATTCCGTTTACGGGGAGCTTCGAAATCGCGGCGGTGCTGTTCCTTTTGCGCGAGGGGCTCTCGGAGATGGACGTGCCCACGCGCCAGTCCTATCTCATGGCGGTGGTGCGCCCCGACGAGCGCACCTTCGCGGGCGGCGTGACCAACCTCGCTCGCATGTGCGCGCGCGCCATCGCGCCCGTGTTCGCCGGCAGCGCCATGCAGGCGCTCACCCTGGGCGCCCCGATCATGGCCGCCGCGGGACTGAAGATCCTCTACGACGGGCTTTTGTACGTCATGTTCCGCAAGCTCAAGGCGCCGGAGGAGCGGTAGGTCAACCGAGGAGGCCGCAGCAATGACCGGGCGATATCTCGAAGACTTCGCGGTGGGGCAGATCTTCGGCTCCGGGCGTCTGCGCGTCGAAAAGGAACGGATCAAGACCTTCGCCGCCGAATTCGACCCGCAACCCTTTCATCTCGACGAAGAGGCCGCGCGCGCCTCGATATTCCGGGGGCTGGCGGCGAGCGGCTGGCACACCGCCGCGATGAGCATGCGGCTCCTGGTGGAGAGCGAGCTGAAGCCTGCAGGCGGGATCATCGGCGCGGGGTTCGACGAGTTCCGCTGGCCGCGGCCGGTGCGGCCCGGGGATGAGCTCTACCTCGAGAGCGAAATTCTCGAAGTGCGGCCTTCGAAGTCCCGTCCGGAGCAAGGATTGATCAAGGTGAGGACGACGACGAAGAATCAGAACGGCGAGCCGGTGCAGGTCTCCATCGGCAATCTCGTCGTGCCACGCCGCCCCCTATAGCGCAAAAAATCCTCTTGCACGGTGTCCCGAGCGAGGATTTTCTAGGAATCTTGGAGCTTCATCGTACTTCGCGGCCGCTCTTCAGGAGGATTTTTTTGCACATCCCGCCGGGATTTTTGCTGATGCCACGGCCGGTCGCTCTTCAGTTTGGCGTGCTCTCCCGTAATCTGCGCCAATTTCCTGAGCCGCTCGATCGCAAGAGTTGCCGCTTCGATATTCCCGTGGAGCGCCGTGCTTTCCGAATTCGTCCCTGGTGATTTTCGCCGACCCGGGAGGAGTTCGTACAATTTGCCGAGCGCCCAGCCGCATGACACCGGGACACCGCACTCCTTTTCCCTTTCCTGACGCTGCATCTCGATGCCCTCAAGGGCGTCGATCACTTCGGGGGTTGCGTGCTCCGCATTCATCTGGCGCTCCTTCCGGGCATCAAGACAGTCGCAAGTTCGTATCGATCAACATCTTCGCGGCGCGAGCAACGTTCCTCGCCGGGCCGCGTACCCCTAGTGTCTGGGTAGTGACTTGGGCGCCTTCCATCAGGAGAAACAGCTGATCGGCCAGGAGTCCCGGCTCCGGGGCCCCCATCTGGGTACACATTTGAACGAGCCGGGCACGCAATTTCGCCTTGTGTGCCTCGATCACTTTTCTCGCGGGGTGATCCTTCTCGGTGAGCTCTACCGCTGCATTGGCCATGGGGCAGCCTCGGGCCTTGGGATCGGCAACGTGCTTGGCCAACAGTGCGAAGGCGGCCTTGATCTGCTTGCGGGGATCCTTGGGATACCTGTTCGCCATCGCGTCCCAGGTCTGCCAGAAATTAGCGTCGTGCTCGCGCAGCCATTCGGCCACCAACTCGTCCTTGGAAGGGAAGTTCCGGTACAGGCTCATCTTGGTGGTATCGGCTTCCGCTGCAATCGTCTCCACCCCGACCGCACGGATTCCCTTCAGGTAGAAGAGCTCGGAAGCCGTGTCGAAGATGCGTTTCCGGGCGCTCGGGCGCTTCGCGTCCCGCTTCCGGAGATGCGATTGTCCATTGATCTTGGCGCTTCGGGTCATGTCCAGTCTCCGATTGACAGGAGAGTTACCGGTCAGTATCATAGCACATCGGTGGTCAGTAGATCGACCGGATGTGTCAGATACCCCGGAACCGGCGAGTCTTTCTCGTGCCGGTTCTTCTTGGCCGCGAACAGCGAGCGGCCGCCAATTGACAGTTAAGGATGCAATGTCATGATGAAAATCCGTCCCCTGCACGACCGCGTTGTGGTGGAGCGTCTCGATGAGGAGCGCAAATCCGCAGGCGGCATCGTCATTCCCGACAACGTCGCGGAGAAGCCCGACCAGGGCGAAGTCATCGCCGTCGGTAAAGGCAAGATCCTCGAAGACGGCAAGGTGCGCCCGCTGGATGTCAAGGTCGGCGACCGCATCCTGTTCGGCAAGTTCTCCGGCCAGGCCGTGAAAATCGAAGGCACCGAGTACCTCGTGATGCGTGAAGACGACATCATGGGCATCGTCGCAAAGTAAGACCAACCCATTCAGGAGTAAAACATGTCTGCCAAAGATGTCCGGTTTCATGAGTCCGCGCGCCACAAGATGCTCGCGGGCGTCAACATTCTCGCCGACGCGGTCAAAGTGACCCTCGGCCCCAAGGGCCGCAACGTGATCCTGGAGCGCTCTTACGGGGCACCCACGGTCACCAAAGACGGCGTATCGGTCGCCAAGGAAATCGAGCTGAAGGACAAGTTCGAGAACATGGGCGCTCAGATGGTCAAGGAAGTCGCCTCGAAAACCTCGGATGTCGCGGGGGACGGCACGACGACCGCGACCGTGCTCGCCCAATCGATCGTGAAGGAAGGCATGAAATATGTCGCTTCCGGCATGAACCCGATGGACTTGAAACGCGGGATCGACAAGTCGGTCATCGCAGTGGTCGAGGAGCTGAAGAAGATCTCCAAGGCCTGCACCACCAGCAAGGAAATCGCCCAGGTCGGTGCAATTTCGGCCAATGCGGACGGCGAGATCGGCAAAATCATTTCCGACGCGATGGAGAAAGTCGGCAAGGAAGGCGTGATCACGGTGGAGGATGGCAAGAGCCTGCAGACCGAGCTCGAAGTGGTCGAAGGAATGCAGTTCGACCGCGGCTACCTGTCGCCGTATTTCATCAACAACGCCGAAAAGCAGATGTCGGTCCTGGACAATCCCTACGTGCTTCTGTACGACAAGAAGGTCTCCAGCGTCCGCGACCTGCTGCCGCTCCTGGAGCAGGTGGCGAAGGCCGGACGGCCGCTGCTCGTCATCGCCGAGGAAGTCGAAAGCGAAGCCCTCGCGACCCTCGTGGTCAACAATCTGCGCGGCATCCTGAAGACCTGCGCGGTAAAGGCGCCGGGATTCGGTGACCGCCGCAAGGCCATGCTCGAGGACATTGCCGTCCTCACGGGCGGCCAGGTCATTGCCGAAGAAGTCGGGCTGACCCTCGAGAAGGCGACGCTCAAGGACCTTGGCCAGGCGAAGCGGGTCGAAGTGGACAAGGAGGAGACGACCCTCATCGACGGCGCGGGCGATCCCAATGCGATCGAGGCGCGGGTGAAGAGCATCCGCACCCAGATCGAGGAAACCACCAGCGACTACGACAAGGAAAAGCTGCAGGAGCGGGTGGCCAAGCTCGCCGGCGGCGTTGCATTGGTCAAGGTGGGCGCTGCGACCGAAATCGAAATGAAAGAGAAAAAAGCGCGCGTCGAAGACGCGCTGCACGCGACCCGCGCGGCGGTCGAGGAAGGCATCGTCGCCGGCGGCGGCGTCGCCTACATCCGCGCCCGCAACGCCCTGGACGAGATCAAAGGCGACAACCCCGACCAAGAGGCCGGCATCAAGATCGTGCGGCGCGCCCTGGAAGAGCCGCTGCGCCAGATCGTCGCCAACGCGGGCGAAGAGCCCTCGGTGGTGCTGAACAAGGTCGCCGAAGGCGAGGGTAACTTCGGCTTCAATGCCCAGACTGAAGCCTACGGCGATCTCGTCGAGATGGGCGTAGTCGACCCGACCAAGGTCGCGCGCACGGCGTTGCAGAACGCGGCTTCCGTCGCCGGCCTGCTGCTCACCACCGAAGCGATGGTGGCCGAGCTGGTGGAAGAGAAGGAGAGTGCCGGCCCTGGCGGCCGCGGCATGGGCGGAATGGGCGCCATGCAAGGGATGGATATGTAGCAGGTCCGGCCCGGATTTCGGGCGAGAGTCACAGCGGGATGGTCAACAGGTAGCTGGAATTGTCCGGGCCGTCCGCCTCATCGGGTGGGTCGGGACCCGCAGCCCGAAAAAAAGCCCGGAACGGCATCGCCGCCACCGGGCCAGGCACTTCGGGTGTCTATCAGAAAGGTAGATATAAACACCCGTCTACACCCGCCTGAATCATCCCCCTCTGTTCCAAGGCGTTCTGTGCGTTTGCGCACATAAAAAAAAGCCCGGAACGGAATTGCCGTTGCCGGGCCAGGTACTTCGAGTGTCTATCAGGGAGGCGATATACACCCGATTAAATCATCCCCTTCTGCCGCGCGGCGTTCTGTGCGCTTGCGCACATAAGGAAATATTAATATTCATGCACGCGTCATAGGCCGTTCAGGCTACCGCCTTTGCCGCGTTCAAACCACGGCGTCAGCTCTTTTCGGTCGTTCATAGGACCGTAGCGACGATGCGATCTCCCGGCTTTTCTGCTCGGTGATGTCGTACCCCGCGATGAAGATCGCCTGGTGCTCCGAATCGAACCGCCGGTGCCACAAGAACCATTTGAATGAGCCGTCCTGGCACCGCAAGCCGAATTCCATTGGGTCGAAACTGTCCTCGGCCAGGAGCCGGTCCACCAGCGCGACGGCGGCCTGCCCACGCTGCTGCATCAATTCGCGCAGCGGCCGGTCCAGCAGCTCTTGCGCGGGGTATCCGAGGATTTTCTCCCACGCCGGGTTGAGGAATTTCAGCTTGCCGTCGAAACCGGCGAGGCCCAGCAAAACAGGCGATGGATTGCCGCGCTTGCCGCGTATGAAGCCGGTGAGACGAGATAGGAAGCGAGTGCCGTTCATCTTAACCTCCTGTCAGACCCGATTATCTCCATCGCCTCGAAGCGCTCAGTGCGCTAGCGCACATAATGAGAGAGTTTTTTCACCTCCTCCGGCAGTTTTCCCGACGAGCCGAGTGTCGAGATTCCGACTCGCGGCCCGCCGCCTGAGGATGTCGATGCACGATGACACCGATCAACGACGGGCGCGTCGAGCATGTTCTGTACGCTAACGGACATAAAGCGTAGGATGAGGTCTGCTGCGATGGAGGGAAGGGGGAACTTGCTTTTGCGACGGCCTTGACGGGAGAAGACCATGAGTGAGAATCTCGCCGCATCCGCTACACCTACCCCCGCTCAAAATCATCTTCTTGCCGCGCTGCCCGCGGCGGATTATGAGCGCCTGCAACCGGACCTGGAGCGCGTGCCGCTGCCGCTCGGCATGGCGGTCTACGAGTCCGGCGCCAAATTGGACTACGTGTATTTCCCCACCGATTGCATCGTGTCGCTCCTCTACGTCATGAAAAGCGGAGCGTCGGCGGAAATAGCGGTCGTGGGCTATGAAGGCCTGGTCGGGGTCGCGCTGTTCATGGGCGGGGAATCCACGCCCAGCCGGGCGGTGGTGCAAAGCGCCGGCCACGCGTACCGCCTCCCGTCGAAAATCCTCAAGAGGGAATTCGAGCAAAGCGGCCCGCTGCAGCATCTGCTGCTGCGCTATACGCAGGCGCTGATCACACAGATGGCGCAGACCGCCGTTTGCAACCGGCATCATTCGGTGGAGCAGCAACTTTCCCGCTGGCTGCTGTTGAGCCTGGACCGCCTGCCCTCGAACGAGCTGCAGATGACGCAGGAACTGATCGCGAATATGCTGGGAGTGCGTCGCGAGGGCGTCACGGAGGCGGCCGTAAAGCTGCAAACGGCCGGATTGATTCAGTACAATCGCGGTCATATCAAGGTGCTCGACCGGCCAAAGCTGGAAGAGCGGGTCTGCGAGTGTTACGCAGTAGTCAAACGCGAAACGGATCGCTTGCTGCCCGCCAAGACCGCGGCCTGATGCCGCATCCGGGTATGCGCCGGACTAGGCCGCCGAGGATGTCGGCAACGCCGGATGATCCGCGGCGGCATTTCGGACTACTCCATTCGACCTAGGGCTCGCCTCGCCCTATCGTGACCTCTCTGTGCGCGGGCGCACATACGGTCCGTACTTGCTCAGGCTAATCTTGTGACGTCTGCCTGTCCCTCATTTGAGGCGAACAAACCAGCTCCCCATGCGAGTCGCGAGTCGAGCACCCGTCGCAAACAGCATGCTTGCCGCCCTGCCGCGCAAGCAGTATCAGCGCCTGCTCGCGGGTCTCGAATCGGTCGCGTTGACTTTCGGTGAAGTCCTGTACGAACCGGGAGAGCGGATCCGGCATGTTTACTTTCCCAACGACTCGCTCGTCTCCTTGCTGACGGTGGTAGAGGGCCATCTGGCCCTGGAAGTCGGTATGGTCGGCCGTGAGGGCATGGTCGGCGTTCCCCTGTCCTTGGGAACGGACGTTTCGCCCGTTCGCGCGCTGGTGCAGGGAGCGGGAGCGGCCATGCGGATGAAGTCGGCGCGTTTTTCCGAAGAAATCCGGAAAAGCCCGCAGTTGCAACAAGAGGTCAGCCGCTATACGCGTGCATTGATGGCCCAGATCACCCAAACCGCGGCGTGCAACCGCTTCCACGTCGTCGAGGCGCGCCTTGCCCGATGGCTGCTGATGACGCGGGACCGGGTACGGTCGGACGAATTCCGTCTTACGCACGCATTTCTGGGGCATATGCTGGGAGTGCGGCGGGTCGGTGTCACCACGGCCGCGCGCGCACTGCAAAAAAGAAAACTGATCGATTACAGCCGCGGCAAGATCAAGATCCTCGACCGTCGAGGCCTCGAAGGCGCCGCCTGCTCGTGTTACGAACTCGTCAAGGACATGAACGGCAGCGTATAGGCTTGGGAGCAGCCGGCTTCATGCGGGACCCGCGGCCTTCCGATGCCGTTGCCCCTCGTACAACGCCCGCACGGACTCGATCGTATCGGCATCCTTTGCGCTCTTGTCCTCGCGGTAGCGCTTGACGCGCGCAAAGCGCAGCGCAAACCCGCCCGGATAAGTCGGGCTCGCCTGGATCTCGTTGAACGCGACCTCGGCGACGAGCGCGGGCCGCACGTGCACGACGTGGCCCTCGCGCGAGGTTTCCAGCTCGAGTAGGCGCTGGGTCTGCCAGGCGAGCATCTTGTCGGTCATGCCCTTGAAGGTCTTGCCGAGCATGACGAAGCCGCCGGTGGCGGGATCGAGCGCGCCCAGGTGCAGGTTCGAGAGCCAGCCATTGCGGCGGCCGCTGCCCCATTCGGCGGCGATGACGGCGAGGTCGAGCGTGTGCGCCTTTTTGATCTTGAGCCAGCCGGCGCCGCGGCTTCCCGCTTCGTACGGGGCATCGAGCGCCTTCGCCATGACGCCCTCGTGGCCGCGCGCGAGCGCATCGTCGTAGAAGATTTGCGCGGTTTCCTTGTCGCCGGTGACAAGGCGCGGGATGAGAACTCTCGCCGGAAGAAATTCCGCCAGCGCGTCGAAGCGTTCCCGCGCAGGTCTTGCGGTGAGGTCCTTGCCGTTGGCCAACAGGCAGTCGAAGAAAAAGACGCTCAAGGGGAACGTCGCTCGCAGCGCCTCCACGTCGAGCTTGCGCCCGAAGCGGCGCATGGTTTCCTGGAAAGGGTAGGGTGTGCCGTCGGGCTTGAGCGCGATCGTCTCGCCGTCTAGAATCACTTCGCGCGCCGCGCAATCGCCGAGCGCCGCGACGATCTCGGGCACGGCGGCGGTGACCTCGTTCAGGCTCCGCGTATAGACGCGGATTTCGCCGCCCGACTTGTGCGCCTGCACGCGAGCGCCGTCGAGCTTCCATTCGAAGGCCGCTGTGCCGAGGCGCTCCAGCGCGTCGGCGACGTCCTCCGCGGGTTGAGCGAGCATCGGCTGGACCGGCTGGAAGACCCTGAGCGCAAAGCGCGCGAGGCCTTTCTCGCCCTCGGTGAGCGCGGCTTTTGCGACCGCAGCCAGGCCGCCCGCCCGCATTGCCGCCGCCCGCACGCGCCCAGGCGGCAGGTTCGCCGCCTTCGCGATGGCATCGAGCATGATACCTTCGAGCGCGCCCTGGCGCAGCTCGCCGAGGAGCAGGCGCGCGAGGAAATCCTGCTCGGGCGCGGTCGCGCGCGCGAAGAGCTCGGCGAGCAGTCTCTGGCGTTCGGCCGCGGATCCTTCTCCCTTGATTTGCGAGATGCTCGCAAGTGCTTCGTCGACTTGCGCGAGGGTGAGGCGGGGCGAGCTTGCGCGCTTTGCGGCGCGCGCCTCCTTCAGCGTCGCGTAGCCGATCCCGATCCGGCCCTGGCGCGTGTCGCCGCTCAGGTACGCGACGCCGAGCGCGATCTCGGAAGGCTCAAGACGACGCAGGCACTGCGCGAGCGCGTCGATCTTCGCGAGGCGGCTGCGCGTCGCGGCGACGCGCTCGGAGGCGGCAAGGAGTTCGGCAAGCAGCATGATCGACAGCGGGAGAAAGACCTCTATGGCCTGCCGCGCTGCCCCGGCATCCCGAAGATTTCAGGCTTTGACCACCGCAGCGACGAAGAGCGCCCACGCGGCGAGGAAACCGAGGCCACCGATCGGCGTGATCGCGCCGAGCCAGCGCTCCCCGGAGAGCGCGAGCGCGTACAGGCTTCCGGAGAAGAGCGCGATTCCAGCGAGCATCAGCCAGCCCGACCATTTCAGCAGCGCCGATTCCGGGAGCTGCGTTGCGACGAGCCCGACCGCGAGCAGGCCGAGCGCGTGATAGACGTGGTATTCGACGCCGGTGTGCCATAGCGCGAGCATCTCGGCCGACAGGCGGCTTTTCAGCGCGTGCGCACCGAAGGCGCCGAGCACCACTGCTGCAAGCGCCGCGAGGCCGCCCGCGGTGAGGAATAGCTTTGCACCTGTCGTCATTGCGATCCTTCGCGATAAGATAGCGAACCCGTCAAATCCACGCTACAACACGTGGCACAAATCGTAATCCCCAGCGTCGCCCGGCTCAAGGAGTGGGTCGGCCGGGAGGTCGCCGTGACCGACTGGTTCACCGTGAGCCAGGAGCGCATCGACGCCTTTGCCGGCGCGACCGAAGATGACCAGTGGATCCACGTCGACCGCAAGCGCGCGGCCGAGGAATCGCCTTACGGAACGACCGTCGCGCACGGATTTCTCACGCTCTCCCTCCTGCCGCACCTGATGCGGCAGGCGGTCGAGATCCAGGGCATGCGCCTGGGCATCAACTACGGCCTGAATCGCGTGCGCTTCACCGGCCCCGTGCCGGCCGGCTCGCGCGTGCGTGCACGCTTCCGGCTGGCCGCCGTGGAAGACATCGCCAAGGGCGTTCAAACCACCTGGAACGTCACCGTCGAGCGCGAAGGGGAGGCGAAGCCCGTGCTCGTCGCGGAGTGGATCACGCGCCGCCACGAGTAGAAGGCCGCGGGTAGGCATGATCCGCCCGGGGAATTTTTCCTGTCGCCGAGGCAGGCCGACATCCCATTGTAGTGAAGCGCGTCAGGCAGCATATTGGTGATACGAGGGATTTTTCAGGACGCGTCGTCGCATACCAATGTGGGAAGCAGGGGCTCTCGCTGCATTCGCTCTCCTCGCCTGGCTGTGGTTCGACAGCATGCGGGCGCGCGAGCACGCGGTCGCGGCTGGCTCGCGCGCCTGTGAGCGCGACCGCCTGCAGTTCCTCGACGAGACCGTGGAGTGCGTGTCGCTTCGCCCCGCGCGCGACGAGAATGGGCGCGTCGCCCTGCGGCGCGTCTACCGAT
>WNFT01005422.1_pt1 | contig 13934 bp, 12 predicted proteins | sample 5400191 | NCBI WGS metagenome assembly WNFT01 (sample SAMN13153359, study PRJNA577476) | soil metagenome | isolation source: 80 cm saprolite under Madrone tree | place: USA:California | collected 2016-06-14
TCTCCATGCCCGCCGTCACCTTGCCCCAGACCGTGTACTGGTTGTTGAGGAAGGAGGCATCATCGAAGCAGATGAAGAACTGGCTATCGGCGGAATCCGGGCTGGCGGCGCGCGCCATCGAGGCGGTGCCGCGCACATGCGGTTCGCTGTTGAACTCGGCCTTGAGCTTCTTGCCGGAGCCGCCGGTGCCGGTGCCCTGCGGACAGCCGGTTTGCGCCATGAAACCTTCGATCACGCGATGGAACACGATGCCGTCGTAAAATCCCTCGCGCACCAGTTCCTTGATCCGTGCGACGTGGCCAGGTGCAAGGTCCGGGCGCATTTCGATGGTCACCGGCCCCCGCGTGGTTTCGAGGATCAAAGTATTTTCGGTATCAGCCATGCTCGCTTCTCCACGGGTTGGGGTGGACGTTTCCTAGTCTGGAACTGGACATGGAACGGCCGGCCGGCGACGGCGCCGGCCATTCCTTCAGTAAATGGCATCGGCGTGCAGCGTTGCAACGCCTCCATCACGGCGATGCGATACATCAGCCGATCATTGTCCGTGGCCTGTTCCGATTCATAGGCAATCCTCGGATGACCGAGGATGTCGCCATTGCGGTTGAAGCTTACGATCACGGTGATGTCGATGCCCGGACGGGCGCGTCCCGCCGGCGGCGGCTTCCAGCAGGTCCTCAATCTCGCGATCACGTCCTGGATGGAATTGACCTGCGCCGTCTCGGCCTGCGAGGTCCAACTCGAGAAGGCGAACAATGCCGCTCCTGCGAGCCAGATCAGCGGTTTGCCACGCCAAGCCACCGCGCTCACTTGATGTCGGATGCGACTTGTACCTTCACCATCTTGTCGGGGTCGGCCACGCTGCCGCTGGAAGACCCCGCAGGGGCCTTCTTCAGTTTATCGATCACGTCCATGCCCGACACCACTTCGCCGATGACGGTGTATTGTCCGTTCAGGCTGGGGGCGTCGGCGAACATGAAGAAGAACTGCGAGTTCGCGGTGTCGACGCTGTCGCCGCGCCGCGCCATGCCGACGATGCCGCGCTTGAACGGCACGTTGGAAAATTCCGCCTTCAGATTGGGGTATTTCGAACCGCCGGTGCCGTTGAAATTCTGGCCGTCGCCGGTCTGCGCCATGAAGCCGTCCATCACGCGGTGAAACGGCACGTTGTTGTAGTAGCCTTCGCGCGCCAGTTGCTTGATCCGCTCGGCGTGCTGGGGCGCCAGGTCGGTTCGCAGTTTGAAGACGATGCGGCCCTTGCTGGTGTCGATCACGATCGCATTCTGCTTGTCGAGATTTGCAGGAAGCGGCTGCGCGATCGCGGGGGCCGCGCAAATCAGCGCGGCAACGAATGCGAAAATTCGGATCATGAAAACTCCGGATCAGGGAAGGATAGAGCACTTTAGAGCTGCGCGTATTCTTATCGCAAAACCGGTTCCCACTTTTGCGGAATACGCGCTCTAGCCGGCGAATCTGGTCTTGAGGCTGGCGGCGACCGATTGCGGCACGAACGCTGAGACGTCGCCGCCCATGCTTGCGATTTGGCGCACCAGTGTGGCGGTGATCGGGCGGACCGAAACCGAAGCTGGAACGAACACCGTCTGGACGTCGGGAGCCATCACTTCGTTCATGCCGGCCATCTGCATCTCGTAGTCGAGGTCGGTCCCGTCGCGTAAGCCCCGAATCAGGATGGTCGCGCCGTTCTTCTGCGCCGCCGTAGTGGTGAGGTTGTCGTAGGTTGTACTTTCAAAAGCGCAACCAGCCTTCGCAGCGATAGGCCCAAATACCTGCCGGACCATATCGAGGCGTTCTTCGACGGAAAACAGCGGTTTTTTGCCGGGATGGACCCCGATTGCGACAATAAGCCGGTCACAAAGGCCGACGGCCTGCCTGACCACATCCAGATGGCCATTGGTGACGGGGTCGAATGAGCCGGGATAAAGCGCGATGCGGGGCATAAACCCGTCTACCCCGGCCCGGGCTGCCCCGCAAGCCGAGCCCATTGCCGCTGCGGCAAAAGCCGCCCTCTTGTCTTGAACCGCCTGGCACCTCGCGGCGTCCCACAAGGCAGGCCGGCCATGTTTCGTGCCGTGACCGGCGACGAAACAAAACTCGGGCGGGACGAAACCATTTTCGGCCTTTGCGAAGACATCCGGAAACAGGCGCTGGGTAGCAATTAACCAAGCCAACGACGGGCCGCAAAGGCCCGATGCAGGGGGACATCATGATCAAGGCTGTTTCAGCCATCGCTGTGGCTGCGTTTGTCGCTGCCGCTCTTTCCATTCTTCCCGGTTTTGCTCCGCAGGTCGAAGCCAGCGTTCCGCAAGCGCTCGCCAAAGGCGACCGGCTCGACATCCACACGGCGGGCGGCAACTGCGCGGAGCAGGCCTGGCCCAATTTCGAGGCGTCCTGCCTGCGCGCCACCGGCTCCAGCATCATGATCCGGCAAGCCCGGTTGGTAACGGCCCACCGCATTCCATAAGCCGCAAGGTCTTCCTTCCGCACCAAACTAACCCCATGGTAATTTGCGGCGCGCCGTCGCAGACTGGCAATCGATCCGCCTTGGCCGGCCACTGAGCCGGCGGGCGCGACGGTTTTGGGGGAGCCAATGACCGCTACACCAGTCGCAGCTCCAATCCATTCCAACGCACTTCCATTGACGGCAACGCTCGGAGCGCTGGGCGTCGTCTATGGCGACATCGGCACCAGTCCTCTCTATGCCCTGAAGGAAGCGGCCAAGGCGGCCGCTCATGGCGGGCCGCTCGTCCCCGAGGCGATCCTTGGCGTGGTGTCGCTGATCCTCTGGGCGCTAATTCTGATTATTTCTGTCAAATATGCGCTGTTGATCTTGCGTGCCGACAACCGCGGCGAAGGCGGCATCGTCGCGCTGCTGGCGCTGCTCCACGCCCGCAACGCCCGGCCGGGAACGTGGCGTGCGCAACTTCTGGTGGTCGGCCTTATCGGCGCGGCGCTGCTCTATGGCGACGGCGCCATCACGCCGGCGATTTCGGTGCTGAGCGCGATCGAAGGCTTGAAGGTCGATGCGCCATCGCTGGCACCAGCCGTGGTGCCGCTAACCATCGTCATCCTGATCGGGCTCTTCATCGTTCAGAAAAAGGGCGCGGGCTTCATCGGCAATATCTTCGGGCCTGTCATGCTGGCCTGGTTCCTGGTGATCGGCCTGCTCGGCGTCCACGGCATCGTGCAAGCGCCCGGCGTGCTGGCCGCAGTCAGCCCGCTTTATGCCTTCAATTTCCTGATCCACCAGGATTTCCACATCAGCTTCGCGGTGCTGGGCGCTGCCTTTCTCGCGGTAACGGGCGGCGAAGCGATGTATGCCGACATGGGTCATTTCGGCCGAGTGCCGATCCGGCTCGCATGGTTCGGGGCGGCCCTTCCCGGCCTCGTCCTCAACTATTTCGGACAGGCCGGGCTGCTGGTTACTGACCCCACCGCGCTCGACCATCCGTTCTATCAGCTCGCGCCCGACTGGCTGCATTACCCGCTGGTCGCGTTCGCCACCGTAGCCACCGTCATTGCCTCGCAGGCTATTATCTCCGGCGTGTTTTCACTGACGCAACAGTCGATCCAGCTCGGCTTCCTGCCGCGCATGCACATCACCCACACCACCAGCCACGCCATGGGCCAGATCTACGTGCCGCTGGTGAACTGGCTGCTGGCGGCGGCAACGCTTGGCGCCGTCATCGGCTTTGGCACGTCGGATGCGCTCGCAGGCGCATACGGAATTGCCGTGTCGCTGCTGATGGCCATCACCACGCTGCTGGCTGCCCTGGTCGCGATCCAATGGGGCTATTCGCCGATCATCGTGATCGCCGTCAACGGCTTCTTCTTCGCCATCGACTGCATCTTCTTTGCCGCGAATTCCACCAAACTGTTCGAGGGTGGCTGGTTTCCACTGCTGCTCGCGGCCGTCATTGCGTTCGTGATGCTGACCTGGCGAGGCGGCGTCAAGCTGGTCGAACGGGCACGCAGCGCTTTGCGCCAGCCCGAAGAGGATCTGATCGAGACCGCCGTCAACAGGTGCCACGCCAGACTGTCGGGCACTGCGGTGTTTCTGGCATCCGCGCCTAACGGCGTCCCTCTCGCGTTAACGCAATTCGTCAAGCACAACCACGTTCTGCACCAGCGCGTGCTGCTCGTTACCGTCGTGATCGAGGAGTCGCCTCGCATCGCCGACGAGGATCGGGCGGAGGTCACCGAGGTGATCGAGGGCATCACCCGCGTCATCCTGCATTATGGTTTCATGCAGTATCCGACGATTTTCGAGGGTCTGAAGCTCGCTTGCGCGCAGGGCAAACTGCCCGGAATCGATCTCACCAATATCACTTATTACATCGGCCGCGAGACCATCATTCCCCGCGAGGATATTCCGGGCATGTGGGTGTGGCGCGAGTCGCTGTTTGCGTTTCTGCAGCGCAACGCCGAGCGGACGGCGGCATTCTTCGACGTGCCCGCGCGCCAGGTCGTCGAGTTCGGCACCGAGATCGAGATTTAGGTATTCGCCATTCCGCGGCGACGCTCAGCGTAGAACCCGGAACCTCGAGATTCCGGGTTCAGGTGTAGACGCATGTCGCGGAATGACTCAGCCGCCGTTGCCATTGCCGTTTTCGGTGTCTTCGCCGATGTGCTCGACCGACACCACATGCTCGTCCTCGGCGGTGTCGAACACGATGACGCCCTGGGTCGAGCGGCCCGCGATGCGGATGCCCTCGACCGGGCAGCGGATCAGCTGGCCCCTGTCGGTCACAAGCATGATCTGGTCAGAGTCCTCGACCGGGAATGACGCCACCAGCTTGCCGTTGCGGTCGTTTACCGACATCGCGACGATGCCCTTGCCGCCGCGCCCCGTGGTCCGGTACTCGAACGACGACGAGCGCTTGCCATAGCCGTTTTCGCTGATGGTCAGCACGAATTGCTCGTTGGCCGACATTTCGACATAGCGCTGCTCGCCGAGTTCGATGGCGCCGGACGCTTCCTCGCTGTCGGTACCGGTCTCCTCATCGGCGCCGCCACGCCGCACCGCATTGGCACGGCGCAGATAGGCGGCGCGCTCCTCGGCATCAGCATCCACGTGCCGCAGGATGGCGAGCGAGATCACCTTGTCGGCTTTGGCCAACGCGATGCCGCGCACGCCCATCGAGGTGCGTCCCTGGAACACCCGCACATCGGTGACGGGGAAGCGGATGCACTGGCCGCCGGCGGCCGTCAGCAGCACGTCGTCGCGCTCGGTGCAGATCTGCACATCGACGATCGCCTCGTCGTCATCCAGCTTCATGGCGATGATGCCGGATCGGCGGACGTCGACGAAGTCTGACAGCTTGTTGCGGCGGACATTGCCGCCGGTGGTGGCAAACATCACGTCGAGATTGCCCCATGAGGACTCATCCTCGGGCAGCGGCATGATGGTGGTGATGCGCTCGCCCTGTTCCAGCGGCAGGATGTTGATCAGCGCCTTGCCGCGCGCGTTCGGCGCCGCCACCGGCAGCCGCCAGACCTTTTCCTTGTAGACCTGTCCGCGCGACGAGAAGAACAGCACCGGCGTATGGGTCGAGGCCACAAACAGACGGCTGACGAAATCCTCATCGCGGGTCTGCATCCCCGCCCGGCCCTTGCCGCCGCGCCGCTGCGCGCGATAGGTCGACAACGGCACCCGCTTGACGTAGCCGGCATGCGAGACCGTGACCACCATGTCCTCGCGCTGGATCAGGTCCTCGTCCTCGACCTCGCCTTCCTGCTCGATGATGACGGTCTTGCGCGGGGTCGCAAACTCCGACTTCACCGCCGCAAGCTCGCTCTTGATAATGGACTGAACGCGGGCGCGCGAACGCAGGATATCGAGGTAGTCGTTGATTTCCACCGCCAGCTTGTCGAGCTCCTGGGAAATCTCCTCGCGCCCGAGCGCGGTAAGCCGCTGCAGCCGCAGGTCGAGGATGGCCTTGGCCTGCTCCATCGACAGCCGCGCGGTGCCGTCCTCGGCGAGCCGATGGCGCGGATCGTCGATCAGCGTGATCATCGCCGCGACGTCTTTGCCGAGCCACTCGCGCGACATCAGGGTTTCGCGCGCGGTGTTGGGATCTGGCGAGGTCCGGATCACACGGATCATCTCGTCGATATTGGCGACCGCAATGGCGAGGCCGACCAGGACATGGGCGCGGTCGCGGGCCTTGTTGAGCAGGAACTTGGTGCGGCGCGTGACCACCTGTTCGCGGAAAGCGATGAACAGCGTCAGCAGATCCTTGAGATTCATCACCTGCGGCCGGCCGCCGTCGAGCGCCACCATGTTGGCGCCGAAATTGGTCTGCAGCGGGGTGAACCGGTAGAGCTGATTCAACACCACGTCGGCCATCGCATCGCGCTTCAGCTCGACGACCACGCGATAACCATCGCGGTCGGATTCGTCGCGCAGGTCGGCGATGCCGTCGATCTTCTTCTCGCGGTGCAGCTCGCCGATGCGCGCGACCATCGCGGCCTTGTTCACCTGGTAGGGAATTTCCGAGATGATGATGGCTTCGCGGTCCTTGCGGATGGTGTCGATCGTGACCTTGCCGCGCATCACGATCGAGCCGCGGCCGAGATGATAGGCGGCGCGGATGCCCTGGCGCCCGAGGATGATGCCGGCGGTCGGGAAATCCGGTCCCGGAATGATGTCGATCAGGTCGTCGATGCCAAGGGCGGGATTGTCGATCAGCGCCACGCAGGCGTCGATCACCTCGCCGAGATTGTGCGGCGGAATGTTGGTCGCCATGCCCACCGCGATGCCACCGGCGCCATTGACCAGCAGGTTGGGAAACTTGGCCGGCAGAACCGTCGGTTCGCGGTCGCGGTCATCGTAGTTGGCCTGGAAATCGACGGTATCCTTGTCAATGTCGTCGAGCAGCGCTTGCGCGATCTTGGTGAGCCGGGATTCGGTGTACCGCATCGCCGCCGGCATATCGCCGTCCACCGAGCCGAAATTGCCCTGCCCGTCGATCAGCGGCACGCGCATGGAGAAATCCTGCGCCATGCGGACCAGCGCGTCGTAGACCGACTGATCGCCGTGCGGATGGTATTTACCGATGACGTCGCCGACGGTGCGCGCCGACTTGTTATACGACTTGTTCCATTCGAACCCGTTCTCATACATTGCGTAGAGAATGCGCCGGTGCACCGGCTTGAGCCCGTCGCGCGCATCGGGCAGCGCGCGCGCCACGATCACGCTCATGGCGTAATCGAGGTAGGAGCGTTTCATCTCGTCGAGGATGGATACCGGACGAATATCCGAGGGCCCCGGCGGCTCTCCGGGTTTGGAATCTTCAGTGTCAGACAAAGGGGAAATCCGGTCAGTTCTAGATGAGAATCATATAGCGTATCGAGGGCCTCCAAACCACCCCTAACCGATCGGCGCGACCGGTTTTTCCCTTCGTTTTTCCAGAGACTTACGGGGTCAGCGGCGACCGGGGAACCCTGTCCGTAAAGCTTTTTCCAGGACTCGCTTCTGCAAGGTGCGAACCACTGGCCCAGACAACTCGCGCAGGTTGCTACGGTCCGAACAACACCGTGTGCATGATCCGCCCCGGGACGAGTGTGAATAGCCCGGCGATGACAAGAGCACCGGTGAAAGTCAGGATCATGATGCGGCGGTGATCGGCGACACGGTGGCGGTACGCCCTCCATGCCCCGAGCGGGAGCATGACCAGCGTGAAGATCGACAGCAGATGAATCGGGCTCCACGGGCCTAGCAGCCGGATCTGGTGGATCCAGAACGAACTGACCGCCACCGCCACCATCAGGGATATCCAGACCCAGCCCAGCGTGCGATGGGGCAAGGTCCCCTTCGGCGCGGCCAGCTGCACGACGCCAAGCAGGAAGGCAGCCATGGCCGCGAAGGCGTGGACAGGGATCGCGGGAGCTGCATCGAGTAGCGGCGCCAGACTCATGACGAGTGCCCCGGATTAGATTTGGTGCCCCCCTCAGGAGGATTCACGCGTCGATGTTAATATCATTCACATCGAGTTAATAGGATTTACATCGAAACCGGCGCGCACGTCCCCGTGGAGCGCGAGGCCCGCGTCCCGGAAAAATACCTTCGCTCGCCGCGCCTAGAAGGGGATATCGTCGTCCATGTCGCTGTTGCGGGCGCCGGCCGCGACGGCGCGGCGCGGCGCCGCTGTGGACGCTCCGAAATCGCCGTTGGAATCCTCCGCTGCGAAATTGCCGCTCCCACCGCTGCTGCGGCCATCGAGCATGGTCAGGTTCGAGTTGAACCCCTGGAGCACCACCTCGGTCGAGTACTTCTCGACGCCGGCCTGGTCGGTCCATTTGCGCGTCTGCAATTGTCCCTCGATGTAAACCTTTGCGCCCTTCTTGAGGTATTGCTCGGCCACCTTGCAGAGCCCTTCGTTGAAGATGACCACGCGGTGCCACTCGGTCTTTTCCTTGCGCTCGCCGGTCGTCTTGTCGCGCCAGCTTTCGGAGGTCGCGACGCTCAGATTGGCGATCGGCCGCCCATCCTGGGTACGCCGGATTTCAGGATCCTTGCCGAGATTTCCGACCAGAATCACCTTGTTCACGCTTCCTGCCATCGCCGCTCTCCACTCTCGAAAACACTGGATCGCCAGACGCTCAGCTATCCGCCCGAGCTCTGGCATCGTTCGCCTTGGACGCCTGCCTTGGGACCGCCCTCGAGCGACCCTATACGCTCCCTGCTCCCGCGAGCCTGACGATCCCTCGGTTATCCACATATAGCACGTTTTGCCAGAGTGTTCTAGTTTTGTTCCGACCACCGCATGGCGTTGGTGTGGTGGCGTGACGGCATGCGCGCGCAAAAAAAATGGCCTAATTTTGGCGACAAAAAGTTCCATCACAAATCCGTGAAATGCTTAATAAATCATTAGCTTAGGGCCGTTTCACTTCGCTCGTGAGTGTTGCATTTCGGAGACGGCATTTCCGCTTGAACTCGGATAAATTGCTTGCAGGAGACAGATCGCGACCCGCGGTCACGCCCGAATTTTCAAACCGCTTCTGGGGACAAACGAAGCGGGGAAAAGCTGGAGAGATACGATGAAGAAGTTCTTGCTAGGTACTGTTGGTCTCGTTGCATTGGGCATGGCTGCCCCCGCTTCGGCCGCCGACCTCCGCGCCCGTCCTGCGCCGCCGCCGCCGATGGTTGCTGCGATTTATGACTGGAGCGGCTTCTACATCGGCGGAAACGGCGGCTGGGGCCAGAGCCGCAATTGTGTGGATTTCGTCACATTTGCTGACGCTTGCAGCGAGCGGTCCGGAGGGCTCGCTGGTGGCCAGCTCGGTTATCGCTGGCAGGCCGGCACCTGGGTGTTCGGTCTTGAAGGCCAGGGCGACTGGGCCGATCTCAGCAACACGCGTGTCAGCATTTTCCGCCCGGAGTTCTCGACTCGCACAAAAACTGATGGCATCGGCCTTTTCACCGGCCAGATCGGTTGGGCTTGGAACACGGCGCTGTTCTATGTGAAGGGCGGCGCGGCGGTGACGAGCAATCGTTTCAGCATACTTGACACGCTTACCGGCGCTGAATTGGCCTCGGCAAGTTCGACCCGCTGGGGCGGTGCCGTAGGCGTTGGATGGGAGTGGGGCTTCGCTCCGAATTGGTCGGCCGGTATTGAATACGATCACCTCTTCATGGGCGATGCCAACAACTCGTTCTCGGTAGCCAATCCCGCCCTTGCCGCCGTGCTCAATAGCCGGATCACCCAAGACGTGGATATGGTCACCGTTCGCGTCAACTATCGCTTCGGCTGGGGTGGCGCGGCCGTGCCGCGATACTGATCACAGCGTGAACTGAAACATCTCGACTGAAAAAGGCCGGCCTCGTGCCGGCCTTTTGTTTTTCGCGGCCATTTCGTAACCCCGCGCCGCGGGTACCCCAACAAACCGTTGATGGCTTGCAGCGGGCACTGGAAATTGGCGCGCGTTCTTCCTATGTTCCGAGCTCACCCATTGGCGTCCGATCCGCAGGTCCGGCGGTGCGCGCCTGAACGCTAGCCGCCACCGCGCCCGGAAATGCCGATATGGATGAAGTGATCAGGGCGAAGCGCCAACAGACGGCCGGGTCAAATACGCGCGCGATAACGATCCGCGGTGCGCGCGAGCACAATCTCAAGAACATCGATCTGGAAATCCCGCGCGACAAGCTCGTCGTCTTCACCGGGCTGTCCGGCTCGGGAAAATCATCGCTCGCCTTCGACACCATCTACGCCGAGGGCCAGCGGCGTTATGTCGAATCGCTGTCGGCTTATGCGCGCCAGTTCCTGGAGATGATGCAGAAGCCGGACGTCGACCAGATCGACGGATTGTCGCCGGCGATATCCATCGAGCAGAAGACCACCTCGAAGAATCCGCGTTCGACCGTCGGCACCGTCACCGAGATCTACGACTACATGCGGCTGTTGTGGGCGCGGGTCGGCGTGCCCTATTCGCCCGCGACCGGGCTGCCAATCGAGAGCCAGACCGTCTCGCAGATGGTCGATCGCGTGCTGGCGCTCCCCGAGGGCACGCGGCTGTATCTGCTGGCGCCCGTCGTGCGCGGCCGCAAGGGCGAGTACAAGAAGGAGCTCGCCGAATATCTCAAGAAGGGGTTCCAGCGGGTCAAGATCGACGGCACCTTTTACGAGCTGGCGGAAGCCCCCGGCCTTGACAAGAAATTCCCGCACGACATCGACGTGGTGGTGGACCGCATCGTGGTTCGATCCGATATCGGCCAGCGCCTGGCGGAGAGCTTCGAGACCGCGCTGAAGCTCGCTGAGGGTCTGGCGGTGATCGAATATGCGGATGCGCCTGCTCCTCACCCATCATCCTTCGAGACGCGCCCTGCGGGCGCTCCTCAGGATGAGGACAGTGCGCGACGATCGAAGGCAAGCAAGCGGGGCCCCTCGCCTCATCCTGAGGAGGCGCAAAGCGCCGTCTCGAAGGATGAACCTGCGGCGAAGAAAGTCGCAAAGATCCACGACAAGAGCGGGCCGGAGCGGATTCTGTTCTCGGAAAAATTCGCCTGCCCGGTTTCCGGGTTTACGATTCCGGAAATCGAGCCGCGGCTGTTCTCCTTCAACAATCCCTATGGCGCCTGTCCGGCCTGCGGCGGCCTCGGCGTCGAGCAGCATGTCGACGAGGATCTGGTCATTCCCGACAAGGAGCTGACGCTGCGCACCAAGAAACCGTTCGAAGGCGTGATCACCAACATCGACCGCCGCTACCGCGAGACCGAGAGCGAGTGGGCGCGCGAGGAACTGGCGAAGTATTTCTCCGACATTCCCTGCGAAGCCTGCCACGGCTATCGGCTGAAGCCGGAGGCCTTGTGCGTCAGGATCGCCGGCAAGCACATCGGCGAAATCTCGGAATTGTCGGTGCGCCGCGCCGGCGAATGGTTCGAGACCGTGCCGAAGGCGCTCAACGCCCAGCAGAACGAGATCGCGGCGCGGGTATTGAAGGAGATCCGCGAGCGGCTGTCGTTTTTGCTCGATGTCGGCCTGAATTACCTGACGCTGGCGCGCGCGTCCGGCACATTGAGCGGCGGCGAGAGCCAGCGCATTCGCCTGGCGTCACAGATCGGCTCGGGACTGACCGGCGTGCTCTATGTGCTGGACGAGCCCTCGATCGGCCTGCACCAGCGCGACAATGCGCGGCTTTTGGAAACCCTGAAGCGGTTGCGCGACCTCGGCAATACCGTGATCGTGGTCGAGCACGACGAGGACGCCATCCGGCAGGCCGATCATGTGCTCGATATCGGCCCCGGCGCCGGCATGCATGGCGGCCATATCGTCGCCCAGGGCACGCCCGCCGACATCATGCGTAATCCGGGGTCACTGACCGGGAAATATCTGACCGGCGAATTGTCGGTAGCTATCCCGGAACGAAAACCGCCGAACCATCGCCGCACCATCAAGGTGGTCAATGCCCGCGGCAATAATTTGAAAAACGTCTCAGCCGAAATTCCGCTGGGGCTGTTCACCTGCGTGACCGGCGTTTCCGGCGGCGGCAAGTCCACGCTGCTGATCGATACCCTCTACAAGGCAGTCGCGCGAAAACTCAACAACGCCAGCGAGGGCGCGGCGCCGCACGATCGCATCGAGGGGCTGGAGCATATCGACAAGATCATCGACATCGACCAGTCGCCGATCGGCCGCACCCCGCGCTCGAACCCCGCGACCTATACCGGCGCGTTCACGCCGATCCGCGAATGGTTCGCAGGCCTGCCCGAGGCCAAGGCGCGCGGCTACGAGCCCGGGCGGTTTTCCTTCAACGTCAAGGGTGGCCGCTGCGAGGCCTGCCAGGGCGACGGCGTCATCAAGATCGAGATGCACTTCCTCCCCGACGTCTACGTCACCTGCGACGTCTGTAAGGGCAAGCGCTACAACCGCGAGACGCTGGAGGTGCTTTTCAAGGGCAAGTCGATCGCCGACGTCTTGGACATGACGGTCGAGGAAGCCGCGGATTTCTTCAAGGCGGTGCCGCGGGTGCGCGAAACATTCAAGACGCTGCATCGCGTCGGGCTCGACTATATCCATGTCGGCCAGCAGGCGACGACGCTGTCCGGGGGCGAAGCCCAGCGCGTCAAGCTGGCCAAGGAATTGTCGAAGCGCGCCACCGGCCGCACGCTCTACATCCTGGACGAGCCGACCACAGGCCTGCATTTCCACGACGTGAAGAAATTGCTGGAGGTGCTGCACGAGCTGGTGTCGCAGGGCAACACGGTGGTGGTCATCGAGCACAATCTCGAGGTGATCAAAACCGCCGACTGGGTGATCGACCTCGGCCCCGAAGGCGGCGACGGCGGCGGCGAGATCGTCGCCTGGGGCCCGCCGGAAGACATCGTCAAGGCGCCGAGGAGCTACACCGGCAAGTTTTTAGCACCGGTGCTGGCGAAGGTGGGGAAGCCGCGGAAAAGCGGGGCGAGCGAGGCAGCGGAGTGAGCGACAAAAGCTGCCTCAAAATTCAACATAAGAACGGAATCCGCGGTGCGGGGACGTTGACGAGGCCTCACAATACTACCGTATTTTGAGTTGACCCGCGGTTGGCGCAAAATAGCTCGAAGGGCTCTACGGCGAAGCGCATTCCGGCTACACTGCAATGCCTGGCGCGACCTACATCCTCTTTCGCAACGCGATCCTCACTGAGCAACAGGTGCTCTGCACCTACGACGGTCGCCCCCGCGAATTGTGCCCCCACATCATCGGCACCAACAAGGACGGCGAGGAAATTGTGCTTGGCAGTTCGCCGGAGAAAGCAGCGGCAGACTGCCGCAATGGCGGTGCCTGAAACTCGCCAACGTCAGAAACGCCCGGACGCGCCACGGCCGCTGGCATGAGGGCGGCTCTCACAAGACGACGCGGAAGTGCGTGACCGAGATCGATCTCGACATCAATATTCACGTCCGCAAATTGCGATAACGCGAACTGCGATCGACGGCGGCGAATGGGTCCGGGGCAAGCGAGGTGGCGGAGCAATCATTCCTCCATCACCGCTTCCACAAACCCCGTCGGATCGTTGCAGAACTCGCGCATGACCTTGTAGTGATCGGTCTCCTCGACCGTCACGGGATCCAGGCCATATTTCGACAACCGCAACAGACTAGCGTTGGGATAGGCCATCAGCATCGGCGAATGCGTGGCCATCACGACCTGGCAAATCGTGGATTGCTCCATCCGCCGCAGCAGCTTCAAAAATTCCATCTGGCGCGAGGGCGACAGCGCGGCTTCCGGTTCATCGAAGATGAAGATGCCCTGCTTCTGGCAACGCTCTTCGAAGAACCGCAAAAAGCCTTCGCCGTGAGAGTGCGAGAGGAAGTCCGCGTATGGACTGCTGACTTCGTCAAGGTATCGCGCGATCGAAAAGAAACTCTCTGCCCGGAAGAACCAGCCCTTGGTAATTTTCGGAAGCCAGCTCGCCCGCAACGCCTCTGAAAGCTC
>WNFT01003295.1_pt1 | contig 13932 bp, 14 predicted proteins | sample 5400191 | NCBI WGS metagenome assembly WNFT01 (sample SAMN13153359, study PRJNA577476) | soil metagenome | isolation source: 80 cm saprolite under Madrone tree | place: USA:California | collected 2016-06-14
CGGATGGACTCACCGGACTCCCCGTGAATTTCATCCGATATTACCCCTACAAATTCGGCGATTACATCGCACTGCGGCCCGTCGAAGAGCCGAATGCGCTCCCACCAATATGAATCGTGATCCAAGGACAGGTGGTAAATAATTAGGTCTGAAATGTCTTCCGCCTCACTACGCAGCTCGAGGGCAACACTCATGAACGCTGGAAAATAGTAATGGTGAGCGCACGGCGTAAACATATACATGGCTGACCGATGGTATACGAGGAGATCGGCGCTGAGGCTTTCCCAGGTCTTCCCCAGGAAGGCCTCTGTCGCACCCTCATCCCCCTGCGCATCGGGGCGGAGGTAGCCGGCCTCAACTATGGGCGCCACCGGCGGTGGGGTAATACGAAACGCTTGCTCAATGCGGGCGATGAGCGTCACAAGGTGTCTAACTAATAATTAGACGACGGGAATGTCGTATAACAAACAAACGCGACGAATATGTCCGATAACACTTGCGCCCTCCTTGCGTCCGCATGCGCACAATAGACCATTTGCCCCTTGGCTCGTCAAACCGAATGCGAACGCTGCAATTAGGAAGGTATTTCGGGTCGGTGAATTATCGGCTTTTGGCCAATCAGCGACCATCGATCCGTACTGACTCAGCACTGTTCGGCCCGTTGTAGCCGCGGCAATAGATAATCTCAGCGCACCTGCCCCGCGTACAGCTTGACCAAGGAGAATAAGAAATCCCGGCCGTCGTACAACGATTGCACCCGGATGCGCTCGTTGAGACCATGAACATTGCTGAGATCCGGATCCACGAACATGCCGCTGATACCGTAGGTGGGAATACCCGCGTGGGCCAGATAAATGGCATCGGTACCGGCGGCCTGCAGCACCGGCACAACTTCAATGCCGGCATAGATTTGGCGCGTGACCTGCTCGATCGGCTTCATGATGGCCGCCGTCAACGGCGGCGGCAGCACCACAGGATCGGATGGCTCGACGGTAGTAACGGAGATCTCGGGATCCGCCAGTATTCCCCTCAGCGTCTCGCGTACGTCCTCGATCGCCACGCCGGGGAAAATACGGCAATTGATATTCGCACGTGCCCGTTGCGGCAGCGCGTTGCTGGCGTGTCCCGCGTCCAACAGGGTGGCGACGCAGGTAGTGCGCAGCATGGCATTCAGCCGCGGGTCTTGCGACAGTACGGCCGCCGCCTTGGCGTCTGCGGCGCCAGTGGCCAATGCCTTCATGGCGGCGCCGGTTTCGCCGCCGACGATGGTGGACATGCGGCTGAAGTAGGTTCGCGTAGTGTCGTTCAGCTGCACCGGAAATTCGTACTGGCTGAGGCGCGTCAATCCCGCGGCGAGATGATAGATGGCATTGTTCTTGACGGGCCGGGAACTGTGGCCGCCGGGGTTCACCACCTCGAGGCGATAGTCCTGGTCGGTCTTCTCGCCCGCCTGGATTTCCATGACGACGCGGTGACCCTGAGCGTCCAGAACGCCATACGCGAATTCGTTGAGAGCGAAGGCGGCGTCGATGAGTTGCCGCTCGTGCTTGACCAGGTACTCGGCACCTTCAAAGGCGGAGCCGGCTTCCTCGCCGCAGGTAAGCGCCATCTTGATGGCGCGCCTGGGTCTGTAGCCTTCCTTGCGCAGGCGAACCAGGGTATCGACCCACACAGCGGCCATCGATTTGTCGTCGAAGGTGCCGCGGCCGTAGAAGTAGCCGCCTTCCTCGATGAGGGTAAAAGGATCTCGGGTCCAATCTTCGCGCCGCGCCTCGACCACATCGAGATGCGCCAGCAATAAAATCGCCTTCGCCCCTGGCTCTTTCCCCGGCAATACCGCAACCAATCCACCGTCCTTGGGATGCGCAGGCTCGGCGAAGGCGTGGAGATCGGATTCCGGAAATCCCGCCGCCCGCAAGTGCGCCGCCATTTTCTCGGCCGCCAGCGTACAACTACCGATGGAATGACTGGTGTTGGTCTCGATGAGTTCGCGGTACAGCTCACGGAAGGCGAGCTGGTCGGCTCGCGCAGCGCCGGCCGGCACCGGTGCCGTCACCGTCGCTGCCGCGGATGCCGCGACGACCGCCGCCACAGCAGCTACGCCTACCCTTGCGGCCGCAACGAGCATGCTGGCGCTTGCAGCAGCCGCGGCAACACTCTGCAATAGCGCGGCACCGCGCAAACTCCAACGCTTCGGCCGCTGCATCTCGGGCCCTCTCAGGTGGGGTTCGGAGGCGCGACCTTGACGGCCACCGGCTCGCCCAGCCTTCGGCGCCGGCGGTGGGCGATCCATGCGTAGACAGGTACGCAGGCGATCAACAGGACGCCCGCGAACGCTGCGGAGTGCCAGTCTTCCATGATCGCGGCGATCCATAGCGCCAGGCAGCCCGCGAGCACGATGACCGTCGTGAACGGGAAACCGAAGGCCCGGTAGGGCCGTGGCGTGGCAGGTTCCCGACGCCGCAGCACGATGAGCGCGGCGTAGGTGGAGATATAGATCAGCAGGAACAGCACGGCAGCGACCGCGACGATCTCTTCGAAAGTGCCGCTCATGATGAGCGTGGCGGCGCCGAGACTGGTGATCGCCAACGCGACCCGAGGCGTACCGCCGGTACTCACCTGCGCGGCCTTTTGCGTGAAGAAGCCGTCCCGGCCGATGGCCAGCAGTATCCGCGGCGTCATGAGCATGATGGCGTTGATCAAACTCAGCACGGTCATGAGCGAAATCACGGTAACGAGTTCGGCGCCGCCCCGCGGCAGTACCACGCGCGCGGCATCGGCGGCCGGCAGTTGCGAGGCAGCCAACACCGGCAGCGGCAGGACGCGAAGTATGGCGACATTGATGATCACATACATCGCGGCCACCAACACCGTACCCCCGATGATGGCGCGCGGCATGGTGAGCGTCGGCTGGGTACTCTCCTCCGCCATGTAGATGGGCGAATACCAGCCATCGTAAGTCAAGAACACCGCGCGCAAGGCGGTCACGACGGCGGCCAGCATGCCCAGCGACATCAGCGGCAGCGATATGGCCGACATCGCCGGCGGCGGCGCGCCGGACGCCGCGACCGGCGTCGTGAGAAAGCAGCCCACCACCAGCACCATCAGCATCAGGCCGACGCTCAAGCTGATGATGCGCGTGGCAGTGCTGCCGATGCGCAGGCCCGTCCAATGCAGCACCGTGAAACCGCCGATGATCGCCACGGCGAGCGCTCGAGGATTGACGGCGGCCGCCGGCCACAGCGTACCCATGAAGGTCGCCGCCGTGAGCGCGCCATAGGCAAGCGAGGCTATCTGGTTGACCCAGTCGCTCCAGCCCACCACGAATCCCGGTCCGTTGCCGAAGGCGCGCCGAACATAGACGTAAAACCCGCCGGCCTCCGGCATCATGGCGGCGAGCTCGGCCACGGCCACCGCGCCCAGCAGCGAATAGACGCCGCCCAGGATCCAAAACAGCACGATCAGCCGTGAATCGCCAAGGGCGGCGGCCAGGGTTCCCGGGAGCCGCAGAATACCGACGCCCACCGTGCCGCCGAAGACCATCGCCAGACCAAACCCAAGCCCCAGGATCCGCGTCAACGGTCGCCCGGTCTGGATCATTGTTCTCTCGTCGATGGAAGAGTCACGGGCTGCAGCTTGCGCGAGAGCGGCGCTGTTCGCAAGCGCCGCTAGCTAGGGCTCGAGCAATCGCGGGCCGGGTCCCTCCTCGCCCAGCCGATCCCTGGGGTTGCGCAGCGGGCAGACCTTGAGCGACAAGCACCCGCAACCGATGCAGCCGGTAAGACTGTCGCGCAGCTGCATCATCTTCTCGATCCGCTCATCCAATCCCCGCTTCCAATTGGCGGACAGTTTTCGCCAGTCCGCCGCGGTGGGCGTGCGCCCGTGCGGCAGAGTCGCCAACGCATCGCGGATCATTGCCAGCGGGATGCCTATGCGCTGCGCCACCTTGATCACTGCCACCAGTCTCAAGACTTCGCGCGCGTAGCGCCGTTGATTGCCCTGGTTCCTGCGGCTGCGAATCAATCCCTTGGCTTCGTAGAAATGAATCGCCGATACCGCGACCCCGCTGCGCGCGGCGACCTCCCCCACGCTGAGATCTTTTCGGATGCGGCCGGCGTCAATCCCAGTGTCCATCATTCCCCCTTGACCTCAAGTTAACTTGAGGTCGTATCGTAGCGGCCCGTGGTCTTTACAACAATGGAGAAACGACACATGAATGCTGAGACGAAGCCGGTGGTGGTCATCAATATTTTCACACCCAAGCCGGGCGCCCTGGACGACTTCCTGGCGCTGCAGACCGCGGCGCTGCCCGGACTTCGCGCCGGCGCAACGGGTTCGCGCGGCAGCCGCCTGTTCCGAGCGGAAGACAACAGCAAAGCCGTGATGGTGAGCGTGTTCGACACGGCCGAGGATTTCAAGCGCTTCTCCGAGAGCGCGCCATTCGGGGCACACCGCGCGAAAATGCTGCAATTCCTCGAGAAGGCTGACGCCGGCCGCTACCAGCTGGTCTATCAGGCAGGCGACGTGTAGCTTCGCGCGCCGGCCTGTAGCCGTGCCCCAAAGGCGACAAGATGATCCGGCTCCTGGCCAGCATCATCGTCTCCGAGTGCGATCCTCAGCGCGATTTCGCGGGCCACGTCGGCGGAGACGATTTTGTGGTGCTGTTCCAAAGTGCCGACTGGGAGGCCCGCTGCACGCGGATCATCTCGCACTTCAACACGGCGGCGCTGACGCTGTTCGATCAGCAAACGCGCAGCCGCGGATTCATCGAAGCCGAAGATCGACAGGGCCACTACACCACCTTCCCGCTGACGACCGTGTCGATCGGTGCCGTCTACGTCACTCCCGGGATGTTCCACGTCGCGGAGGACGTGGCCTCCGCCGCGGCATCGGCCAAACACCACGCGAAGCGGCAGAACGCCGGACTCTACATCCACGCTGCCGACTCCGGATCGGATGACCCGGCAGACACGTCGCTCCTGAGCGCGCTTGCCGTCTAGCCGGCTGCGGCGCGCGCGAGCGCGGCACTCGTGGCCGCCTGCCATTCGTCGATCATGCGCTCGTACTGCCGTGGATCGAGGAATTCTTCGACGAAGGCTTCCGCCTGCGGTTGCAGCGGCGTCAGTGTGTACGCCACGCTCACATCCGTGCCGCCCTGCGTGGATTCCGTGCAAATGACGTCGACCAAACCGATGTTGGACCCGTGCGCCAACCGCGCGTAACTCACGCGACCCTCGGACGGCCGGTAGTCGATCACGATCCACGTGGTCGTGTGGGCCTGGTGATTGCGGGTCTGAAACGCGCTGCCGCGTTCCTCCGCGCCGCTCAGCATCACCGGGTCCCATCCAGGCGCCCATTCACGTTCGCCGCGGGCGGTGAACAGCGGGAACACCCGTTCGCGCGGCGCGTCGAGGTGAAAACTGCGCATCTGAGTGCGCGGAGCTTGGGGCATCACGGCGATCATCGGTATGGGCTCATCGGTCGGCGGGCTCACGTCGACGGGGAACTCGTCGAATGGGGGCATTTGTCGGTACAATGGTACCAAGGTACCATTAACGCCTTGCCGCCGCAAACCTGCGATCATTCGCGCCAAGGCCTCTGACTGGAACTCGCCATGACCGCCAAAAGATCCCCGCCGCACCCGGCGCCGCGCGAAGTCGAACGCATTCAGACCGGCGTGCGGCTGGAAAAGCGGCTCCTCAAGGTGCTCAAAGGATTGGCGGAATACCTTGACCTCTCGCTCGGCGACCTGCTCGAAGGGATTGCGCTCCATGCATTGGAGAACAAGCCGCCCTTCAAGCGATTGACCCTCGAAAAAATTGCGCAGCTGCGGCGCGTCTACGGCTTCGACCTGGTCGCCGCGGACAGCCATCGCCTGCGCGAACAGGACGGTGGCGGATGATGCCGTGCGGATAGCGCCCATGGAGCTCAAGTGACTACCTTTCTGCTGGCGTTCGGAGCCCTGTTCTCGATCGTCAACCCGCTGTCAGGGGCCTTCATATTTTTCGGCGCGACCCGCGAGCTCGACCCTCGTGTGCGCTCGCGGGTGTCGCGCTGGGTGTCGATCTACGCGTTCTCGATCGTGACCGCATCGTTGTATGTCGGCGCCTACGTGCTGAGCTTCTTCGGCATCTCCATCCCGGTGCTGCGGGTCGCCGGCGGCATCATCGTCGCCATGTCCGGCTGGCGGATGTTGAACGAGCCCGACGCCACCGAGCAGCGCCGCAGCGAGACCCCGAGCCCGCGCTCCATCGATGTCCCGCCGAGCCGGCTGGCGTTCTATCCGCTCACCATGCCGCTCACCACCGGCCCGGGAACGATTTCGGTGGCGATTTCCCTGGGCGCCGGCCGCCCCCGCGGCTCCTATGCCGCGTCGCTCGAATTCTTCATCGAGACACTCACCGCCGCGGCACTGCTGTCCCTGCTGGTGTACGGGTTCTATCGAAACTCGGCGCGGCTCGCAGGTTTGATCGGCGCGACGGGAACTACCATCGTGGTGCGGCTGTCTGCCTTCCTACTGTTCTGTATCGGGATTCAAGTGATGTGGAATGGAGCGGCAGAGCTCCTCGGCACGCTCCCGCTCGGCACCGCCGGGACCAGTTGAGCGGCACCAGTCACGGCACTTCGCGGCGCCGGGCGGGAAGGTTCATGCGACACGACGTAAGTACGGGACGCGATGTAAGTACGGGAGTTGGCTAATGAAAATCGGGTTCGACCGGCGGCAATTCCTCGCCGCCAGCGCCGGCGCTTTGTCGATCACTCTCATGCCGAGGAGGAGCTTGTGGGCAGCCGCGGGCACCGCCGTGCCGCCCGCTCCGGTGGCGCGCATCGACGCCGTGCACGACACGTACTTCGGCGAATCGCTCAGCGATCCCTATCGCTGGATGGAAAACGGCAAGGACCCCGAGTGGCTGCCGTTCTTGAAAGGACAGAACGATCACACCCGCGCGATCCTCGACGCGCTGCCGGCCCGGGCCCTGCTGCTCAAACGCGTCCGGCAGCTGTCGGGCGATACGGTGACGACCAGCCGTGTGCAGCGCGCGGGCGGCTTGATCTTTTTTACGCAGCGGCCGCAGGGTGCCGACAATTTCAAGCTCTTCGTGCGCGACGGCGCGGCGGGCCATGACCGCGTGCTGGTCGATCCCACCCAGGAGAGCGGCGCGAAGAGTCATGTGTCGCTGGACTGGTGGCGTGCCTCGCCGGACGGCCGGCATGTGGTTTACGGCCTGTCGAAAGACGGCAGCGAGGATTCGACATTGCACGTTCTCGCGGTCGCCGACGGCAGCGATCTTCCCGAGCGAATCGCCAACACCCAAGACGCCAATCCTCAATGGCTCGACGACGGCAGCGGATTCTTTTACAACCAGCTCACGGGGAAGGTCGATACTCCCGAACGATTTCTCGACAGCCAGGCGCGCTTTCACCGGCTAGGCACGGATCCCGCCAAAGATCCCGTGCTCATGAAGCGCGGACTCGTCGCCGGGATCGATTACGATCGAATCCAGGCGCCGTACATCGTCACGTACCGGGGTTCTTCTCACGTGGTTCTCCTGCTGAGCGACGTTCGGCCGGAGGCGCGTGCGTTCATTGCGCCGCTCGCCGATGCGATCGCGGGCCGCGCCCGATGGACACCAGTAGTCTCCTTCGAGGATGAGGTGACCGACGTCGATCTCGACGGCGAGGATTTGTACTTGCTGGTCAACAAGGGCACGCCGCGCGGCCGTCTGGTCAAGACGTCCGCCGCCGCTCCCAACCTCGCGACCGCCGCCGTGGTCGTGCCGCAAGGCTCCTTCGTGATCGAAAGCACCTCGCGCGCACGTGACGGCTTGTATCTCAAGATCATGGATGGCGGCATCAGCCGCTTGCAAAAGCTCGAGGGTGATGGCCGAGTCGCCGACATCGCCCTGCCCTTCGAGGGCACCATTGGTGCGGTCTATGCGGTACCCGATCTGGACGGCGTCTTGATTTCGCTCACCGGTTGGCTCACTCCGGCCGGGATCTATTCGGTCGATACCGGCGGCCGCATCGCCGACACCGGCATCACGCCGAAGCCCTCGATCGATGTCAGCCGCTATGAGGCCAAGCGATTTTTCGCGGCCGCCAAAGACGGTACGAAAATCCCCTACACCATCATCTACCGCAAGGGTTTGAAGCTCGACGGCCGCGCGCCCACCTGGATTTCCGCGTACGGCTCCTACGGCCTCGCGACCTACACACCGGCGTTCGCCGGGCGGACCCTGGCTCTCGTCGATACCGGCGCCATCGTCGGCTACGCCAATGTGCGCGGCGGCGGCGAATACGGACGCGAATGGCACAAGGCGGGGCAGCTCGCCAATAAGCCGAACACCTGGCACGATTTGATCGCGGTTTGCGAGGACCTGGTGGCGAAGAAATATACCTCGCCGCGGCATCTCGCGATCGGCGGACGCTCGGCGGGTGGCATTGCCGTAGGACGGGCCATGACGGAACGCCCCGACCTCTTCGCCGCGGTCGTCGATGGCGTCGGCTGGTCGAACCCGCTGCGCTATGTGGTCGAGCAGAACGGCTATGGCGAGGAGCCCGAATGGGGCGCCGTCAACGAACCCGAGGGTTACCGCGCGCTCAAGAGCATCGACAGCTATCAATCCGTGAAGGACGGCACCCCGTATCCCGCGGTTCTATTGACCACCGGCGTCACCGACCCGCGCGTCGCGCCCTTCCACGTGGCGAAAATGGCGGCACGGCTGCAGGCGGCGACGACTTCCGGCAAACCCATTCTGCTGCGCGTCGACTTTGACGCCGGGCACGGCTTTGGATCGACTCGCTCGCAGCAGGACCGCGAGGCCGCCGATACCTACGCGTTCCTGCTGTGGCAGCTGCGCAGCTAGATCATCGGCCGGCGCGGGTGCCGGGTTCGCCCACGTAAATCGTGCCTTCCTTCATGACGAAGACCGGATGTTCGGTGGCATGCATGTCGGCGAGCGGATTGCCGGCGACGGCCACGACATCCGCCGATTTCCCCGGCGTCAGTGTGCCGGTCTGATCGGCGAGCCCCAGCAAGTCGGCGCCGCCCGCCGTACCCGCCATCAGCACCTCTGCGGGAGCCATGCCGTTCTTGGTCATCAGTGAAAACTCGCGCGCGTTCAAGCCATGCGGCTCGACCCCGGCATCGGTGCCCATGGCAATCGGCACGCCGATTTTCACGGCGTGCTGGAACATCTGCTGAGATTGCGCTCCCGCGGCACGGGCCTTCGCCGCAATGGCTGGAGGAAACGTGTCCAGGTGTTCGCCCACCCACGCGCCGGCGAACAGCGTCGCCACCAAGTACACGTGCTTTTTCTTCATCTCCAGCAGCGTATCGTCCTTGAGGAAGGTGCCGTGTTCTATCGAGTCCACACCCGCCGCGATGGCCATCTTGGCGGCGCGGTCGCCGTGACAATGGGCAGCCACCTTGCGCTTCCAGGCGTGCGCTTCGGAAACGATGGCGTTCATTTCCTCCTGCGTCAGCTGAGGATTGTCCACGGGGTCGGACAGCGACAGCACGCCGCCGGAGGGCATGAACTTGATCACGTCGGCGCCGTACTTGATCTGATAGCGCACCGCGGCCCGGCACTCCTCGGGACCGTTGCATACGCCCTGGATGGGACCTGCCACGGCGATGCGTTGCGCCGGTACCGGGTCCTGATCGGCATGGCCGCCCGTCGATCCAATCGCATAATTGGCAACGAGCATGCGCGGGCCCGGTATCACTCCCGCGTTGATGCCATTGCGCAGCCCCAGCGAGACATAGTCCGAGGAACCCACATCACGCACCGTGGTGACGCCGGCCTCGAGCGTGGCCTTGGCATAGTGCGCACCGTACATGGCCTGTTCGGCGGGGAAACGCATGATGCCGTCGAACCAGTCGTGGTACCAGTTGCGGCTCGCCTCCTGCGACAAATGCACATGTGCATCGATGAACCCCGGCAACAGGGTGGCGTCGCCGAGGTCGATGACCTCCGCGTTCTCGGGAATCCTGGCGTCCCCGCCCACCGCCTGGATCTTGGTGCCCGAGACCACCAGCACACCATGCTCCGTGAGCTTGCCGGACACCGAATCGAACAGTCGCGCGGCCTTCAGCACGATGGGTCGAGGCGCTGGGGGAACCGCATCCGCGAGGCCAGATTGCGTGAAAATGATTGCCGCAACACCGAGCACGCAGCAGGCCGCCATCGTACGCTGACTCATTGATTGCATCCCTCTGTCGTAGACATCTTTGGAGTTGAACATGGTGGAATTGAGCGCGCAGAGGATAACGCAAAATTCGGTCCACGCCACGGGCACAGCGCCACGCCACGGGCACAGCGCCACGCCACGGGCACAGCGCCACGCCACGGCACAGCGCCATGACCACCGCAACGGTCCGCGTCTAGGGGCGCCTGCGCAGGCCCGCAGGAATCAACATGAATCCCAGCACTTCAAAAAGTCCGTGAGCGACCAAGGCCATGAGGGCAGCGGGGATGGCGCCGGTCAGTATGGTGGGGACATCGTTCAGCGAGAGTCCGGAAACGATGGGCGCGCCATAACCGCCCGCCCCCACCAGTGCGGCCAACGTTGCCGTGCCGATGCTGACGATGGTCGCGGTCTTGATCCCCGCCAGCAGCGTCGGGCTCGCCAGCGGCAGCACCACGCGAAACAGCACCTGCCGGCGGTTCAAACCGAATGCGCGCGCATTCTCCAAATGGATCGGGTTCACGGCGCGAATGCCGGTGAAGGTATTGAGCACCACCGGCAACAAACTATACAAACACAGCGCCGCCAAGGCGGGTTTCGTCCCCACGCCGAATACCGGAATGAGGAAGCACAACAGCGCGAGCGAGGGCACCGTCTGTATCACGGCGCTCGACAGCAGGATGGCCTGTCCGGCGGCATGGAAACGCACCGCCGTCACTCCCAAAGGAATGCCGACCAGGACCGAAAATAGCAGCGACACGCCGACCAGCCACAGATGCTCCTTCGTGCGGCGTGCAACCTCGTGCAGCCATCCATGCGAATCCGGAGCCGCCGCCCCGAGAAATTGCGCGGCTATTTTGGCAAAATCGATCTTTTGAATGTCGGCCTCCGCATTCATGTCGAGCATGGCCTCTTCGCTGATCTTGCCCTCGAGCCCGCGGAGCGCCTCCCATTCGCTCGGATGCTTCTCCACGAAGGATTTTCTCGCCACCCAGACCGCCTGATACACCGGAAAATAATTGTGATCGTCCTTGAGCAATCGCAAACCGAGCTTCTTTATTTTCGCATCGGTCGAATACACGTCGATCAAATCGACGGCATTCTGATCGATCGCCTGGAAGCTCAAGGTATGCTCCATGCGATTGATCTTTTGAGGATTGAATGCGAGATGATAGTTGTCGACCAATCCCGGGTACCCGTCCTTTCGATCCATGAACTCATAACTGAAAGCCGCCCTGACCGCCGACTGTATGGGAATCAAATCGCCTATCGAGCGCAGGTTGTGCTTCTCCGCGAACTCTTCTTTCACGGCCAGCGCGTAGGTATCGTTGAACCCCAATGAACCCGACATGGTGAGACCCATGTCCGACAGCGCCTGCCGAATCTCATCGAGAGACTTCAATTCCGGCCTCTTGAGAATGGCCTCCGCCAGCGTTCCCGTGTAGTCCGGGTACAGGTCGATGGCGCCGCTCTTCAAACCCTCGAATAAAATGCCCGTGCTTCCCATCCCGAGCTTGCGGGTGACCGGCACCTGCGACGAGGACTCGATCGTCTGCGCCGCCATCTCTCCCAATATGTAGCTCTCGGTGAAAATTTTGCCGCCGATCACGATGCCGTCCGCGGCGAACGAAGTGCATGGCCACAGAGTTGCCGCGGCGATTGCGATGAACGATGTGCGCCTCATTCCAGTTCTCCCGCGTCGGGAAGCGTACGCTGCGCATTGATGAACTGACTCACGAATGGACTGGCCGGATTGAGCAACAGGTCGCGGTAGGTCCCGGTCTGCATGATTCTTCCCTCGTGCAGCATCGTGATCTGCTCCGCCAGAAAGACGGCTTCGCCGAGATCGTGGGTCACCAGAAGCACCGTTTTCCCCAGCCTTTGAAAAATCGATTTCAATTCCTGCTGCACACTCCGTCGAATGAGCGGATCCAATGCCGCCATCGGCTCGTCCAGCAGCATCACGGCCGGATCCATCATGGCCGCGCGCATGATGGAGGCCCTCTGCTTCTGGCCGCCGCTCATCTCACGCGGAAAGCGCGTGAGAATCTCCGCGTCCAAGTCGACGATTTTGCGCAATTCCTCCACACGGCCGTCGATTCTGGACTTGCGCCAACCGCGCATCTTCGCGATCAACGCGACGTTGTTCCTTCCCGAGATATGCGGAAACAGCCCGCCGTCCTGGGGCACGTAGCCGATACGGTCGGCCCATTCGACCGGGGTGAACGACAGCAGCGCTTGATCGTTGATCTTGACGTAGCCCTTGTCGAAAGGAATCAATCCCAGGGTGATCCGCAGCAGCGTGGTCTTTCCGGAACCGCTCGAGCCGATCAACGCATGAGTGGCGCCCTTCGGAACGATCAAGTTCACGTCGGCGAGGACGGATCTCCCCTCGAAGGTCTTATGGATATTCTGCAGCTCGAGCATGGCGGTACCGTGGCGAAACCTACGGTGCAGGATCGGCCGGTCTGTGGAATATGGGCTCGCGGCGCTTCAATTCCTCGAGAACGGCGGCTGAGCGCGGAGCGGCGGCGAGCGTGGGTTCCATGCCTACGTGAGTTCCATGCGTAACTGAAGTCTACGTTTGAGCGGCTACTACCGCGATTTCAATCCTGAATTCCGCCGATGCCAGGTGAGAACTCATGACCGTGGCACGCGCAGGTGTTTCGCCCGGTGCCACCCATGCCTGCCATACACCGTTCATTTCCGCGAAAGTAGCCATGTCCGTGAGCCAGATGGTCGCCATCAACAACCGGCTCTTGTCGGTGTTTGCCTCCGCCAGCAGAGCGTCGATCGATGCCAGAATTTCCCGCGTCTGAATGGCCACACTGGCGCCGGGGGCAACCTGTCCCGCCAAGTATACGGTCTTATTGTGTATGACGGCCTGCGACATGCGCGGTCCGGTTTGAATGCGCTTGATCATGATAATGACTCTCTTGCGTTGCAGTTGTGCTTCCAGGGTATACCGGCTATACGATCGATTCACGATCATTTCAAGCGCTTGGGCGCGTTTGTAAATCTGACAATTCACGAGGTAAACACATGGATCTAGGAATTCGCGGGCGGACGGCGATCGTCTGTGCATCGAGCCAGGGACTCGGCAAGGCCTGCGCCCACGCACTCGCCGAGGCCGGGGTCTCATTGGTCATCAACGGCCGCAACAGTACCCTGCTCGATCAGACAGCCGAAGAAATCCGGCAAGCCACAGGGGCGGAGGTGACGCCCGTGGTCGCCGACGTGTCGACCGTGGAAGGACAAGCAGCGCTGCTCGCCGCCTGCCCGGCCCCCGACATCCTGATCAACAACAACGGCGGGCCGCCGTATCGAGACTTTCGCGAACTCGATCGGCAGGCCATGCTGGCCGGCGTCACCATGAACATGGTGACCCCCATCGAACTCATTCAAAAAGTCATCGATGCCATGGCGACGCGCGGATTCGGCAGAATCGTGAACATCACCTCCATCAGCGTCAAGATGCCCTTGGCCGGGTTGGATCTATCGAGCGCCGCGCGGGCGGGCCTCACCGCCTTCGTGGCCGGAGTCGCCCGCAAATACGCCGACAAGAACATCACCATCAACAATCTTCTGCCCGGCAGTTTCGACACCCAGCGCTTGCGCAGTGGCTTCGCCGCCGCCTCCAAGCAGACCGGAAAACCGGAAGCTACCCTGGCGGCGCAGGCCATGGCGCAGATTCCTGCCAAGCGATTCGGCACTCCCGCGGAATTAGGGCAAACCTGCGCT
>WNFT01003296.1_pt1 | contig 13930 bp, 13 predicted proteins | sample 5400191 | NCBI WGS metagenome assembly WNFT01 (sample SAMN13153359, study PRJNA577476) | soil metagenome | isolation source: 80 cm saprolite under Madrone tree | place: USA:California | collected 2016-06-14
GATGCAGCTGGCGCCGGGGCCGTCGTCCGAAAGCCTCCAGTGAAGGAAACCGCGATTGGGGGAACGTGCGGCGGTGCCGCGGGCTTTGAGCTATCAGGACTTGACCGTTGTCGCCGCGATCCGCCAGCACAACTTTTGCGTTATGGCACGAAAATTGCGATTGGTAGAAAACGACTTTGGCATCCTGTGTAGTTTCAATGAGTTGCGCGTTGTAAAAATACCGCGCATTTCAACTTCTACGTTATGTACCTCACGACGACCTTTGTACCACATAGGCTGACCGATTTTCAAAGCCGCCAAATTCCTGTCCGGCCGAAATTGGTTCCCACGCACAGCTTACATGGCGCGACATCGTCGCTGCAACTGCGATCACATCGCGCCGGTTTTTCTGATGCGAAGCCGCTCACCACGATGCCGATCTCGTTCTCTACGCCACCGGCAAAAGATCGATGGTTGATGAATACCATTCTCAAAATTTGTCGTGTTGGGCCGCTCCTGGGTCTCATCACCCGGTGGCACCTCTATCGCGTATCGCGCCATGCGGATGCCGCCAGTCGCAGCGTTCTACCGTGCGAGCGGTTTCGTTCATTGGCGCAAAGCGGTCGTTCCAGCCAGAGATTGTTGAGTCATGGATGGCATAAGCGCCCGCCAATCGGGGGTTTTTTGGAAATAGTAGGTTGGCTCCCGATACCCAATTCATCCTACTCTGAAGCGAAATCGCCAACAGTCTCCGGCGGGCATTTGAAATATTCCGGTCTTAGCTGCAAGTGCGTGGCCGGTGCGGCAGTGTTAATTGCTGGGTACTCCGACATCCCTGATCGGCTTCTTCATGCACGCCACGTTCGATTATGCTGGCTGCAGGCACGCCGTGGCGAACGCGGGCGCATCCGACCGAATCGCCGACGCGCCCTCGGCAATGTCACCAGCCCCTTGCTCGGTGAGGGATGTCGAACTCGCCGCCCCTAAACATGTGAGACCAGTACAGCCACGGAAGCAGCTTGGTCTTGAGGAGCCACATGCTGCGGCGGGGAACGCGGGGGTCGAGCGGGAAGCTCGGCGTCACCTTGCCGCCATAGGCGAACTCGGCGAGCACGATTTTGCCATAGGCAACGGTGAGCGGACAGGACCCGTAACCGTCATAGGCTCTCGGCAGCGGCTTGCCTTTCATGGCGGCGAGCAGATTGGCGACCACGATGGGCGCCTGTATGCGCACGGCCGCTGCCGTCTTGGCGTTGGTCGTGGAAGCCGCATCGCCGAGCGCGAAAATATTCGGATAGCGAACATGACGCAGGCTCGCAGGATCGACCTCGATCCAGCCAGCGGCGTTTGCGAGCGGACTTGCCTTGACGACATCGAGGCCGGTCTGCGGCGGCACGACATGGATCATGTCAAAGCGCTTCTCGACCTCGGAGACCTTGCCGTCGGCGCCGGTTACGGAAAACAGCGCAGTCTTCGTAGCTCCGTCGATCGCCTTGAGATTATGCTTGTAGGCAACCTTGATGCCGTAACTATCGACCGCCTTCTGCAGTGGCGGAACGAAGAACGGCACGCCGAACAGGGCGTCGCCCGCTAGGTTGAATTCCAGCGAGGCGGACGAGAGCTTGCGATTGCGCCGCAGGTGGTCGGCCATGAGATACATGATCTTCTGCGGCGCGCCGGCGCATTTGATCGGCATGGTCGGCTGTGTGAACAGAGCGGTGCCGCCACGAAAGCTCTTGATCAGCTGCCAGGTATACTCGGCGGTGTCGGGCCGATAATTGCTGCAGACACCATTGCGTCCCAGCGTGTCCGTCAGGCCCTCGATGGCGTCCCAATCGATCTTGAGGCCCGGGCAGGCGATGAGGAAGTCATAGCGGACCTGCCGGCCGTCCGAGAGCCGGACCAGACTCTCTTCCGGATGAAAGCTTGCCGCCGCGGCCCTGATCCACGTCACGCCTTTCGGGATCAGCTTTTCCTCGCGCCGTTCGGTCTGCTTGCGGCGGAAGACGCCGGCGCCGACCAGCGTCCAGCCCGGCTGGTACCAGTGAAGCTCCGACGGCTCGACGATCGCGATGTCGAGGCCCGGGTTATGGCGCTTCAGCTCCGCCGCGACCGTGATGCCGGAGGCGCCGCCACCGACGATTACCACGGCGTGGTTCACTTCTGCGGAACCTGCCGCGCCCTTTCTTTGCACCATTGCGTCCATGGAATTCTCCGTTGTCTGTTGGCTCTTTTGTCACTTGCAATTTTTCATTTCTGACTTTACTTAATTTGTAACTCTATTGATCCATGTCAAGGACTCTCGATGAAACCTATTGCAGTCACAGAAAAGCTCGCCGTCGCCCCACAGCCGAAACTTTCGGATTTTCAAGAGTTTAAGCGACAAGGGTTCACGACAGTCGTCAACAACCGGCCCGACGGCGAAGGCCTAGGCCAGCTCGGCTCTGCGGCTGAGGAGGCGGCCGCCCACGCGGCCGGGCTCGGCTACGTCCACATCCCCGTAACGAGCACGGCCATGACCGAGGATGACGCCCGACGTCTCAAGGAGGCGATCGAGCAGGCGCCCGGCCCCGTCGTCGCGCATTGCAGGAGCGGCGCGCGATCCTTCCGCCTTTGGGTTCTGTCAGGGGATCTCGATTCACATACGGATGCCGAGCTGCTTGCCAAGGCGGCAGAGCTCGGCATCGACCGGACCTGGCTTGCCGCACATCGCAACAGCTCTGAAGGAGACAAGAAATGACCGAGCCCGTCCTTGAACGACCGACGCCGGCGGTCGTGACCCGCCCGCTCCTGATCGGCAGCCCTGCGCCACGCTTTTCAACCCGCACCACCATGGGCGAGCGCTCGCTCGATGACTATCGCGGCCGTTGGCTGGTATTCTTCTCGCATCCAGCGGATTTCACGCCGGTCTGCACCAGCGAGTTCGTCGCCTTCTCGAAAGCCTACGGCCGCTTTGAGGCGCTGGGCTGCGATCTCCTGGCCCTCTCCGTCGACAGTCTGTTCTCGCATATCGCCTGGGTACGCTCGATCCACGAGCGCTTCGGTGTGATGGTGCCGTTTCCGATCACCGAGGATCCGTCCATGGCGATCGCTGCTGCCTACGGCATGATTCATCCGAATGCGGCCGATAGCTCCACCGTGCGGGCGACCTTCGTCATCGATCCCGACGGCCTGATCCGCGCCATGGTCTGGTATCCGATGTCGACCGGCCGCTCGGTCGAGGAAATTCTCCGCCTCGTCGAAGCGCTGCAGATCTCCGACAGGGAAGCTGTCTCAACGCCCGAAGGCTGGCGCCACGGCGATGCCGTGATCGAGCCGGCGCCGATTACCGTCGATGCCCTCAGTGATTTGGACCCGTCCGGCGACACGTTGGACTGGTATTACCGCGTGAGAAAACTGTGAGGCGGATGATGAACCAGATCACGCGCTTAAGACCCGACGTCAAAGGCTTCTTCGACCCGCGCACCTCGAGCATCCAGTACGTCGTCAGCGATCCGGCCACCAGGGCCTGCGTCATCATCGATCCGGTGCTCGACTTCGACGAGAAGTCGGGGGCGACCGGGACCTTCAATGCGGATGCAATCCTTGCCTATGTCGCCAAGAATCACCTGACAGTCGCATGGATTCTCGACACCCATCCGCACGCCGACCACTTCTCGGCCGCACAATATCTGCACGAGAAGACGGGCGCTCCGACGGCGATCGGTGAACGCGTCGTCGACGTGCAGCGCCTTTGGAAGGGCATCTACAACTGGCCGTCGCTCCCAATCGACGGTTCGCAATGGAATTGTCTCTTCGCGCATGGCGACCGCTTCAAGGTCGGCTCGCTCAACGCGCATGTGCTGTTCTCGCCCGGACACACGCTCGCCTCGATCACCTATGTGATCGGCGACGCAGCCTTCGTCCACGACACGCTGTTTATGCCGGATAGCGGTACGGCGCGCGCCGATTTTCCAGGCGGCAGCGCCAAGACGCTCTGGGCGTCGATCCAGGACATTCTCGCTCTTCCCGACGAGACCCGCGTCTTTACCGGTCACGATTATCAACCTGAGGGGCGAGGGCCGCTCTGGGAAAGCACGGTTGGCGACCAGAAGCGGCTGAACCCGCATCTGGTGGGCAAGAGCGAGGCGGAGTTCATCGCTTTGCGCGAGGCCCGCGACCGGACGCTCCCCATGCCGAAGCTGATCCTGCATGCCCTGCAGGTGAACGTCCGTGGCGGTCGTCTTCCCGAGCCCGAGGACAACGGTGGACGCTATCTCAAATTTCCGCTCGATGCCCTTCCGGGCGCAGCCTGGGAGTGATCATGCGCAAGCCACAGAAGAGCGACTCCAAGGTCACGCGCGAGAAGGCGGAGGCCGCCAGCTCGTTCATGAAGAGCCTCGCCAATCCAAACCGGCTCATGATCGCCTGCGCGCTACTAGAGGGCGAACGCTCCGTTGGCGATCTCGAGACCGATCTCGGTCTTCGCCAGCCAAGCCTGTCGCAACAGCTCGCCGAACTGCGTGAGAGCGGCGTCGTCGAGGCGCGTCGCGAGGCCAAGCAGGTCTTCTACCGGATTTCGGATACGAGAGCGGTCGCCTTGCTCGCGACCCTGCATCAGATTTTCTGTGGGCAGATGCCGGACCTCACGTCTGCCGTCCCGCCGCCACGAGCAGCGCTGGCTCGCAAGAAGTTCACGGAGGCTGCGATGTTCGCCCGCGTCGCGAGCGGCAGAGCGGTATGAGGGAAGGTCGATGCAGTCATTCCTTCGCTCGCTTGCCGGCCCTCGCCATCGGCCCGGGTTCTGTCTTCGTGGTCACCATGCTCGTCGGCATGACAGCTCACGATCCTCTCATTCCAGCAAGCCCATGAAGCGAGCGCGACCATGATCGCGATGATCAGCGCCGCAGTGGCCTCTGGAGCGCTCGTCGGGTTTTCGCTCGGACTGGTCGGAGGCGGCGGCTCCATCCTCGCAACCCCGCTGTTGCTCTACGTCGTGGGCGTAGCTCAGCCCCATGTCGCGATCGGTACCGGGGCGCTTGCGGTTTCGGTGAATGCTTTCGCTAGCCTCGCCGGCCATGCCCGCGCCGGAAACGTCCGCTGGCGATGTGCCGTCATCTTCGCCGTCGTCGGCACGCTCGGCGCCTTCGCCGGATCGAGCCTCGGCAAGCTCGTCGACGGCAATCGGCTCCTGTTTCTGTTCGGGCTCATCATGATCGCCGTTGGTGCGATGATGCTGCGGCCGCGCCGTGAAAATGCGGCGGCCGAGCGGGAAGCCAATCTCGCAACCTGCCTGCTGACGGCGGCTGTCGCGTTCCTGGCCGGTATGGCGTCGGGATTCTTCGGCATCGGCGGCGGATTCCTGATCGTGCCGGGCCTGATGCTGGCTACCCGCATGCCGATGATCAAGGCAGTGGGCTCCTCGCTGTTGGCAGTGGGCAGCTTCGGGCTCGCCACGGCGATCAACTACTCGCTGTCCGATCTGGTCGATTGGCGGATCGCCGGCGAGTTCATCGCCGGCGGCATCGTGGGCGGGCTCGCCGGCATGATGCTGGCTAATCGGCTGTCGCGCGGCAAAGACGCGCTCACGCGCATCTTCGCGGCCCTGATCCTCGTCGTGGCCGCCTATGTCCTCTATCACAGCGGACAAACGATGATGAGTTAGGATGCCGCCCTCGCTAGGCGAGAGTTCAAAAGTCCATCGAACCCTCGGCCCGAAGGCCAGTTCGATCGCTTCTGTTTTTCAGCGTTAGGCTTGCATTGAGCCGCCGGAGCGCAAGCATCGATGATGGCGAGTCCAAGACCGCTTCCTGATGCGCTCCTGTGCCGACCACGAAAGAACCGATTTGCAACATGAGATATTTCCTCCTCAGGAATACCTAGCCCTTCATCTTCAAGCGCTATGAGCAAGCAACCGCTCCCTCTCTGCACGCTCCATCCTGCTGTTCCGCCATTCGGCATGTGCTGAAGTCGGGCCCTCTTTCTATCTGGCCCTCTTTCCAAAGGCGCGTGGAGGTCTCGAAAGATCTGGATCGATCGCGCATTTAGATCGAGTCCATCGATTCATTTCATTGGTCGCCAGCAGCCCTCGTCGTTAGTTCGACCTCAGAGACGATACAGAGACGGAGTCGTCGCGAGGCACTCGGCCGTTCTCGAGCTCCCTCGTATCCCAAAGGAGAATGGAATGTCTGTTGATACTGGACGACGGAACGCGCTTCTCGGTTTCAGCTCCGTAGCTCTCGGCGTAGCCGCTCTGGCCGCCGGGCCGGCTCACGCCGAAGCAGGTAGCAGCGTAGTCCCGCAGGGCGCGCACGCGCTGCCTGAACTGATGGAGCGTCTCCGTAAGGCTCCACGCAGGCGGGACTTCAAGACGGTGCCGATGATCCTCGATCATGCGGACCTGTGGGACGACACCGCGCTGAAGGAAGTGATCGCCTATCGCGATGCGCGAAAGCAGGTCTGGGATAATACGGACATCGGAAGCCCCTGGATGAATCTCATGCGCAATTCGCTCAATGCGCAGGTGTTCTCCTTCGGGCATCGCGACTTCCTGACTGTTTCGGCCACGCACGGCTCTGCTCACTTGGCGCTTTTCAACCAGGATATGTGGGACAAATACAGGCTCGCCGAGATGGCAGGTGGCGACATCAAGACGAACACGCTCATCGTCCGGAAGGCCGCGCCGTCGGAGCTTTCCGACTTCGAGAACCCCAAGAGCGTGTTCGGGCCTGCCGGCAACACAATCCCGGTGCTGCAGAGTCGTGGCGTCGTGTTCATGGCCTGCCACAACGCGATCTGGGAAGTCACGGGAAAGCTGCTGGCAAAGGGCGTGAATCCCGATCGGCTCTCGCACGAGGCGATCGCTGCCGAGCTCACCAATCATCTCGTCGACGGCGTCGTGCTTACTCCGGGGATCGTCGCGACGATCCCCGAGCTGCAACTGGCCGGCTTCCACTACGTGAAATGAGGATCACCATGCACAAGAGATCATTCCGCGCGGCTCTGATGGCCGCCGCCTTTTTGATGCCGATCCTGCCGGCACCGACCTTCGCCGCGCAGCCTGCTCCCGAGGCCGAAATATTTCCACCCTGGCAGCACGGCAAGAACAACGATGCCACGAACCGCGGCTTCGAGTTCACGGTTCCCCAGGTCGACGACCTGGCCGATTTTCACGGCGACATCACCGATCCGAAGCTCGTGCTCTACGTCGGCGGTAACTATTTCTTCGCGATGGCGCCGCTGGTTGCGGAGTTCGAGAAGGAACATCCCGACTACAAGGGACGGATCTATTGGGAGACAATTCCGCCGGGGCTGCTCGTCAGGCAGATCGAGGCGGGTGGCACGATCACCTCGGGGAACATGACCTGGACGGCCAAGCCGGACGCCTATTTCGCTGGCCTCAAGAAGGTCGACGCGCTGATCGGCCAAGGCCTGCTCACCGACCACGCGGTGCCTTACGCCACCAACACGCTCACGATTATGGTGCCCAAAGGCAACCCCGCGCATGTGACCGGTCTGGCCGATCTAGGAAAACCCGATGTCCGTCTCGCCATGCCCAACCCCGAATTCGAGGGAATCGCGAGGCAGATCGAGGCGTCGCTGAAGAAGGCTGGCGGGCAGGCGCTCGCCGACGCGGTCTACAAGACCAAGGTGGCCGACGGCAGCACAATCCTCACCCATATCCACCATCGTCAGACACCATTGTTTCTGATGCAAGGGCGCGCCGACGCAGGTGTCACATGGCAATCCGAAGCGATGTTCCAAGAGCAGGCCGGAAACCCGATCACCTATGTCCACATCCCAGCCAGCCAGAACACAACGGCCATATATGCCGGCGCGGTGGTGAAGGGCGCGCCACACAAGGAGGCAGCAAAGCTCTGGCTTTCCTTCATCCACGCCCCTGAGGCGCTGTCGATCTTCGAGCGCTACGGGTTCAAGCCTTACACCGGCAACGGCGTCAACCAACTGAATCGCCCATGACTTCGCAGCATAGGAGACAAACATGAACATGCGTGCAACCACCCTCGGGGGAATCGCTGAGGATGCGCCCACCATGAGCGAGGCGCAACGCAACTGGCGCATTGCCGCCATCGCGTTGCTGTCGACCCGCTTCATCCAGGGTTTCATTTATTGGGGCGGCGGCTCGCGCCGCTTCATCTATGCACCGTCCAAGCTGGACCCAAGCGCGCCGAGCTGGATGGCGAACAAGTTCCAGACAGCGATGCCGGGAGCTTTGTTCGGCACGGATCATCTGATCAGCTTCATGTTGACGCATTTCTACTTGCTCTATGCAGGCGTCATTCTGTTCAGCGCTGCAGAGCTCATCGTCGGAGCGATGCTCATGACGGGGCTACTGACTCGCGTTGCGGCACTGTGCTCCATGGGCTTCTCAGTGTTGCTGATGGCGATGTTTGGTTGGCAGGGCGCCACCTGCATCGACGAGTGGACCATGGCGGCCTGTAATCTTGCGATGGGTGCAAGCCTGCTGCTCGCGGGCAGCGGCGCCTATTCGCTCGACAACGTCTTGCTTCACCGCAACCCCGCCCTGGCCGGAAAACAGTGGTTCCGCTGGATGTCGGGCAGCCTCCCATTGCCGCAGACGGATAGCGGCTTCAGGAAGCTGGCGTTGGCTGTGCTCGCATTCGTCGTGATCTTCAACGTTGGCACCTACAACTACTATCGAGGCTCGGTATTGACATCTTTTCACGGCGGACCGGTCAGCCCGACCAAGCACCACCTGACATTGAGCCAGGCGGAACTTCTACCCGACGGCAGCGTGCGCTTCCACGTGTATCTTGATGCCGGCACGCCGGAGGCCCCGGTGCATGTGGTCGCAGCTGAACTGCTGAACAACGACAAGCACCCCGTCGCGGATTGGGACGCAGCCGTTCTGTCCAAATTGCCGAAAACTGACTTCGCGAACGACTATGCCTACAACAGGTTCGAGCCGGGCCCCTTTGGGATTCGAGCCAAAATGGGAGCTGCCGCCACTGTGACATTGCCCGTGCCTGCTTCCGGTACAATCGCCGGTGCGAGGTACATACAGCTGACGGATGTGGACGGCCGGACCTTCTCCGCGACACTCGGCAGTAACCCGTGACGGCGGATGCGCTCAGGATGCCGCGGCGCGGTATTCTGCGCATCACTGGACCACGATCATGACCCTCGAACAGCGGCGGAACTACGGTGCACGTGAGAATCGGGCAAAGGGTGCGGTGAGCATCGACAGCAGCGCATCCGCCGCCCTGTTGCGGCAGCGCGCCACGTGCCGCACCACTTGGAAATCGCGTTCCGGCAGATTGAAACGCACTCGATGCAGCAGTCCCGATTCCAGGCTGGGTGCCGCTACAGACGCCGAGATCGCAGTTGCGCCCAACCCTGCCTCGACAGCCGCACGCACCGCTTCGTTAGACGGCAGTTCCAGCGCGAGCCGCAATGCGCCGGGAGACACGCCAAAGCCTTGCAACGCCGCTTCGAATGTCGATCGGGTGCCGGATCCCGGCTCGCGCAGGACCCAGTCGGTTTCGATCAGCCTATCTGGCTCAAGTGGGTCGGTCGCTGACCAAGCGTGCTCAGTACCGACGACGATCACCAACTGGTCGCGTGCGACCTGCTCCTTCGTTAGCATCGGATCTTCGATCATCCCCTCGATGAAAGCGAGATCCGCAGCGCCCTCATGCAGCGCGGCGGCGCCCTGAGCCGTGTTACCGATGGTTAGGCGGATGTCGATGCCGGGATATTTGTGGCGGAACGCAACCAGGTGACGCGGCAGCCAGTAGCCGGCAATCGTTTGGCTGGCATGCACTGCGAGTGTCCCGCGCTTCAAGTCGCCCAGCTCCGATAGGACCAGTCCCGCCGCCTCAACGCGGGCCAAAACGGCGCGGGCTTCGACGAGGAACAGCGCGCCGGCCTCGGTCAGTTCGACGCCACGGCCGACACGGTGGAACAATTTCGCACCATGCCGCGCTTCCAGCGCCGCAATCGCGGCGCTGACGGCGGATTGGGCCAAATTGAGCACTGCCGCAGCGCGCGTGACGTGCTGACGTTCAGCAACGGCGACGAATACCCTTAGCTGCTCCAGTGTCACGTGCTTGCCCTTTCCGTGCAGCCGAGCCAACGCGATTAGGCGCGCGTATCGCCGGCTATCGGGGGCAGGGAACGCGCGCTCCTATGCCTGAGGTAGTCGGCGTACTGGAAATGACTTGGCCTCTATTGCTGTCATTGGTTCGGTCTTGCGTCTATGCGCGGAACAAAGTCGTATCGAGCCGGGGGCCTGCCGGCGCCCTCTCTGGCGATCCACCGCCCGTTTGACGAACGCGATTTCGCGCGTCATGCGACCGCATCGAATCCCCGTTCGACTCGTAAAATCTGATATCGCGTTAAAAAACAAGCTAACACCCTTAACCTGCGCTTGCGTTCCGGCAGAGGCTTAGTCGCTCGGCACGAATGTCCGGATTGGTCAAAAACCCGACCTCGCCAGGAACGGCCGCTGTTGGCGCAAAGCGGTCGTTCGTACGCGAACAGCACCGCATGACTAAGCAATAAGTAGAGAAGCTATCACTTCGGAATCAGGCTCGGAGGCTGTTCACAATCTTGACCGACCGAAGTAGTGCGTCGAAAACGGCCACCGATGTGAGCAGTCGGTGGCCGGTTCCTGTATACGTCATCCTTAGTTATGCGGAAGGTACGAAGGTATAACCCGTGCCGTCCGGCACGATCGTGCCAACTGCGGGAAACGGGAAGTGGTAGCCAGTAACGAGCGCCTTGTCGGACACGGCACGGTCGAACAATCTGCGCCGAGTCGTCTCCGCAAGCACCGGGTCAGCATCGATTACGCCGTGCCAGTTTGGGTGCTTCGCGAATAGGGCAGGCATGTTCGTCGTGTCGCTCAGCACCATCAACTGCTCCTTGCCCGACGCGACGACGAATGCAGTGTGGCCCGGGGTATGGCCTGGTGCCGCGATTGAGTGGATGCCCGGAATAACCTCGGTATCCCACTCGTACTGCTTCACCCTGTCTTTCAGGAGTGGAAACATCGCTTGAAGTCTCTTGGGCAGGCCATGCTGGCGCTCGGGGAGCTTGGTGAAAATGGCCGAGTCCATCCAGAACTTGAACTCGGTGCTTGGCACGTAGATCGCGGCGTTGGCAAATACCGGTGTGTTGTCAGGGGCCTTGCTCATGAGCCCAAAGACATGGTCCGGATGGAAATGCGAGACGATCACCCTTGTGATCTGCTCCGGCTTGATGCCGGCTGCAGCCATATTGGCGATCATCGCTCCGGCCGTAGGCTGAAACTGGCCGCCCGTGCCGGCGTCGAAGAGAACCGTTTCGTTGCCGAACTTGATCAGAGTTATGTTGAAAGGAATGGGCACGACTTCATTCGAGATCGCCGCCGCAGCCAGTGCGGCCTTGGTTTCCTCAACCGACACGTTCGCGATAAACGCCGGATCGTGAGGTTTCTCCCAAACGCCATCGTTCAGGATGAACCCGTTGACGTTACCGAACTTGAATGGCCTGAAGCCCTTGCCGGCTTCCGGTCCCTTCTGGGCGAGCGCCGCCTCGATGAACGAAACGGGCCTGGGCAGGCTGAACGCTGCTCCTGCACATGCTGCCGTCAACAGGGCGTTACGGCGGCTCAGATTTAACATCGCTATCTCCTTGCTTTGTCTGCGAGACGGACAATTGCGGTGCGCCGGTCGAGGCCGGCGGTTCGTGTCAGCCGTTCGCAAACCACTTATGGGGAATTTTGGAATCCTATCCCTCCGCCCCCAGGTGCGGTGAGTAGCTGACAAAGTCGTACAAGTGCGGAAAGGCGTGCTCGCGGTTCAAGACGCACTGGATGTCGAGAAAGATGAGTCTTTCGATTCCAGCGGATCGCGTCGTTTCCGGAACGTCCCAGCAGATCTTGGTTCTGCCAATGATGTGCAGCATCCCGCCGCTTCGAAAGTCGATGAAGAGAAGACCGGCGCGCGCGTCTACTTCCAGATTGCCGAGAGTGTTGAAGAGCAGGTTGCCGCTGAAATCCGGAAAGCAAAGCTCGGTTGGTGAAACCACCCGCACGAAGCCGGCACGTCCGCCACGGTGGGAGACGTCGAGGCCTTGCGAGGACTCCTCCTGGTCGAGTTGCGCTGACCGTGATGCAATAAAGAACGTGTCCGCTTCGGCAACAAAGCTGGCCTCGCTGTCGCCTAGATGAGAAGCCATTCGGGATTCAGGCACGGGCTTGGAACGGAGCCGTGGCCGCTCGTTACGTGCCTGAATGTATTTCTGGCAGTTTCCAAAGCTCTGCTGAACCCTTATCGAGAAACCTTCTCCGATGACGCAGTTTTCGATGCGACCGTTGATCCGGTTTCGACGACGCGTTGAAAAGTCAATTCCCAGTCCACCGATCGGGGCACCATCCCGAATGCACGAATGCAAAGGATCGTCCGGATCGAGCCACGCTTTGATAGTGAGCAGATTCGCCTCCGCCGAATTCATGAAGCCTGAGGGGCCAGACAGGGTGGTGGCCCAAGGATGGCCGTTCTGGTCCGCCATTCCCACGACCATGAACATTAGTGCAGCGAAGAACTCCCGATGTTGCTCCGGCATATAGTCTCGAATAACTGCGCGCCCCTTGCGTTCGACGCGATCACGTGCGCCAGCGAGATGTTGGATCGTTTGCTCGCCGGCGTGAAAGGGAGACGTAGCCGTGGTCATGACAGTGCCGGGATCATGGACGCCGGTCTATTTCAACGCGGAGAAGGCCGTGGACGTCAGGATTTGATTGCTGATGCTGGCAACAATCGGCCCATCGCGCTCGCCCTCGTCGCGCACCTTGTGCCAAGCGGGGTCGTTCATGAACGCCGCCCACGTCGCCTCGAGATCGGCCAGCGACTCCCACTGGAGGATGTAAGTCAGATGGTTGCTGGATTCCCCGACAAGAGTCGTCCAAAAGCCGATCGCATGGATGCCGTGCTTTTTCCAGATGGGAGGAAGCTGGTCCCTAAACCGAGTCTGCAACTTTGCCATTTGGCCCGGAACAGCCTGATACACCCGAAGTTCATAGATCATCGCGAAAACCCTCCTTGAAAGACGTACTCGCTCACGCCCGCTTCAGCAGGCTGGCATCGACCGGCATCTTGCGCAGGCGCCTGCCGGCGGCGGCAAAGACGGCGTTGGCGATTGCCGGCACGATCGCTGATGTCCCGGTCTCGCCCATACCACCCGGCGGCTCCGTGCTTTCCACGACGTGGACCTCAATGGTGGGCGTCTCGTTCATGCGCAACATCTGATAGGTATCGAAGTTGGTCTGCTCGACACGGCCGTCCTTCAGCGTGATCTCGCCGTAGAGAGCAGCGGTGGCGCCAAAGATGATTCCGCTCTGGATCTGCGCCTGCACCGTGTCGGGGTTGATGACGGTACCGCAATCGATCGCACACACCACACGCCGGACGCGGACGGTGCCCGCTTTCGAGACTTCGACCTCGGCTACCAGCGCGAGCCAACTGCCGAAGGCGAATTGCAGTGAGACACCGCGGCCGGTTCCCTTGGGCAATGGCTGTCCCCAGCCGGCCTTTTCCGCGGCAAGATCGAGGACCGCTTTGGCGCGCGGCGACTTGCCGAGCAGCGCCCTGCGATAGGCGACCGCGTCCTGCTTGGCGGCTGCCGCCAACTCGTCGATGAAGCTTTCGGTGACGAAGACATTGTGCGAGGGACCGACACTGCGCCAGAATGCCGTCGGAATGCCCGGAGGCTCCACGCGGACATATTCGACGTGAAAATTCGGCAGATCGTAAACGAGATCGATCGCGCCCTCCGTCGAGTCGGGATCAAGTCCGTCCTTGAAGGCCAGCGGCAGCCATCGCGCAATCACCGAAGAGCCAGCGAAGCGATTTTTCCAGGCCACCGGCTTGCCCTGCTTGTCCAGTCCGGCGGAAATGCGATCAAACCAATACGGCCGATACATATCGTGCTGGATGTCTTCCTCACG
>WNFT01003792.1_pt1 | contig 13925 bp, 12 predicted proteins | sample 5400191 | NCBI WGS metagenome assembly WNFT01 (sample SAMN13153359, study PRJNA577476) | soil metagenome | isolation source: 80 cm saprolite under Madrone tree | place: USA:California | collected 2016-06-14
GGCGATGATCCCAAACTTCTCGCGCACTCCATCGCTGTTGCCGTTAGGAGACGTGGCAGCACCGTCCTGCATCATCTGTGCGCCGGCCGCAATGACAGTCACAATGCTTGGCGGCGGAACTGGAGCGGTCATCGATATCGTCGGCGAGGCCGCAAATGTTCCGTTCGGCTGCAATGCATCGAGGGTCATGTTCGTGAAGGCAACCTGAGTCAGGTTAGCAAAGAAATCTATGGCGGCAGGATCGTCTCCCTTGAATGTGATGCCGTTCGGAGCGGGGCGTTGTGCGGCGCGTCCTGATACCTCGATCCCACCCTGCGCCGTGCCCAGCATCAGCGACGCTGTCAAATCATTCACCGCTCCCGGACGAATAAAGATGTCCCCGGAGGTAGGCGCAGCCGGATCGATTTGCATTCGTCTGGTGCCGGCTGGCCCGGCGGGGAAAGTCACGTCAACTTTGATTCCCACAATGCCCAGAGCAGTAAAGCGATCTTCAATAGCTTTCTTAACGTCCGTTTGAGCGGCCGCCATCGAGCTCACCGTAATAGTGTCGAGTTTGACTTCGACATACGGACTCCCGCCAACGCTGATCTGGAAGTTGTTTGTCTTGGCGGCTGCCGGCAGGTCGCCGAAAAGAGGTGACCAAGCTGGCAAGAAACTGGCCCCGTTTGGCACTGCTCGCCCGGAGAGCGAGAACCCATCGCCGGCCGCAGGGATTCCGGCGCCCGGGAACGCGGAGACCAGCTTGGAATTCTGCGTGATGAAATCCACCGCATACAACTTAGATGCCCGATCCATCGACGCTTCAGGCTGCGTCCCGCTGTAAGTAACAACCGCTCGAATGTTCTCCCCGGCTAGACCAGCAGCTTTTGCAGTCAATACCAACACTTCAGCGCCGGCTTCGTTCTTCAGCGCGACTGTGGCGGGAGAGGCTCCATTGGCGATCCGCATAACATAACAATCGGTACCGCCGTTCAGGAAGAATAGCTTCACGTAATTTACGAGTTGGCCGGCAGTGGTATCGTCAGAGAAGGTGCGCACAAAATCGGTATAGTTCGTGCAGCGTACGGGTTCGTACATCGGCCCTTTCCTTGCGGTGCCTAGGAACATGCCGATGGAAGTGCCGACACCAACAATCGTCCGCACTCCGCTGGGCACTTCTTGTACGTAAACTCCGGGGTAAGTAGGTGAAACAGGCATAATTTATGTGAGTTGATGTTGCTTAGTCAGAAGCGTGAAAGAAAACGCGGGACTGTTGGGACGTTGGAGATGCCGCAGCCCCAATGTTGCTGGGAGGTCTTGAAGAGCATGAGTTTCGTCACGCGTCATCATTAGGAGTAGAGTTTCGAGGTGGCTGCTGACGAAGCGTGAAGAGATAACACGAAGAGATGCGGTAAAATGTTTGGCCGTCTGGAGACGGCTTCTCTTCGAGAAAACCTTGCTCGACGAGTTTCGTGACCGTCTCTGCAATTTTCGGCGCCCACTTTTGGATCGAAGCGTCGAGCACCCACCAATGAAGGATGCCGTCGATGGTGTCTTGTGCATCCGGATGCCTGGCCAGATAATCGAGAATTTCCGGCGCCGGAGATGGCAGTCGTGGGATCGGCGAGCACACATTTGGGTACTGTCAGTCATCTCCCTCTTAGCACTCGACGTGCCTGTACTTTCCGCTGCGCTAAACCGCGAAGAGGATTGTGCGCCTCCTCCGCTCGCGTGAGTTTCAATTCCTCCTCTGAAAATGCGCTCGCTGAAGAAGATCTTCGTCCGTATTAAAAACTAAATCGCCATTGGAATTCGAGACCGCTACTTAGGACAATTCTGTCCTATTATCTTGGCAAATATTCGCTACGGATTCGTGATAGTCCTGTGCGGGCGAGCGAGGACAAATTTGTCCACGCTCCGACAGTCTTTTGACATGCCGAATAGTTGTCCTGAGTCGAGAAGGGTAGCCAGCCCCGTTACCTCGCGTGAGCGAACGCTCAACCACGTCTCGCGCCGGCGAGCAGGCCGTGCTTGTGCAAGAGTTGCCAAAACGCCCGGCGGTTTTTCTTCACTGCGAACGCAGCGTGGGTGATGTTCCCCCCGTGCGTATGCATAATCGTCGCGAGAAAGTCATGCTCGAATCGCTGAATTGCGCGGGATTTCATGGCTCGGAACGACTGCTCTGCCGCAAATGAGACGTCTCCTGGTAGATCGAGATCCGCAGGCTCGATCGACTCGTGATCGGAGAGGACGATGGCGCGGGTCAGCACGTTTTGGAGTTCGCGCACATTACCCGGCCACGAATGACTAACCAGGCGGTTGAGCGTTGCAAGCGAGAGATTTTTCGGTCTTGTCTGCGCGATCGCAGCCTGCTTGTCGAGAAAGTCCCGGGTGAGTAAGAGGATATCGCCACGCCGTTCGCGTAACGCTGGAAGCGCGAGCGCCAGTACATTCAGTCGATAGAATAAATCCTCGCGGAATTTTCCTTCGCGCACAATGTGGCTGAAATCGACGTTCGTCGCCGCGACCACCCGGATGTTTGCATGAAGCATCTGTTGCGAGCCGACGGAACGGTATTCCCCGTCCTGCAGGAAACGTAGCAGCTTCACCTGAGCTTGTGGCGTGAGGGAATCGATCTCATCCAAAAATAGCGTGCCGCCTTCGGCTTCGCGAATCAGCCCCGCTTGATCGGACGCGGCGCCGGTAAACGCTCCGCGTTTATGGCCGAAGATCTCACTCTCCACCAGATTCTCTGGAAGGGCACCGCAATTGACCGGAACGAACGGCCGGTCTGCCCGCGGACTCAGATAATGAATGGCGCGCGCGAAGATTTCCTTGCCCGTGCCGGACTCGCCGGAGATCAGCACCGTCGCGTCGCACCGCGCGAATCGCGGTACGCACCGGACTTTTTCGAGAAACGCGGGGCTCTCACCGATGATCTGTTTGAGACCGATATCCTCCTTGAGTTTTTGCACGAGCGCATCGCCGCGGCGCGTGACTCGCGCTTGGCGCATGAGCCGTGGTAACAACTCGGAGCGCCGCAACGGAGGCAATAGGAAATCCGCCGCGCCCATCTCGAGCACTGGGAAGACATCGAACGCGTCCGGGTGCGTCGTAGTCACCACTACTGAGCGATGCGGAAAGGCGCGCTGGAGCGCCGCAAAAAAAAATTCCAGGTTTGTTGCTTGAAAAGCACCGAGCGTGGCCACGACTACGTCGGGATTGCTAAGGCCGACCGCGTGTGGCTTGAGGCCGGACTCGGCGCGATACTCGAATCGCGAGAACGTGAACCCCTTCGCCTCCGCGAGCAATCCCTCGAGCGAGTCCGCCAGAACAGTCGTCTCGGGTCCGCAGACGATCGCTACTCGAATCACTGGACTCGCTTCCGTCAGATTCGGGAGCTGCGCGGGAGTCATAAGCGCTGAAATCGGGAGAATTGTTGACTGCAATCGAGTTCCGCGCGGAACCAAGAACCATCATTGCTGCGAGACTTCTTCCGATAGGCGACTCACATTGGCTGGCTCGGAGTTCCAGTTGGACCTGGAGATCGCGTTAAGCGGCGGTTCCAGCGAAGGTCCAGCGCCCTCGGGCTTCTCAGCTCGGCCGAAGATGCGTTGAAACGTCGGGTGACGTAATCGAGGAAATTTTTACGACTATCGTGGAAACTTGTCGACATTTATTTTTACCGTGCCGGGACTCCGCTCGGTCGTTTCCTTTTCAGGGCTTGGACGGACGGAATCGACGTAGCTCAGATCATCCTTTATGCTCTCGGTGACTGCAGTTATTTTGTTTTCGGCACGTGATTACACGTATGCGACCGGATCTAGCACCGCTCGTGTTTTATTAAACCAACAATCAGTTTTCATATACATCTCTAAAGGAACTGGAAGACAAAGTTTCGGATAAATTTTTTTGAGCTTCCGGAGCGGCGCTTCACTTCTTGTCACGAGCGGCGCGTTGACGAACCGGTCGCGGCTTGTCTTTTTTCTGCGGCCCGGATACACCGCTGACGTGATGAACGCGCCTACGGTTGCGATGCGCAGGTGTGATAGGAGACGATTTCAAACGACCCTTCGAACTCAGCCGTTGCTTCTACGGGAAACGATCAGCGAGTCAGCCTCCAGCGCGGTCTTTGCACAGCCGTTTTTTCTTGAATCAAACGTTCTTCGATGACGGCGCTGCCACTCAAAATCGCTGCTTAAACCGTGTGCGATTGTGGCATTTTCGTTGGCAACAGTCGAAAGTCGAGAATCGCATGAGGAGAAGTCTGGCGCGTCCGTGTGCTAGAATTTGTGCTAGAACGAGGCGCATTGTACTTACCATTCGCGACCGCGACGATTTCACACGAAAACCTGTTTTCCCTTCGTAAAACGCGTTCGCTTTGAAATGAAAAGCGACGCTCTGAAAGCGATGATTTCGCAATCCTCAGTCTGGTGCGTCTACGACAGCACCCGCTGTCGCCAAGCGGCGATTCTCCGAATTGTGTTAGAATTGTGCGAGAGTCTCGAAAAAAACAGAACGATACGCTGTGGCTCAAGTAATCCGTAGCAAAAAATGTAGCAATGGGCGTTCGACTATCGAAGCAGCATCGTTCCGTAGTCAGATGTTCAGCAGCGAACGTCGAGTTGAAATTCGTTGACGAATGGTTGACAAATAAAAGGTGAATTCCCGCGTTTTGTTGCGCCACCGTGCGAAACCGGTTAGTTGCAATTTTTGATCGACTTTACCTAGTAAAACGACGTTTTAGAGGGATTGCCGGCGGAGGGGCTCGAACCCACACGATCTTGCGATCACTGGATTTTGAGTCCAGCGCGTCTGCCAGTTCCGCCACGCCGGCTACCTAGGTAAATCGACTTGTTTGTCTAATTTTTGTTGCTTGTGTGCTACTTTTTGTTCTACTTTGATCTTATGCGAGCATTTGAAACCGCAAGCAAAACGAAAAGCGCGGGTCCGGTCACCGATGCCAAACATCCAGTAAAACACCGGTATCGTTTTACCATCGTCAAAGACTCTCGCAATCGAAAAGTGCGCGGGCTATGGAGGCGCGGAGAGAAACTCTACATGCAGACCCGTGTCTCAGGCGAAAGGTCTGCTCGCAAAATACCGCTTAACGCTACGAGCTTGGAAGCAGCGCGCGAGGAGATGGCGGACTTGAAAAAGAAAAAGCGCATCGACGGACTCCCCAACACAGGCTTGCGACCACTGTTCGGTGACTATGCGGACGAGTACTTGGCATTTCATCGCAGTGCTTCTGACAGTGGCAAGAAGGCACGGACGATCGACCGGGAGGGGCACTCACTGGTTCACTGGAAGGCGGCGATCGGCAACGTGCGACTCGACAAGATCACCAAGCCGATGATAACCAGCTTCGTTAAGGCTCGTCTCGCAGTCGGCCTAAAGCCGCGGACTGTGAACATTGATGTGATTGTTCTTCGCAGTGTCCTGAGAGAGGCGAAGGATGATGGTCTGATCGCTCATCTGCCGACGGACGACGTACGACCGAGGAAGGTCAAAACTCCAGTGCGGCCGTTGCTGTCGCCATCAGCATTTGAGGAACTGTGCAAAGGAGCGACTCAGTGTCGCAAGAATGGCGCGCAGCTTCTCGACTACTTGCGCCTGTTGGCCTACAGCGGTGCCCGACGCGATGAAGCTTTGGCGCTAACGTGGGATGATGTGAACTTTGAGCAGAAGTTTCTCAGGATTGGTGGTGACGGAAACTCCAAGAACAGCAAGGCGAGATACGTTGATTTTAATTCGCAGTTAGAAGCACATCTGAAGGGCATGGCTGCCCGACAGGTCCCGGACAGCGACTGGCTGTTCCCGAGTCCTCAGCGGGGCGAGACAGACAGGCCAACAAAGACATTCAGGGAGTCCTTCTTGATCGCGCGTGAGAAGGCGAAACTGAGCTGGGTAGGCTTCCACGATCTGCGCCATCACTTTGCGAGTATGGCAGTGATGTCAGGCATTGATTTCAAGACGATTGCTGAATGGCTCGGCCACCAGGATGGCGGAATGCTGGTGGGAAGGGTTTATGGCCACTTACTTCCAGAGCACAGACAACGCATGGCCGAACGGCTGGTGTTCATGCCCTCCGTTGTTGAGCTGCCCCGCGGTGACGAGACGCCAGCGGTGGCTGGATGATTCCGTCCAACTATGGGCTCGGGAGAGGATCAGTTAACAAAGGCTGAATGGGATTTCAGACCGTTAATTCACAAGCAGCCCACCGTAGAGCAGCGGCAGGAATTGAATGCCGCGATTCGATATGAATACGGCCGGGAATCGGAATCAATTCGTAAATTGGCGGAGGAGTTTGCTGCCCTTTCAGAGGACGAGCTAGAGGAGAAGGGGGTATTGACGTTCCCCAAGCGCGGAACGCTTTTCCTTTTCACCGTTCTTCCATTCTGGAATTGCATATTTTGGCCGAGGTTTTTTCCGAATACTCCGTGGCTATCTATCCCGTCAGAGGAACGGCTTCGGCGTATCCAAAGCTTTGCCGCTGCCCATCTCCCCAGGAATTACCTTGAGATCAATGAACGAGACGATCTGAGAGAGTGGGAATTGCCCAAAAAGGGTGGCCGGAAGTTTGTTAGTACAACAGAAAATCTGATCGTCTCTATCGATTGGGCGGCGGCCAATAACGAGGAAATAATCTCCGCAATTGCCGATTGGGTGCGAAAATCGCGTCCGACCACGATTCGCGAGCCCAGAGGAGATGCATCTCGTCACAACATCACGGCAGCGTTTCTGACACGTCTTGCAGTCATGCGATTGCTGCATCAGCACAAACATCTTGAGGCCGTGGAAATTGCGCTCGATCACGGATTGAAAATGCCTCGCCATCAAAGCAATGCCCTCAGAATGCGGAGCCAAGTGTGCAGTGACTTGCGCAAGATTTTTCAGGAGGAAGCCTTTGAAAGTACGGGCAATGCGCCGCTTGTCCCGCACGACGAGGTCCCGCGTTGCTTTAGCACGTTGGCAGAGCGTCAAAAGAAGTCTCGACGCGGTTAGATCGCGCTCCAATCAGCTTATCACGAGGTTCCTCGAACCTCGCGTTATATACGAGTTTTTTAACTCGCCGCATTGTGGCGCCATGACGGCGAAGAATGCAATTGCATCAAACGAGCGGAGCTCGCAACCAGCGTTTCCGAAAAAAAACGGCGAACCAGCAAGTAACCTCGTTGCACTCGATGAATGGCGAGATCAAATTGGCAGAACGAGCGCCACAATTTGGCGTTGGCGCAATAAGGGTTGGCTCACGGTCCTTAACATCTCGGGTAGGTTATATTTGACTCGAAGCGCCATTGCGAAGTTCGAGGAGGCGGCAGCCAGCGGAGCACTTAGTCAGGAGCACAAAACTCCCAAGCGACCGAGTGTGCCTCTTCACACAAAGGCAATCCAAACATCCGAATGAGACCCAATGTTTGGATCCCTCACGGCACTCGTGCGAAGATCCCCACTCCGGCGGCCCCCGGCGGACGTAATCATCAGATGGTAAACACCATTCTGCCACTGGTTGCCCAGGGGCTTTGCGCGGAAGCAATTTTCGCGCAGTTCCGGTCGATGTATGCCGCAGACGTTTCTGACCGTGAGATCCGCAGTGTCATCGAATGGGCGATACGGAAGAATCCGAAGCCATTCAGGGGCGGGAAGGACGCGGCTTCGTACCCTGGCTTAGTACGTCGCTTCCAACATCGACCACCAGAGGCCGCACAGGAATTACCGCAGCGAATCACTGAGAATTGGCTCGGCAGTTTTCGCTGCGACGAAACTGACTTATCGCACACGTCGCCATGGCGACCGCTAGAGGATTGGCGCTTTGATGCGCTAATGCTGGTCGCCGCAGTCTACGACAAAGAGGAATACGTCAATGTCGTAACCGACTTCACGATTGAACAAAAGGATGGCGGGCAGAAAGCCAATCCGAAGGGCGCGGGCAGGACTCTGCTCCGCGATGAGTGGATGCGCTGGATTCGCGACCAAGGCACGCCACAGAGCGAAGCTGGCGCGTGGGTTCGGCCCAATCCGGTGAAGGAGCATGGCAGCGGCAAGGGCGGCGCAAGCACCGATGCCGACGTGACAAGTTTTCGTTTTTGCCTGCTCGAAAGCGACATCCTGCCTGTGGAGCTTCAATTGTCGCTTTTGGCACGGCTGCCGTTGCCGGTTGCTGCCATCATCGATAGCGGGGGCAGAAGTATTCATGCCTGGGTGATGCTGAATTGCGCAAACGCGCAGGAGTATCGAGTAACGGTAGATCGCATCTACAGGCTGTTAGCTCGATTTGGCCTTTGCCCAAGTAACAAGAACGCATCGCGGCTTTCGCGGTTGCCGGGCGCGCAACGCGAGATCGGGAAACACGGCGATGGCGCGCAGCGACTACTCTATCTCAATCCCGAGCCCGCCGAAGCGGCCATCTTTCCACGGAGCGACTAAGTATGCCTGTCACACTTGACCCGCTGGAAGACGAATTAGCGGAAACGGATGTTCATAAAGGGGACAACGCCACGCAAACCGAACTGCCCCCGTGGACGGACGCAGCCAAATTCTGCGCTACAGAAATTCAAACACCGCCAGAGATCATTCAGGGCATTTTGCACAAGGGCTTGAAAATGGTTGTTGGCGGCTCTAGCAAGGCGCACAAGTCGTGGTTGTTTTTGGACTTGGCATTGGCCGTATCCGCTGGCAAGCCGTGGTTGGGCAAGTTTGAAACGACGTTAGCAAAAGTGCTCTACGTCAATTTTGAGTTACCCGCGTGGGCAATCCAAAAACGGCTGCGCGAGATCGCCAAAGCACGCGCCATCTCAATTGCCCCAGAGACGCTAACTATCTGGAATCTGCGCGGCTACGCTGCTCCATATCAGCATTTATTGCCGCTGATTATTGAACGCGCGAAGGCACAAGGATTTGGGCTGATCATTCTCGATCCAAGCTACAAATTGTTGGGCGATGCTGATGAAAATTCGGCGAGCGACATTGCCAGGTTCTTAAACGAAATTGAAACGGTTACGGTTGAAACAGGCGCGGCTGTCGCGTTTTCAGCACATTTTGCGAAAGGCAATCCGTCAGCCAAAGAAGCCATGGATAGAATTTCGGGCAGTGGCGTTTTCGCTCGCGATCCCGACAGCATCTTGATTTTTACAGCGCTCAAAACCCCAGAAGCTCTTGCAGTCGACGCCGTTTTGCGGACCCTACCACCACAACGGTCATTCGCGATCCAGTGGCGGTCTCCTGTCTTCGAACTGGCCGAAGATTTAGATCCCGCTGATCTAAAGGAAACGCGCCGGACTGCAAAACCGGTCCCGAGCGCTGAGCAAGTCCTAGCTCTTTTCAAGACTGATGCTGTGAACCCTCGCGCAGCGCTTCTGACCGCCGTTGAATTACGCGCCCAGTTTGATACGCGCGGTTGGGATCGAATCGCTGCGCCCGCCATTCGCGATCGTTTGGAAGCGGACGGGAAGTTGAAAGTGCATCATGGTGCGTACAACACCAAGCTAACGGGCTTACCTGCCATGGTGGACGCTTTCGAAAAACAGCTTTCCAAGACTCGCAAACCGGGTCGCAAAAAGCGCCGCAAAAAGATTAAGCGGAAAGGCTGACATTTCCAGTTTGTCCAGTCTGTCACAGACAAGCTGACGGACTGCGCTGTTTGGTGCTGTGTTTAGTTTGTCTGCCTGCCTTTAGAGGCAGACTAACACACACTACAACGCCGCGAACGGTGAAGATGTGGTTGCGGGCGGTTGTCATGTGACGGCCGAGCTCTGACCGGAATTTCACTTGACGTGTCAGCGTGATTTGCGAAATCAAGTATTGAAATGGGCAAGACGGATACGGCACTCTCGGATGAAATCGGTGCGGTAGAGCAATCGACAGCGGTCATCTCGATTGAGACCCCCTACCTGCAACAACTGAAGGCCACTCATCGCGCGCGTGCGCGCGCGGCAACGCGCTGGCGGCCGCGATTCCTAAAGGCGTTGCGGATGTCGTGTAATTGGACTGACTCGTTGAAGGCCGCGCATGTCTCGTACAACACGGTCAAACTGCACGAGCGAAACGATCCGGACTTTGCCGCGCAGCTAAGAGAGGCGGAAGAAGAAGGCGCGCAACTCCTACACGGCGTTTGCTTCAAGGCAGCACTAGAGGGCAACCTAGAACCGGTTTACTGGCAAGGTAAGATCGTGGGGCACATTCGGAAGTACGACTCACGCATGCAAGTCGAGTTGCTCCGTGCTCACATGCCTCATCTGTTCAAGACGCCAGGCTCGTACGCGCCGGTAATCAGCGGCGACAACAACGACAAGGGGATGATTATGACGCCGGAACTGCAAGACGAGCTGATCCGGCAGCGGCGGGAAGCGTTGGAAGCGATGAATCCGCCAAAGGAAATCAAAGCGTCAAATGAAGCTTTGCTCGATTCCAGTAATTCGTCTGCTGCCGTCCAGTAATTTCAAACATCGACAACGGCGGGCTTCCGAGCTGTATCCAAAAAATCATTCCTCGGAATTTTAGTAAGGTTTCCTCCGGGCAACATTTCGCACATCGCCTTTCGTGTGTATTCATGAAAACACTTGATTATTTGACTACGGTTGTGAGACAAAGGTTACATGAGGAAAACCAAAGTTCCGGTCGCTATTCTCGTCCGCGTTTCGACCGTTAAACAAGAAACAAGCCGCCAAATCTCCGAACTGCGGGCGTATGCCGCTTCAAAAGGATACGAGATTGTTGAGATTTGCCAGGAGACAGTCTCAGGCAATGCCAACGGCGACGAACGTCACGGATTGAGGCGGGCGGAAGCACTCGCCATCGAAGGCAAAGTGAAAAAGGTGTTGGTGCATGAGATTTCGCGCCTTGCTCGAAGGAATAGCGTTGCTCATCGGTTTGTTGAGACGCTGGAGGAATGCGGGGTCTCTCTTTATTGGCATGCTCAGGGAATCGAAACGCTCTTGCCGAACGGGAAGCGCAACCCAGCCGCAGGGATCATGCTCGCGCTGCTCGCCGAGATGGCGCGAAGCGAAGTTGAGCTGTTGCGGGAGCGTATTAATTCGGGGCTCAAAGAAGCGCGCCGCAAAGGGGTGAAACTCGGCCGACCGAAGGGGACAACTCTCGATCGCAAGATATTTCTGCAAAAACACAAGGATGTGCTGCGTCAGTTAAAGGCTGGACAGTCGGTGCGCAACGCCGCCAAGATTACCGGCAGGGGCGTATCGACAGTTCAGCGGGTGAAGCTGGCGCTCGCGGCGTAAACCTTGGCGGCAACCGTAATCAGCTCATTGCTATTCGGCGAGGCGGACCGCGATGAATTGGTTCGGATGCGCCGTGAAGCGCTGGAGGCCATGGATCCGAATCGGAACCTGGCGCCAAATGGCGCTAGGTCGCGCGCTAGAGGCGATGGACCTGAACCGGAGCAAAGCGTCAAATGAAGCTTTGCTCCAGCAAGCGACTGAATCAGCGGCACTTGAGAAGCGCGCACTCGATTACAGTAATTCACCCTGACCCGTCCCAGTAATTACAGTCGTCTTGCGCCGGCCCGATTGAACGCTGACCGTGGGTCCGGCGGAGGGCCAGACCGGAGGGTCACCTTAGCTGTATAGCCCGATGATCCCGAATCGCGCGGCGCTCGGCGTGCAGCAGATAGCGACTGGGTCAGTCGATTGCGCGTGAGGTTAAGAGTTATCGCAGTGAAAATGGATTCGTCGATTCGCGGATTTCCGAAAAGGGGCTCGACAATTTTCTGCAAAAAAATGTGACGCTGCACCGAGTGAAGGTGGGCGTGGGAGAAACCGGGAATCATGCGCCGACTTTGGGCGCATTTTCCGGCTTGGAAAAGCCGCCAACAACCTCATAATGCGATGTATCGATTTTGAACAGTTGCGGCTTTTGTCGGCTAATACGCTGGATAAGCCGAAAAAAAAACGGCATAATCACATGTTAGGCCTGCACATCGAGCCATCGGCTTCGTGAAACACAATCAGATCGCAATCTAATCGCTGGTCTGGCTGCCTGGTTGAATTGTTTCAGATGCGACGCCGCTAGACGCCGAACCGGGCTAGACAGCGATGGAATTTGAGGCTTGACAGAAGAACGAGAGGTCGCGTAAAGACCGAGCCATGACTGCAAGCAGAAGACAAAACATCGGTCGGACTGTTACAGCCTTTCGCACAAGCGTCCTTCCTCCCGTACTAAGCATCCTTCTCCTGGTGACTGTCGGTGGTGTCTTCGTCCCGACGGCCCGGTCACAGCAGCTGGCTCGGACCGAAACTTTCCGAGTGGGAAGTTATCCACAGGCGATGGCCTTTGACGGCGCCAATATCTGGATCACCAGCGGAGGATCGCAGTACATCACGAAGCTACGAGCAAGTGATGGCGCACTGCTGGGCACTTTCCCTGTCGGAACGATTACCGTAGGCGCAACCTTTGATGGAACCTATGTCTGGCTGGCCAACTGGGGTTACAACGCGAACAGCCTCACGCGCGTTCGACCTGATGATGGTTCGGTTGAAGGCGTCTATCCGATTGGGACATACGGTCCCTATGGGCTCATCTTTGACGGGGCGAATGTTTGGGTAAGTACGCTCTACTCGCACCTCGTTAAGATACGGGCTAGCGATGGCGCCGTGCTCGGCGATTACCTTACAAACTTCGGCGATACACCCGGCTTTCACCTGGCATTTGATGGTGCCAACATCTGGGTGCCAAACAACTATCTCAACACCGTAAGCAAGCTGCGGGCGAGCGATGGCGTATTGCTAGGCACCTTCCCTGTGGGCCAGTATCCCATCGGCATTGCCTTTGATGGCAGTAGTATCTGGGTCGCAAACAGCGGGGACGATAGCATTAGTAAGTTGCGTTCCAGTGACGGCGTCCTCCTGGGTAGAGCCAGAACCGGAGCGGCGCCGACCGACGTCACGTTCGACGGAAGGCATATTTGGGTGGCCAACATCAATGACAATAACGTGATGGCCCTCGGAGATTATCATGGTGTTATCCACCGCACCTATCGGGTTGGAGACGCCCCGCAGAATATTCTTTTCGATGGGACCAGCATATGGGTGGCAAACTTTTATAGCGCCACGGTAACCAAGATCAGCCCAGGCCAGTAGATTGTCCGTTTGTCACTCCAAGGCCGGAGCCAACATGGACTACAAGAGCATCGACGGCACACCGGCGGAAATAGCCGAGCGACATGGCCACAAAGACATCCTTGACTTACTTCGAGCGCCAAAAAAACAAATCGAATGCCTAACAGATCGCTGCAGGCAACAGCCACCGCGCCTGTCAGTTGACCGGTTTATGAAACTCGAACATCAACCTTGCAGTCCGCGTCAGGCTCCAGTGGCTGTGCCTGAGCTTGGACGTTAGATCATAGTCATGCTCTTCTGGCTTTACGGCTTCATCGCGCGAGTCACTCTCGGCGAGCAGCTCACGCCGGCAGATCGAGACGATTACCGTCTTTGGTCCGCTGTGTTCTTCCTCCTTCCTGTCGGCGTTGCGGCGATCTGGCTTGGGAGCGGCCTTCTAAACCGCGCGAACAATCTGGTAGTCTGGCTTTCCGTCGTTCTGGGCGCCTTGATCTTCTACATCATTTGGGCCATTTGGGCCCGCTTCGTTCCTGCAGCAGTTTCGTTTATTTTCGGTGCCGTGATTTGGATTGCCGGGCTTTGGATGGCGTGGCATGGACGCTTATGGCTTTGAACGCGCGACGATCTAACCAGGCGATGGAGCGAACGGCCACGCGGCGCGCGTTCACGCTTCGAGCGACCAACGCTTTGTCACTCCGGACCGCACTCGCTGTCGGTGACCGTCGCTCATCTTGTTCTCGTTGATATGGCTGTGGATTTGTCAATGGGCAAAAGGAGTCTGGTGCGAGTGTTTGCATCGCTCTCATAGTAGATAAGTAGGAGCGGGTTTGAGGCGGTCGATCAGTCGGGGTGAGTTAGGTTCCCGGCGGTTGG
>WNFT01003299.1_pt1 | contig 13923 bp, 15 predicted proteins | sample 5400191 | NCBI WGS metagenome assembly WNFT01 (sample SAMN13153359, study PRJNA577476) | soil metagenome | isolation source: 80 cm saprolite under Madrone tree | place: USA:California | collected 2016-06-14
CTGATGCCGGAGAGTGCGAGCGATCATTGACGGAAGTAAGGGCGAATTACATCCCCACGAATATTCCGGATCTGCCGGCGTCGATCCGGATGTTGCTGCACCATTTTGTCCTGGACTAGAGCTAGGACCAACATAAAGAGTTTGGCGTCCCGAAAATACAATGACAAAATTCTGTTCACGTAACATTCTGTAAATCCCCCCTCGTTCTCCGGCAGCTAATAGATTAATTCGGCACTCCGCTTGCGGTCACCATTCGTTGTTTGGCCAGGATCGCAAGAGGACCGTTTCTCTGTGAATCGTAAGCGGACAATCGGTGTACCGAGAGCGACGCGGATAAGGATGTAAAGGGATGATGACGATGGGTCGAATATTTGTGATGGTGGCGGTAACGCTAATGTCATTCATGTTGGTTGACGCGTCATTCCGTTCGTCAACAGGAGGTTCGAGGACCTCAGAGCTTTACGACTTTCAGCAGACGCCCACGCCAACCTCGACGCCTACACCATTACCGAGTCCCTCTCCGAACCCCTCACCAACACCGGTGCCTGAGCCGGAACCTGTACCCAGCCCGACATCATCGCCAGTAAATTACTTGCGAGCCACGAATAATAAATAAGAAGAAAGGTGAACTATGGCTAAGTATGGAAAAACAGCGCAAAAGAAAGTTAAGAAGGCAATGCATGAGCGCAAAGAGGGCACACTGAAAAGCGGTAAGTCCGGCAAGAAAGTAACCAGCAAGAAACAGGCGATTGCGATTGGATTATCAGAAGCTCGAAAGGAAGGAGGAAAGGTGCCGAAGAAGAAATCTTCGAAGAAGAGATAGAACCTCAGGAGGCAGTGATGAATCATCGCGAAACCGCATACGGATTGTTACGAGTCACGACGGGCGTCATCTTTTTGTTCTATGGCGTTGGTAAGTTCATGGGTGGGCTAACGAATTTTGTCGGCGGTATGAATCAACACTTCGCCGGGAAATTACCGGCGGCGATGGTAATGCCGTTCGCTTACATCTTGCCGTTCGGTGAAGTTATTTCCGGACTACTGATCGTACTGGGCTTATTCACCAGGGCCGGCCTGGTGATTTCCGGCCTGTTATTGATTGGCCTCACATTCGGAACTGTGATGTTAGGTGAGGCGCCGACAGTGGCTCACAATCTTCAATATGCGCTGGTTAATTTCGTCTTGTTATGGCTCGTGGATTTGAATCGCTATTCGCTTGATTCGATCTTCGGTCGCCGATCGCCGGCTGGCTTCACTCCAACCAAATGAGAGGGCGTTATGAAGTGCTTAAAACTGGCTTTTGTGCTACTTGTGATCGTACTCATGATGGCGCTCGCCGCAGTCTCGGTGGGACACCTCGGGCGAAACTCGGAGTTACCGGAACCTGCTGCACTCAGCGCAATATCAAAAAAAGAGAACCGCATAGAAGGGCAGCGCTACCGTCTTGATGCCTCACAGAGCAAGTTCATCGCTCATGCAATGGCTGGCGGTTTGCTTTGGTTCAAGGGACACGATCATCTCGTCGCCGTAAAGGAATTCACCGGTGAAGCGCGTCTCACACCCGATCAGATTAATCCCGCGTCTCTGGAGATAACCGCGAAAACCGGTTCAATGGTAGAGACAAGCAGCGTCTTTACCGATCAGCAGAAACAGATCATCGACAAAGAGTTACGCGAGATTGTGCTTCAGCCGGCCCAGTATCCCGAGATCGTTTTTCGTAGTACCCAGGTGAGCGGTAAGAAGCTGAGTGCGGATCAATACGACCTTAACATCACCGGTGATCTCACTCTGCACGGAGTGACGCGGCAAATCAGTATTCCTACGAAGATTACCGTAACCGGTAACGACCTGCGCGCAGTCGGCGAGTTTTCAATCGATCGCGGCGATTTCAAAGTGAAGGCGACTTCTGCCGTTCATGGATTGGTGCGCGTCAGAGATAAGGTCAAGTTTACCTTCGATATTGTCGGCCATAGGACCTAGGGCCGACCGTGCGGGGAGACGTGATGAGTCAGGCTACGAAAAGTGCGATTGCGCCGGCGAAAGATGTTCACATTCGTTCCGGTGACGTGCAACTCGAAGGGGAGTTGAGCATTCCTGCCGGCGCTCAAGGCGTGGCTATATTTGCGCACGGTTCGGGCAGTAGCCGTCACAGCCCTCGCAATCAATTCGTCGCGCGCACAATTCGCGAAGCCGGCGTCGGCACGCTGCTCTTTGATCTACTCACCAAAGATGAAGAAGCGGTTGACAGTTACACTGCTCACCTTCGATTCGATATCGGGTTGCTGGCGACGCGCTTAATAGACGCGACCTATTGGATCAAAGGCGAACTCGATTTACGCGTGGGCTACTTTGGTTCCAGCACCGGCGGCGGCGCGGCACTCGTGGCAGCGGCGCAATTAGGCGACACGGTCGGCGCAGTTGTTTCGCGCGGCGGTCGCCCTGACCTCGCTGGCGACGCTTTGCCAAAGGTCGAGTCTCCGACGCTCCTGATTGTTGGCGGTCTCGACTACCCAGTTATCGAGATGAACGAAGCAGCCCTCGCGCATCTGCGTTGCGAAAAGGAATTGAAAGTCGTTCCGGGCGCGACTCACCTATTTGAAGAACCAGGAACACTAGAGCAGGTTGCGAACTTAGCGGCCGAGTGGTTTCAGCAGCATTTGGCCACGACTGAATGAGCTGAACAAAATCGATGAGATCATTTGCGCAAAAACCCCCGAGCCTTTTCTTGGAGTCGGACAGGTACCGGGATGTTTCGCAAACAACCGATGAAGAGGTTCGCGAACTGCTCGCAAGAGCTGATGCCGCCTATACGTTCGAACTAGAGAGCCGAGAATTGGCGCATAGGTAGCGAGGGTGTGGCGCATGGCGATAGCAGAGCAAACTCCGATAAGAGACGCCATTAAGCAAGCATCGATGCCGCTTGAAGGTAACGCACGCGATTATGATCCGCTGCTCAAACTAATCGGCAATGCCCGTTTCTGTCTTCTCGGTGAAGCTACCCATGGAACTCATGAGTTCTATAACGAGCGCGCCGAAATCACCAAGCGATTAATAAAAGAGAAAGGCTTCACCGCGATTGCGGTCGAAGCCGATTGGCCTGATGCCTTTCGGGCTAACCGCTACGTGCGCGGTCTCAGCGACGATCGAAACGCTAATGAAGCATTGACCGGTTTCAAGCGGTTTCCGACCTGGATGTGGCGCAACAGGGTCGTGCTCGATTTTGTCGAGTGGCTGCGCGACTATAACGCTTCGCTTCCGAATGGTGCGGCCAAAGTAGGTTTCTATGGTCTTGATCTTTATAGCCTGTACACCTCGATCGAAGCAGTTCTCGGTTATCTGACGAAAGTCGACCCCGCAGCCGCGAAACGAGCCCGCTACCGTTACTCCTGTTTCGAGCATTTTGCTGAAGACACGCAAGCATACGGTTATGCGGCGAACTTCGGATTGACTGAATCATGTGAACGTGAAGTCATTGAACAACTCATAGAACTGCGCCGACAGGCAGCAGATTACGCCGGCCGTGATGGGCGAGTAGCACAGGATGAATTCTTTTTTGCCGAACAGAATGCGCGGCTCGTCCTAAGCGCCGAAAGATACTACCGCTCGATGTTTCGCGGTCGAGTCGAGTCCTGGAATCTGCGCGATCGGCACATGGCAGAGACATTGGATGCGTTAGTCACACACATCAACGCGCAAGGCCGAACCGCAAAAGTAGCGGTGTGGGCACACAATTCTCATCTTGGCGACGCCCGAGCTACTTACATGGCGGACTATGGCGAGTTGAACGTGGGCCAGCTTGTTCGCGAGCGTTATGGTCGAGAAGCAGCGCTCGTCGGATTTACAACTTATGAGGGAACAGTGACGGCCGCTTCCGACTGGGATGGCCCGGCGGAACGTCAACGCGTTCGACCGGCTCTCGAAGACAGTTACGAATCATCGTTTCATCACGCAGATATACCGAAGTTTCTGCTCCCTTTAAGAGACACTGATCCGGAAACGATAGCTTTTCGCGATTCACGATTGGAACGAGCGATAGGCGTCATCTATTTGCCGCGCACCGAGCGACAGAGTCACTACTTCGAAGCACGCTTGTCGGATCAATTCGATGCGGTCATTCACTTCGATGAAACCAGCGCGTTGCAACCGCTTGAGCGTCAGGCGCTGTGGGAAACGGGCGAACCGCCGGAGACATTCCCAACTGGAGTTTGAGAGGAGATAGTTATGCCGACACAAGAGATACCACGTCAGGAATGGAATAGCTTCTTCGATAGCTTCAGCCGTCAGCATGACGGCTGGCTCGCGACGCTTGAAGTTTTCGCTGCTGAAGTCGGTGCTCAGGAAGAGGCGCACGAGCTGCCACTTGAAGGAGTGAGCATCGCTTCGGAAACCGAAGCAGGTGAAAGCATCACCATCAGTATGGGTAAGACGCCTCAGGATCGCGTCAGCCACATGATAAATCAACCTGTTCACGTATGGCTCGAGCAGACACCCGACAGAGTTAACGCCGCATTGGAAATCGAATCGGAAGATAAGTCCAAAACACTTCTGCGGTTTCGATCTCCGATGCCGCCGGAGCTCGTTGATGGAGTAGTCGTCGAGTAAGACGAATCGCAGGTGACTAAATACCCTGAAAAGGAGCCCAGGATGTCCACCGTGCGGTGAACGAATCGCTGAGATCGAAGGGCTGTGAGGATGAGGCTAATTCGGCTGCTGCTCATTTGCGTTTCCTTGCTCGTGGTCCTGATCAACGGACCGGCAATCGAGGCCGGCGCAGGGTTAGTTGCCAACAAGTTTCTCTTCGTCGTGCATGTAGCTGGTCTGTATGCAAAGGCGCCCGATCAGAACCTGGAGATGCCCGTTCAAGGTGTAACCAAAAGTCAGGTAGCTGACACGTGGCATGTTCCACGCGAAGGCGATCGCTTGCACGAAGGGCAGGACATTTTTGCGAAGCGAGGTACTCCCGTACTTTCCGCGACGGACGGGTACATTTTTCGAATCGGTGAAAACAAGTTAGGCGGGCAGACAGTTTCAGTAATCGGTGCGGGTGGAAGAATTTACTATTACGCGCATCTTGATTCATCTGCCCCGAACATGGCCGTAGGAGATCATGTGACGACTCAAACTGTGCTTGGCTGTGTCGGTAACACCGGAAATGCTGCCGGCGGTCCCACCCATCTTCACTTTGGTTTGTACGCGCGTGAAGGCGCGCTGAATCCGTTGCCTCTTCTGACCGATAGACCTGAAGAAAAGAACACAGCAACAGCGCCCAAGATTGAACGCGCTAAGAAACAACGTTGAAATCAAAGCAACTCGCTAAGTTCGCGCTCCGATTCGTCGTCATCATCGGCATCGTTAACCTTTTCGCCGACATGGCCTATGAAGGCGGGCGCAGCATCACTGGGCCATTCCTGGGATCGTTGGGCGCAAGCGCAACCGTTGTTGGAATCGTTGCCGGAATTGGCGAGCTGCTCGGTTACAGTCTTCGCTCTATCTCAGGTTATTTCTCCGACAAAACTCATCGGTATTGGATCTTCACCTTCCTCGGTAACGGACGCTGCAACAGTTCGCCCTTGATTGAGCGGTGAAGCCCGAATAGCGGCCGCCGGCGAGACTGGAGTCGAGAGGGAAACCGCCTTAAACAGCATCATCCCTTTCCGACCCCAAAAGCGTTCCATCCGCAGTTCCATTACCGCTGATGTTGAAGTTGCTGCGGGCCTGTTGCGATGTTGTGTTCTGAATGTAGTTTGACAGCTGCCTTAAGGTGAGGTATCTTGACATCAAGGTACTTGGAACAAATGAGCGCGCGCAAATCGGAATCGTTGACGGGTGGGAGTGGCGTTCACGTTTTCCTGGTGTTGTGGAAGGCGGCGCGTGCGGTTCAGGTCTACGCCGAAAGCAGCGTCTCGGAGTTGGAAATGTGCGGCAGCGACTTCGCCGTGCTCGAAGCGCTGCTGCATAAAGGGCCGCTTCCCGTTAACGAGATCGGAAAGAAAGTGCTGCTGACGAGCGGCTCGATCACAGTTGCAGTTGACCGCTTAAAGGCGAGGGGGTTGGCCGAGCGGCGCGCTCACGGCACTGATCGGCGGGCCAGGATAGTTCACTTGACGAAAGAAGGCAGAAAGCTGATCACGCGCCTTTACGCCGATCACGCCGCCGACATGGAACGACTTGCGTCCGCCTCTCTGACCAGAGAGCAGCGCAAGACGCTTATCCGCTTGTTGAAGCAGATCGGGTACCAGGCGGCGGGCGCCTCAGAATAAATTATGACATTTCAAAACACTGCTTCTAAAACTATGTCCGAAGGGAAAGCAAAATGAAAATCGTAACCTTGATCGCTCGGCTTTTGCTTGGGCTAATCTTCGTTGTGTTGGGGCTAAATGGTTTTCTCAATTTCCTCAGTATGGGGCCTATGCCTGCAGGATTGGCGGGACAATTTGTCGGCGCATTGGTACTGTCTCATTACTTTTGGGTAGTCGCTGCGCTACAAATCGCAGGCGGTGCGCTGTTGCTGGTGAACCGTTTTGTGCCGCTGGCGTTAGTTCTTCTTGGGCCTGTAATTGTGAATATTATTTTGTATCACGTGTTCTTAAATCCGACTGGTGCGCCGTTGGCGATCGTTGTAGTAATTCTTTGGTTGATCGTCTTCTATAGGCATCGCCAATACTTCTCCGGGATATTTGTGCAACGGACGTGATATGCAATGAAGCGTGGGATCGCTTAGTCAGTTGATACGCGCGGGTACTCTAGCTACCATCGTCAGGACGTTCGAGTTAGCTCAAGACACAATGCCGCGGCGGAATTGTTGTCAGTAATGAACTCGAACATCGACATCGATGTTGAAGTGGTAATTGAGGAGGGATACCTCGCAGCACGGGTGCTACCAAGTAACGAGTGCAATCTTCCTTCAAGCTTACTCACGTGTTTTCCTCCTTGTTTCCCCATGTATTCACGTGACGCCATGAAAAACAAGAGAGCAATTTTATTAAGTCTCAATCACCACACGGCCCACAGTGGTCAGACATTCGCTGGCATTTTCACCGGATACCGTGGACAATAATCGACGGTTCCAATGTGAGAGTACGTTGCGTCGTTGACCATATTTTTGACACTGCGAGAAGAAAGAATCGGTGGGTCAACGAGTCTTTGCGGAAGTTGGGATCAAACGACTCTGATCCAGGGGGAAGAATTTGACCACCACCAGTGCTCAAGTTGCCGCAAAGGGTTTGAAGCCCGAGCAATACCTCACCCTGCTTGAACTCTCGAAAGCGATCGCTTCTCATCGCGACTTATCGAGACTCTTTCACGATCTCGCTTGCCGATTGCAAACTCTGTTCAATTTTCGCGACCTCGGCGTGATGCTTCATGATCGTTCGCGAAACGTGATGCGTCTGCACCTCTTGGAAACGTGTGCGCCCACAAAGTGGAAGGCGCCGACAGAAGTCCCAATAGAGGGTTCAATCGCGGGCTGGGTTTGGCAGAACCAGGAACCTGTGGTCGTTCACGATATCACCCTGGACGATCGCTTCCCCTTCGCCAAAACTGTGCTTGATCATCCGATCAAGGCGATATGCAGCCTTCCGTTAACCACTTCCAATGACCGCCTGGGAGTCCTTAACTTCTGGAGCGAAAAGGCGGGCGTCTACGATCAGCTCGATCTGGAATTCGCGGGACTGCTGGCGGCGCAAATTGCCGTTGCCATCGAAGCGCAGTGTCACCAACAGAAGTTGGCGCGCGCGCGCGACCGCTCGCAACTGCTGTTGGAGATAAACAACACGCTCGTTTCGAATCTCAATTTGCGGGAACTCTTTTCTACTATCTCCGGTTGTCTCCGGCGAGTGGTGCCTCATGACGTCGCTGGTCTCGCGCTGCACGATCGGGCAATCAATAAGCTGCGGGTCACGGCGCTGGAATTTCCCGAGCACGAGAATGTGTTTATTGAGGATGAGATTATCGATCTGGAGGGAACCGGCGGGGGACGCGCTTTCACCACTCGCCAACCCGTCATGAGCGGCTTGGATGTTTCAGCCGATCCCCTGGGGAAACGTACGGGAGTCAAATCCGCCTGCACAGTTCCGCTGATCTCCCATGACCGCGTGCTTGGAGTTTTGGGCGTCGGGAGGCTCAGCGAGAATGCTTTTACTGAAGACGATGCAGAGTTGCTCACTGAGGTGGGCAAGCAGGTCGCCATAGCGGTTGAGAACGCGCTGGCGTATCGCGAGATTGATGCGCTCAAGAACAAACTACAGGAAGAGAAACTTTATCTTCAGGAAGAGATTCGAACGGAATACAACTTCGAAGAGATCATCGGCACGAGTGCGACTCTGAAGCGTGCGCTTCAGGATGTGGAGACAGTGGCGCCGACCGACTCGACGGTTTTGATCTTTGGCGAGACCGGGACCGGCAAGGAATTGATTGCTCGCGCGCTTCACAATCTGAGTTCGCGACGGGAACATACGCTGGTCAAAGTTAACTGTGCGGCGATTCCGACCGGACTGCTGGAAAGCGAAATGTTCGGTCATGAGCGGGGCGCGTTTACCGGCGCCGTCGAACAGCGCAAGGGCCGGTTTGAGCTCGCGCACCGGGGCACAATTTTTCTTGATGAAGTCGAGGAGATCCCGCTTGAACTGCAACCCAAATTGCTGCGCGTGCTTCAGGAACAGGAGTTTGAACGTTTAGGAAGTGGTAAAACGATCCGCGTAGATGTGCGCGTGCTGGCGGCGACCAATGCTGATTTGGCTCAACTGGTGGCCGAGAAAAAGTTTCGCAGCGATCTTTATTATCGCCTGAACGTTTTTCCCGTCGCTTTGCCGGCGCTGCGTGAACGACCTGAAGATATTCCACTGTTGGTCCACTTCTTCGCTCAGCGGTTTGCGCAACAGATGAAGAAACCAATAAAAACGATTCCAGCCGAAACGATGACCCAACTGGCTGCGTATAGCTGGCCCGGTAATATTCGCGAGCTCCAAAATCTCATCGAACGAGCCGTGATTCTTTCCCGCGGCTCAGTGCTTGAGGTTCCGCTGGCTGAGATAAGGCAATCGGCGAGTGTCTCTCTGTTGAATCATTTTCAGGGGCCAATGAATCTTGAGGCAGTCGAACGCGAGCACATTATTAAGGTCTTGCGTGAAACGCGCTGGGTGATTGGTGGTACCGCGGGCGCTGCGGTTCGTCTGGGCCTGAACCGGACGACATTAAATAATCGAATGCGAAAGTTGGGAATTATTCGGCCTCGCCCGGTATAGCCACAAGTTATTCCTTACTGCTAAGCACAACACAGTAGGCGAAGGGCACAACGCGAGAGAAATGCGCATTGTGCTCCCGCGTCTACCTGATCCTTTCATCCTACGACGCACTGCCGAATCGTGTAATCGATAACTGGGTCTGTGACGATAGCTCGTCATTTGACGAAATATGGTCACTCGCAAGTCATTCTCAACTGTCGGTCAGCATTCACAACTGCTAATTACTAGCAGCAAAATTACCGTTGATTGAACTAGCTCATCCGTGGCAGGCGTGTTGCTTTGCGATCAAACGAGAGGCGAGCACCAGCAACGGGATTGTTCTGCTGTTAGGCAGGAAGACGTTCTCGGCTCGGATGACGAGGCACGCATGTGGATGGAGCACTCAACATGAAGTCTTCGGTTGGTAATATCCTGTATATAGAAGACGATGAGGATACTCGCGAACTCGTGACTTACGTACTCGCTCGGAGCAATTACAAGGTCGTTCCAGTTAAGAGCTACGACGAAGCGTTATTGCTAGCGCGAGGGAACCGGTTCGATTTGTACCTGATCGACAACTGGATGGCTGGAGGCTCAGGAATTGACTTGTGCAAGAAGCTTCGTGAATTCAATCCCTGGACTCCGATTCTATTTTATTCCGGCGCGGCGTTCGAACGTGACAAGCAGCAGGCTTTTGCTGCCGGTGCGCAAGCGTATTTAGTTAAACCCGCTGGAAACGATGAGTTGATTGAAGAAGTCTCTCGGCTCATTTCAGCAGCAAAAGGATCGCCACTTGCTATGAGCGCGTAGCGACTGGCGATGGAGGTAGAATACTCAGATGCAGAAACGAAAACTAGGTTCGCAAGGTCTTGAAGTCTCAACCCTCGATTCCAAAGGCGTTGGCAGACGGCGCAGCAAATTCTAAAGAGCATCAACGGCAGGGCTGGCGAGTGAAGTGCCCGAAGCAATGGCTTTTGCTTTTAGTCCTCCGGCGATCCCGGGGCTCGGAAACTCGGGAGGATTTTCATTCTGGCTCCAGGATCGAAGTGGCGGATCGATCGAGCTTCTCGATCAGAATCTGCAAAAGTTTCTCGCAGCAGCCCGGCAGCGCCCGGAACTTGCGGGGGTTGGCTCTCAGTTTTCCGCGAACTCGCCGCAAATCTACGCCGAAGTTGATCGAGACAAGGTGCTCAAGCAGGGAGTTGCCGTGGCCGACGTGTATCAGACTATGCAAGCCTACCTCGGCGGCCTCTTTCTGAATCAGTTCAACCGCTTCGGCAGGCAATGGCGAGTTTTCCTACAGGCGGAGGGTGAGGAGCGCCTCAGCGACCGCGACATAGAACAATATTACGTCCGCAACAACGACGGCAACATGGTTCCGCTTGCGTCGCTGGTAACGACCCGGAGAATCTCTGGCCCCGAGTACACCAATCGCTTCAATGTTTATCGCGCCGCACAAGTGATCGGAGCTGCTGCACCCGGCTACAGCTCGGGACAAGCCATGGCTGCTCTCGAAGAAGTGGCAAAGCAGACGCTTCCGCCAGAAATCGGTTACGACTGGGCCGACCTTTCTTATCAGGAGAGGAAGGCTTCTGGAACGACGACAAGTGTCTTCGCCCTGTCGTTGGTTTTTGTGTTCCTGATCCTGGCCGCGCTGTACGAGAGTTGGTCCCTGCCATTCTCGGTGCTACTTACGATACCGGTCGCGATCTTTTGGCGCATTCCTCGGCCTCTGGCTGCGTGGCTACGACCTTGATGTCTATGCCCAGATCGGACTAATCGTGCTGATCGGTCTCGCTGCGAAAAACGCGATTCTGATCGTCGAGTTTGCCAAGGCGGAATTGGAAAAGGGCCGGGACTTGATTGAGGCAGCACTCGAAGGAGCGCGTTTGCGCTTGCGGCTCATTCTGATGACCTCGTTCGCGTTTATCTTCGGATCGGCGCCGTTATGGATCGCCTCAGGCGCGGGCGCGGTCGCGCGGCGCATTCTCGGCACGGTCGTGATCGTTGGCATGTTGGCCGCTACCTCCATTCGCTGGGCGGCGGTTGGCAACAGTAACGGGGCGCCGGCGGCCCAGGGACAGGCAGTGTCAAGCATGCGTAGGTAAACATCGCGATGCATTTCGGTCCCGGAGGCGCCAGATGTTTATTCAATTCCTTGATGCGATGTCTCAGTGATTGGGGGCCGCGACCGGCGCTTTCTGTTGGGGTCGTGCAAATGCTAATAATCCATGCGTCGTAGTAATAAGCACCAAATCATTTGCCGCAACCGGTGCGGCGCTGCTGCTATTTTCTTCGCCCAGCGCCAACGCATTGGCAGGCTTGCCGTCGCGCAGATTTAGCACGATAGCGCTATCGCTCGAGAGTGGAGTGAACAGCGCGCCATCCGAAGCGGTGACTGGCTGCGAAGATATTCGGCCAGGCAGCAGCCGTCGCCAAATTAGTGAGCCCCTGCTTCGCGACAAGAGATAAGCGAAATTATCGAGCGACGCGGCCAGCAGGCCGCTATCAACGACCGCCACCGATTGCACGGCGGCGCCGGTTCGCCAGCGCCAAAGCAATTTGTGCTGCAATTCGCTCAGCGCATAAACATAGCCATCGCTCGATCCAAAATAGATAGCGCCGGCGTTGAGGACTATTGGCCCACGAATAGGTCCATGCGCACGATAATACCAGGAGAGTTGACCAGTCTTCTGATCGAGAGCCATTAGAAATCCATTGTCTCCGCCAAAATAGGCAACTTCATTCGATAGTGCGGGCTGGCTCGAAAATCCTTCAGCAAATTGAGTTATCCACAGCGTCAATCCGGTTCGTTTGTCAAACGCGTATACGCGACCATCGACACTGCCCGCGAATAAAGCACGATCGTTCGCGACGAGGCTCCCTTTGAGCGGCGCTGGTAGAGTCCTCATCCAGAGAGTCACGCCGGTCGGTTTGCTCAGCGCCCGAAGCGTTCCTTGAACATGACCATCCGGTTCGGCGAATTGACCTGCTGCGAACACGCTGCGTTCGTCAACCACTGGCGCCGCCGAGAACTCGCCTCCGGTTTCAGCCTTCCAACTCAGCTTTCCGTCGGCGACACTGAGGGAGACCAACACACCGCCGGCTAGAGGCACATAAATCAGGTTCGCATCGGCTGCCGGTGTTAGGTTCGAGGTTTGATCGGAATCGTAACGCCACTTGATGGTCAGCGGCTGCGAAAGGGCGATTTGATTCTCGTGGCGGCTACCAGCCGATAGGGCGACTGAAGTGCAGGCAAGCGCTATTAGAAAGGACCCTAAAGCTTTTGAGGACTTCGTGTGCAGAGATGGGTTATCGTGGTTCATTCTTCGGGCGGTAGTAGTTTTTGCCGATACGTCGCGTTGCTCGTCGTTTGTTTGGCAACCTATAATTCGATGTCTGGTGAGAGTGAACATGTTTGACGCATAGCTTGACGTGGAGGTTTTTCTTTTTTGCAGAGCGAAGCTCACGAAAGAATCATCATACTCGACTTTGGGTCGCAGTACACCCAACTGATCGCGCGGCGAGTGCGTGAAGCGGGCGTTTACTGTGAGATTCTTCCATACAGCGTTTCAGTGGACGAAATTCAATCGCGCGAGCCGAAAGGCTTAATTCTTTCCGGCGGACCCTCGTCGGTCTACGACGACGATGCGCCAAGGCCACAGACGGGATTGCTGGCGGCCACGACGTACCCGGTCTTGGGAATATGCTATGGGTTGCAGTTGATGGCTCATGGGTTGGGCGGGAAAGTTCTGCCTTCGAAGAGTAGGGAGTACGGTTACGCTCGTTTGACCGTCGTGGACTCGACCAGCCGTTTGTTTGCAGGCCTGCCGAAAGAGATGGACGTTTGGATGAGCCACGGCGATCATGTTACAGAGCTTCCCGACGGTTTTCGCATGACCGCACAAACGGCTGAGTCAGTCAATGCTTTTGAGAATCCAGCTCGTCGCATTTATGGACTGCAATTTCACCCGGAAGTAGCGCACACGCCGCTTGGCGCCCAAATCCTCCGTAACTTTCTGTTCGAGATTTGCGACTGCAAAGGTGATTGGACACCGGCCGCCGCAATCGAGGAACAGACGGAACGCATTCGTGATTGCTTGGGAGAAAATGACCAGGCAATTTGCGGTCTGTCAGGCGGAGTGGATTCTTCAGTGGCGGCTGCCTTGGTGCAACGCGCTGTGGGCGACCGCCAAATATGCCTCTTCATTAACAATGGGCTGCTGCGAGAAGGTGAGTTTGAAGCGACCCTCGCATTGCTTAAGCAGAAATTGAAACTCAACATACGTGGCGTAGATGCAAGCGAGCGCTTTCTTGTGCCTCTGAAGGGTGTATTCGATCCCGAAGTTAAGCGAAAGATCATCGGAGCGACCTTCATCGACGTGTTTGAGGAGGAGGCAAAGCGGATTGGCAACGTTGGTTTTCTGGTGCAAGGGACTTTGTATCCGGACGTAATTGAATCCGTGTCGGTGCGCGGACCTTCAGCCACGATCAAGAGCCACCACAACGTTGGCGGGCTGCCGGAAAAAATGAACCTGCAATTGATCGAACCTCTGCGCGAACTCTTCAAGGATGAAGTCAGGCTAATCGGTAGGGAACTGGGAGTACCGGAAGAAATTCTTACGCGCCATCCATTTCCCGGGCCGGGGCTAGCGGTGAGGATTTTGGGCGAGGTTACGGAGGAGCGCCTTCGTATTCTGCG
>WNFT01005605.1_pt1 | contig 13922 bp, 15 predicted proteins | sample 5400191 | NCBI WGS metagenome assembly WNFT01 (sample SAMN13153359, study PRJNA577476) | soil metagenome | isolation source: 80 cm saprolite under Madrone tree | place: USA:California | collected 2016-06-14
AGTACCGGTCGTGGTCCTTGCGCGGTTACATGTCCGATTGGTCGAACGACAATAATCTGGAGAGATTCGAGATCGAAGACGGCAAAGTGGTGCTGCAGGCAAAAGAGCGCCGCTAACATTACTGCATGATTTCGCGTGCAAAAACGTTGAGCTGTCCGTCGTCCTGTTTGCGCACCTCGGTGATTTCGAGCGGACGCGCTTCATCGCGGTTCACGACAGAGCCCTGTCGCGGGGGAGTGTAACCGGCAGGAAACTCGACGATGATACGCGTTGGTGAGCCGGCCCCAAAGTGAAGCACATTCTCGGTGAGTTTCGTTCGCGGGCGAAGAACGGCGCGGTTGGCATCGGCAAAATTGACGACGAATTGCCCCCGCAAGTAAACGCGCTCGCCGGCCAGTCCACGCTCGGCGATATCTCGCAAGTCACCTGGGCCGATGAGTCGACCGAGCGGCATTTTTCCCGCCGGAAAGGGGCGGAGCTGAAACAGCAGGCGTGGCCGTTGGCTCTGGCTGCGCAGATGGCGGAGCGACGGCGATCGGCGACGGAATTGTCGGGCTAGATTTTTTGGCGACTTCCGGTTGCGTTGCAGTCGAAGCGGGAGGCGCTGGAGGCGGCGGCGACGTCAGCTTTTGTTTCTTTGTCAGTTTTCTGCCTTTCGGCAACGGCGTTGTTTTCGCCAGCTTTGCATTTCTTGGCGGAACCTGCGTGATCGGCGGCACTTCGACTGGCTTGGCCGGCTCGATTCGAACCAATGCATTCTGCGCGGGAGGAGGCGTGCCGCTGGGTGGCAGGCCAATGATCGGCACCTGACCCTGAGGTCCCGCGGCCTGCCGTCGATAATTAACGTAGTGTAACTCGGCCCTCGTGCGCATTTGCTCTTTAAATAACGGCCAGCCCGCCGTCAGATTGAGATTGAGAGGTGGTTCCAGCGTGAAAGTGCCCGGCCCACGCGTGATTGTATAGGTGCCGTAAAGTAGTGGGACGGCAGTGATCATAATGCGACCATCAGTCAGCCGCTCTGCGTGAATGACAGCGGACAGATCGTGCGTGCGTTCGAGTTTGATTTCCAAACCAACATTGAGCGTTTGCTTCATCAACGGCGTGACGTCGGAGTCGGCCGGATAAATGTGTTCCATCAGCAATTCGGCGTGATCGACTGCATTGGTGAGCGCGACCATCCCCGAAGTGAACACGTCATTTGGCCCGAGTTCGCGCGCTTCCATCATGATGTAGCGTCCGGTCACGTACGGCACCAATCCGGGCACCTGCGTATAATTTCGAATATAATTGCGCGCCAATTCAGCATTGGCTTTGGCAAGTTCGGCGGCGCCCATCGCGACATAGCGGTCGTAGAGCTGCTTTACGTTCAGGAATTCGCCGGCCGGCGCGGCCGTTAGCTCGAAGCGTTTCGGTGGCTCAATCTTGTGCAGTCTTTGCAGAATCCGATAACTCTCCGGCCGTTCCGGTTGATCGAAAATGTAAAAACTGCCGAGCCATGCAACAAAGGCAAGCCCGGTCAGGAGCAGGATCGCCACCGTCCACGCAAAATAATTGATGCGGCGCCGCGGACGTGCGTACGGCTCTTCATGATTAAAACGGCCGTAGTCCATTTAACCGAAAGAGAGAGAATTCCTCGGTTTCAAGCCGGTCGCGCCGCTTCGAACGAGGAACCACATCCGCAAGTGCGCGACGCATTGGGATTGACGATGTGAAAACCCACCCCCGTCAAGCCGTCGCGAAAATCCAGAGTAGCATCGCGCAAATATTGAGCGCTCTCATTGTCGATGAAAAACTCGACCCCATCGTGTTGCACCACGGCGTCCGCCGCCTTTTTTTCATCCAGTGCCATCTCATAATGCAGTCCCGAGCAACCGCCCTTCACGATTTGAACGCGCAGTCCTTTGCCCGTTTTCGGCTGCCCTTTGAGCAAGTTGCGAAGCTGCCGCACTGCGTTTTCGGTGACGTTGATCATCTCGACCTTAAAATACGCTCCGCGTTGTCCAAGTCAAAATCGCTACAGAGGGATTACCAGCTCGCCCTGGCGGTGATTTTATTCTCAGCGTGCAATGGGCGAAGTAGTAGAGCGCCCCGCTTCCGTGGTGAAAGAACTCATCGAGAACAGCGTCGACGCTGGCGCGAGCAAGATCGACATCCTGATTCGGCGCGGTGGAATTTCGCTCGTCCGGGTGATCGACGACGGCTGCGGCATGGATCGCGATGACGCGCTCCTTTCGCTCGAGCGTCATGCCACGAGCAAAATTCGTTCGGCAGCTGATCTTCACGCGATTGCTACACTTGGATTTCGTGGAGAAGCTTTGCCGAGCATCGCGAGTGTTTCGCGCTTTCGACTGACGACGCGCGAAGCGGGGGCCGTTGCCGGCACCGAGATCATCGTGAACGGAGGCAAGATCGACATCGTGCGCGATGGCGGCGAACCGCCTGGAACGCAGGTCGAAGTGCGTTCTCTTTTTTACAATCTGCCCGGACGCCGGAAATTTCTTCGCTCGGAGAACACCGAAAGCCGGAACATCGAGCACCAGCTCCACCTCCAGGCGATCGGACATCCCGAGATTGCCTTCACCTTTGTGCGCGACGACCGGCTCGTGTTTCAACTTCCGCGGGCGGCAAATCTCCATGACCGCATCCGGGATTTGCACGGAAGCGAATTGCTCGAACGATTGCTTCCCTTGACCAGCGCCGGCCTGGGCAAGATCGACGTCGGCGGATTGATCGGGCAGGCGGGAGTGAGCCGGCAAACGCGGGCGCAGCAGCTTGTCTTTGTGAATGGCCGCGCGATTGAAAGCCCGGTCGTCACAGCGGGATTGCGCGAGGGCTATCACACTGCGCTCATGAAAGGGCAATTTCCCGTAACGTTCCTTTTCTTAAATCTCGATCCAGCGTCCGTGGATGTGAACGTCCATCCCGCGAAACGCGAGGTCCGTTTTCGCGATCCAAGCGCGGTCCGCGAGGCTGTGGTCAATTCTATTCGGCGCGCGCTCCAAGCTGGACGTGGCCACTGGCAGGAGAAATTTCGCGCACCGAATGTCTCGCAAACGTCCGCGCTGCCGATTGAACGGGAGACGCGACCGATCGAAGTGCAGCAAACAATCGAGACGCTGCCGCGTGTCGTGCCGAGCGAGTTCGAGGGGCCCCGTAAACTACCGGACACCACGCCTGCCGAAGAGAGGATAGATAAGAAGGTTCCTCAGCAATTTCAGATCATCGGCGTTTTGAACAAACTTTACGTCCTAATGGAGAACGCGGACGGACTCGTCCTGGTCGATCAGCATGCGGCGCATGAGCGCATTCTTTTTGAAGAATTACGCCGGCGAATGGAGGAACAGGGCGTTCCCTCCCAGAAATTGTTGCTTCCTCAAACTTTCGATCTCTCCCCGCGCGACGCCGAATGGGTCGAGCGCAATATGTCGATCTTGCAAAAAATGGGAATCGGTATCGAAGGGTTTGGACCGAACACTTTCAAGATCGACTGCCTGCCGGCATTCCTGAAAACGTCCGATCCGGTTAGCTTCATGCAGCGAGTCGTCGATGATCTCAAGAGCGCGAGCAACAGCAGCTCAGCGTTGCGTCTGGGCGAAGAAATGATTGCAAAAACGGTTTGCCGTCATGCCGTGAAAGCTAATGATCCGCTGCGCTACCTCGAGGTTGAAAAACTCATCCAGGATTTGCTCGGCTGCGATCTGCCTTATTGCTGCCCGCACGGACGGCCGACCATGATTCAAATTTCGCTGGCGGAGTTGGAGAAAAAATTCGGCCGGCGAAGCGCAATCCAAACTTAAGCGTAGTTGGAAGTTGGAAGTTGAACGTTGGACGCAGGACGTTCAACCTTCCCTTGGATGAAGGAGAACGAAAAAGTCGCGCTCATCACCGGAATCGGAGGTCAGGACGGCTCCTACCTGACCGAGCTGCTCTTGGAAAAAAATTACACCGTTCATGGAATGGTGCGGCGCACAAGCAATTTGCTGCGCTCACGCATCGAGCACCTGCGGCGCGATGAGAAGATTTACGGTCAACGATTGTTTTTGCATTATGGCGATCTATCGGACGGAACAACCTTACGCCGCATTTTCCGCGATGTGCGCCCGACTGAGCTTTATCATCTGGCGGGACAAAGCCATGTCGGCCTGAGTTTCAAAATCCCTGAATCCCACCTGCGAAGAGGCGGGAATGGCGACGCTGCGCTTGCTCGAGATCGCACGGGATCAGCCGGAGCCGGTGCGGTTTTATCACGCCTCGAGCTCGGAAATTCTTGGCAATGCAACTGAAACACCGCAAACGGAGAACACACCGATGTTTCCAGCCAGTCCTTACGGCTGCGCCAAAGCGTTCGCCACACAACTGGTGCGCGTTTACCGGCAATCGTACGGGCTGTTTGTTTGTAATGGTATTCTCTATAATCATGAATCGCTGCGGCGCGGCGAAAATTTTGTTACGCGCAAGATCGCGCGCGGGGTCGCGCGGATTGCGCGCGGCCTGGATGTCGACCTTGTTCTGGGCAACCTGGAGAGCAGGCGAGACTGGGGCCGCGCCCAGGATTACGTGAGAGCCATATGGTTAATGCTGCAACCCAAAACCGCGGACGATTATATCGTGGCGACCGGTGAAACACATTCCGTGCGGGAATTTGTTGAGGCCGCCTTCGCCGTTGTCGATCTTCCGTGGGAGAAATATGTGAAGCGCGATCCCTCTTTCGACCGGCCAACCGAGCCGGCGAGTCTGGTCGGTTGTGCGGACAAGATCCGCCGGGTGCTTGGGTGGAAGCCGACCGGAACTTTTTCGCAGCTGGTTCGCGAAATGGTCGAGGTCGAACTCGCGGCGATCGACGTAAAAAGTGGAAAGTAGAAGTTAAAGAAGTAGGAGAAATTTTTAATGCACGATTTTTTCTTGTCGATCTTGCTCGGCATCATTGAAGGGCTCACCGAATTCCTCCCCGTGAGCTCGACCGCGCATCTCCGCATTGTTGAGGCGCTGCTCAATTTCGATCTCCACGACAGCTTTTGGAAGATGTACACGATCGTGATCCAGTTGGGCGCGATCTTGGCGTTGCCAGTTTATTTTTGGCAACGAATCATTCACTTCCTCAGCACATTTCCGAGGGGCGAACGCGGCGACCGCAACTTTATTACTCATCCGCTCAGTCTCACGATGATCGCTTTCGTGGTCACGGCTCTTCCCGCGTGGGCATTGACAAAGTTGATTGGTAAAAATTTGGAAAGCTTGACGGTGATGGCACTGGCGCTGCTCATCGGCGGGATCGTGATGTGGATTATCGATGCAACTTTTACGCGCCCGCGCGTGACGCACATGGAGGAAATGAATTTTCCGCAAGCGGTGTGGATCGGCGCAGTGCAGGTCCTTTCCGCGGTCTTTCCAGGCACGTCGCGTTCGATGGCGACGATTGCGGCCGGACAAGTGGCCGGTCTCTCGCGTCCGGCTGCGCTCGAGTTTTCTTTCTTTCTTTCCATGCCGACAATGATCGTGGCTACTTTTTACGATCTTTACAAAACGCTCGCGCCCAATCGCAACTCCGCAACGGAAGGCAATCTGGCGCCGCTGGCTGTGAATACACACCAATGGATTTTGCTCGCGATCGGTTTCGTTGTTTCGTTCATCGTGGCGCTCGGTGTGGTTGCGTGGTTCATGCGCTGGGTGCGCGCGCGAGGCTTTGCCCCTTTTGCGATTTATCGGATCGCGCTTGGGGGGATCATTTTGTTGGGGCTAGCCTTGCGTGGTGTAAGGTAAAAGCGGCTGCCAATGGAGAACGACGCAATCCTTCCCGATCTGCAAAGCTGCCTGCTTTGCGAAGATGTCCGTTGTGAATTCAACGGAATGCAAACGCTCGTTGGCGTGATCAACGTTATTCCGGCGCCGGCGTTACCGGTCAATTGCATGCGGCTTTGCATCTGGGCGCGTTGGTGCAGTGGCTCGGGAAAATTCCGGCAAAAGTCGCGGATCATAGGAGTAGATGAGCAGCAGGTCATTGCTCAGGCGGAAGTGGAGTTCGTGCTCAAGGAAATGGAAGGGCATGCGACGAACGTGCATTACTTTGGAGGCGTTCAGTTTCAGCAGTACGGATTGCATCACGTCGAGATCTATCTCGAGGACGAGTTGCGACTGCGCTTTCCGCTTCCGGTGGTGCGGATCGCCGCGAAATAGCGATGGCGAACACGATTCTAATCGGCGCGCAATGGGGCGACGAAGGGAAGGGGAAGATCATCGATGTGCTTACGGCGAAGGCCGACGTCGTCGTCCGCAGCCAGGGCGGGAATAATGCGGGCCACACGGTGATCCATCGTGGCGCCAAATACATCCTGCACATGATCCCGTCGGGAATTCTCCGACGCGGGAAGACGTGCGTGATCGGCAACGGCGTAGTGATCGATCCAATCGCGCTTCTCTCCGAGATAGACAGCTTGCGCAAATTGGGGATCAAAATTGGAAAAAACTTGCTCATCAGTGATTGCGCCCATCTCGTTTTGCCTTATCACCGCCTCATCGACGAACAGCGTGAGCTGCGCAAAGGCCGCGCGAAAATAGGGACGACTAAACGCGGGATCGGCCCGGCCTATGGCGATAAAGCCGCCCGTACCGGGCTGCGCGTTTCCGATTTGATGCAACCGATCCTTTTCTCAAAAAAGTTGCAGGCGAAAATTGTCGAGAACAACAGTATTCTCCAAGCGCTCGGCGCGAAGCCGATCAGTTTTCGCGAGGTGAATGAAAGTTATCTGGCGGCGGGGGAAAAGTTGCGCCCGTTCGTCTGCAACACGGTAGTTTATCTTCATCGCGCTCTTCAGCACGGCAAGGAAATTCTCTTTGAAGGCGCACAAGGGACCTTTCTCGATATCGATCACGGCACTTATCCATACGTGACTTCATCAAATACGACTGCGGGTGGCGCGTGCACGGGCACGGGCGTACCGCCGCACCGGATGGACCGCGTGGTAGGAGTGATGAAAGCGTATACGACACGCGTAGGCGAAGGGGCGTTGCCCACCGAAGATCGACAATTAGCCGCAACGCTTCACAAATTGGGCCGCGAATTTGGAGCGACAACCGGGCGTGCCCGCCGCTGCGGTTGGTTTGATGCCGTGGCCACACGTTATGCAACGATGATCAACGGCATCGACGAGCTTGCCATCACAAACCTGGACGGGCTCGACCATGTCGATCCGATTCGTGTTTGTGTGGCGTATCGGCTCAATCGAAAACGTCTGGATGTTCCACCGTGCGACGCGGCGCAGCTCGATAATTGCGAACCGATTTACGAAGAAATGCGCGGCTGGAATCAATCCACGCATTCAGCGCAAAAACTCTCGCAACTTCCTTTAGCAGCAAGAGATTACGTAAGATACATTTCCGCACTGACCGGAGCTAAATTATCGATTGTCAGTGTCGGGCCGGCTCGCGGTGAAACGATTGTGTTGTAGCCGTGACCTCCATGAAATCTGTTCCCCGGCACGTCGCCATCATCATGGACGGCAATGGTCGATGGGCCAGGGCGCGCGGTCTCCCGCGGATCAAAGGACATGAACAAGGATCGCAGGCCGCGCGCGAATGCGTGGAAGGCTGCGGCGAACTCAAGATCGAATACCTCACTCTTTACGCTTTTTCCGCCGAAAACTGGCAACGCCCGAAAAGCGAGGTCTTCGCCCTAATGCGCCTGCTCGAGAAGTTTTTAAAAGAAAAAACGCCCGAACTGGTCGAGAAAAATGTTCGTCTTCAGGCGATCGGTCGGCTGACCGACCTCCCTGGAACTTGCCAGCAGCAACTTCACAAAACGATCGAGCAAACCGCCGGCAACAATGGACTGACGCTGATTCTGGCGCTCAGTTACGGCGGTCGTCTGGAAATCATCGACGGAATCAAAAGCCTGCTTCGCGCGGTGGAGCTCGGCCACATCGACAAGGCGATGATCGACGTTGAGATGTTCAGCAAACATCTCTATACGCGATATTATCCCGATCCCGATCTGCTCATCCGCACCTCAGGCGAGATGCGCTTGTCGAACTTTCTCCTTTGGCAGCTTTCTTACACAGAAATGTATGTGACGCCGAAACTGTGGCCCGATTTCACAAAGAAGGACCTCTTCGCTGCCGTCGAAGAATATGGCCGAAGACAACGCCGCTACGGCGCAGTCGAATAACTCAAACAAACGCTTCGGCGACTGAATCGGCCAGCGATTTTCCAGCGGTGGTTAGCACGAAATTGCCATTTGATTCTCGAAGCAAACCGAGCGCGACGAACTCTTGTGTTTCCTTCGGCCATGGTTGGAGCGATTCCGCCGAGATCCCTTCACCGGTGCGCAATGAAAAAGCGATTCGCTCGGCGCGCCTCATTTCCGGCGTGAGTTGCTCCATCGTGCCAATGGCCGACTGCCCCGATAAAATCCGGCCGGCGTAATCGCGATAATCAGAAACGTTCTGCCAGCGTTGCGACCCGCGAGTTGAAAATGCGCTTGGACCGATCCCAAGATAATCGTGGCCTGCCCAATACGCGCTGTTGTGTGCCGAGGAGAAGCCGGGCCGCGCGTAGTTCGAGATTTCGTAATGTTCGTAGCCCGCGTTTTGCAAGATCGACATCGTCATTTCGAAGAACTGTGCGTCGACGTCTGGATCGGCGTGGAACTCGCCGCGTGCCTGGCGGAGGAAAAATTCCGTGTCCTCCTCGTAAGTCAGACAGTAAGCGGAGATATGTTCGGGTTGCAGGCTGATTGTTTTTTCCAAAGTCGAGCGCCACTGCAGCGTGGTTTGACCCGGCAGCCCGAACATCAGATCCATATTTATATTTGTGAATCCCGCCGCGCGCAGAATGGAAAATGACTTCTCCGCCTGCGGCGCATTGTGTTCGCGCCCGAGAATTTTTAGTAATTCCTCGTCCCAGGATTGCACGCCGAGACTGATTCGATTCACACCGTGCTCCCGAAACAAAGCGGCCTTGCGCGGGGAGACGCTTCCTGGATTCGCTTCCACCGTCCATTCTGTCAATGTTGAGAGATCGAGCAGCTCACGAAAGCCTTTGAGCAGACGCTCAACCTGGGAGGTGGTGAGAGCGGTTGGCGTGCCGCCACCGAAGTAAATTGTCGATGGAAGAATTTTGTAGGCTCCGATGCATTGTTCGAGTTCGCACAACACCGCTTCACAGAAGCGTTCGGTTTGCGATCGATCGAGCAGCTCTTTGTAAAACGCGCAGTACGGGCAAATGCGCGCACAAAACGGGATGTGCAGATAGAGGTGTCGAATCGGAGTGGGCGCCGCCTCTGATTTGCCGCAGTTGTGATTCCTCCTGTTGTTCATAGAGTCCGTTGCCATCTCTCAGGTCGTTGTCGATGCGAAACGTAGCCCTTGTTTTTTTCTGCGCCATCACCTTCGCGCAAGCGCAAGGACCACGGCCAACGCCTGCTCCATCCATCGTTTACGCCGTGCACGAGCCGGATGCGATTAAAGATTACGAAGCAAATCCGCGCGTCGTACATGCGATGGTGGATCGACTCGTTCTCGCTGCGACTGGGCAATCGGAAGTGGCCAAGGCGTGGGCGGCGCTGGTTTCTCCGAATGACAAAATTGGAATCAAAATCTCAGCGGCCGGCGGCGAACTTTTCACAACGCACCATGATGTGGTCAACGCGATTATCGATGGTCTGGCCGCGGCCGGACATTCACGCGGCAGCATCATCGTGTGGGACCGTTCTCTGGGCGGAATCAAGGACGCCGGTTATCGGCCAGGCTCCGACGGTTATCAATTGAAAGCGATCGCGCCGCGCGATGGCTACGATGCGAAGGCGGTCCTTTCCGCGCCGTTGATCGGGAAATTGGTGTGGGGCGATCTCGAGTATCAAGGAGACAAAGGGAAAATGCCGCTTCTTTCCGATACGGAGAACACGAGCAACTTAAGTCATTTCTCGCGCATCCTTTCGACTGAGGTCACAAAAATCATCAACGTTCCGGTGATGAGCAGCAGTGAAACCAACGGCATCGCCGGTTGTCTATACAACGTGACGATCCCGAACATTGACAACTGGCGCCGTTTTACCCAGAGCTTCGGTTTCGGCGCGGGGAGCGTCGCGGAAATTTACAGCAATCCGCTCATCGCAAAGAAAGTCGTGCTGAATTTGATGGACGGTCTGGTCGCGCAATATGCGGGAGGCCCGCAGTCGCAGCCGAACTACGCACTGCATCACGCCACGCTCTACGTGAGCAAGGACCCAGTGGCGCTGGACGTCGTTGCGTTGAAACGATTGGAGCAATGGCGTGCTCGCTCCAGCCTGCCGGCCATCGGTCGGATGGCGGATTACGTAAAAGTTGCGGGCCAGCTTGGTTTGGGAAACTCGGACCCGAATCACATCGAGATCAAGAATGTAGGGCGCTAAATTTCGCGTGTGACAGTTTATAAATCGCTGAATTAATAAAATGGCCTCCTGGCGATTTCACGGCCCGCTCCTGCGCTCAGTTTCGCGATCGTTCTACCTGTCCATTCGTATCTTGCCGGCGCGACTGCGTGAACCGGTGGCGCTGGCCTATTTGCTGGCGCGGACGACAGATACCGTGGCAGACACAGCGCGAATTTCTGGAACGCTGCGAGCGGAAACCCTTCAAACATTATCGAATGCGATCCAGGGCAAAGCTCCGCAAGGCTCGATTGATTGGCTTTCTCCCGAAAGCTCACCCGTTCGGGTCGCCCATCCATCTCGCTCGACTCCCGTCGGCTCGATTGTCGATCTTGCCGCGTCGTTCGCGCCGCTGCAGGAAAATGCGAGCGAGCGGGCGCTCGTTGAATCTCTGCCCCATTGTTTGGAATGGCTGGAGCAGTTGAGTGCGGCTGACCGCGACGACGTTTGTGCCGTGCTTGAGAAAATCACACGGGGCCAAGCGCTCGATCTGCAATACTTTGACGACCCCGCCAATATTCGCGCGCTCGCCACAGCAGCCGATCTGGATCAATACACGTTTCTGGTTGCGGGTTGTGTTGGGGAATTCTGGACGCGGCTTTGCTTTCGGCATGTCCGGAAGTTCGCGGAGCTAGGCGAACACGAAATGCTCGATCTCGGGAAGCGCTACGGAATGGGACTTCAGTTGATCAACATCCTGCGCGATGCCGGTTCTGATCTTCAAACAGGACGATGTTATTTTCCGGAAGATGAATTGGCCGCGGCCCATCTACAGGCGGCGCAAATTGTTCGCGAACCGGATCGCTTTCAACCAATCTATCAAAAGTGGGTTGAAAAGGCGGAGCACGGACTTGCCGCAGGAATGCAATATTCGCGAGCGATTCGAAATCGACGTGTCCGCGCCGCGACGGTTCTGCCAGCGCTGATCGGCGCACGTACACTCGCGCTTTTGCGCGACAAGGGCAGCACGGCGTTATATCGTAAGGTCAAAGTCCAACGCCGCGAGGTGCGCGAGATGATTGCTTCGGTCGCCATCACGCTCGCGGCACGGTCACAAATTGACCGGATGTTTCACCGCTTTTCGAAACTGTAGCGGCGGTCTATGACCGCCGAGCGAATTAATGCGACGCTCACAGAGCGCCGCTACAGAAAATAATTTCGTTGTTTCTCGGTGATCGGTTGTTCCAGGCGCTCCAGCACTTGAAGCATGTCTTCCCAGACTTTACGTTTTTCCGAAGGTGCCTGGTTTCGCAGCAAATACGCCGGGTGATAAGTAATCATCAACGGCGTCCCGTTGTAAGAGTGCCATCTGCCGCGTAACTCTCGCATCGTCCCGCGCGTTCCGAGCATGCCTTCGACAGCCACGGCGCCGAGCGCGACCAGGACCTTCGGTTGAATAATGTCGATCTGTTCGACCAGATACGGCCGGCAGGTTTGCATCTCGAGTGGTGTCGGCGCCCGATTTCCAAATGAGCCGGGCGGCATATCCGGACGGCATTTGAGAATATTCGCGATATAAACGTCCTCCCGCGCAAAACCCATCGCCTTGATGATTCTGGTGAGCAGCTGTCCGGCGCGTCCGACGAACGGTTCGCCTTGCGCGTCTTCATCCGCACCGGGCGCTTCGCCAATGAACATGATCTCGGCATCCGGATTTCCCACGCCGAAAACCGTCTGCGTTCGCGAGCAGGCGAGGTGCGGACACTTGGTGCAAACGCGAACGCGTTCACCGACCGGCGCGAGGAGCATGGCCTTATTGGGAACAATGCGGTCCAGGCGCGTGAGCCAGATTCTCGACGCGCGCGGCAATCGATCCCTGGTCTCGCGAATTTTCTCCAGCGCCGCGATGACGAGATCGAGAGCGGGTTCCTGCATTCAGGACGATCATCCAAAATTTTGCGCGCAACCGCAAATCCTTTAATGATGTTGAAATGGGCGCGCGACTTTCGGATTCCGATTATGATTTGCCGTCCGACCTGATCGCGCAGCGACCGCTTCCGTGCCGCGACGAGTCCCGCATGATGGTTCTGCGTCGCGCTGCGCAGACAATCGAACATCGACAATTCACCGAATTAAAAACTCTCCTCAATCCAGGCGACCTGCTCGTTCTGAACGACACCCGAGTCCTTCCGGCGAAAAAATTTTCCGATGACGGCGCCATTGAGTTTTTGTTTGCGGAGCGGATCGGTTCGGGGCGCTGGAAATGTCTGGTCAAGCCTGGGCGAAAAATGCGCCTCGGTGCGACCGCCAGGATCGACAACGCCATTTTGCGCGTCGAGGAAATCTCGCCCGAGGGCGAGCGCATTGTGTCGCTGAATGAAGATATCGATCTTTATGCTGGCGGTTTGATGCCTTTGCCACCCTACATCGGCCGTGAAAGCGACGGAGAGGACGAGACGCGTTACCAGACGATTTTTGCCGACGCGCCCGGCGCGCTGGCCGCGCCGACTCGGCACCGGAACATTTTTGCCGGTGCGATCGGAAGACATCAGGGCGCATCGCATGCATCCCGAGCAATTTTCTATTTCGCCCGGGGCCGCCGAGCAGATTAACAATGCGAAACGGACTCTTGCTGTCGGAACAACGACAGTGCGGGTCCTCGAATCAGCGCGTCGTCAAAATGGGAGATTGCTTCCGCAAGCCGGCTCGACCGATCTTTTCATTTACCCGCCCTATCGCTTCCGGCATGTCGATCTCCTTTTCACGAATTTTCATCTTCCCCGTTCGACGTTGCTCATGCTGGTGTGTGCATTCGCGGGACGGGATTTCGTTCTTGCCGCCTACCAGGAAGCGATCCGCGAGCGCTATCGCTTCTACAGCTACGGCGACTGCATGTTGATTCTGTAGGTAGGGACGCTGCGCTGCGGCGTCCGAACGGCGCAGCGCGCCGTCCCTACCAGTTTCAGTGAGTTGTGTTATTTTCCGCGCGAATGGACGATGTCGATCAACCGAAAGGCGAGCTTGTCATTCAGACGATTGCCATGCCCAAGGACACCAATCGGGACGGCGACATTTTCGGCGGCTGGTTGGTTTCCCAAATGGATTTGGGGAGTGCGATTTTGGCAGCAAAAGTGGCGAAGGCTCGCGTCGTGACTGTGGCCATAGAGGGCATGTCGTTTCTTCGCCCGGTGCGGGTGGGGGACACCGTTGCCTGTTACGCCTGGGTCGAGCGCATCGGTCGCACTTCAATGAAAATTCCGGTCGATGTTTGGGTGACGCGCTACATGACCGGCGAGCAGCTCCGCGTCACGCACGGCGTTTTTACTTACGTCGCGGTCGATGACTCTGGAAAACCAATGCCGGTAAAACGCGAGCTGGCTTGACGAATTTACTATTGCTCGTTTTGCGAGTCGCCCGTCGTTACCGATTGTGGCGAAGGCGCATCAACGACGTCGACGCTACCTTTGTTCTCCGAAGGCGTGGAAGCCGGGATGGCCATTCGCGGCATTTTCATTTTTGATCTTTGACGGTCGCGCGTATAGCTGCATTTTCTCACATATTTTTCGTAGGCGAGCTGTTG
>WNFT01003300.1_pt1 | contig 13917 bp, 13 predicted proteins | sample 5400191 | NCBI WGS metagenome assembly WNFT01 (sample SAMN13153359, study PRJNA577476) | soil metagenome | isolation source: 80 cm saprolite under Madrone tree | place: USA:California | collected 2016-06-14
CCGAGGCTGATCGAGCCCGGCTGCACCTGGCGATGCCAGAACTGAAGTTGCGCCCAAAGACCCTGGGGGAATTGACGGCCAACACCCTCTTTTTTGTCACAAAGCGGCCTATCGCCTTGGATGATAAGGCGGCGAAGCTACTTGCCGGAGAAGCCCGCCAATTGCTTGCAGAGCTGCTGCACGCGCTCGAGCATGCCGTTTGGGAAGCCGGCTCGCTCGAACAGCAGGTCCGGAATTTCGCGGAAGGAAAGGTGATTGGGCTCGGCGCCGTGGCGCAACCGCTGCGCGCCGCGCTCACCGGATCGGCGGCTTCGCCCGGTATCTTCTGGGTGATGGAGGTGCTCGGGCGAGAGGAAAGCCTCGGCCGGATCGCCGACGTAGCCGAGGCGGCGTGTACAATATAGTGGGCGGTTTGCCAATCGCGTGCGAGAAGCCTATTTTTCTGGTCGAATCCGGCAACCGCCTGCGGGCACAGCGATAGAGGTGGATCGATGGACGGGAACAACATGGTCACCGGAACGGTGACGTTGACCGACAACTCAACCGGAAAATCGGTCGAGCTTCCGGTGCTGGGCGGGACGATCGGGCCGCGCGTGATCGACGTCCGCAAGCTGTACGCGCAAACCGGCCATTTCACTTACGATCCCGGGTTTATGGCCACCGCCGCCTGTCGCTCGAGCATCACCTACATTGATGGCGATGAGGGCATACTGCTCTACCGGGGATACCCGATCGAGGAGCTTGCCGCCAAAAGCGACTTCCTCGAGGTCGCCTATCTCCTGCTCAACGGGGAGCTGCCGACCGCCAAGGAAAAGGGGCAGTTCGTCTACGACATTACCCATCACACGATGGTGCACGAGCAGCTGACGACTTTCTTCCGCGGCTTCCGCCGTGATGCGCATCCGATGGCGGTCCTCTGCGGTGTCGTCGGTGCTCTCTCAGCCTTCTATCACGATTCGACCGATATCCATGACCCCTATCAGCGGATGGTCGCGTCATATCGGTTGATTGCCAAGATGCCGACAATAGCTGCCATGGCCTTCAAGTATTCTGTCGGACAGCCCTTCATCTATCCAAACAATTCTCTGAGTTACGCAGAGAATTTTTTGCATATGACCTGGGCAGTACCGTGCGAGGAGTACAAAGTCAATCCAGTCTTGGCGCGGGCGATGGATCGGATCTTTATCTTGCACGCCGATCATGAGCAGAATGCGTCAACCGCGACGGTGCGCAATGCGGGGTCGAGCGGGGCCAACCCGTTTGCCTGCATTGCCGCCGGCATCGCTTCCTTGTGGGGTCCGGCACATGGCGGCGCTAACGAGGCAGTGCTCAAAATGCTGGCTCGGATCGGCGACAAGTCCGGCATCAAGGAGTTTTTGAGCCACGTAAAAGACAAGAACGACCACGAACTCCTGTTCGGCTTTGGTCATCGGGTTTACAAAAACTACGATCCCCGTGCCCATGTGCTGCGCGAAAGCTGCCACGAGGTTCTCGACGAACTTGGGATAAAGGACGAACCATTGCTTGACCTCGCAATGGAACTCGAAAAAATTGCGCTCAACGACGATTATTTCATCACACGCAAGCTGTACCCAAACGTCGATTTCTATTCGGGGATTATCCTCAAGGCAATGGGGTTTCCGGTTTCGATGTTTACCGTTCTCTTTGCCATCGCGCGCACCGTCGGCTGGGTCGCACAATGGACCGAGATGATCGAGGACCCGGATTCAAAGATCGGCCGTCCCCGTCAGTTGTTTACCGGTTCGGCCTCGCGTCATTACGTGCCGGTGGAGCGCCGGGGCTGATCCCGACCCCTGCGTGGGGAAAGGCCGGCACCCGAGAATCCTGCGACTTGCGGTTGTCCCCTAAATGACGTTCCGCTGCACCTGCAGCGGGTGTGCAGGGGGCGTTCCTCTTCAGGTTGTAGAGTCTCGAATGCGGCGAGACCGTGGGCTGGCTTGGTGAGCGTTGGGCCTGGCGGGACTTGACCATCTGCAGGAGCCGGTCGAAGTCGCTGGTCTCGATCATTTGCACAAACGTCGTGACCCCGCCTTGGCGATGCGAGCGCCTCGCCCAGCGTGATCAGGCCGCCGGCAAGCGCCGCCTCAACGGCCGTGCGGGTTAGCGCTTCGGCTTCGTCCGGAAGCAGCTCTTGGCCGGCCATCTCCGCGTTGCCAGAAGGATTCTCGCACAGCGGCCGGTATCCACGCTGTTTTTGCTGTTTCTGCAGAAAATTATCAGCGATCGACATCGCCTTCGCCGCAGAAATCCTGAGCGCGGGCGGCGCGGCGGAGCAAAGAACAGCGGCTAACAGCGCTGTTACCCGCTGTTAACCCGCTGATAGTTGGCAGAAGCAAATGTCGCCGAGTGGTGTTTCGCATGCGACGCATCCATTGTCCGTTGCTAACCGAATAAGCAATATTGGTAAAATAACATACATTGCTCAATTTGTCAAAGACCTAATGCCAACGATCGGCGACGGCGCGCGCCAGAGCGGGAAAGACTTGGCCAAAAACCGGGTTGGACAGGTTGGTTGCGACCCGCTCTTCGTAATATCGCGCTTCCTGGAGGGCTCGCTGATGAAAGGTCCGGCGATCGCTCGGTGTCGGCAGGAAGGCGGGACGCGCGAAGACGAGGGCAAAGACCTTCAGTCAGTGTCGGCGCTCTTGCTCGCTGAGAGCGAACAGGCCGCCATCATGGCCGGAGATGGCCAGGACCATGGCCAGATCGATCTCGAAAAACTGTTCTGAAACCGATCGCGCACCCTGATAATAAAGGCGCCACTGACCACCGTTTGTGAGGATGCCCCACCGCAGTTTGCCGGTGGTGAGGTCTTCCACACGTCGCAGATAGCGCAACATCTGCGTTGACGGAGCCGTCTCCTCCCCCGGTTGCCCAGACCGGCGGTTGAGCGGCCTTCGCCATCTTTTCGATTCGACGACGGCCAGGCCGAATTCGTAGCGCCTCCACTCCTGCGGGAAGGTGTTGGCTTGCCTCTTCGCTGCGTCGTCCTCGAAGAGAAGCCCGTCGGGCACGTCCTCGCGGCGGCGTGGCGCGAGATTCTGCTGACGCAAGCTCTCAGTCCACCCGAGCCGGGTTAGGATCGGCCAAATCAGGTCGTCCTCAGTCTGGCTTTCGTTCGGGAACTGCGCGGTCGGAAACCGGTCGAAGATGCGCCGGAGATCCAAGCGAAGGGCTTCAATGGCGGCATCATCAAAGTGCGACCAGCCGGGTAAGCCGGTGATCGATTCCTGCAAGAAGTCGCTGGAAAACGGGCTGCCTTGGAATACCCCCCACTTATTTCCTCGACCGTTCCCCTCATAGGAACCCCTCACCCTCCTACGTTGCGCTCCCGCCCCCAGCCTGGGTTCCTCATTCCCCGCACGCGTGCGGGGAATGAGGATGGATGGATGAGGGTACCCTCGTCGCTCTTTAGGAGCGCTGGATCAGCTCGATCCGATAGCCGTCCGGATCCTCGATAAAGGCGATGACCGAACCGCCATGGGCCATCGGCCCGGCCGGGCGCGGGATCTTGACTCCAGCCGCGGCGAGACGCTCGCAAGTCTTGGAGACGTCTGGCACGCCGACCGCGAGATGACCGAAAGCGCTTCCTAACGTATAGGGCTCGGCTTGGTCCCAGTTGTGGGTCAGCTCGATGACAGCGTTGTCGGCTTCGTCACCATAACCGACAAAAGCGAGAGTGAACTTCCCGCTTGGATAATCCCGCTTGCGCAGCAGCTTCATACCGAGAAGGTCGGTGTAGAACTTCAACGAGGCATCGAGGTCGCGCACGCGGAGCATCGTGTGCAACAGCCGAAATCTTTCGGTGCCGGCCGTCGGTCTTGTGGCTTCGGCTGTTTCGGTCATCGCCATGATCGGTTCCTCCATAGGAAGACTGTGGTTGCCTAATCGCCGCCAGCGTGCGGCGATAATATCCAGGACCTGGTCGGCTGCTCGAAGGCTGGGTGGGACATCACCAGTTTCGAGCTGCCGCCTCGCTTCATCATACCCTTCGTAGTGTGCGGCGCGAACCCGTTCGTTCTGAACGAGTTCACCGACCGCGGCGGCTACGCGCTCGGGCGTGCAATTGTGCCCGAGCAGCTCGCAGACAAGCGGTCTGCCGACAAGAAGATTGATGAGGTTGACCTGCCGGACTTTGAGGATCCGGTCGAGAAATGCCTCGGTCAGCGGGTTGAGCCGGTATCCCACGACCATCGGCAGCCGGGCCAACGCCAGTTCGAGTGCGACCGAACCGGACGCGGCGAGCGCCACCCTGCTGGCGGCGAAAGCGTCGTATTTGGCCTCGACCCGGCGGATGATGATCGGAGCTCCCGGCCAGGCCCGCACCGCATCGGTAACCGTCACCGCCACTGTGGCCACGGTGGGCACAGCTACACGGAAGGGGCCGATCTGGCTCTCCAAGCGCTCCAGGGCCGCGCCGAAAATCGGCAGCAGACGCATTACCTCTCCGTTCCGGCTGCCGGGCAGTACTGTAATCAGCAACTCATCCGCCGTGAGCCCATGCGAGGTCCGAAACCGCCTCCCATCACCGCGGTCGGCCCCGCTCTCGAGCACCGGGTGGCCCACATAGCAACAGGACAGCCCGACCCGTTCGAAATACGGCGGCTCGAACGGAAGCAAGGTCAGCAAATGATCGTACCAGCGGGCCATCCGCCGGGCTCGGCCGGCACGCCACGCCCAGACCATTGGGGCAACATAATGGATCAGCGGCAAGGCTTCGCCATTCCGGCGCAGGCGGTGCGCGATGCGCCAGCTGAAGCCCGAGCTGTCGATCGTCACGACAGCATCAGGCCGGAGCGCCCGGATCGCCGCTACGGTCTCGCGCACCCGCCGTAAAATGATCGGCGCCCGCGGCAAGACTTCGGCGATACCCGCCACGGCAATGTCGCTGAGCGGGGCGAGGCTGGTGAGACCCTGCTCCTGCATGCGCTCCCCGCCGATCCCGGCGATTCGGAGATTGCCATCCGTACGCTGACGCAACGCGGCGATCAGAGCGCCGCCAAGGGCATCGCCTGAGGGTTCTCCAGCAACCAGGAAAATGAAAGGCGGTCGGGATGCGCTCAAGAGCGACGAACGCCGACCACGAACAGACCGGCTCGATCGGCGGCTCGGATGACCTGTTGGCGATCGAGTATGATGGTCGCCTCAGCCTCGACCGCGATGCCCAACAACCCGGTCTCCGCGGCGAGCTCGACGGTGCGGAGCCCGATCGTCGGCTGATCGGCACGGCGTTCCTGATCCGGCTTCTCGATCTTGATGAGCACCCCGCCAAGCCCTTCGCGCCGCAAGGTGGCGCACCGCTTCAGAAGTGCGTCGGTGCCCTCGATCGCCTCGACACCGAGCACGAGTCCTTGCTGAACGATCACGGCCTGCCCGATGTCGAGAGCGCCCAAGGTCTGCGCGATCCGCAAGCCGTGCTCGATATCGGCCTGCGATTGCTCGTTCGGCCGGATGGCACCGAGCGGGCCCTCGCGCGCGATCTCGGGGCCAAGCAGCTGGTCGGCCCCAATCACCCGAAAACCCTCATGCTCGAGTTCGGCAACCACGGCCGACAGCAAACCATTGTCGCCGAGCGCGCGATAGCCGATGCGGGCAAAAAGCTTGGCCGCACGCCGGTCCGGACGGAGCGAGAGGAGTGAAGGGCGTCGAATCCCCCCAGCCAGCACGAGTTCGGTCACGCTGTTTTCGCGCAGCAAGGAGAGACCGGTGGCGGCAGCGCCAAGGCGACACCAGGCATGCGGCACGCCGCGTACGATCTCTGGTTCGGCCTCTCCCTCGAGGGCGAGCACAAAGACATCTCGTCCGGCTGCACGACAACTTTCAATCAGACGCAGCGGCAGGCCCCCATTGCCAGCCACGATGCCGAGCCTATTCGCCATTCGCCTCCTTGGGCTGGCAGATAGCACGGCTGGAATCGGCGCGTATGAATTCGAGGATATCTTCGACCGGAGCGATGCCGCCAAAACGCTCGGCGGTTTCGCTCACGCGATCGCTCAGCGTGCCGTCCGAGAAGAACAAAAATTGGTAGGCGTTGCGCAGGCTCAAGATATCATCACGGCTGAAGCCGCGTCGCTGCATGCCGATAATGTTGAGCCCGCAGAGGCGCGCTCGCTCCCCCATCACCTGGCCATAAGGAATGACGTCGCGTTCGACCCCCGACATTCCGCCGATCATTGCGTGCCGGCCGATCCGGACAAATTGGTGGACCGCGCAGAGGCCGCCGAGAACAGCGTAATCTTCGATGACGACGTGACCGGCAAGAGTAGCGTTGTTGGCCATTACCACGTGGTTTGCGATCTGACAGTCATGGGCGATATGGGCGCCGACCATGAACAAGCAGTTGTCGCCGACCCGGGTGACCATCCCACCCCCGGTCGTTCCGGGGTTCATCGTCACGTATTCGCGGATCGTGTTGCCGCGCCCGATGACGAGTGCCGATTTCTCACCTCGATACTTGAGATCCTGCGGCTCTAGCCCGATCGCAGCAAACGGGAAAATGCGGGTGCCCTCGCCAATCGTCGTCCGGCCGTCGACGACGACGTGCGACACCAGCGTTACCCCAGCACCGAGCGAGGCATGCTCGCCGACCATGCAGTATGGCCCGACGGTCACTCCTTCGGACAGCATGGCTCCGGGGGCAACGATGGCCGTCGGATGGATCTGACGCATCTGGCGAATGTCTAATCGTTGAGGATCATCGCAGCAAAGACTGCTTCCGCCATCAGATTGTCGCCGACCTTCGCCCGGCCTTCGAACTTCCAAACATTGCCGCGATTTCGTTGCTTTACGACGTAGACATCAAGCCGATCGCCCGGAAAAACTGGACGTCGGAACCGAGCGCTGTCGACGCTCATGAAATAGACGAGCTTGCCCTCCGACTCGGGCCCGAGCGTATGAACCACAAGCACTGCCGCGGTTTGCGCCATCGCTTCGATGATCAGCACGCCCGGCATGACCGGGCGCGCCGGGAAATGCCCCTGAAAATAACCTTCGTTGATGGATACGTTCTTGATCCCGGTCGCCCGGTCGTTCGCCACCATGTCGACGACCTTGTCGATCATCAGAAAGGGATGCCGATGCGGGATCATTTCCATGATCCGCTGAACATCCACTTGTGTGACTTGCGGTTCGGTGCACACCGGAGCGACCATCACCGGTCTTTCTTCTTGGCAAGGCGTTGCAGTGCCGCGGTCTGCCTCATGAACTCGGGGAGTGGAACCGCCGGACTGCCGCACACCGTTTCGCCCGCAGCCACGTCGCGCATGATCCCGCTCTTGGCGGCGATGCGCGCACCGCGCCCGATATGGAGATGGCCGGCGAGCCCGCCCTGACCCCCGACCATGACGAAGTCGTCGAGTGTTGTGCTCCCGGAAATGCCAACCTGCCCAGCGAGAATGCAGCACCGGCCGAGAACGACGTTGTGCCCGATCTGCACCAGATTATCAATCATTGAACCCGAGCCGATCACGGTATCGCGACCGGATCCGCGGTCGATCGTGGTGTTCGCGCCGATGTCCACATCGTCGCCGATCACAACCCGCCCTAGCTGCGGAACCTTGATCGGGCCGGCCGGATCGGGCGCGAAACCGAACCCGGCCTGGCCGATCCGTGCCCCGGGGTGCAGCACCACGCGCGATCCGATCAGGCAGTGGCTGAGTGTTACATTGGCGCCGATGATGCAGTCGTCGCCGATTACGACACCCGCCGCTATCACGACGTTGGCGCCAATCTGGCAGCGCCGTCCGAGTTCAACACCTCGCTCGATGACGGCATTTGGTCCGATCTCGCAATCGTCCGGAACCAGGGCCGCTGGATCGATCAGCGCCGATGATGCCCGACTGGGAATGGCAGCTTGTTCGGGGTAGAACGCGCGGGCAATCAGGGCATACGCTTTGTACGGCGCATTGCTGAGGATCAGCGCCATCGCGGGCGGGGCCCGTTCGGCCGCCCACTGGTCGGCGATGACGGCGCCCGCCGCAGACTGAACAAATGCCTCGACGTATTTCCGATTCTCAAGAAAGCTTACCTCTTCGGGGCCGGCGGTCTCGAGCGGGCTCACATCATACAAAAGCCGCCCGCCCTCATCTGGACGGAGCAGTCTGGCCCGGCTCAGCTCGGCGAGCGCGCCGAGCGTGAAGGGCCCTGCCCGGCTGAAGAAGCGCGGATCGGCCATCGATCCCGATTACCCCGTAAGGCGTTCCTCATTTCTTCTTAGTTTTCGGATTCGCAGCGGCTGGGGCTCCTGCAGCCGGCGGAGTCGACGCGCTGGCGCTGGGAGGTGGTGTCGGCGCGACAAAATTGACTGTGAGAGCCGGCATTTCCTCATCGAGCTTTTGGAGAACTTCATCTGTTACATCGAATCCTTGGTCGAATAATACAAGATCGGCTCGCTGAAATACTAGATTGGCCTTTCGTTGCTTTGCAATATCAGCAATAATCTTTAGCATTTGCTCCTGAATTCTTTGGAGAGCATCGCCGTTTGACTTTTCGAGAGCTTGACGCTTGCCTTGAACGTTTCGCTCGAGTTCATTTACCTTCTGTTGGAAATCGCGCCCTTTCTGGTTCAAGGCTTCCGGTGAAAGGGAGGCCTGTTGTCGCTGCAGCGTGTCGCGCTCTGCGCGGAGTACCTCTTCCTGGTGCGAAATCTCCTTCGTATATTCGCCCCGCTTCTGCTCAATTTGGCTGCGAACCATCTTCGCTGCTTTCGAGTTCTGCAACAGTGCCTGGTAATCAACGACCATCACCGTCAGGTTCTGCCCTGGCGGCAACTGTGGCGGAGACGCCGGCGCAGGGGGGGCAGGTGCAGGCGCGGGGGGCGCAGGTGGCGCTTGCGCGAGGGCACTGCCGAGAGGGGCGCAGACAAACGGCAGTAACAGCGCCGTGATCCGGAAATACAACAGCAACATCAGAACCTCGTGCCGAAACTGACCCTAAAAACCTGGGTTTTGTCGAATGCCTCCTTGCGGATCGGATAGGCGAGATCAATTCGAATAGGACCGACCGGCGACTTCCACGACACGCCCACACCGGCGCTCGCACGGATCGCCGGTGATTGCTCGACCATCGGCTGAACTCCTCCGGTTGACGCCAATTGGGCGGGTGTCAGCACGATATTCGTCGGTTGGATGTGGTATAAGGTGCCGAAATCGGTGAAGACGCGTCCGCTAACCCCAAGTTCCTTGGGTAGACCCAATGGCACGCCCAAGGTGACCGACCCGAGATAGTACTTCTGGCCGCCAAGAGCATCATTGCTCACCGAATCGCGGGGTCCGATACCAGCGCTTTGAAAGCCCCGTAGGTTATCACCGCCGACAAAGAACCGATCCTGAATCAGCACCTGCTGACCGTTCCAGCCAAAGATGTAACCAGCTTCCCCAGTCAAGCTCAACACCCACTCCGGCAGGACGGAATAATAATATCCGAAATTTACTTTATTGCGTACATAGTCCACACCAAAGCCCGCCCCTGCAAAGTCGTTTCCGAGAGAGGCGTAATAGCCGCCGGTCGGCTCGAGCCGATTATCGCGCCGATCGTACAGCAGAACCTGACCGATCTCGGAGGTTAGGTGCCGTCCCGCCTCGAGCACAATAAACAATGAGGTGTTGGATTGAAGATTCGTAATATTGTCCGACCGCGCAGTATACTTGAGCGTCTGGCGAAGATTTTCCGTAATTTGGTAACCGGTGCGGAGCGCGCTGCCATAGGAAAATTGCTGATAAGGGGGCGTCACCCCGGAAAAAAAATTCGCCGTGGGGCTGGTCTTAATTTCGAAGATATCAATCCCAGCCGCGATATTCTTGTCTAGGAAATACGGCTCCGTGAAGCTTAGATCGACCTGCTGAGAGCGTAGCGAAACGACGGCACCGACCCGCAAGTCCTGGCCTCGTCCGAGGAAATTTCGCTCGCGGACGTTGATATCGGCAAGCGGCCCGTCCGTGGTAGAGAAGCCAACACCCAACGTTAGTTCGCCCGTCGACTGTTCCTCGACCTCGGCCGTCACGACCGTTTTGTCCGGGGCCGATCCTTGAGCATTCGTCACCTCTACTTTTTTGAAAAAGCCGAGGTTTTTGATGCGCTGTTGCGAGCGCTGCATCTTTGAGGTGTTGAAGGCATCGCCCTCGACCAGCTGGAACTCGCGGCGAACTACCTTATCGAGGGTACGCACGTTCCCGACGATGTCGATTCGCTCGACATAGACCTGGGGCCCTTCCTGGACGTCGAAAGTTATGTCAACGGTGTGATCTTCACGGTTGCGCGTGATATTAGGCTTGACCTCGACAAACGCGTAGCCTCGGTTACCAAGCGTATCTGTCAACAGAGAGATCGATTTTTCGACGGCATCGGCATCGTACCAATCGCCCGAATGGACAGTCAGCAACGGCAGCACTGCCTCGGGTGGCAAATCCTTTAGCCTTATGTTGACGTCGATTTTGCCAAAGTGATATCGTTCACCTTCATCGAGCGTGAACGTGATGACGAAGCCGTCCCGATCCGGGGTCAGTTCGGCAACTGCCGATACCACCCGGAAATCGGCGTACCCTTCGGTCAGGTAGAATTTCCGCAGCAGCTCGCGGTCATAGGTCAACCGATCTGGATCATAGCTGTCGTCAGTCGACAGAAATCGATACCAACGATTCTCTTTCGTCTGGAGCACCCCTCGCAGCTTGCTGTCACTGAACTTTCGGCTCCCGACAAAATTAATGCTCCTCACGCCGGTAAATTCGCCCTCATTGATTTCGAACACCAGATCGACCCTATTCTCCGAGAGCTGGATCACCTTTGGTTCGACGCTCGCCCCGAACCGTCCGCGCCGGCGATAGAGATCGAGGATACGCTTTACATCGTTCTGAACTCGGGTCCGAGTGTAGACGACGCGTGGACGCAGTTGTATCTCGGCGTTGAGGTCTTTGTCGTCGAGCTTGCGATTTCCCTCGAAGGCAATGCGATTGATGATCGGATTCTCGACGACTTTAACCACCAGGGTATTACCGACCCGGCTAAGGTTGACGTCCGCAAACAGGCCGGTGGCAAATAACGCTTTGAGCGACTTGTCTACGCGCTCGTCGTCCCAGGCCTCCCCCGGCTGGATCAGCAGATAGGATCGAACAGTCTCAGGCTCGATCCGCTGAACTCCTTCGATACGAATATCGCTGATCGTCCCACCGCCCATCTGAGCAAGAGACGGACCACGCGCGGCGGTTTGAGCGTCGACCCGCGGCGCCGAGCAAAGGGCGCCAAGAACTATAGTGCCAAGCACGGCCCACAGCGCAGAAGCCCAACGGATACAATACACACCACCCCCACCCGACATCAGTCCCCTGGATCTGCGATCGCCTCAGCTTACAACTTGAACCAACCCTTGATGCCGATATGGACAAGATCATTCCAGGTGGTGAAGACCATCAATGTGAGCACCAAAGCCAACCCGATTCGGAAGCCGTATTCCTGCGCCTTTTGGCCCAGCGGCCTGCCGCGAATCGCCTCGGCCGCGTAGAACAAGAGGTGACCGCCGTCAAGGATGGGAACCGGAAACAGATTGATTAATCCAAGACTCACCGACAGCAGCGCCATAAACGTAAGTACCGGTGCAATCCCGCCACGGGCGACTTCGCCCGACATTTGCGCTATCCGCAAGGGACCACCAAGTTCGTCGGTCGTACGGGTCCCTTTTACCATCTGCCACATCGCTTGGAGCGTCGAGGCTGACAGGTTCCAGGTTTCGCCGACAGCTTGGTAAAGCGCGGTCACCGGATCCCGTTTGATGTACTCCATCCCGCTCCGGGCGATGCCGAGCAAGCCAATCTCGTAGCGGTTGCCGAACCGGTCGGTTACTTCGGTTCGAGCCGGGGTGACTTGCAGCGTCAGCGTCTTGGCGTCTCGCCTTACGGCGATTGCCATCGCTACACCCGGGTTCATGCGAACCGCCTGCTGGACATCTTCGAACCGCGCGACGGCCTGTCCGTCGATGCTGAGGATCACATCGCCCGCTCGAATTCCACCCTGCTCGGCCGCGCTCCCCGGCTGCACTTGTCCGACCTCGGCGGGCGTATAAGGTTGGCCGAAGGTCATGAACAAAACGGTCAGGACGACGATGGCGAACGCGAAATTCGCCGCTGGCCCGGCGGCGACGATGGCGGCGCGCTGACCGAGCCGCTTGTAGTGAAACGAAACGTTGCGCTCGCCTTGGGCCAGCCGACCCAGGCCGGGAAGGGGCTGGCCTGAACTCGCATCGCTATCGCCAAACATCTTGACGTAGCCGCCAAGCGGAATCGTGCTGAACTTCCATCGGGTCCCGGCGCTGTCCCACCAGCCGAATAATTCCGGGCCAAATCCGATCGAAAAGACGTCGATCCGTACCCCGTTCCAGCGCGCGATCGCGTAATGACCGAACTCGTGGACGAAGACGAGGACGGTCAACACGATTAAAAACCAGAAAGTGGTCCAGAGAAAGCTATAGAACCCGCCCTGCAGGAGCGTTTCTAGAATCATCATTGCAAACCCATTGATGCGGCGTCGCGTCGCGAAGCGTGAACACCTGAGAGCCGCGCGGCAACTTCCCGCGCCGTTATGTCGAAATTGTAGACGTCATCGAGGGATTCAAGTTTGCCCCCCGGCATGCTCTCTAGAGTACGTTCTACCGTTTCGACGATGTCGAGAAACCCGATGCGTCCCTCCAGAAAAGCATGCACGGCGGTCTCGTTCGCCGCGTTCAAGACGGTCGGGCACCCGCCACCGCGTGTCAGCGCCTCCCGGGCAACGCGCAGGGCGGGGAAGCGCTGTTCGTCGGGCGACTCGAAGGTCAAGCGGCCAACCGCCGCCAGATCGAGCCGTTTTGCCGGCGTCTCGATGCGGTCGGGCCAAGCGAGTGCGTAAGCGATCGGCGTGCGCATGTCGGGCGATCCGAGTTGCGCCAGCACCGAGCCGTCCCGATACACCACCGCGCTGTGGACGATCGACTGAGGGTGCACGACGATATCGATGCGCTCCAGCGACAGCGCAAACAGGTGATGCGCCTCGATCACTTCCAGTCCTTTGTTCATCATCGTCGCGGAATCGACCGAGATCTTGGGCCCCATGCTCCAATTCGGATGCGCAACCGCCTCTTGCGGCGTCACGTCGCGCATCTGCTCGAATGTTCGCTCACGAAACGGCCCACCGCTCGCGGTCAGGATGATCCGCTCGATCGTCTCGCTATGGGCATGATCGAAGCACTGCCACACAGCATTGTGCTCGCTGTCGACCGGCAGCAAGGTTGCACCGCAGCGGCTCACTTCCTGCATGACCAGCGCGCCGGCGCAGACGAGAACCTCCTTGTTTGCCAGGGCGACGATGGCCCCGCGCCGGATCGCGGCTAACGTCGGGCCAAGCCCCGCTGCACCGACGATCCCTGCCATCACCCAGTCGGCAGGACGCCGCGCAGCTTCGACCAGCGCCTCGGCGCCTGACGCTGCCTCGATACCACTTCCCGCAAGCGCCTCCTTGAGCGCCGTATAATGGACGGGATCGCCGATCACGGCGAAGCGCGCGCGCAGAGTACGCGCTTGCTCGGCCAAACGTGCAGGGTTTCGGTTCGCGGTGAGCGCTTCCACCGCAAAGCCGTCAGGGTTGCGCAGCAACAGATCGACCGTGTTCCGTCCGACCGATCCGGTCGAGCCGAGGATCGTGACGCGGCGCACTCCGTTGCCGCCCGGCCCGCTGCTGTGGAGCGCGCTCATTGCCACGCCAGAATGCTTCGGCCGTCGATTAAGGTCAGCAGCGCGACCACCGGAACCACAGCGAGCAAACCGTCGAGCCTGTCAAGAAGTCCGCCGTGACCAGGTATGAGGCCGCTTGTATCCTTCACACCGAACCTGCGCTTGGCTAGGGACTCGGCAAGATCGCCGAACTGCTCGACAA
>WNFT01003303.1_pt1 | contig 13915 bp, 11 predicted proteins | sample 5400191 | NCBI WGS metagenome assembly WNFT01 (sample SAMN13153359, study PRJNA577476) | soil metagenome | isolation source: 80 cm saprolite under Madrone tree | place: USA:California | collected 2016-06-14
GTTGGGCGCGTGTCAAATGTTCCGGCGAGAATGTTTTGGGGCCATTGGCGGCTATCAACCGATAAGCGGCGGCGGGATCGATATGGTCGCAGTCCTCGCTGCTCAAGCGGCAGGATGGCAGACCCGGACCTTCACCGAGAAGCTCTGCATCCACCATCGAGCGGTCGGAAGTGCGCACTGCACAAATCTCCTCAAGAGATGGCTGCATACGGGGCGCAAAGATTATCTTCTTGGCAGCCACCCTACTTTTGAGGTTTTTCGGTGCACCTATCAGACGGCACGCAGGCCATACGTCATTGGCGGACTTCTAATGCTTCTGGGGTATTTCTGGGCCATGCTCTGTGGCGTAGAGCGGCCCATTCCCCAGCAACTCGTGAACCTCCGTCGAAATGGCCAAATGAAGCGACTACAAGGAATTCTGCGACGCGCTCTGTGGCCACGGTTACCTACACCAACCCGCTAAGGACTCTAGAGCACAGGCCACAAAGGCTATGCTCCAATGGGTAGCGCAAGAACGACCATGCTAAATGCAACCACTGCTCTGACATCCAAGAATGTCTTCCTGAATGGTGAGTATCTCCGGAGGGTTCCGCAATGGCACGCCGATGATTCTGCGTGGAAGGCAAGTGGTATTTTACGCATGCTTGAGCTAAACGATCTGTCGCCGCAGAGCATCGGCGAGGTGGGCTGCGGGACCGGCGAAGTTCTGAGGCAGTTACAACTGAAGATGTCGCCCGGCTGCGTTTTCAGTGGATATGATATCGCTCCTCAGGCGATCGAGTTGAGCCGAACCCGTGAAAATGACCGGCTCCACTGCCGACTGGGGGACATTAGACAAGACCCCGACGGGCGCTTCGACCTGTTGTTGGTGTTGGATGTGCTAGAGCACCAGGAAAACTATTTCAGCTTTCTCCGTGATGTGAAGCCGCTTGCGCCCTACAAGATGTTCCATACCGTCTTGGATCTCTCCGTAAAAGCAGTATTAAGACCAAATGGCTTGATGGAACTCCGACGGACCTCGGATGATCTGTACTTCTTTTCAAAAGATACGATTCTTCAGGCTTTGCGCGACGAAGGTTACCGGATCATTCATTGGTTTTATGCGTCGCGTGCGATTTACCGTGCTTCGGGAGTTGTGAAACGAATCAGACAGTGGCCGCGAGCAGTGTGTTTTGCAGTCAACCAGGATTTCGCCGTCCGCGCGTTAGGTGGTTACAGCCTGTTCGTGCTGGCGCAATGAAGCGCAGCTTACGGCAAAGTTCTCGAGGCCGCAAATTGAAATCTCCAACCACGCCTGCATCGGCGCGTCCCTGAAAATTCGGCTATCCACGAACTGTGCAGGAGGTCCGTTATTTCATGGACAAATGTGATGTGGTGATTGTCGGCGCAGGCCCTTACGGCCTTTCCGCAGCAGCGCATCTTCGACAATTGAAAGGCTTGGACATACGGCTCTTTGGCGAACCTATGTCCTTCTGGGAGCGCTATATGCCCCAGGGAATGCTTCTGCGCTCTCCGTGGGCCGGCTCCCACATTGCCGACCCGGAGAATGGCTTGACGCTCGACGCCTACTGCAAGCTGAACGGGAACCATGGTCTGAAATACCCGTTACCTGTGACGGACTTCATAAACTACGGCCACTGGTTTCACCAGCAGACGGCGATGCCCGCGGATCGGCGTAAGGTGGTGCGAACCGAAATGGCTGCAAGCGGATATCGGCTCACCTTGGAGGATGGAGAGGCGGTCCTTGCGCGGCGGGTTGTGATCGCCGGGGGCATCCAACCCTTTGCTTATCGGCCGCAGATGTTCGAGCGTCTTCCTGCGTCCCTGGTCACCCACACATCGGGGCATCGAGACTTCGGCAAGTTCCGTAATAAAGAGGTCCTGGTCATTGGCGCCGGACAAAGCGCCCTCGAAACGGCTGCATTCCTTCACGAAGCTGGCGCCAGCGTGGAAGTTTTGATTCGCAATTCTTCTCTGCATTGGCTGAGGCATAACAATTGGAAGCACGCAAAGGCGATCGCGTGGATGTTTTATGGACGCGCTGACGTTGGTCCCGCGGGTATGAGTCTGCTGGTCCAACGGCCGAATTGGTTTCGGCGGCTGCCGCGCAGGATTCAAAACCGATGGGGGCGGCGTGCAATTCGGCCGGCCGTTTCACAACGACTAGAGATCTGCGTACGCGATATCCCGATTCATACTGGACGGTTTGTCGTCCAGGCGCGGGTTGAAGGAGAGCGCCTCCGTGTCCGCTTGAATGACGGGGGCGAGCGGGTCGTCGATCATGTGGTTCTGGGAACCGGCTATCGTATAAACGTTGCACTCTATCCGTTCCTTTCTTCAGAGGTGGTCGACAATGTGGAACGCGTGGGCGGCTATCCGCGCCTCGACGGGGGATTTGAAAGTTCCCTGGCGGGATTGCATTTCCTTGGAGCGCCGGCGGCGTGGAGTTTCGGCCCACTCATGCGGTTCGTCGCGGGGACTGAGTTCGCCGTACCGGCGCTCACCAGGAGGATTCTCCACGCGACGAAGAGTCGTCAGGCCTCTATGCCTGACAGACGCAGTTTCGTGTTTGAGCCGTCCAGAGCCGAAACGAGGTCGAGTCACACTCCGGCTGGAGCCAATTACTACCGATCCGAGGGTGAGTAAGTAACTTCCAAGTTGGCGCGACTGCGAGGGTTGCCCTGAAGGTTTACACGTTCAATCCATTGGAGGACGAGCGCTGGCTAGAGCTCACCCACAGCCACCCGCGGGCCTCTGTCTTTCATACGCTCGGCTGGTTGCAGGCCCTCCACCGCACGTATGGCTATGAACCTATCGTCTACACGACTTCCCCTCCCGGAGCGACGCTGACCAATGGAATCGCGTTCTGTCGCATCAAAAGTTGGCTGACGGGGCGCAGAATGGTTTCACTGCCCTTCGCCGACCACTGTGAGCCACTCGTCGAGCAACAGGAAGACCGGAAGGAACTTTTCGGTTTTCTCAAGTGCGCTGTCCAAAAAGAGAAATGGAAGTATATTGAGATCCGGCCCTTGTGTTCCGACCTTTTGAGTGAGCCAGGTTTAGAAACAAAAGATATCTTTTGCCTTCATGTGCTCGGTCTCCAGCCCGACCTGGAAATTCTCTTCCGCAACTTTCAGAAGGACTCCATTCAACGAAAGATTAGGCGCGCGGGGCAGCAATCCCTCCATTACGACGAGGGCAGGTCGGAAGCCCTGCTGACAAAATTCTATCGGCTCTTCCTGATGACGCGTCGCCGGCACAACTTACCTCCCCAACCGATTGAGTGGTTCCGGAATCTGGCTACCTGTCTGGGCGATCAACTCAAGATTCATGTAGCGTTTAAGGACGGGCGGGCTATCGCCAGTATCTTGACGCTGCGCCACCGCGACACGCTGGTTTATAAGTACGGCTGCTCCGATGCCAGTTATCACAATCTAGGTGGCATGCCGTTCTTGTTCTGGAAGGCGATCCAGGAGGCAAAAGAGCGCGGAATACTGGCGTTTGATTTGGGCCGCTCAGACTCTGCTGACCATGGACTGATTACTTTCAAAGACCGTTGGGGTGCGACCCGGTCAACTCTTGCGTATGGAAGGTTTTGCGCTCGGCGGCGCCAAAATACAGCCGAAGCGTACCCGATGCAGTTCGCCAAACGGGTCTTTGCCCGCCTACCCGATGGTCTCTTGACCGCGGCTGGAAAGCTGCTCTACAGGCATGTGGGCTGAAAACGCCTGCGCGTACCATTCGCGAACCTAGGGGCTATGTGAGCGCTCTGCCAGGATCAAATCCCACGAACAATCAGGTGGAGGCGGCTTTCCGCGATTACTATCGATGTCCGGAAGCCTTCGCGGTCTTTTCTTTAGCTGGAAAGCTGTCTGAGGACTGCGGATATTTCCGCCTTGGTCCTGACATAATCTGTTACGGCAGGTCTTCTTCAGGTTTCAGAGCGGAGCACCCAGCAGGCGAACTCTACGATGTGGAAAAAGACGTCGTCGCGGACGGATCGGGCCTCAGGCTCCCATTCAATCCGTCGGAGATCGTCGCTAACCTCCGCTACGAGCGGTATACGCCCCATTCCAACAGACGTGAAAAAACACAAACGGCTACATCCGTTCTCCGAAAAGCTTACTATCTGGCGCGGCCCCTTCTGCCTGTCTCTGTACGGAAGCATTTGCAAAGGATCCATCTACGTGGCTGGAACAATATTTCCTTTCCGCGATGGCCGGTCGACGCGAGTGTCGAGCAAACATTTGAGAAGCTCTTGACGTTGTTGCTGCGAACCCGCTCGACGAACCACATCCCATTCATCTGGTTCTGGCCCCATGGCTATTCCTGCTGCGCCATCATGACTCATGATGTAGAAACCGCACGCGGAAGGGACTTTTGTCACCAACTGATGGATTTGGATGACGCCTATTCCATTAAGTCGTCATTTCAAATCGTGCCTGAGCGGCGTTATTCCGTGTCGGAAAGTTTCATCAATGCCATTTGGGACCGAGGGTTTGAAGTCAACGTCCATGACTTGAATCACGACGGCCATCTGGTCGGCGATCGTTCGCGATTCCAGCAACGCGTCAAGCGAATCAATCAATACGCAAGAGCATATCGAGCAGCCGGCTTTCGGTCGGCTGCCCTGTATCGGACCCTCGACTGGTGGGAGGACTTGGACTTCGCCTATGACATGTCTGTTCCAAGTGTCGGTCATCTGGAGGCCCAACAAGGTGGCTGCTGCTCGGTAACGCCCTTTTTCGTGGGGCATATTCTGGAGCTGCCCGTCACCGCTGTACAGGATTATTCGCTGTTTCATATACTCAGGCAGTTTTCTATCGATCTGTGGGTTAGGCAGATCAACGCCGTCTCAGAACGACACGGGCTGCTTAACTTTATTGTCCACCCAGATTATGTAATCCAACGTGAATCGCGAGATGCGTACATTCAGCTGCTCGCTCATCTGGCGCGTTTGCGCGAGGAGGGACGCATTTGGATCGCCCTCCCGCAACAGGTCAATGATTGGTGGCGTCTGAGGGCTCGGATGAGACTGGTCTACACCCGAACTGGATGGACAATCGAAGGCGAAGGTCGGGAGCGGGCCCGGATTGCTTACGCAAGTCTGAAAGGAGATCGTCTCGTTTACAGCCTGAAACCAGCCTGTCAGGCTCGTGCTGATACGCTGCATGAATTCGCAAAATCTCTATCTTGACGGTGAATACCTCTTAAAGAACCCGCAGTGGCACGTTGAGGAGTCTCCCTGGAAGGCAAAACAGGTGCTCCGCATGCTTCGGCAGAACGACCTGGTTCCGGAGAGCATTTGTGACGTGGGATGCGGCGCAGGCGAGGTGCTGAGCCAGCTTCAGAAGAGTCTGGACCACGCCTGCCTTTTCCGGGGTTATGACATCTCGCCACAGGCCCTCAGCCTGGCCCGTAGCCGGGCCAACGAAAAGCTTCAGTTTGTTCTGGGTGACGTCCGAAGCAAAAACGATGCTTTTTTTGATTTGATTCTTGTGTTGGATGTCATCGAACATCTTGAGGATTACTGGAGCTTTCTGCGGCAACTGAAACTGAAAAGCCGCTACAAGATCTTCCACATTCCGCTGGATCTCTCGGTGCAAACGGTGTTTCGTCAAAACGCTCTGCTCAAGCGGCGCAATTTGTACGCGCACCTGCATTACTTCACAAAGCAGACAGCGCTGCAGACCCTGCGAGATACCGGGTACGAGGTTCTGGATTATTTCTATACTCCCCGCTCGATCGAGTTGGGCTCGGGACTTGTTGACAAAGCACTCAAGCTGCCGCGCAGGTTGTGTTTTGCGATCAAACCGGACTCCACAGCTCGTCTGCTGGGGGGATTCAGCTTGCTAGTCCTGGCGCGATAACTGAATTAATTGTGACGGAGTTCTTTCCTTCTATGCGAGACCTGATTTCGAACGCCCCAGGTTCAGTCGAAAATGCCGGCTGCAGGCGGGCCTGCGAAGGTGCTCTGGTCGCGGGCGCAGATTACCGAGGCTTAGGCGTGGTCCGCAGCCTGGGTCGCCGCGGGATACCTGTCTGGGTTTTGAATCACGCGGGTCACCTACTGGGAGCCGTCTCGCGTTATGCCACCCGCACGCTACGTTGGCCGCTCGAGGACGGTCGCAGACAACTTGATTTCCTTTTGGATCTTGCGGTACGAGAGAAGCTCGAAGGCTGGGTCCTGTTTCCAACCGACGACGAAGACGTCGTACTCTTCGCGCGTCATCATGAGCTGCTTTCGAAGCATTATCGGCTTACAACCCCAGCTTGGGACCTTGTTCGCTCGGTTTGCGACAAGCGGCTCTTGCACCAGCTCGCGCAGGCTCTCGCGCTCGACCAACCCTGGACCTTCTCTCCGCGTAATCGGCAGGAACTCGCGTTGCTTGATTGTCCATTTCCCGTCATTCTCAAGCCCGCGATGAGACTCGGATTTAATCGCCTGAGCGCAGACAAAGCATGGCGTTTCGAAGATCGTGCGGCGTTGCTGGCCGGTTATGACGAAGCATGCACGATGATGGACCCGGAGTTGCTCATCATTCAGGAGGTTGTGCCGGGGTGGGGTGAAGCGCAGTTTTCCTTTGCCGCTCTGTGCAAGGATGGCTCTCCCTTGGCCTCCGTCGTGGCAAGACGTACGCGTCAATTTCCGATGGATTTTGGTCGTTTCAGTACTTATGTTGAGACGATAGAGGAGCCCCGAGTTGTCGAGCCGGCCCTGCGACTACTAGCGGCCACGCGGATTACCGGACTTGTCGAAGTAGAATTCAAGAGAGACCCACGGAACGGCCAATTTCTACTTCTAGACGTCAATCCGCGCGTTTGGGGCTGGCACACTCTTTCCAAGCGCGCCGGCGTCGATTTCCCCTACCTGTTATGGCGTCTGGTCACTGGCCAATCGGTTCCTGAGGTGCACGGTCGCTCAGGCCAGCGCTGGATGCGCATGGCAACCGATGTTCCCATGGCGATTCAAGAAATTTTGAACGGGCGGCTGTCGCTTCGGGCCTATCTGCAATCCCTTCGAGGCCCCAAAGAATCGGCCGTTTTCGCTTGGGACGATCCTCTACCAGGCTTCCTTGAATTCCCGCTTCTCGCCGCGATGCTGGGCAAGCGATTCCTGAGCGGCAAAGGGGTCTAGCGCCCCTTCGCGTTTCGAGCACACCATCGGTGGCCCTAACGTTTCTGCAGTCAGGTACATCCCGTGACCAACGGAACGATGAATTCTTACCCCGGTCTTCTTATCGTGAACGCCGACGATTGGGGACGAGAGTCCCGCACCACAAACAGGATCCTCGATTGCGCGCTGCGCGGTGCGATCTCAGCCGTGAGCGCGATGGTCTTCATGGAGGACTCAGAGCGGGCTGCAGCGATGGCCCGAGAATCAGGAATCGACGCTGGCCTTCATCTCAATTTCACGACGCCATTTTCAGCGCCCAACTGTCCCGCTCGGCTGCGGGAACATCAGCAGGCACTTGCTGCGTACTTGCTGCGTCATCCCTTTGCCCGAGTTGTTTTTCACCCCGGGCTCGTTCGCTCCTTCGAGTACGTTGTGGCCGCCCAATGCGACGAGTTCCGTCATCTCTATGGAGCAGAGCCGAAGCGACTCGATGGCCATCATCACATGCACCTCTGCGCCAACGTGCTGCTTGGAGGACTATTACCGCCCGGAGCGCTCGTGCGACGGCACTTTTCTTACGAAGCCCATGAGAAAGCTGTGCGAAACCGCATCTTCCGACGCTTTACGGATGTTCTGCTGACCCGCCGGCATCGCGTGGTTGATTTCTTTTTCTCCCTCCCGCCGCTCGCTCCTCCGAGTCGTCTGCAGCGAATTTTCCGCCTAGCCCACCGGTTCGTCGTTGAAGTGGAGACACATCCTGTCCGCCCGGAAGAGTATCAGTTCTTAGCCGGAGGCGAGATTTTCCGCTTGGCCGGAGATTTCCCGATTGCCTCTCGATTCACGAGCGCGCGGAGAAGGGAGACGACCCATGGCTCGCGACGTCAGGATCTGCGAACCGAAGCATATTAGCGTGTGCATCTGCACTTATAAGCGAGCGCACCTTCTCAAGCGCTTGTTGAGTGAACTCCGCGCTCAAGATACGGAGGGACTTTTTACTTATTCGATCGTGATTGCAGACAACGATGAGCTGCACTCCGCCGAAGCCGTGACGTTGGATTTCGCCGCCGGATCGCACATTGAAGCCCGGTACTGCGTGGAACCTCGGCAGAATATCGCGCTGGCTCGGAACAAGGCCGTGGAGAACGCACACGGAGACTTTCTCGCCTTCATCGACGACGATGAGTTTCCGAGCAAACGTTGGTTGCTGACTCTGTTTAAGGCTTGCAACGAATATCAGGCGGACGGTGTGCTTGGGCCAGTGAGGCCGTACTTTGACAAAAATCCGCCAAAGTGGGTCGTTAAGGGCAAGTTCTATGAGCGCCCGACGTACCGAACTGGCTTGGTGATCGACTGGCGGAAGGGACGGACCGGCAACGTGCTGCTGAGACGCCACATTTTTGCGTCTAGCGGGCAGCCGTTCAGGCCGGCGTTTCTGACCGGCGAGGATCAGGATTTTTTCAGAAGAATGATCGACAAGGGTCACTCGTTCATCTGGTGCAATGAGGCCGTGGCGTATGAAGTTGTTCCCTCGATCCGTTGGAAACGCACGTTCCTGTTAAGAAGAGCGCTGCTCCGGGGAGCAATTTCCGTAGTCCATCCGGCTTTCGGACCACTCCACGCCGCAAAGTCAGTCATCGCCGTTCCTGTGTATGCTGCCGCCCTGCCGTTCGCGCTTGTATTGGGGCATCACCGGTTCATGACTCTCCTAGTCAAATTAACAGATCATCTGGGCAAGCTCCTTTCACTTCTGGGCATCAACCCGATACGAGAGTCATACGTTACCGAGTAGCGAAAAAGACATGAGCCAGACGGAACTCGATCCTTTCATTGTCGGGCGAGACGACCTTATCCTCGTAACAGGGGGAACCGGTTTCATTGGGTCCAGACTCGTAGATAATCTGTTGGAGCGCGGATTCCGCAACGTGCGCTGTTTCACGAGAGCCTCTAATCAGCTGGCTAGGGGTAAAGCCTTGGCGACTGAGCATCGCAACGGTACATGCGTGGAAGTCGTAAAAGGAAATCTTCTCTCGCGCGAGGATTGTGCTGCCGCGACTGAGGGCGTGGCCCTCATCTTTCACCTAGCCGCGGCCAGAGGCGAGAAGTCGTTTCCCGATGCCTTCCTCAACTCCGTCGTCACAACGCGTAATCTTCTGGAAGCCTGCCTCCGTAATCGTTCCGTTCGGCGATTCGTCAACGTCAGTTCCTTCGCGGTTTATACCAACAGGCAGAAACCTAGCTGGAGGCTTTTGGATGAATCGTGCCCAGTCGAAAAGCACCCGGAGCTTCGTGGTGACGCCTATTGTTTCGCGAAGGTCAAGCAAGACGAAATCGTCACAGACTATGGCAAGAGGTTCGGAATTCCGTACGTCATCGTCAGGCCCGGATATGTCTATGGCCCCGGCAATGAGGGGATTACTGGTCGTGTGGGCGTCGGGACGTTTGGTGTGTTTCTGCACCTTGGCGGTTCAAATGCCATACCGTTCACGTATGTTGACAACTGCGCAGAGGCAATTGCACTGGCCGGATTGACGAAGGGCGTCGATGGCGATGTCTTCAATATCGTAGACGAGGATTTGCCTTCCAGCCGCGAGTTCTTGGGGCTCTATAAACAGAATGTGAGGCATTTCAAGTCAATCTACCTTCCTCACTTCTTAGGATATGCACTCTGCTATGCATGGGAGCGATATTCGGACTGGTCCCGCGGACAGTTGGAGCCCGTTTTCAATCGCAGCGCATGGCACGCCTACTGGAAGAAGACCCGTTACAGCAACGAAAAATTGAAGACCCGGCTCGGTTGGAGACCGAAAGTGCCTACGTCAGAAGGATTGAGGCGTTATTTCCAATGCTGCAGGGAGAGCGCGCGACATGCTTAAGGTTGCCATTGTGGGATGCGGCCGGATCGCAGACGCGCATGCCTCGCAGATCCAGAGGATTGCGGGGTGCGAGATCGTTGGGGTCTGTGACAGGGAGCCGCTGATGGCCCGCCAGCTGTACGAGAGGTTCCCGATCCGGCGGTACTTTAGCAACTTGACAGAACTTCTCAGTGAAGCCAGGCCAGATGTTATTCACATCACCACCCCGCCGGAAAGCCATTTCGAACTTGCCCAGCTTTGCCTGAAATGGGGATGCCACATCTACGTGGAGAAGCCATTCACAGTTGACGAGGGGGAAGCCCGAAGACTGATTACGATCGCGAAGGAGAGGAGACTGAAGATCACCGTAGGCCATGACGATCAATTCAGGCACGCAGCGCGACGTATGCGAAGTCTTGTCCAGAGCGGCTTTCTGGGCGGCCAACCGGTGCACATGGAGAGTTATTACTGCTATGAGTTTGGAAAATCCGGGTACGCGGGAGCGCTTCTCGGCGACAAGCGCCACTGGATCCGCAGGCTGCCGGGGAAATTGTTGCAGAATGTTATCAGCCATGGTATCGCCAGGATCGCCGAGCACCTGACAAGCGACTCGCCCGACGTAATCGCTCATGGGTTTGTGAGTCCATTTCTCAGAAGTATGGGCGAAACCGAAATCGTCGATGAGTTGCGAGTCATCATCTGTGAAGAAGGGCGCACCACAGCCTATTTCACTTTCTCGTCGCAGATGCGTCCATCGCTCCATCAGTTTCGGATTTACGGTCCGGCAAACGGTCTTATCCTTGATCAGGATCATGAATCCCTGATTAAGCTTCGGGGGACCAGATTTAAGAGCTACCTCGAACACTTCATCCCGCCGATGACTACTGCCAAGCAATATCTCGGAAGCGCGATCACAAATGGCCGGACTTTTTTGGCAAGGGACTTCCACATGAAGTCCGGCATGAAGTATTTGATCGAATCGTTTTATCATTCCATCGCTGAAGACGCCCCGTTGCCTATCCCCTATCGAGAAATTCTTCTGACGACCAGAATCATGGACGCTATCTTCGCTCAGCTCGGTGCGAGACAACCGCAGACTCATTTCGAACCCCCAGCCCAGAACGACATTCCGGTGCATACGACGCTTCCGAGTCAGCCGCGGTCCCGTTTACTCGACAGCGTTAAGACTTAACTGCCATGACTTATTCAGATAAAAGCAACGGCGGCTATGACCGAGCTTCAGTCGGGTTGCTCGGGAACGCGCTCCTGTCGTGCCTGACAGGACATGGCCTAGCCGGGAGTACTTCGACTCCTTCGCTCTTGCCAAGGGAGTGCGCAGGCCATGGCAGACAATAATATTGAAATTAACGTGCGAGGAAAGTGGACTAAGGTGCCCGCGCTCGAGGTGAACGGCAAGAACCTGATTGTCACCGGCAAACGGCTCAAGATAGCGTCGATTCACGATGAAGACTGGCTGGAATTTGGCGTTGCGAATCCGGATTCGTACATTGACCGGCTCAGGCACGAAGCTGGGACTTTGCCGGCCGATGTTTTCACTTTTGCGCAAAGACTGCCCGACAGCACACCCAGGTTTCAGTATCCGATCGAATGGGATAACGTCGCGGCGATTCGGCTGGCGAAGGGACGGGACTGGTGGGAGAAGAACTTGCCCCAAGAGACGCGAAAGAATATCAGGCGATCGGCTAAACGAGGCGTGGCTACCCGCCTCACGGAGCTGAATGACACACTGATTTCCGGCATAGAGGGGATAAATAATGAGTCCCCGATTCGGCAAGGCAGGCAGTTTTACCACTATGGGAAAGATGTTCACGCTGTGAGGAGGGATTACTCAACTTTTCTAGATCGGAGCGAATTCATCGGGGCGTATCATGGAGATGAACTGATTGGTCTTGTACGGCTCGTTCACATGAGCCAAGTGACTGCGGTATTGGAGTTTCTCTCAAAGAGCAGCCATTACGACAAGAGGCCCACCAACGCTTTGCTTGCGAAAGCAGTTGATCAATGCCTGGCCAAGGGAAGCGCTTACTTAATCTACGGCAAGTATCGATACGGGAACAACCGAAGGAGTGCGCTGACGGAATTCAAACGGAGGAATGGTTTTGAGGAATTCCCGGTTCCTCGATACTTCGTTCCGTTAACAGCGAAGGGCAAGATCTGCGTGGCATGCAAGCTGTATCGCGGTTTAGCAGGGATCATTCCCGGGCCGCTAGTATATCCTTTGCTGAGCCTTCGAAGACTGTGGTACCAGCGACGTTTGACACAAGCCGGTGTAGCTCAAGGGTAGAGCGGCCGAATTGTAATCGGCAGATGGAAGTTCGAATCCTCCCGCCGGCTCCAAACCTCACTGCATTGCTGACCGATGGCGTTGTTGGGAGGGGGCTCATAACGCCCCTTTTGAGTTTCCCAGGACCAAAGGTACAAATCGCACTTGACAAGCCGGTGTAGCTCAAGGGTAGAGCGGCCGAATTGTAATCGGCAGACGGAAGTTCGAGTCCTCCCGCCGGCTCCAAACTCGTCGTTCAGCATAGTCAAGGATGGGCAGCGCACCGTCGCGTTGAGTGGGTACGCCTACTTTGCTCTCGAAAGCGGGGCACGACCGTAACCACTTGGGCTTTGAGCAGCCCGTCTGCACGGGTTGGCTCAGGAATTCTTAGACCGGTATATCGTCCATTCGACGTTCTGATCCCCCAAGAGCAGCAGGATAGCTTCATCAATTCCAGGCAACGCAACGATTTCATCATGCAAAAGGAGCTGCGCTAGGAGTCTATGCCGGGTATCGTCGGTCTCGTCACTCGTATGCCGCGCGAACGGGCGGAGCCGGAGTTGCTCCGGATGGTTGAGGCACTCCGCCACGAGCCTTCCTATGCGACCGGGACTTGGGTGGATGAGTCTCTGGGAGTGTATGTCGGGTGGGCTGCTCGCAAGAACTCCTTCTCTGACGGAATGCCGGTCTGCAACGAACGCGGGGATGTCGTCCTCGTATTTTCCGGGGAGGAGTATCCCGAACCGGGGACTGCTCGCAAGCTCAAGGAGCAGGGACACGTGCTCCAGCCAGACGGACCTGCATATCTCGTCCACCTTTACGAGGAGGATCCTGCCTTTCCGGCGGGCTTGAATGGACGATTTCACGGACTACTAATTGATCGCGCTCGCGGAATGGCGACCCTCTTTAATGACCGGTACGGCATGCACCGGGTCTACTTTCACGAGTCAAAGGAGGCATTCTATTTCGCAGCGGAAGCCAAAGCGATCCTGGCCGTCCGACGCGAACTCCGGTCGGCGGATTTGCGGGGCTTAGGGGAACTCGTCGCCTGCGGGTGTGTGCTGGATAACCGGACCGTCTTTAAGGGCATCAACGTGCTGCCGCCTGGTTCGCTTTGCAACTTTCGAGGCGGCTTGCTCGAAGAGAAACGCACGTACTTCCAGTCCCGTGAGTGGGAAGAGCAATCCCCTTTGGACTGGGAGGCCTACTACCAAGAACTGCGAGAAATCTTCTCACGGAATCTCCCTCGGTATTTCAACGGTCATGAGCGTCTCGGAATGTCACTGACGGGGGGATTGGACAGCCGAATGATTATGGCCTGGCAGAACTCGGCCCCAGGCTCTCTCCCTTGCTACTCTTTCGGGGGGCCGTACCGCGATTGCCAAGACGTATTGCTGGCTCGACAAGTGGCCCGTGAGTGCAGGCAGTCCCATGAAGTGATCCGCGTAGGAGAGGACTTCATTTCGCGCTTTCCTCACTATGCGGAGCGTGCGGTGTACCTCGCAGACGGATGCGTTGATGTAAGTCGTTCCCCTGATCTCTACGTCAATGAGAAGGCCCGCGAGATTGCCCCCATCCGGATGACGGGAAACTACGGCAGCGAGGTTCTCCGTGCGGTCCGGGCGTTCAAGCCCGTGGAGCCCACGTCGGGACTGTTCCGTC
>WNFT01007972.1_pt1 | contig 13915 bp, 24 predicted proteins | sample 5400191 | NCBI WGS metagenome assembly WNFT01 (sample SAMN13153359, study PRJNA577476) | soil metagenome | isolation source: 80 cm saprolite under Madrone tree | place: USA:California | collected 2016-06-14
AGTCACTCGCCTGCGTGGTCACGAAAGCGGAACCCTGAATCGGGCAGGTAACGGCAGAGACACCGCCGGAGGCCATTTGCGCATTGGCCATCAAGGCGGAGAGCAGTGGCGTTGCCTGATAGATTTGAACAACGAGTTTTGGAATAAAAGCTCGCCGTGTGAGTGCAGTAAGTTCGGCGCCTAGCGCTCCACTCGGGATGATGCCCGTTCCTAAAACTGGCATGTTTCAATCTCCTTGCTGAAAGGTTTTCAGTTGACTCTGTTCCGCTCGATCTCGTTGACCGCCTTGTAAGCTTCCTTACGCGCCCAAGCGTTCCGATCTTTGAAAAGTTCGATGTCTCCCGGCAACGTGAGAGAAGAATGTTCCGCGATCTTGTTCGAAGTCGGAATCGCCGCTTGCTTGGAGAGCCGATAGTAATCCGCCGCCTTGTCGTAGCTTCCGATCCCCGACTCGATCATGAGTTTAGACACTTCTTGCATCTCCTCATCGGAAAGTTTGTACTGTTGCTGTGCGCGCGATTTGTCCGAATCGATCCGGTTGCGGATTTCCTTTTCCTGAGTTTTCGATTCGAGACTTTGCAGCTGCGTGCGGAGCTCTTCGACTTCGGCGCGATGCCGGCGACTTGCGGCAAGCTGCGGATCAGTGACCCCGAATTTCTTTTCGATTAACTCCTGAACCTGCGGCCCGACTTCAGAATCGTTGTAAAACCCTTCGAGCGATTCCAAGAGTTGATCTTTCTGCTCTTCGGAAAATTGTCCCCATTTGCCCGGCATAAACTACCTCCGGTTTAATAAGTGCCGCCGCTCTTGGTGTACGGGCCATGTTTCCCATTGCCGCGATCGGTAACGGCCATCTTGTTTTTGTCCGTCTTCGACTTCGACTTGAGCCCGCCGAATTCCTCGAACCGGGGCGGATTATAAATCATCCCGTTCATTTGCCCGGTCGCGTCGTACTCGCGGACTTTGGTCAGACTCGGTTTGATAAAAGCCATAAAACCTCCTATGCACTTTTTCGAATTGGTCCCGCGGTCGCTGGTTTTGGATCAACGTTATCACCCGTCAAATCACGCACAGTAAATTCAATGTTCGGACAGTACGCGGTAAGACAAAGCAACAAGTTATCTCGATTCATCCAAAGCGTTCCAAGATTTTCGGAATACTCGATTTCAAAAATCCGCTTCATATCGGTCTTGGTCCTGGTCCCATCATCGGAATGCCGCCCGGAGGCGGTGCACCTGCGCCCGGCGGAGGCCCGCCCGGCCCAGCACCACCCGGCCCTGTTTGCGCCGCAAGCATCTTCACTTCGGCTTGCTTTAGATCCGGCCCGCCGGATTCTCCACCGAGCTTCGTTAGCGAATTGATTGCGGAGAGAATTTTTTTTCCTTCGGGGCTTTGCGTGCCGAACGGCAAGAGAGTTGATTCGAGGAGCTTGATTGCGAGTTGGATTCCTTGACGCGCTTGCGCCTTCAATCCTTCCTGTTCGGTCGGATTGCTCATAGGGGCTGCTGACGGCCCAGCCGGGGCTGCACCAGCGGGACCGCCAACATCGCCACCAGGAATCATTTCAGGCATTTTTGGTTTTTCTCAAAGGCGCTTGAGAAGCGAAGTCAACAACCATCGGACCTGACTCGGGAGGCCGTTCACTTCGCATCTTAAACCCCCTCACGATGCGACTACCGGCGTTTCCGACGGCCGCGTCTGCCTCTGCGATATGCGATCGGTTCCATTGGGTTTCTCCTTTCAGGCATGAGTGCCTGAACAGGCGTGTACGCCCGAAAAGGGAGAATTGCAAGCGGTATGTTACAAAATTGGGGTTTTAGGCGGATCTTTGGAGTCCGCCCGGAACTTTGGCGAGGGATGCTTGAGCCGCCGCTTGGTTCTTTTGAGTCTTGCTGATCTCTTGCGCGGCTTGGAGCTTGGCCATTTCGGCTTGCGACTCTTCGAGTTTGGGCAAGCGAGCAAGCACGGTGTCGATCATCGGCGGGTCGAGCATTTCGACCAAGGTTTGCTTGTCGATCGCACCAGCTTTGAAAAGTTCCGTGGCAATTTGCCGATTCTCTTCCGCAAATATCGGAGAAGATGAATGTGCCGAAACTTTGACCCTGAAATCGGGAGAGACTTGCGAGAGCAGAAACTTTTTCCGCTGGCCGTCTTTGTCTTTGTCGGAAAGATACTGCCGCTTGTCTTCCCGCGCTCGGAGTTTCACCATCAAGGTCGCTTCGTCTTCGACGGCATCTTCGATTAACAGCGCCGGCTTTCGGATTGGCGCCAGTGCCATCCGTCCTAAAAATTGCGCATGACCTTCGGATCTGACGCCTTCTTCGCCGCGGCCTTGAATCGTCCGCGTGATGCCCATGATTTCATTCATCTGCTCGTCGATGTCGTTTATCAATTTCCATGCGTCCGCCGGCATTTCTGGCACGTAGGTTTCAAGCTTCCCCGCCGGCGAGGGGAACGAATGGAAACCGCCCGGCGAATCCAACGCTAGGGCTTTCTCTCCGCCGAGTCCGCTTAAACCGATTCCGATCCGTGACGGTCTTAATTGCCTCACGCAAACCTGATCGATCTGTGACAACCGCTTGTCGCGCCAGTCTTGCAGTCCGACCAGAGCGCCAACGAGTGAGAAGCCCCAAAAATAGTCATAGATCGGAAAGGGAGAGACTTTCACAAACGGGTGTTCGCGCGGAATGAAAAAGTTCGCCCGATCATAAATCGTAATGTCGGGCATCGCCGCCGTCCAAATCCGATAATCGCCTTCGCCCTTCTGTAGCGAATCGTCCCAAATCCAGAGCTCGCGGCATTCTACGAGTTCTTCTTCGACTCGCGGCGCGTAGTCTTGGCGGATTCCTTGCCCGTTCGCGTTGGCGGAACCGATCATGCTCGGCGACGATTGCGAAATTATAATCCGGTTGACCGCTTCGGGAATCGTCGAGCTTTCGTCTTTCTTGGATGAGGATAGCTCCGCAAGAATTTCATCTTTGCGCTCATGCTTCCACAGTTGGCGATTGAGTTCCGAGCGAGTGATGTAAAACGTCATGCTCAAGGCTTCTTGGTGGGCGATCCGATCGGTATCTTCCCGAAGCACGCCGAAACACGATGGAGACAGCGGGTAGGTTTCGAGCCCGTCTTGATTCCAGATAACTTTTTTGAACTGGCAACCGTAGACGAGCGACCACAGGGTTGCATCGCCGAAGCTTCTATCGGTATCCGTGTTGTGCCAGTCGTCTTGTGCAATCTCTCTGAGCTTGTCGGCGTACAAGCGCTGCTCATCCGGTACGTGCGGATCAAACTTGATGCCGAATTTTGTGGTTTCCTGCGCGTAGAGAAACGACGAGAGCAGATTAACTTTGTCACGCAAACGGTTTTGCATGACGTTTTTCTGATCGCCTAGCGAGCCTTGCAGGTAGTAGCGACGATAGGCTTCGTTGTTCTGCTTACGATCGGCGAGCGAAGCTTCACACTTGTTGATGATGTCGACGTAAAATTGCCGGCGTTCGGCGACTGGCGGGATTATCATCGTGTCACGGTGCGGGCTCGTAAGTTGCTTCAAAAATATCGGGCTTGCATGGGTAACGCTCGCCTTTGATTCCTGTGATGATCCAATCGCCGGGACAGACTTTGTGACCACCTTCAGGAGTGTCGATCCAACCGTGAGCATTCATCGTCACGCCGCAATGCTCGCATTGATGATCGCCGGAAATATCCGGTCGCCTAAAATACCGCACAACAGCGCCTTCCCAATCTTTTGCCATGCGTTCTGCTCCGGTAAAAACTCGGAGTTCTCCGCGTTCAATGCCGATCTCATCGGTAGCGTAATCTTCAGGATGGTCGCCGTTTTTGAACCAGCGAAATGCTTCTATCACTATCGGCTTTTTTCTAAATTTCACTGATTTACCATCATCGGCGATTTGGCCTGTTCGTCGACGGCTTCTCTGACTTTGTAGTAAGTCACGAACACCGGATCGTGCTCCTTGATCGTTCCGGCATAATCTACGTGATTCAGCAAAATTTCGCTACAGGGAATCGGGACCAATCTGAAACCTGTCAAGGACTGCGGCCCGGCGTTTCTGCCGGGCACTTTCACGCTCTGCTGCTGCATTACGTTCACGTGCTGCATCAGCATCGGATTTGTGACCATCGCGCCGGGGGCCATAACCGATAAGAGCTCTTGAATTTCCCCGACGATCACGTCCATTCCGACTTTCGCCCAAATCAATTCCATGTTCCCCCCTCAGGATCAAAATTTGGTTCCAGTCGCTTTGCGAGTAAAGGCATTCAGGGTGCCGCCTCGGGCAGTCGCCCGGCAAGATTGCGCCCTGGCAGTAGGTGTGTTCGGTCGGGCAAAGCGCTTGCCACGGCGGATTTTGAAATTCAAGCCCGGTCGGTCGCAGCACATAGAACCCGCGGCGGAAACGATCGAGCACCGTTTTCAGCCGCGCTGCTGTTTTCTGGATCAAGTCATACAGAAGTGCTTCGGGCTTCAGTCCGTGACAGCGCCTCCAAAGATCCTGATCGATAATCCGGCCACGTGGGATTGAATGCCGATCGACAAACTTTTGCACTTCGCCGAAGATTGCCGGCAAAGTGAATACACTTCACGACTCGGAGATTGCGAAAATACTGGCGGGAGCGCTCGACCGGGTTACGGGTTTTCACTCAACTCAATCCCTGAACGCTTCTCTCAAACGGAACACCGCGCTCGATTCGTCTTGCGCTTGGACCTCCGCATCCACACCGAAGCGCTCAAGCTCGGCGACAAGCCGGATGAATTCCCGAAAATCCATCCACAACCCGCCGTTTAGAATTTTCAGCTCGAAGGGTTCGCTCACTTCAGCCCCAGCAATTCGAGACAAGTGTCGATCTCTTCCAAGAATTCCTTACGGAGTTCGGTGGTGGCAGTTGATCCACCAACAAGCTTTTGCGACCGCCGGTAGAGCGCGACGGCCTTTGCCAAGCGCTCGTAGGTCTGCAACTTGTTATGCGCGCGTTGCCACGGAATTGTTTTCTCAAGCCTGAGTTGGCGGATCTGCTTTTCCTGGTTGATCGTAAGCGCGCTATTCTGAATCGCCATGGTCGTCACTCCCGATCTTCACTTTGATCTTGACTTCGTTTTTGAGCGAGATCGTCAGATTCGCTTCTTCGTCGTGGTACTCGGTGAGCTTCAGCGCTTGCATCATCGTTATCAAGTCGTTCTTTTTCTCGACTTCTTTTTTGAGCACGTCCAAGCGCTGATCGCGCTTTTCGACGTACTCTTCTGCCAGCTTGGTCAACTCCGAGTTTACTTGATCCACTCCCGGTAACACCGCCGTTCTTGCCATTTCCCGCCCTCCGTTTCGTTTTCTCTTATGCTCTCACGCTACATCTGTCAAACCATTTTCCACAACTCGGAAAATAACTGCTCCGACTCCCGATCGATGATCTGACCGGCGTTGCACATGCCGACGATCTTCAGTGCATCAACAGCGACCTTCGGATCTTTGACCATCGCGCCGTGAACCTCCAACGCGGTCTTGCTCGCCCAATCGTGGCAAACCAGACAAACCCGGTCAGAAGCCCCTTGGCAGCAAGTCGTACAACCCATCCGGGTATTACACCGCCAACAGAAAAGCTCCTTGGCGACCGGATGAGAATCCCGCCGGCAAGCAAACGACCGCCCACCTGCACACTTCCGGACCGGATCTTTAGGCTTATCCTTTCTTGGCATGAGGATCAGCTTTCTTAGCATTCAAAGAATCCGCCAAACTCGAGATTAAGGTCCCTGCTGGTCCCTGCAAAGGCCGTGCCTCTTCTGCCCGCCTCCGCTCATGCTCCCGAAACGAAGTATCCCGATTCCGATCCGTGACCACCTTCTCCAGAATCGAATCCAAGTACGGGTACCAATCCTCCACCATCCGGTAATCCCAAAACTCACGAAGCGCCGCCGCCATGTCGGTCTCTAAATACTTGTGCTTCCGACCCTGAGCAACCCAAGCCGCAATCCGCTTAAACTTGACCGGATCGGATTGATAAAGCCGATCGGTTTGCTCCTTCAATTCCGGTATCAGGTTCATCGATCTTCCCATGCTCTGCCTCCCATTCTTTCTTTCCGAAGGAATAGAAAGATCCAGCGAAGCTGCACTCTGAGTATTCTTATACGAAGAGTGATCTTTCTTAATACTCTGATCTCTGACCTCTGAAGTATGATATATAGGCGTCGGTTTCGCGTCGGTAATGCGTCGCCGCCGCGTCGGGTTTGCGTCGTCAAAGCGTCGCTTACGTTCAACTTCTTGAATTCGTTTAACTTCGTCCCTCATCATGCGACGCGAAACGATGGTTATTTCGACCGAATCAGCCAGACTACAGGTGTTTTCATCCTCATCTCGGGCATCAATATCGGCTACTGAGTACAGTTCAGCGATCAAAAGTAGCCCTCTATCATCCTCCGGATACCCTAAAAAACGCTTCCACCATGACGTTGCCGACGTTTGCCGACCTCTCGGCGACGCAATGTGCAAACTACATAAAATCTTGATCCAGGCGCCTTGAGCCTCCAAACTTAACCCCTGCGTATCCTGAAGCCAGTCCGCCGGATAAAACTGCATGAATGGGAGTTTCGACATGCGGCCCCTTCCTATCCAAGGTTTGAAGGGTGGCGGGCTGTGATAGGCAACCCGCCGCGGTTCCCTTCGTTAAACAACATGGGAGCGACCCACGTCCGAAACTTGTAGTCCAATCGGAAGAGCACTGTCAAGAAAAATGATTCTCAGGGGGGTTAAGAGGGGACTGGGGAGAGAAGGGGGGATTTTTTTTCTGGGACGAAAAGGGACGAAAAGGGATGAGCACGGTTTTTTTTCTGGGGGGTGCAGAGGGAAGGGTGCCCAGCTTTTTTTTCTCTTAAAGGCCAATCCCGGGCGCAAGGTGGTCGCCGGCCGGCCTGTCCCGTCCCGGGTCAGCCTCCCGAGGTACGCACCAGCACGCCTTACCTGCGTTTCTTATAGGACGATAAGAAACAGACGAGCTCGGTCCTTCCACCGCGCGGCTGTTTTTCGGGTGATTGAGCCCGATCTCGGTCAGCCTTCCTCACCCTCGCCTCCTTGTCGACCAAACGAGTAGAGAATCGTGCAAAATGCAATGTCGACTAAATTGGTAGAGGAGGATAGAGCCGGGCATCCGTGAGAAAACGGGCAAAACAGTGACCCGCGATATTGCAGAGGAATTGAGCCAAAATTGAGAATTCGCTAATCGTTATAAGCTTAGTCGCCATTTTGCCTGAATCGGGCGGGAGAACCCTGAAATAAATCGGCGGGTTAGGTAGAAAGTGTGGTATTTCAGTAGTATACGATCTAGTATACACCCGGCACGGTTCCTGCTTTGTAAGTGTGCAGAAAGAGAGGGAAAGCATATGAAATCGACGTTAGCGAATGGTACATTCGGCGGGAAGACGGGGATAGCGAGTCCGCGATGCATCGGAGCAGAGAGAAAGATGATCGTTAGCTTAGAGAAGAAAACGGGTTTTATCGTGGTAGAGAACCTGGTAGACGGGCGACCGGATGCAGAGATTTGCCGGTTGTTTGGCACTCATATTTTGCCGACCAGCTGGACTAGGCCGACGCGGTTAGAGTACGTGCAATATCAGCTGCAGCATCTTAACCCGGATGTTGATGTTGTGATCGCAGGTCGGAACGAGTTCGGGTATCGGCCAACGTTTTAAGGAGAAAACATGGCATATATGAGTCAAGAAAAGAAAAAGGAAATCGCGGTCGAGCTCAAAAAGGTAATGCCGCGCGGCTGGAAATACAGTCTCGGCGTACGGCATTACTCAACGATCGTTCTAACGATCAGCCAGGCACCGGTTGATCTCGTGGCTGAATATGAAGCGAAATGCAATCAGCGCGACCGTGACCGCAACTTATCGCCGTCACAGACTCAGAAAACTACTCACTGCCAGGTGAATCCGTATTGGGCTAACGAGTATTTCGAGGGCAAGCGAGCCGAGCAGATGAAAGCGATCATTAACGTGCTGAACAATGGCAACCATGACCGGAGCGACATTCAATCCGATCATTTCGATATCGGTTGGTACGTGTCGATCAATTTCGGAAGATACGATCGGCCGTTCAAAGTGGCCTAACTCTATGGCCACCCCCGAGCAGCGCCTAAAAGCCCTAGAAGCTGGGCGGATACCGCCTGAGCCCTTGGACCCGAACGTGTGCCGGCGGCCGAAGTGCGGGTTGAAGGTGTGGTGCCGGGGGCTGTGTCAGATGGATTATCGGTTTGCGAGGCAGGCAATCAAAGAGGGTGCGATCACGTGGGAGGAGCTGGAGCGGGAGGGGAAGGCGTCACCAATCAAGGCTAAACTAACGGCTCGGGCGAGACGGAGATACTTTAGGAGGTAGAAATGAGACCGATTTATCGTGTGATAGTTGAAAAGCAGCATTTACCAGCTTGGTACACGGCACAGAATGGTCAAATCACTTACGAGTTTCTCGACCACCATGAAGCTCTGATGTGGCGCGATTACGAAATTCACCAACTAGGCAATCGGGCCTGGTTGGACGAAAGCAAGCGAGGTAACGGACTATGAAGCCAAGACTAGACGAACCGCATTTGACGCCTCTGAGGCATGACTACCAGCTATTACATGAGGCTTACGAACACCGCGAGGATTCAGGATTCTGGGACGCCATGCTGATTTTCGGTTGGGCTTGCCTGATGACCGCGGTCGCAGCGATTGTGATCTCGATTGGAGGATTATGAAAACCCTCGCAATGATCCTCATGGCAACTCTTTGCGGTTACGTGCTGCTCCAGGTCATCCATGGTGCCGCGCTGTATGAGCGCCGGGTGGCGGCAGAGATTCGGAGGGCGAACCAATGAAGGCGATCTGCTACGACTGCCAAAAGGTCAAAGAGACTCACCGGGTGATCCTCCTGCGGTCGAACGTGAGTATTCTGCTTTTTGGCAAAGACCTTGTGAGCGAGATCAACATCTGCAAGGACTGCGCGGACAAGCGCGTGATCCGGGATTGGGGGACGGCATGATCGCCATAGGCTATACCCGCCGGTCCAAGAAGGGCGACGAGAAGACCGTCAGCTTGGAAACCCAAAAAGAGCAAATCGGGCAATACTGCGACCGCCTAGGATTCGATTTAAGAGCCGTTCTGGCCGACGATGGTATCTCAGGCACCAAGCGGGCTCGTTTCGCTCGCCTGGACGAAGCGGTAAAGGAATTCGGGGCTTCTTGCGTCGTTTACTACCACCAAGACCGTATGGCGAGGGACGTGGGATTAGGCGATTACTTCAAAACCTTAGTCAAACGGGGTATCGAGGTCCATGAAGTCGCCGGCGCCGGCAAGGTCGACATCCAAAGCGCTTCGGGTCGCATGGTAGTCAACATCCGATCAGCAGTGGATGCAGCCTATGCAGAAGTGATCGGCGAGAAGACTTCGGACGCACTGGCGCACCTGAAAGGTCGGGGGCTTCAGTACACCCGCATCCCGCCGCTGGGCTGGCGATACGACGAGGGCAGATTGATCGAAGACCCGGAAGAACAGCGCGGTTTGTATATTCTGCTTCAGTGCGCCAAGGCTGGCTTAGGAGCTCGGCGCGCGCTTGCGGTGCTTCAGGATCAACGCTACACCGGCCGGCAAAGCCTAAAGGCGATTTTTAACGCTCTGAAAAGGGGGACTCAATAAAAAATGGATTGGATTTGGATTCTGTTAGTGCTCATTTTGGCGGTCGCTTTCAACATCGGTTGGCGACTGTCTACTCGCTTTAGAAAAAGGGGGAATCAATGATTTCAGTAACAATCGATAACCGTGAGGCCAACGAAGCAGAAGCGAAGATACTAGCGCGGCTTTGTCCGCCAGCATTCCGACTTGCCGAAAACCAAGGCAAGCCGATCAAACATTTTACTTGGCATTACGCCTGGAGTTTGGCGAAGCAAAGCCCTTGCATGATTTAGTCTTACTTGACAGATTCTTCTTTGTGTGATAAGCCGTTCTCTCATGAGACTTGGAATGATTCTTAAAAAATGGCGCTTGATTAACGAGATTGGACCACGGAACATGGCCGACGAAATCGGCATTTCACCTGCTACGCTTTACCGAATCGAAGAAGGCCGCGCACTGGATGCCAAAACGTTGCTCAAGATTTTGAATTGGTTGTGCGCGACGAGCACCAAATGATTCAATGGAGTGAACATGCAGGGAACAAAAAATCTTGAAGAGCATACAACTACCGGGCGAAAAGTGGGGGGTCGCGCTTTGTGACGAATGCATCAAACGAAGGGGAATTCAAATTAAATGAAAGCTAAACATGACCAATCTCACCGACCAAGACATAAAACGATTGGTCAAAACGCACTGGCCGATCAAACTTATAAATTTGCTGCTCAAAAAATACGAGATGGGGAGTCAATATGTCGGAAGAAAAAGAGAGAGGACTCGTCGTGTACGAGTCACGCGACGGCCAAGAAATTAGACTTTCGTTCGATACCGTCCGAAAATATCTCGTCAGCGGCAAACCTGAGTATGTAACCGACCAGGAGATCGTGCTCTATATGGGGACCTGCAAAGCGCGCGGTCTGAATCCGTTCAAAAAAGACTGCTACTTGGTCAAATACACCGAGAACGATCCGGCAGCAACTATTGTTGCGATCGATTTTTACCGTTCACGAGCTCGCGCTCAACCTGACTGTGTTGGATGGAAGGCCGGGATTCTTTTGCACAGCGAAAAAGGCGGATTAGAATATCGTGAAGGATCTTTCATCATGCCAGGAGAGAATCTTGTCGGTGGATGGTTCAAGGCCCGTCCTGCAAGTTGGCGGGAAGAATACACTTGGACTATTTCGGTTAATCCTTTCGTTAAAAGAAATCGCGAGGGGAAAATCACACAGTTTTGGCGCGAGGAAAATCAAGCCTACATGATCCACAAAGTTGTCGAGTCTCAAGGTCTCCATCGCTTGTGGCCAGATGAGTTCCAGGGGTTGCAACTGGATGATGAATTCAACGCTCTGCGTGATGTGAGTGAACAACGCGAGCCGCTCAGAACTCCGCAAGCGCTGTCTCCGCATCCTGGGGGCGATCCATCTATCACGAAAGGCAAACCCGATGAACGAAAACCAGAAGCACCAAGCGGTGATCGGTTGGCTGAAAAGAGCGATGGAGGCCGAAGAACTGATACACGCATTCCTGAAGCCAGAAGAACAAAACCGACGCCAACGAAGACTGCAAAACAAGCCGACAAACCTGCTGACACGGCGGGAGATAATCTTCCCCGAACTGCAGTCGAAAAGCCAATGGAGATCGTCGAAAACTTCATCAACGAAAACCCGTCAGAGAAATCGCAAGAAGACATCATAGCTGAGTGCCTTCTTTGGATCGAACAATCCCCAGTCGACCAATTAAACGCTGACGATAATTGGCTGATGAATCAAGTCAAACACCTGAAGGGCATTGAGAACCAGCTCAAAGTCTTGCGACCGTTCAACAATCGGCGACAAGAGTTGGCGAAGCAGTAGGAAGAATATCGTCAAAAAATGAACGGAGGTCCACTATGGGATATATCGCAGAACCGCCGCAAAATCCGCAAATCGCCGCGGCGAATGATTATCTCTCGGTCATCTTGGAAGCAGTAAAGCTCGCGCAAGCAACAATGATTTCGCACAACTTGCGCCTTCACGGCACGATTGCCGAACAAGAAGCCTTTGCGCTCCAATGGTCGGAGATCCGAGGCATCGCGGCACGCGCTCTCGCCGTCGGAACATCAGAAGCGGCGCAAAAGGCAAAACAGCAAGTAAACGCGGCCGTCGATGAACGCATCTTGAAAAACGCCGCTTACAACAAATTCAGAATTGGGATTGCCGGCTCGGATGATCCGTTGCTCAACAGGTAAAAAACAATGGATTTTATCATCTCGACAAGTGGAACAACTGGCGCACCGAAAGCCGTCATCTATAGCGAAAAGGCTTTATTCGAGGTAGCCGAAATGGATATGATCGACCTGGATTTAACTCCCAAGTCGGTCATCGGTGCCGATCGTTTTGGTCCAAGCGGCATTCGGAGAATATTCGACGCACGAGTTAGCGGCGCGTCTTTGTGTTTTTATCTGGGCCACGAAAAACAATCCTTGCGCGGATGGATTAAGGAACGGCGCCTAAGCCACTTGAGCTTGCTCGCGACCACAACGCGGTGGCTTGCCAGCGGCATCGACAAATTTCCGACCGTTGAGGTTTTGGAGATCGGCGGCGAAATGGTCGACTGGGCGGACATACCCATTGCACGAGACGTTTTTCCAAACGCAAAAATTTTCAACCGCTACGCGACCAGCGAAACGCAGATTATTTGCCGCAAGCTGATCGCATCCGACGAAACCGGCGAGGGGCGCTGTCCGGTTGGAAAACCTGTTCGCGGCGTCAGTGTGGAAATCGACGCGCCAGGCGGTGAAATCAAAGTCAGATCCCCAATGATCTGTTCAGGTTATTTTAACGATCCCGAGCTAACTGCAATCAAGTTTCGTGACGGCTGGTATTATACTGGCGATTTGGGTCACTTCTTGCCTAACGGCGATTTGATGCATTTGGGGCGGATATTATAAAGGAAAATTCAATGGCGCTTATACGGAACATCGTTCTTTCTTTTTTGCTCGCAGTTGCGTTTTTCCTCTTCATGGCGACACCATAAACGATTGAATGCCCGTAATCGATCTTAAAACCGGCGCTGCTGAGCCCTGGTATCCGTTGCAAGTCGCCGAATTGGCGAAAACATGAGAAAGCGACAAAAGAAAAAAAACGCGAAACGTGATCGAAAACGATTCGCTAGTGCACTCATGCGATATGTATTAGCTCCTAGAAAACCGCTTTTGCAGCGCTTGATTTATGCCCGTCCTAGACCTGAAAACCGGCGTCCCTGAACCGTGGCATTCCCTACAAGTCGCCGCTTACGATCACGGCGACGACGGTGTTCCACTTCAGTTTGACCGCGAGACGCACACTTACCGACTGGGCTACGTTGTTCCTTCCGTGACTCAAATCCTCGACGATATGGGCGAGATCAGCGAGTTCGCCAAGCAGAGCGAACGAGCCAGAGAGCGCGGGATCATGGTCCATATCGCGGGATCTTTGCTCCCGGATCGCTTGGATTGGTCGACTGTTGATCCTGAGATTTGGCTCTATGTGCTGAGTTTAGCAAAGTGGTTTGAAGCAACTGGCTGCAAGGTCCAAGCTCAAGAGCAGCTTGTTTATATCAACGGGCTCGACGTCGCCGGCACGCTTGATTTGCGCTGTACCTTCGTCCGAGGTGCCAGCGGCACGCTTTACCTCCAGAAAGACGGCTCACTGGCGAAGTTCAAGCCGGTCGAGCGTAACAGCTGGGAAGTTTTTGTGTCGATCGTGAACCACTGGAAATGGAGACAAGTAAATGGCCGGCGATAAGTTTAGTCCTATGGGTTTCTCGGTTGCGGCGACCATTAAAGCAAATCAGAATCCAGCATTTCAAGAAAAAGTGCGACGAGTAGCCAACAATTCCTTTGAGGCATTAAAAGTGGGAGACAGGCAAATGGAACTAAGCGAAGAAGTACTTAAAGAGAATTCCTTGACCGTTGCCAATCAGGTCCACGCGCTAAAAGTGGTAGATCGCACCACTTACGAAACGATGGGAAATTACGTTCTCACGTTGCGTAAGGTGGTGCGATACTTCGAGGATCTTTACCGGCCGCGGATTACACAAGCAGATAACGTGACGAAGGGACTCCGCGCGGATATGCGAAACCTTCAAGCGCCAGCCCTGGCAGCACAAGCCTACGGAGACGGACAACTCACGGCCTACGATCGGGAACAAGAACGGATTGCGCGAGAGAAGCAACTGAAGGAACAGGGCGAACAAGACAGGCGCGAGGCAGAGGAAAGGAAACAACTCGCAGAGCTCGCCAAGAAGGCCG
>WNFT01003305.1_pt1 | contig 13911 bp, 10 predicted proteins | sample 5400191 | NCBI WGS metagenome assembly WNFT01 (sample SAMN13153359, study PRJNA577476) | soil metagenome | isolation source: 80 cm saprolite under Madrone tree | place: USA:California | collected 2016-06-14
ATGGAATAGGCCCAACCGCCGGAGAGAGTGACATAGTTGGGAGCCTGCCCGAATTGGGTCGGCATCTTGGCGACACCCATCGTTTGCTGCCATTGCGGCCACGGCGCTTGACCGTTGGGATACCAGAAGCTACTGATCCAGGAGCCATCGATATCAATGGCAACCTTCCCCTTCGGGATAAGTTGTTGTTCAATCGTATTATTAGCCTGGGTGCTCAAGGCAATATCATTGGTGGGTCCAAGCAGGTCAGATGGATTGTAGACCTGCTTTACGAAGTTGAGCGAGTCTAGAAGTCCCTGGCTGGGAGCAACCCACTTTTGCGTCGAGTAATCGTAGAGGGGATTTTTGGTGCCGTAGAGCAACATCTCGAAACCCTGCATTGAGGAGGCTTCATCCATCGGAACGCCTGAGAAGAGGTTGAGCGGGATGACACCGGGCACCTTCGCTTTGATAGTGTGAGCAGCCGACAGAATATCGGCCCAGTTTTTGGGCTGCCAGGTGGTAGGGAGCCCTGCCTTCTGGAAGAGATCCTTGTTGTACCAGACCAGGCGCACATCGGTACCGTCCATCACGCCGTAGTTGTGACCGTTGAACGTCGTGATCTTCTGCATGCTGGGGAACCATTGCTGGCTGTATTCAGGCCAGGTGGACAGGTATTTATCGAGCGGGGCCAGGTAACCAGCAGTCACATCAGAGCTAACCAGGAAGCTGTCCTCGCGCACGAGGTCGGGGGCTGTACTGGCTGACCGCATCATCAGGTCGAGCTTTGTGTAATAGCTTCCCTCGTCAGCGATGATGGGTTCCAGTTTGACTTTGATATTAGGGTTAGCCGCCTCAACACGCTGTTTCACTTTGTTCCACCAGTCCTGTTCAGGATAGGGTGGAGGACCAAATTGCTGAAAGGCGACAGTAATGGTGACTGGTCCGTTGCTGCTGGTAGTGGAAGAGCCACCGCAAGCCTGCAATACGGTTGCTACGCCGAAAAGCACGACGAAAAGCGAAAGGGGGAAGAAACTCAAGCTTTTAAATAGCCTGTGCATAACGCGTCTCCTTGTTGATTGTACAGGACAGTCAGTCCTTACAACTTTGCCGGTCAACGTCAATGTGTACCATGAGCTTCAGTATCTCTTGAAAGAGGCTCATTAGCAAACAACCAGGAAAGCTAGAAGGGGATAAAAGTGGTCGGTTAAGAATACAGGATTATAATGTCTCGGCTGCACCTCCTCTCGGCTAGTAATGGCACGCCTATCACAAATATCATAGGTTAAGTATGAGGTGAAAAACGAAATTTGTCAATGGATATTTTCATAAGTATGAGCGAAAAACGAAATTTATCAACAGATATTCTCAAGTATAGAAGCAGATCAAGCGGTGAAGATCTCAAAATTGAGCTTGATTTGATGGCTTGTTGGAGCTTGAACTTCACCTGGTGAGACTCCGCCTTTTTCGCTACTCATCCAAAATCAGCTTTTTCGCGTATCTATTTTTAAAAGTCGAAAATCAATCTGGTAATACCTGAAAATTCTTTGAATGATTCCTTGCATAATACACGTAGATATGCTAAGCTTTGCATGGCTGTGGTGTCACCTGCAAATCCTCTATTTTGTATATCTCACCTGTTACTGAAAAAGGAAGACTGATTTGATAGAGAAGCTGAGCAAAAAGGAGCGCACAAAGATTCTCCACGATCAACTCATGACCTATTTTCGTGAGCGCGTTCTCGATGGGCGTTTATCAGCAGGAGCACGCCTTCCGACCGATGAAGAGCTAGCTACCATGTACCAGATCAGCCGTGATACCGTGCGCCAGGCGCTGGCGACGCTGGCCAACGAGGGGTTGATCGAACGGATACAGGGGCGTGGCACTTTCGTAAGCCAGCCACCATCAAACAGTAGCCCGGTGGTACAACCTAAACAGAAGCAGATCGGCTTAGTCCTCAATCGAACATTGCGCACACAATTGACTATGGATCTTCTAGTCGGTGTCGAACAAGCAGCAAAGTCACATGGCTATAACATCAGTTTCACCTATGCCGAAGGCGAACAGGAGCAGCAAGCTCGCGATATTGCCCGCCTGCGTGCGAATCATATCTCAGGCATGATTATCTGGCCTATGGGTGATACTACTCATGATGCCTCGATCCAGCAACTCCAGGCCGATCATATCCCCCTTGTCTTAATGGACCGTTACTTTCCTGGCCTCACTATAGACTATGTTGGTTCAGACAACGTTGGTGGTGGCTATCGTGCCACAGAACACTTACTCATTCTGGGTCATAGGCGTATTGGCTTCGTCTTCACGCAGGAAGAGACTTTGCGAACCACCTCGGTCTATGAGCGCTGGCAAGGCTACTGTAAGGCACTACAAAAATATGAAGTCCCATATGATGAGACACTGGTCGTTCCCGACTTCAGGCAACCACAGATGGGTACCCATGAAGGGTTGGTTGAGTTTTTGCAACGCCCTGATCGACCAGGTGCCATCTTCGCCGTCAACGATTATGTTGCACTGGACGTATTGCAAGCGGCAAAAGCTATTCACCTGCGCATACCGGAAGACCTGGCCGTAGTTGGCTTCGACGACATGGAGTTTGCTGCCCGTGTGAATCCACCCCTTACGACGGTTGTGCAGCAATTCATAGATATAGGATTACGAGCGGGCACACTGTTAATCAGTCGCATCGAGGGAAACGTTGGTGCTCCTAAGCATATCGAACTGCCAACAAACTTAATCATTCGCGAATCATGTGGTGCGCAACTCCATGTAAAAAAGATTTTCTCGCTATCACAGGAGAGGATCAAGGAGTCTCCCAGGCTCCTCCAGGAAAAAGATTTGTCGCATTCTTAGCCCTCACTGCCTGGTGAAAGAAGTTCAGCTCTCAACGATGATAGCTACATCGATGTGGCCGTTGCTGACTGCTACGGGTTGTTGTGGATGGTTGGGGCTGCTAGAGGGTAACAGCGGACATGAAAAGATGCCTTTCATCCTGTCTATACCGGCATACATAGAGGGTGTATCGCTGGTGATCGTCAATGTACATTGAGCTCCTGGCCTCAATGAGAGGTCCCAGGACGCGGACTCCTGGTAAAAATTGATGCGTACATCGCCGCCATTGATGTCTTTTGAAAGTGTGTAGGTATCCGGGCCATGGTAGCCGTAGAAGGCTAAGAAGATAGACATGCCCTTTTGTGCTACATCGATAGTGAATTCGCGATGACCATGACGAAGCTTAGAGGTGGGTAAGGAAGCATGAATCATGTATATGCCTGTAGCTCCACCGTGAAGTGTGAAATCGACAGTACTCATTTCGTTAGATACGGTTGCAATATCGGTGGGGAATGGACTGCTAGTTTCTAGTGGGCCAGTTTTTGCAGGTGTTTTTTGCGCCACTCCTGGCGTGCTATTCGTATTACTACATCCAGCCAGCAGAAAAAGCAGTACTATTCCTGTTGACATAAGCCAGTAACGCCAACTGTTCTGGTTAGTTGAATTATCCGTTTGAAGATGGATCGCTTGCGATTGCAAATGCGCTCCTCCTGATCATATTTCTCTTGAAGAGGTGAAGTTCAAAACAACGACCGCTCAGGTTAGGGATCGCGTCTTGCAACCAACCCCTGTTGCCAGGCGAAGACAGCGGCCTGTGTGCGATCCATGATGTGTAGTTTGCCCAGGATGTTGCTGACATGCCCTTTGACCGTCTTTTCGCTGATGATCAGTTTATCGGCAATCTCGGCATTGGAGAGTCCGTCCGCGATGAGACGCAACACATCTAATTCGCGGTCGCTCAGGTCGGTAAAGAGGTTCGGCATATCCCGCCTTGTTCCGCGAAGTTCTTCGACCACGCGAGAGGCGACGCGTGGATGTAGCACCGATTCACCTCGCGCTGCCTTGCGCACAGTGTCGGCCAGTTCGTCTGGTCCGACGACCTTTAAGACGTACGAAAGCGCACCGGCACGCAGCGCGGGAAAAATGTATTCATCTTCATGGTAGGAGGTGAGCACGATAACCTGTGAATGCGGACTGACCTGCTTGACCTGTCGCGTGGCCTCAACACCCCCGATACCAGGCATAACGAGATCCATGAGCACCACGTCAGGCACGAGTTCCGCCGCCATACGAACGGCCTCTTCGCCGGAACCTGCCTCGCCTATCACATTGAGATCCGGTTGAAGCTCTAAAAAGGCGCGTATGCCCTGTCGTACAAGAGCATGGTCGTCAGTAATCAGAAGAGAAATTTTGTCTATCATATGCGCTCCACATGTTTGAATGATGAATTTTGACGAATAAATCCGGCTGCGAGGGCCGATAAATCGGCGATGGGCACGATAAATCGACCCCTACGGCGGCTTCGCCGCCTATGGCGTTACTGGGTTAATATGGAAAAGTTCATTATCCAAACCCGAGTTATTTGTATTCTTTTCGTCGGCTTCAGCCATTGTATCGCTCGAACCGGCACCCAAACGTTGGCAATGAGCAATGATGCGCGTCCCCTTCCCCAGTGTACTTTCAACCTGCACATCTCCTCCAAGCGCCTTCATGCGTTCCTGCATTGAAAGGAGGCCAACGCCCAGACGACCATGCTGAGCAACATCAAAGCCCTGGCCATTATCGGTAACAGAGAGTGTTACAGTATCATCAGTCATAGTCAGTATTACTTGTACCAGGGTAGCATTGCTATGGCGGGCCACGTTGGATAACGCCTCTTGAGCCACACGGAACAGAGCCTCCTCTACGGTAAGCGGCAATGTCTGAGCGCTCTGGGTGCCCTCTACCCCCTCTACGCGCAGGGTAGCGACGATATTGCTCTGCTTTGTCCAGTCGGTCACCAGTTCACGCAGCGCGGCAATCAAACCTTTGCCTTCGAGTGCAACAGGGCGCAGTTCGCGAATGAGCGAGGTCAATTCTTGTTGCGCCTGGCGTACCAGCTTTTCCGCCTCATTCAAACGCACTTCGGCAGCATTCGCATCGCGTTTGAGCAAGACCTTCGTCGCCCCGATTTGCATGGAAATGGCGAAGACCTGCTGCTTGACACTATCATGCAGGTCACGCGCCAGGCGATTGCGCTCTTCTAATGTTGCGAGTTTTTGCCGCGCCTGTAGTAAATTCTGCAATTGTTCGGCCATACGATTGAGTTGACGCGATGTCTGTCCCAACTCATCTTGCGAGGCATCATGCGTAAGCGCGGAGAAATCGCCGCGGCCCCACATGCCTGCTGCGACAGATAACCTTTTCAGCCGGCGAGTGAGACCACGTGCAGTCAGGTAGCCGAAGACCGAACCGGAGATGGCGGCAATGATAGTGACGATGCTGCCTGTGACTAAGATGAGATACAAGAAGTCCGAAACCAGCTGGAAGATGTCTGGTTTGACAATTCTCATGACAAGGGCACCCCGTAATTTATTGCCTTGTCCCACAATAGGCGCAATCTCCAGCAATGTGCCATCTGCCTCTTGACTGCCTACACTTGTCGCGCCTTTTCCATCATTCAAGACTGCATGAAGATTGGCACGACTTTGTGGAGACAGTTGCAACGAGATGGGGGTATTCGCGGGAACAGGATGCGAACCAATTGAGGCGATAGTCTGACCCCGCGTATCTACGACCGCAAGAATGATAGGAGGATTTTTGAAAGGGCCTTGATTGGACACAGTGGGACTAATTATTTGCAGCCACGCTGTCAATTCCTCGCGATCAGGCGAACCATGTACAAAGTAAGGCGCTGCTTGTGGAGCTTCCTGCTTGAGGGAGTTCAGGACAATACTTGGAACATTCAAACTGACAAACGAAAACACCACCACAATGAATATCAATTCGATGAGCAGAAACGTCACGACCGAAGTCAATGTATAGGATAAGGTCAGTTTTCCTCGTAACTGTCTAAATGGTTGTGTGAAGCGTTTCAGCATGGTTTTCCCTCGATTTCAGGAGGACGGCCTTGTCCATCAGTATAACACATGTGCTGCCCGCAGGGTACCCGCAAGGGGCACCCCTACCATACACGGACGTGGGCTCCGCCTCGTGTATTTGTCCCCCCAGGGTACCCGCAAGGGGCACCCCTACCATACACGTGGCGGAGCCCGTGTGCCCCACGCAGGGTACCCGCAAGGGGTACCCTGCGTGGGGTGGTGCGGTCACTCGTAACGCAGCACCTCTAGCGGGCGAACCCGTACCGAACCCCAGGCCACCAGGGCTGCTGTGAGCATCGAAAGCAGTGCCGCCCCGGCTATCAGGCTAATGACTATCCAGGGAGCCGTGCTCAAGGTAAAGTTGAACAGCAAGCTCCCAAGTAGGGTGATCGCGCCTGTTGCCAGTAACATTGCCATGAACGCACCGACCGCGCCTACGATACCGTTCTCGATCATTACCTCGCTCAAGACCGTGCTGCTGGTGTAGCCGACCGATTTGAGGATGCCCAGTTCGCGGCTGCGCTCCAGCATTGCCAGGGCCACGGCGTTGGCGACGATGATTACACCAGCAATCAACGAGAGCGAGGCAATTGCGATCAGCATCTCCAGGATGTTATTGAGCATCTGCGTGATGTAAGTACCGATGTCGGCCAGGTTTTGTATGGTCGCATTCGGGACAATCTGCCCAAGCGTGTTCAGTGCCGTATTTACCTGCGCGGGATCAATCTTCATATACGTGACAGTTGCTACCCCAGTTCTTGCCGTAGCGAGTGTATGAACGGTGCCGTCTGCTGCCAGCACATTGCCCGCGTGGTCACTGGAGGCGCGAGCGTAGATGCCGACGACCGTTGCAGTTGTGGTTGTCTTGCCATCCGCGCTGGCAAAAGTGATGGTGTCGCCGGGTTTCAGGTGCATCGAGAACGGGCCAGAGCTGGTCAGTAGATCGTTAATCACGATATTATTTGTTCCCGCATCACTTGTGTTCAGGTCGCGACCCTGTACAATCGTCGATGTGGGAGCGTTCTGCGCCAGGTTGTACCCTTCCATCGAGCTCAGGAAATTTACCACCTCCTGGCGATCATGTCCAGCCGGTGACGCTGCCAGTACTTGCTGCAGGGACTGTCCATCGATGGCAACAGGCATGACCTGCGTATAGGTATCCGTGCGGGTCTTCGAGAGGCCTGGGACTGTTCCAAGCTTGCTTTGTAGCGTTGCCGTATCTCTTCCAGATGTCAGGGTGACGACATTGTATGTCAGGTTCTGAGTAAACGCGTTGCTGATCTGCACCTGCAGGTCCTGTCCCAGCGCCAGCACCAGCCCGACGGTGAAGACACCAATGAACAGGGCCACCATGGTTGTCGTTGTGCGTGTGCGCTGCCGCCCAATATTGCGCAGGGCCATCTTTGTGCTGACCTTCCAACTGCGCGGCATCAGCACGATGATGATACCCATCAGCGAAGCAGCGAACAGGAGTATACCGAACACAGGAAGTACCAGGTACACCAGTACCGATGCAGCGACGCCCGCCAGGATCATGGCAAGGTACTTGAGATTGATATGTTCCGGCACAGGAAGTTTGCTGATAATGAAGACCACCAGTCCGAAGAACGCGCTCAGCACCAGTAAGAAAGCGAACGTTCCATAAACCGCTCCTATTCCCAGCAGCACATTGTTATTGAGTATCACAATCGCCAGCACGCAGAACAGGACTGAGAGTACGACCAGTAAGCCAACTGTCAGGGCAATGCTGCTTGCGCCTTTGTTTTCGGAGAGGTCACGTATCACATTCAACGGGCGGATATTGGCCGCCTGTACAATAGGCATCAGACCGAAGATCAGGGCGGTCACTAAACCGATTGCGACTCCACCGGCGACCGTCCAGGGATTAAGCACGAACGGAATGGTTAAGCCAAAGTTCTGCATCAGGGTGCGTACGATATAACTTACGCCTGTAGCTGCTGCCGCTCCGACGACTCCACCGATCAGGCCGAGCATGCCCGCTTCCAGGCCAAAGAGCGTGTAGAGGTCCACGCGGCGATAGCCTGCCGTCTTGAGCATGGCGATCTCCGTCTTGCGGCGCGAGAGTAAGACCTGCATCGTATTGACGATGCCAATGCCACCGATCAGCAGCGCGAGGAGGCCGGCAATCTCTAAAAACTCATTGATATTGTTGATTGAGGATTGCTGAGCCTTTAGCGCGCCGGCAACCGTCTGTGTGGCGACCAGCGGGAACTGCTGATTGATAGCCTTGACCGCGGCATCGGTATGCGCCTGGTCTGTCGTTGTCACGTAGACCGCGCTGTAGGATGCAGGCGTAGTGGGAGCAGCAGCCTGATAGTCATGTTGTGAGATGAGTACGATACTATTAGATTGGGCGAACACTCCAGAATTGGCGACGACACCGGCAATCGTAACATGCAGTGTCTGGCCTGAACCACCCTGTGACTTGATATACACATTCAGCGTATCACCCACATGTTTATGATAGGTATCGAGGAAGTTCTGAGTGACGATGACCTGGTTGTGCGTGAGCAGGTTCGGGATGCTCCCGTCACCCGGCGTAACGAATGTAGGCTGTGAGACAACCGGGAAGTTATTCGGGTCAACCGCCTCAACACTGAAGGACTGTAATGACGATGCTGCTGCATTCAGTGAGCCATTAGCGGTGGTAACAGCAGAATAATTGGTGATCGTGCCTTTGCTCTCAAGTTGAGCAAAGAAGGGTAGATCACTCGCTTTGAGCGGCACACTCTGTGCCGTCACCGCCACATCGCCGCCATTCGTATCACGTGTATTCGTCGTGAGCGAGCTTTGCAGCATGGAGCCTGCCAGTTGCAGGGCGACAATTGCCATCACGCCGACTGCTACACAGAACACTGCCAGGATTGTTCGCTGCCCACCCCGGAGCAGCGAACGGGAAGTATAGTTGAAGTACATTGATGTTTTCATTGTCGTATCATCCTTTCGTGGCAGGGTATCCTGCCACAAGATTGATATTATTGTGTGATTCTGCCGTTAGAATTGTCGATCTCGGCAATTATGCCATCTACGATGCGAATAGCGCGATCCGCGTGCGAGGCTACAACCGGATCATGGGAGGCGATGATAAAGGTTTTGCCGGTCTGTTCACGCAGCTCGGCGATGAGCTTGAGAACGTTTTCGCCGTTGCGCGCATCCAGGTTGCCCGTAGGCTCATCAGCAATCACGAAGGCGGGATCGGTGGCGAGCGAACGTGCAATGGCAACACGCTGCTGCTCCCCGCCCGAGAGTTGATTGGGACGATGATCGAGCCGGTGTGAGAGACCAACCAGGGCCAGCAGTTCTTGTGCCCGCGCGGACGGCGAGCCTTTATGCTTGCCGACGTACAGCGGAACCTCAACGTTTTCCTGTGCAGTCAATGTGGGGATCAGGTTGAACGCCTGGAAGACCATGCCAATCTTACTGTTGCGCACCACCGCCAGCTTGCCTTCACTCATCCTCGTGATATCGACGCCGTCGATAAGCACCTGCCCGGTAGTAGGATTATCCAGTCCGGCAATAATACCAAGCAGTGTGCTTTTGCCTGAACCGGATGGTCCAACGATGGAGACAAACTCACCGCTTGTAATCGAAAAACTAATACCTTTGAGAATATCGATGCGCTCACGACCAAGAGGGAGACTCTTGGTGATATCTCGCACATCCATAACGATTTTTTGTTCTGTCTTTTGGGATTGCTCTGTCTCGAGCATAACGCTTGTATTCATATGACTTCTCTGCTCCTTCATATCCAGGCCTGCAACGCCGGCGTGCTGCATAAATCCGCACTCTACAGCCAGCTACCTGCGGTCAGCAGGCCTGAAAGGTAGTCCTTCTTTTTACTTATTTGGCATTTCAATCGTTACCTTCACCAGTAACTGTGTAAAGAATAAGCGAGAAGCCTCTGTTTTTGATGCGTCTGGAGATGTGTTCTTGATGGGTCTCTAGACGGGGGGAGTAAGACCGGTTTCACCCCACCGGCTCGTCCCAATCGACCTTGTAGGAGTAGACCCAGTCGAGAGCAGCCGGGTTGGCGAAGAGCTTGAGGAAGAACGGGGCGAGCAGGTCCCGGAACCACACCTGGATCGCATTGGTCATGACCTTGCCCTGACCCGCGTTGCGCCCATGCTGGACCATGCGTTCGACGCGCGCTCGACGCAGATGCTCATAGGTCGCAAAGGCTTGTGAGAGATCCTCTCCGTCTCGCAGGCACTTTGCCAGGACTATCGCATCCTCCACGGCCAGCGATGCGCCCTGTCCAGCATTGGGTGAGACCGCGTGGATCGCGTCACCGACCAGGACGATCGGACCCTGATGCCAGATAGGCTGCGTAGAGATATCATAGATGGGATAGGCGATGATCGTGCTCTCGGTTGCTCGAATCATCTTTGAGATGAGGGGCAAATCCTCCTGGAAGAGATCGAGCATGCGCTCTTGCCACTCCTCGCTCTCGATCATGTCTAAATCCCCCCTGGCAGGTGCTGCTTTTTGTGGGAAATTGACAAACCAGTAGAGCTCGCCGGACGAACTGATGTGATAGCCGAAGAAGGCTCGCTTGCCAAAGACGAAGTGCATCGTGTCAGGCGTCGGAGGAAAGCTGGAGTGCTGAGCGAAGCCACCTGTGCTGATCAGGTTGGTATATTGCGGGATGGGAGCGTTGGGATTGATGAAATGGCGGGTGCGGGAGTGCACGCCATCGCAGCCAACCAGGAAAGAGCCTTCGGCTGTGGTGCCATCGGCGAAGGTAGCGATCACTCCTTGCTCGCAGGTCGAGAGGTCTTGCAGCCTCTTGCCAAAGGCGATCTTGATCCCCTGGCGCTCGGCTTCCTCACGCAGCACCTGATGCAAGCGGGAGCGCATGATATTGATGCTTGGGGCTCCCACTTCTGCCCTGGCGCCGTTGCGTACCTCGCCCAGGCGCTTGCCTTGCCCGCTCCAGATAATCATGCTCGGGATCGGAGATCCCTGGCTTGACACCTGGCCGTCGAGCCCGAGCGGCTTGAGCACGTCGAGCCCATTGCAGGCCATGTTCAAGAAGCTGCCTCCATAATCAGTAGAGGCGTCTCTGGCCTCATAGATCTCTGCCTCGATGCCCGCCCGTTGCAGGAACAGAGCGATGACCGGTCCAGCGATCCCGCAGCCAATGATCAATGCTTTTCTTCTAGGTCGGTTCATAACGATTCCTTTCTTGTGTGCCTGGCTCTCGATCGGATTCCTTTTCGCTTCCATCCTCGGTTGCCAGGAAAGCGAGGTCTGGACGGGCAACCTTCCATCTGAGAGTTCCGTCTGACGGTTGTGTCAGGGTTCCGTCTTTCATCTCTCCGATCAGCTTCTTTACCCACGCTTGCTCGCTTTCAAGTTGAGCCAGTCGATACTCATCCTCGATAAGGAAGAGTTTGTCCACGCCCTGTCGTATACCTGCCTCCATATCGGAGCTCTGCTCCTGAATCTGCTTAGAGAGGGAGCGCATGCGATCTTCAAGGAGAGCAACTGCCTCAGTAGGGGAGAGGTGAGCGATGAAAGCCAGGCCAGCGGCGAACTGTGTGTATTCGGTAGCCGGAGTGCGGATGAGCACCCCAAGCCAGTCAAGCAATTCAGCACGTCCTGCCTCGGTGGCGGCGTAAATGGTGCGTTCGGGATGTCGTCCTTCCCGCTGGGTTTCCACTGGCACGATCAGCGCGAGACGGTGTAATGCTTCGATGACGGAGTAGAGTGCTCCATAGTTGAGCTTAATGGTCGAGGAAAGACCCCGCTGGCGTATGAGCGCCGACATTTCGTAGGGATGCATAGGGCGCTCGGTGAGTAGAGACAAGACAGCCAGCGCCAGCAGATTGGATCGTTTGTGTAGTGCCATCAGCAGTTCTCCTGGTAAGAATATTCTTTCTGGTATATTCTGATCAGAATATACCAGAAAGAATAGGGATTGTCAAGGAAGAGAGAAATCGACTCAAGGCTACATTGTTGACGCACGGCACTTTTCGTGGTGTCATAGAAGAAGAATAACAGGAAATTTCAGGAGGAAAAGCATGCAATCAGCACCCGTTATGCAAGCGGTATCGGTCAACGTTGGACTGCCAAAAGAAGTGGCCTGGAAAGGTCGAACGGTGATGACCGGAATCTTTAAAGAGCCCGTAGAGGGCCGTGTGGCTGTCGGGCGACTCAATATTGAGGGAGATCGCCAGGCGGATCTCACTGTGCATGGGGGACCTGAGATGGCCATCTATGCCTATCCAGCCGAATACTACCATTTCTGGCGGGAGCAATTTCCTGAAATGGACCTCCCATGGGGCATGTTCGGAGAGAACCTCACGGTCGAGGGTCTGCTGGATGAAACCGTACATATCGGCGACCGCTTTCGGGTTGGATCGGCCCACGTGGTAGTAACACAACCCAGAGTGCCCTGCTACAAACTCGGCCTCAAGTTTGGACGCGACGATATTCTCAAGCGCTTCCTTCAGAGCGGTCCGACGGGCTTCTACTTCGCGGTACTCAAGGAGGGAGAGGTTGCTGCCGGGGATCGGATAACGCTGCTCCAGCGCGACGAGCACCAGGTCAAGGTTGCTGACATCACGCGCCTCTATCGTGAAGACAAATACAATCTGGACTTGCTGCGAAAGGTGATAGCTGTAGAGGTATTGGCCGAAGTGTGGCGTGAATACTTCCTGCGATGCCTTGATCAGTTAGCAGGTTCCATTTCGGAGAGTGAGATCTGAGGGAGTATTTGGTAAAAGTCCAGTGTCAACTGTATTGCTCGATGCCTCGCCCAAAGGCCTCCTGGTCATCATCTTCGAGACCATATAGAGCCTCTTGCAAGGCAAAAGTTCCGGCGTAGAAGCGCGCTCGGGATAGCACATTCTCGATGCATGGATAGATGGCAGAAAAGCGTTCAAGAAACGGTTCTCCATAGGACACAGAACAGAGAATGGCGGCGAAATCTGTAGCAGGGTCTCCCCAACCTGCGGAACTGAAGTCAATGATTCCGCTAATGCTCTTCGTGTCAGCATCATAGAGAATATTGCTCGGCCCAAAATCGCCGTGGATGAGTGCTGGAGCATAGTCGCAGTTGTGTGCATCGCTCAAGAAGTTCTCAAAGTGCCTGGTGGTCCAGGCACGCGCATCGAGTCTCATGAAAGGGAACAGTTTAGTGCGAAATCGCTCGTACAGTTCCCGCCATTCGTCAGAACCACGAAAGTCTGGAAGCTTCACCTCCAACGCTTCAGCAGGGGTGCTATGTAACTGGCAGAGAAATGTCGCCAGCTGATCTGCCAGGTGTTGGAGCAACTTTTCATCCTTTATTGCGTGTAACGTTTGGGGCCAGAGGGGTTCTCCTGGCAGCATATGATATCCCATAAACACGTGGCCGATGGGTTCGGTCACTTTGCTGCGGTAGATGGGATTGGGAATGGGCAATGTCGTGTGACCCTGTAAACTCCATAAAAGTGCGCTTTCCATCACCAGCTTATCCGCCTCGCGCGGCGTTTTCGGAAAGCGGAAGATGACCTCTTCGTTGATCACCAGAATATCGTTGAACTGGCCGGTTTGATTGAGATGCAACGTCTCAATTTTGAAATCGGCGTAAACGTCATGAATGATCTGGATATAGTTTGCTTGCTTGTTCATAAGTATTTTTGCTTCCTGTCTATTGGTTATCTGCTCTTATGTTAGCCGTTTGCCTTAGGCTCGTCAATTCGTTTGTCTTGGGTGATTACCTATAAATAAGGGAAAAGAAGGGTTCCTACGAACTGCCAAACAGTCCTGGGAAGATCGTGGTCAGCACGATCAACAGCGTTAAAACTGTCATGACTATCGTCGTGATCCATGCAATTGCATTCAAGACGCGGCCATTCACATAGCGACCAAGCAGGCGCCGATCATTACATAGAATGATCATCAGGACAAGGATAAGTGGCAGGAGCATGCCCCCGACTACATTGGGCAGGTTCAGTACAAAGACCAGCCGGTCCCTCGGCACGAACAACGTGATCCC
>WNFT01023552.1_pt1 | contig 13904 bp, 12 predicted proteins | sample 5400191 | NCBI WGS metagenome assembly WNFT01 (sample SAMN13153359, study PRJNA577476) | soil metagenome | isolation source: 80 cm saprolite under Madrone tree | place: USA:California | collected 2016-06-14
AACGCTGTCTTCAGGACGTACACCGAAGCCCCACAGACCATAGCACCACATTTCAGCGATCCAATCCCAGTCCTTGGTGCCGTCCAGCACGCGAATAGGGGTGCGCCCGCTTGTGCCCGAGGTGAGGTGATAGCGAATGGCATGCTTGTGATCGGTGGCTGTGAGGTCACCAAACATGGGAGTCTCAAAGATGGATTCCATCCACTCTTCCCGCGTCATAAAGGGGATGCGGCGCATATCATCCAGAGTTTTGAGTTGTTCAGGGTGAAAACTCGCTTCGTCAAACTTGCGACGGTGGAATGGAGCGTTGGCATAAGCCCACTCACACATGCGGCGGAGTTTGAGGAGCTGCAGCGCCTGCAATTCCTCGCGGGGCAACGTCTCGTTCTTGGGGTTCCAGTATTCCGAATAGGCCATGTGATTCTCCTCCTCGAGATAAAATAAATGTCATTGGTCAGGGTCAGAGGGTGTACCCTTGTGGTCTGCCCCGCGCAAATCTTCGCGTCCAACCAATTCGCGGGCGATAATGATACGCTGAATATGGCTGGTTCCCTCGTAGATTTGCAATCCCTTGATATCACGGTAGTAGCGTTCGACGGGATATTCATTGGAATAACCGCGATTGCCGTGTAGTAAGACTGCCTGCGATGCTGCCAACATAGCGGCTTCCGTCGCGAAGAGCTTGGCAATGGATGTGGCTCTGGTGGCTGGCAGGTTCTGGTCTTTCGTCCAGGCCGCGCGATAGACGAGCAAACGTGCTGCCTCCACGTCGGCGGCCATATCCGCCAGAATTGCCTGTATCATCTCGAAATCAGCGATGCGCTGCCCGAACTGGCGGCGTTCTCTGGCGTAAGCGACACAGGCATCAAGACATGCCTGAGCCAGGCCGACGGCACCGGCTGCAACTCCCAGGCGGCCACGGTCCAGGGCAGACATGGCAATTTTGAAGCCTTCACCAGGAGCGCCCAGCAATGCACTCTTTGGCACGCGGCATTCTTTTAAGGTGATATGGACATGTTCCGATGCACGGTGGCCCAATTCTTTGCCCGGCATCGGCTCGCGCTGAAAGCCGGGAATGTCTGTTTCAACGATGAAGGCGCAGATACCCTTATGCCGGGCCGAGCGATCCCGGCTGGCAAAGATGATGGCGATCCTGGCACTGGTGCCGTTGGTGATCCAGATGTTCTCGCCGTTCAGGATATAGCTGTCCCCCTCCTCGCGTGCAGTCGCCTCCATGCTAGCGGCATCAGAACCTGCATTCGGCTCGGTCAGGGCATAGCAGCCAATCCACTCGCCGGTGGCCAATCGCGGCAGGTAGTAGCGTTTCTGCTCTTCGGTGCCCCATTCCTGGATGCAAAGGGATACGAGGCTGGTATGCACGGTGAGGAAGCCACGCACGGAGGAATCGGCCCGTCCCAATTCTTCGCAGAGCAGGGCGTAGCTCACATAATCCATGCCGGAGCCGCCGTATTCTGGCTCAACCGGCCCGGCCAGGAAGCCCAGCTCGCCCATGCGTCGTACAAGGTGCAGTGGGAACTGGCCTTTCTCGTCAGCCTCGCGTGCTACAGGAGCAACTTCTTGCTCGGCAAACTGGCGCGCACTGGCCTGGATGCGTTTTTGTTCGTCTGTAAGTTCGAAGTCCATCAGATCACCGCCATGCCTTCTATCTCGATCAACGCTTCGTCCTGGAAAAAGCGCGAAATCTCGAACAGGGCTGTAGCCGGGTAGTAATCGCCAAAGAAGGTGCGATGTACCCGGCCCAACGCCTTGAGGTGCGTAAGATAGTCGTCACGGTCGCGAACAAAAATATTAATTTTGGTAATATCTTGCATTTTGCCACCGGCCGCTTCAACCACGGTCTTGAGGTTACGCAATACCTGTTCGTACTGTCCCACGAGATCACCATCGAGAATATTGCCTTCGGCGTCACTGCCGGTCTGGCCGGCCAGGAAGAGGAGTTGTCCGCCCGTGACGAGGACGCCATGGCTGAAGCCACGGGGACGTACCAGTTGTGGTGGGTTGATGATAGTTTTTTGCATGATTACCTACCTTTATCATTTAAGGCGAAGAGACTCCTCGTTGCCTCGCCTTAAACTTCTCATAGAACTGACGGTGATCCTCACCCATGAGCATCAATGCTTGCGCTTGCGCCTCGGCTTCGATGGCGGAGACGAGATCCATGTCAAGTTCAGAGTTAATCATACGCTTGGTCATTGAGATAGCCAGCATTGGACCTGCAGCAAGTCGCGTTGCCCATTCGTGCGCTTTGGGCAACAATTCGGCATGCTCAACTACGCGATTCACGAGGCCGTAGCGTTCGGCTGTTGTAGCATCAATAGTATCACCCAGCAACAGTAATTCGAAAGCGCGACCCATGCCCACAACTCGCGGCAGCAGGTAACCGGCACCCATATCGGCCCCGGTCAGTCCGACCTTTGTGAAGAGGAAGGCGAAGCGTGCTTTCTCAGAAGCGATGCGGAGATCAGAAGCGAGCGCAAGTACGGCTCCGGCTCCGGCGGTCATGCCGTTGAGGGCCGCGATGATCGGTTTGTCCAGTTGTCGCATGTTCTGGACGACGGCCCCGGTCATACGCGTGAATTCAAGGTGGCCTTTCATATCGCGCTTCAATAGTTCGCCGATAATTTCGTGAACATCACCGCCGGAACAGAAGTTGTCTCCCGCCCCGGTCAGCACAACTGCCCGCACCGCCGCATCATAACGCAGCGCTTCAAAGAGGTCACGAAGCTGTGCGTATATCTCGAAAGTGAGGGCGTTCATTACTTCGGGACGGTTTAATGTGATAGTTGCAATCCCGTCGTTTACTTCATAGAGAAAATCATAACCCATCACAATCCTCTTTCAGCCAATTTATTTATGACATCACGCCGCCGCCATCAATATTGAAAGCCTGGCCGGTGATACCTTTTGTGACATCTTGTGCCAGGAAGAGCGCTATTGCTGCCACCTCTTCCGGTTCTATCAGGCGGTTTTGAGGACTTGTTTTTTCTAGCGCTTCACGAGCTTTTGCCTCGGGCATGCCTGTACGACTGGAGATGTTGGCAACACTCGAATCGGTCATGGGGGTGTCTACATAGCCGGGGCAGATGGCGTTTACCGTGATGTTGTAGGGCAGCAGTTCGGTAGCAAGGGCGCGGGTCAGGCCGAGTACGCCATGTTTGGCGGCAGTGTAGGCCGCGATGTAACTGCCGCCCACGCGGGAGGCTATCGAGGCGATGTTGATTATGCGGCCACTGCGCTGGTCTATGAGAGCCGGCGCGAAAGCTTTGCTGACATAGTAGACGCTGGTCAGGTTAATGGCGAGCATGCGATGCCAGAGTTCATCGGGATGGTTCAGGAACTTGTGGCTGCTGGCATTGCCAGCGTTATTGACCAGGATGTCTACTCCACCAAGGCCCTCGATAAAGGTCTTTGCCATAGACTGCACCTGCTCAGCATTGGTTACGTCGCATGGAGTCGACAGGCTTTTGCGGCCCATAGCCGAAATCTGAGCAGCCAGCGCTTCGAGCTCGGTGGATGTGCGAGCGGTTACGGCTACATCCGCTCCTGCCTCAGCGAGAGCAAGGGCGATGCTGCGCCCGATGCCTCGTCCGGCACCGGTCACGACGGCTCGCTTCCCGGTAAGAAGATTATGCTCACTCATAGCTGTTGTCCTCGCTTTCAATCTACCCGGTCATCTGAATACTGATTATGCCCGTCGTTTGAAAAGAGCTCTTTGCCTGCCTCTTTTTCAAAGACAATGTCCCTTTTGAAGGGATGTATGATCGCATTGTCAATTGGGGAGCAAGCTTCTTTTAATTCGATATCGACCGGCGCAACCCAATCTTTATCCTCCAAATGAGGCGGCTCAAGGATGCACAGATCAGCACGACCAGCAGCTAATACAGTATTGATTTCATTGGTCGTGGTCAGGTAGCCACCAACAATGGTAGGAATACCAACCTCGTTGCGTATGCGATCACTCAAGGTAGTCAGGAAACCTCGTCCGTAGGCTGGTTCTCCATCGATGGTGGTCTGGCCCGCGAGTATTTCGATTATATCACAGCCATGTTCTTTGAGTACTCTGGCAAAGGTGATGGCATCGCTGACATCAAAACCATCTTTCACGCAATCGGTGACCGAAAATGCGACCGAGATAGGCTTGTGCTGTGGCCAGACATCACGTACGGCATCGAACACTTCCAGGGGATAGCGCATACGGCATTCCAGGTCGCCTCCATACTCATCGGTACGCAGGTTGGTAAGCGGTGAGAGGAAGCTTGCCACCAGGTAGCCGTGACCGAAATGCAATTGCAACATGGCGAAGGTAGCTTCGTCCGCCATGCGTGTTGCCCGCACAAAATCATCGCGCACTCGCGCCATATCGGCGCGGTCCATCTCTTTGGGAACCTGGCTCTTAGACGTATAGGGCAAGCATGATGCTGAAAACAGGGACCAGTTGCCCTCGCGTAGTGGTCTATCCAGTCCAGCGGAGGCAGGATGGACGGAGCCTCTTCGCCCGGCATGAACCAGTTTTATACCAAGCCTTGTCGGCTGGCTGCTTTGGATAATACCAACGATCCATTCCCAGGCAACAACGTGTGTTGGATGATAGAGGCCAACACTTCCAGGCGTAATCCGCCCCTCGCTTGAAATGGCGATCGGCTCCGTCATCAGCAGTCCGGGACAGCTATAAGCAAGACCACCCATATGATTTGCATACGCATCACCAATCATACCATCCTCAGCAGGATAGTAAGCGGAACTCCTGCGGTTGCCCGGTGAGAGGACGATGCGATTAGGCATGATGATCGTTCGCAATTTGAGAGGCGCGAATAGAGGTGAGAGCGCAACAATCCTCTGTCTCGGCAAGTCCTCGCCGATATCTTCTTCTTCAAGATTATTGAATCTGCGTACATAGTGCTTCCCGGCCATCCAGCGATCAACTGCCTCGACGAAACGAGCATCACGCATGCGCAGGTCGTCATAAGAAATTCTGCCGCTGCGCGTAAGCAGTTGGAAGGTGAACTGCATCGGCTCGAGGTCGAGGTAGCGTTTCAGCGTCTCGAAGTAGGTCTGGCTTTCCTGGGCGGCGCGTTGAAAGGTCTCGACGACGGGTTTGCGCTCCAATTCATATTCGTTGAGAGCAGTCGCCAGCTTCGTTCCTGACCCAATCGAGAAGTGCGCGGTGTGCACAGCATCGCCGAGCAGTACCATGTTCTTATAATGCCAGTGCAGGGTCTTGAGCGTGGCGAAGTTAATCCACTTCGAGTTATTCGATAGAAGTGTCGCACCATGCAGGTCACCGGCCAGGAGTTGTTGGCAGTAGGCCAGGCTCTGGGCTTCACCGGCCTGGTCCAATCCTGCCTTCAACCAGGTTGCTTCATCGCATTCGACGATGAAGGTGCTGGTAGTGCCGCTGAAGGGATAGGCGTGCACCTGAAAGAGGCCGTGTTCGTTCTCGCGAAAAATGAAGGTGAAAGCATCCAGGACTTTGTTGGCTCCGAGCCAGATATATCTGGCTTTCCCTAATTCTAGGGTTGGCTTGAAGATGTGCTCGTAGGCTTTGCGCGCGAGGCTATTGATGCCATCGGCGGCAATCAGCAGGTCATAGTCACCGAGTTCAGTAAGGTCGGAAATCTCACGGCCAAATTCGAGATTGATGCCGAGTTCGACACAGCGTTTTTGCAGGATATTCAGCAGGCGCTTGCGCGAGATGCTGGCAATGACATGGCCGCCACAGCGGATTGTCTCCTCGCGATAGCGTGTATCGATAGCATCCCAGATCACGAACTGATCGCGAATCTGCTCATATGTTTTATAATCGGCGCGTTGGAACGAGGCGAGGGTGCGATCAGAGAAGACGACGCCCCAGCCATAAGTTACACCGGCAGGATTACGCTCGATGATGGTAATATCATGCGTAGGATCGGCCTTTTTGATGAGCAGACCCGCGTAGAGGCCCGCTGGCCCTGCACCGAGGATGATGATCTTCATTGTGGTTTCCTCCCAAGTCCATGCAGCACATCGGCTAGCTTATCAAGCTGCGTAAGGTCGGGGACAGTAGGGAACAGCACTAATTCATTGCACCCGGCTTCCTCGTAGCCACGAATGAACTGGGCAATCGCTTGAGGTGTTGTGAGGAGACCGGCAGCAATTCTTTCGGCGAAGGGTCCGGTGAAGGCGTAGTAATTTTTCATATAACGGGTACCGGCTTCGGCAACTTCGTCGCCGAGCGCGAAATAGCCCTGCGCCCAAAGCTGGGGCCTGCCGGGTCGTCCAGCGTCGCTCCAGGCTGCGAATGCTTTATCGGCGGCACGTGCGAATGCTCGAGGTGGACCCCCACCATGCACGTAGCCATCGGTATATCGTGCCATGCGAGCAAAACCTGAATCGCTCAATCCGCCTACCAACAACTGCGGGCCATCGGGACGAGCCGCTGCCGGGCTGATTTGACCGTCTTCCCACACGGAACGCAGCGTGGCGAGTTGTTCCGAGAGGCGTTTTCCTCGCGAACGATAGTCAATGCCAGCAGCAATGTAATCCTCTTCGCGGGCACCCACTGCCAGCCCCAGTACCAGCCGTCCGCCTGAGATGGCGTCGAGTGTGGCGGACATTTTGGCAAGCATGGCGGTGTTGTGCAGGAGACTGATGACAATGGTGGTTGCCAGCTTCACCCTGCGAGTAACTCCGGCAGCGACAGCCAGGGCGGTTAAGGGTTCGTAGCTATCGTAGGCGAGGCGGTCAACGACTCCAAGGCTAGAGAATGGACCTTCATCGGCGCGGTGCGCCCATTCTATGACCAGCCGCCCATTTGTGCCTGGAACGCCGGTCGGCAGACCAACTCCAATATGCATAGATGCGACTCCTTTGCTGGTTGAGATATTACAGGTTATGTAGGAGATTCGAGGATGCTGATGAACGAGTGAATCGGGGGTTCGTAGTGGCCAATAATGGAATTATACTAAATAAGTCGGCTATAATGGCTGATCAATAGGCGATAGGCGCAATCAATCGGCCCTACTTGACTCACTATGCCCGATTTATTTTGTTCATGTGCATCATTGGATACCTGCATCATCTGACAGAAAATAAAGTTACTCGTACACAGGTGGCCAGAGGCTCGCAACCGGTATTTCCCAACCGGGAAAGAGTTCAGGAATGGTGAGTGTGTCTCCATCTCGCAGCGTTGTTACCTGGGATACTGGCTCTCCAGTGCCGGCATGTTTACTCAGCCCACCAGAGCGGAAGACGGAGACAGTATGTGTATCAGGGTCAATGAGAATACCCACCTGTACACCCTGGCTCAGGAACAGAGCTATTTTCTCTTCAAGATCACGCACGCGGTCTCGGCTGGATTTGATTTCAACGATTAACTCAGGGACTACTGACAGATAGGTGCGGGGATTTTGCTTGAGCCGCTCTCGTGAAACAAAAGAGATGTCGGGAGAAAGCAGGTCGCCATTGGGCATACGGAAACCAGAACTCGAATCCAGGACTCGTCCTGAGTTATGATTATATACCCAGGCGCTTAATAGTGAGCCGAATCGCATACCGATTTCGGCAGAAGTGCCGTCTGATGGACTCATAATAATAATTTTTCCCTCTCTCAATTCGATCTGGTGGTCAGGGTAGAGAGCCTGGAGTTTTTCGACATCGTTGAAGCTAATTGACATAGTGGGTACTCCTTCGCTCATGTCGTCCTCCCCAGAGGTTCGACGCCGCGGATATACTGTCATCTTTTCACCTCTTTGTCTCTTTGTAATAGAGGATAGCATATGACCAACGAAATTGCTATGAGACATTGTGGCTGATGTGCCATTGGGACACTTGGGACGTGATGCTGATGGATCTGATATGTTCATTGAAAGCTTCTGCCACGCTCAATTAAGCATATGGAGAGTAATCATCTTTCAACTTTTTCTTCATCCTCTGAGGGGACAGGAGGCTCGGCTCTCCATAGAACCTGGTGGCTTTCGTGGTGCGCTGGCGAGCGTAACCACAGCGAGACAGATGCAGGCTGCATCGTTTCCTGGACGACTGCTACAAGGTGTTCACTCAAGGCTACCAGATCCACCTCGTTGCGCAGGGCGGCGCTGAACGCTTCCAACGTGCGGGCTGCATCATACTTGCGGCGGTAGAAACGGCGATCGATGAGCTGCTGGATGCGTCCGCGCAAGGGCTGGAAGAGGGCGGCAATGGCAAGGGTCGAGAGGACTATCACCAGGGGCTGCGCGCTTTGCCTGCTAAAGAGTCCGACAAGGCTTTCCAGTCCGATGATGAGGCCAGCGTAAACTGCCGCCAGCAGCGTGGTCAGCAGGCCATAGACCAGCGCCTTGTTGATGACGACATCAATATCGTAGAGCCGCGAGCGCAGGATAGCAATGGCAATCGAGATCGGGATCAGCAGCAGGAAACCATAAAAGATGGTTCCGCTCACGAGTGTCATTCCCACACTCGATTGTCGCTGCACTGGAGAGAGAAAAGAGAGAAAGACCTGCCCCAAAATGAGGACCAGCACAAAGCCAAGGATGCCGATGGAGAAACCAAAGACGACCCACCTGGTCTGCTGGCGCTCTCTGGATGTGGACACGCGGCGATAGCGATAAATCTGCGTTCCCACAGCACAGAGCAGTAAAGCGACAAAAACAAGATTGGACCAGAAACTCCCGTTGGTGAGGCCGTTGACGAAGAAGATCGTAGAGATCCAATAGAGGACTACACAGAGGGCAACCCAGCGAGTCCAGCGGGGCACAAACCGGCCACTGGGAAAGAGTAAAAAGAAGATCATGAAGCTGGACTGTCCCAGGAGGTCAAGTGCGCCGATCAGCGCAAACCACGCAGGAGAAAGCGGCGCAAGTGTATCCTGCAGGATACTGGTAAAGCCAGCGCCGCCAAAGAGGACCAGCATAAAGGCACCAAAGAGCGCCATCCGGTCAGCAGACTTGCGCCAGAAGAACAGCGCGCCCAGTGCGCAGCAAACCAGGACCGAGACGGCATCCAGCATGACCTGATAGGCTGCCAGGAAGCCGAGTGAGAGACCAAACTGATGCAGAAGTTTCCTATCATAGGTGGTCAACTGAAAGGCAACGCACCGTGGGCCTGGCTGGCAGTGAGCTTGCAACACAGCAAAGTACCTGGGAATCATGACCGCATTGAGCGTCAGGATGAATAGTGTTAACACTATCCAGCTCACACGAGCGATGAGCAGCCAGCGCCCATGCAAGCGCGTCTCCGATTCGTAGCGCATATCGGGGCGTTCGATGTTGATTGTTGAGCCAGGGTGCAGGTTCATAGGTGCTCCGGGTAGCCGCTTTCATGAGAACTGCCTGTGCATGCAGGCTCAGGTTTCCTGTCTAGCATATTACCATATAATCGTCTCATAAGCGTTACGGCAAGCGTTACAAACGAAATCTTCTCCACTTTGTAGTACCCCATTGCTCACACGATAGTACTGTTTCACCTGATGGCCGTCGAAAGCAGTTGAGATTCGTAACGCTTCTCGTAACGAACAAAAGACGCTCGATCCGTATAATTACCGATGGAACATATCCAGGTGCCTGTAATAGTTCTCATAACGCTTTCAGGACGCATATATGGTAATATATCAGGCAGGAAACCTGAACCTGCAAACAAAGACAGTTCTCATGGAGGCAGCTACCCGGAGCATCTTATGAACCTGCAATCCGGCTCAACAATCTCAAATGAACGCTCCGGCACGCACGGCGGTTCGGAGATACGCTTACAGGGGGCCTGGCTGATCCTTGCCAGGGTCGCGTGGGTGGTCATTGCTCTACTGGCCCTGGGGCTGATCGTCGCCAGCCTCCCATCGTACTTTACCTACTTGCACATAGTGAACGCGGCCTCATTCTATGGACCACAGCTTACTCCCGGCGACGTGCGAGAACTGCAGAGGCTCGGCCTTTCCCTCGATTTCTATGCCCGGGTGAACATCAGCATGTTTCTCATCACCCTGCTGGTCTGTGTCTCCATTGGGATTATACTTTTCTTGCGCAGGCCCGATGATCGCCTGGCGCTGATGGCCTCGCTTACCATGGTGTTTTTCCCCATCGGGTTTAACACGCAGGTCACGGGAACCCTTCCTCCCACGTGGACGTTACCAGCCGAAGTCGTCACATTCTTCGGCAACATGTGCCTGGGCCTCTTCCTCTACTTGTTTCCGAGCGGGCGGTTTGTCCCGCGTTGGAGCAGCTTGCTCATGGGGGTGTGGATCGCCTACTGGGTGAACATCCAGTTCTTTCCCAATTCACCGCTCAACAACTCCTGGCTCTTCGCTATACCACTGATTGGACTGGTCGCCAGCCTGATCAGCTTGCAGGTGTACCGCTACCGGCGCGTGTCTACCCCTCTGCAGCGCCAGCAGACCAAGTGGGTCGTCTTCGGCATTGCCGTGACCTTTGGAGGAGTCGTGGTCACCATCCTTCTGGTGGATGGCCTGCTGCCTCAGTTCTTCCCGATGAGCCCGCTTTCCTTTTTCTTCGTGCTAACTCCTTTCAATTTCTTGCTGCTGCTCTTCCCGCTCTCTATCGGGTTCGCCATCCTGCGTAATCGCTTGTGGGAAATTGACAGGCTGATCAGCCACACGCTGGTTTACGGCACGCTCACTGTCTTGCTGGCGCTCGTCTACGCTGGCCTGGTGCTTTATTGGAGGCATTTAGCGCGGCCCTGCGCAATGAAGTGGATCTGGCAACCTTGAGTGAGCATCTGGTGGCAGTAGTGGAGGAGACGATGCAACCAACCCATGTCTTGCTGTGGTTACGCTCGCCAGCGCACCATGGGAATCATCGAGTTTCATGGAGAGCCAATCCTGTTGTTCATTCAAGGGATGAGATAAGAGATGAGAGGTGAGGGCTGTCCTTTTAATATTTTTATTTACGGTCAACCATTAAGGCTTATTTTCAGGGCTTTCGAGTTTTGGCCACATTGGTAGCTTCAATATTTAGATGAGCTTTTTCGTTGACAATGCCTGAAAATCACCGTAAGCTAAGGATGTGCTATGATGAAGGAAGAACACTATACCTATGGTAGAGCAGGATCCCAAACAGGTCATTATTGATTTCCTTAGATAGGGACGAATACTCAACATCCTCCTTCTTCTGGGGCAGTGGAAGAAGATGAGATCCATGCCGGTGTCGTCTTATTCCTTTATCTTTTACACTTACAATGGGAATCTTGATGGTATAATGAGAGCAAAGAGTTCTCTTGCGAGGAGGTACATGATATGAGTTTAGTAATTCCTGATGATATCCTGCGGGCGGCAAATATATCCGCTGTAGAATTGCAGCGGGAAATTGCGATGCTGCTCTTCCAGCAAGATAAGCTCACACTCGGACAGGCCAGCGACTTTGCGGGGATGAGCCAGTTAGAGTTTCAGCAATTGCTGGCCCGCCGTCACATAGCAGTCCATTATGATGTGCAGGAATTTACCGATGATCTGGATACCCTCCGCAGGCTGGGACAACTATGATCATTGTCAGCAATACTTCGCCCATTATCAACCTCGCGGCTATCGGGCAACTTGAACTGCTCCAAAGTCTTTACAGTACAATCACTATTCCCCAGGCGGTCTACTATGAAATCGCAGTAAGAGGATACAAGCAGGCAGGAGCCACAGAAATCCAAACCTACCCTTGGTTTGAGCGACATCAAGTCCAGGATATAGCATTGGTCAAACGTCTTATGCAGCAATTAGATGCCGGCGAGGCCGAAGCGATTGCCCTGGCTATGGAGATGCAGGCTGACTTGCTTCTTCTGGACGAACGTCGTGGGCGGACTATTGCTAAGCAGTTGGGCTTAGCAGTAACAGGTCTATTGGGCATACTCCTGTGGCAAAACAGCGAGGATACCTCATAGCTGTCAAACCTATACTTCATGATCTCATGACAGTAGCGGGATTTTGGATTGACCAGGAACTTTACAAACGGGTACTCGAAAGTGCCGAGGAGCTATAGGATTTCTGTTAGACAGCTTTGGGCATAGAAAACGTCCCTGATATGTTATAATCTGTAGACAGATGAAACTAATACCCCTTACCTCAACTGCATATATCTTTTGGGTGCGACCCGAACATCGTGCCACCGTCGAACGCTACCTGCTCGCCGCCGGGTAGCGACGCTTCCTTATACCTTTCAACACCTTTTAGAAGCTCTACAGTAGAAGAGCTTGTATACATATACCACCGTTAATTTGCACTATTTCATCCATCCCAACGTGTCTTTAAATGTGATACGATGATTTACGAGGGCTATAAGCCTATCATTCGCCGGAGCGCTCGTTGGGGGATGAGGAGATATTGGGAGAACCACACATGGACTTGATGAATAAGCTTGCCAGCCTGGCACAACGCTACGAAGAATTGAATAGACTCATGTCACAACCGGAGATACTCGAGGATATTTCGCGGTTACAGCGCTATGGGCGCGAACACTCGGAACTCGAGGAGGTTGCGCAAAAATATAACGAACTGCAGGCGAATGATCAGCAAATCGCCGAGGCCCAGGAAATGTACGAGGAGAGCGACGAGCCTGAGATGCGTGACTTGGCCTTTGAAGAAACGGAACGCCTCAAAGCGCACAAGGAGCAATTGCTCGATGAGGTTCGGGTTGCCCTGCTGCCCAAAGATATTATGGATGAGAAAAACGCCATCGTGACTATCCAGGGCGGAGCGGGTGGCGACGAGGCCGCGCTTTTCGCAGGCGAACTCTTCCGCATGTACAGCCGCTATGCCGATAGCCGGCGTTGGAAAATTGAAATACTGGATATCAACGAAACCGGGCAGGGCGGCATCAAAGACATCACGTTTGTCGTCAAAGGCAAGGGCGCGTATAGCCGCATGAAATATGAAGGCGGCACTCACCGCGTGCAGCGCGTTCCAGTCACGGAGGCCAATGGGCGTATCCATACGTCAACCGCCAAGGTGATCGTGTTGCCGGAAGTCGATGAGGACATCAACATCGATATCAAAGATACCGATATTCGCGTGGATGTCTATCGCTCTACAGGCCATGGCGGTCAGAGTGTAAACACAACCGACTCGGCGGTGCGCATCACACATTTGCCCACGGGGCTGGTTGTGACCTGCCAGGATGAGAAATCGCAGTTGAAAAATAAGCTCAAGGCGCTTTCTGTGCTGAAGTCGCGGCTGTGGGACCTGGAAGAGGCTCACCGGCAGGAAGAACTGAGCAAATCGCGACACTCGCAGGTTCAGACCGGCGACCGCAGTGAGAAGATACGCACATATAATTTTCCCCAGGATCGTGTGACCGATCACCGCATTGGTTTCACGCGGCATAATCTACCCGGTGTGCTCAACGGTGAGCTTGACGAATTTATCGATAACCTGATCACAGTCGATCAGGCGGACAAGTTGCAGCACCTGTTCGAGGCAGAAGTTGGCAGCGGCAATGGCAAAGCCAGGTAAAGCCAGGTAAGGCAAGGTGATGCCAGGCAGACTGTGACCAGGACGACAATTACCAATGAGGGATTACCTGTCCCCGGACAGAGTTTCCCCAACACGAAGAGCGGGATGCAATGGACGGCATCTCGTGTTGAAAGGAAGGCAATAATGGCACAATTGGTAATGGGACAGAGTAAAGCGTACGAAAATACGATACCCGAAGTCAATCCTTCGTACAGGCTGTTACTTGGCCCTGGTCCCTGTAATGTCGATCCGCGTGTTCTGCGCATCGCCTCGGCACCGCAGCTTGGGCATATAGACCCGGAGTTTTTTGATATCCTCGAAGAAACTGCCCAGTTTTTGCGCTGGGTATTCCAGACCAAAAATGAGATGACGCTGTGCGTATCCGGCTCCGGCTTCTCCGGAGCGGAGGCGGTGCTGAGCAATTTGCTCGAACATGGCGATACGCTTATTGCGGGCAGCCTGGGTT
>WNFT01003312.1_pt1 | contig 13902 bp, 7 predicted proteins | sample 5400191 | NCBI WGS metagenome assembly WNFT01 (sample SAMN13153359, study PRJNA577476) | soil metagenome | isolation source: 80 cm saprolite under Madrone tree | place: USA:California | collected 2016-06-14
ATTCACTCCAGGTCGTCACTTCGGCTCGATGGCTGCGCCCGGCGCACTTGTCTACTGCTTTCTTCGCGAATGCTCGGGTGGCGTGGGCCCCGTCGAAGCCGGATCGCCGCAATGACCACGCCGGCGAGGATCAGGGGCGGTATGACCACGGCATAGACCGGATGCCCGAGGGGAAGAGCCAGCCACGCCATTGCCGCGAGCGCGATGAAGACCCCGCCGGCCATGCCCGTGGCACCTTTGACTCCGTCGATCATGCATGACTTTCACGATTCATACGCCTTGTCCGTACAACACGGCGCTAAGCTCCGAGGCTCGATGCGAAGCTTGGCCTCGTCAGCTTCAGCTGCCGCGCCGTTTACGATTAGTTCCCGTTCGGCGCCGAAGTACGTGAATCATCTCTTTGCCTAGCGTTGTGTTGTGCCTGATGGCGTTCTTCGCATACACGCCCATCCTCATGATCAGCCGAAGGACCTTCGGGTCGTGACTCCAACGCAGTCCATTACACTCGCGACAAATGGGTAGGTAATTGTCGGCGGTACGGCCGCCTCCGAGATGCCACGGCACGACGTGATCTGCCTGCCAACGCTTGCCCGCACGACCACCACAGACATGGCAGGTGCCGCCGGTCTTGGCCCATATTTGCTTGCGAACGGTCGGCGTGAGCGAACCCCGTCGCTCGCGTCGCCTCTTCCTGGACTTCTTCGCGCAGATTGCCTGGATGTGAATAGCCTTCATAAGGGAAGCCCTTTGCTTCGTTCCACCAGGGTCCACCCAACGCCAAGATCAGCAGCGAGCCTCATTTCTCGACCGTCCGCTGCATCTGATTGTTCTACGCCGCGGTGCGCTCCTCAGTGTAACCTCTGACGCGATGACCGAAGTCGTGGAGGCTTACCGCGAGTATGCGCCGCCATGGGACGCTGCTGCCACGGCACGCTGTCTGCTCGGCGGTCTAGCCCCCGAGCTTCTCGCTGACCTCTGGCGTGTGGTCCTGACGAATTCCAGCGCATTGCAGGGAGGCAGAAGGCGCAAGTGGAGTTGGGCGCGGGGGAAGAAGGTAAGGCATGTCGACGCCGCAGGTCTCTACCACCAGGAATGGCACGGAGAGCCAGCCTGGATTGAAGTCTTCGTCGACATGGCCTCCGCCGACGCCCCTTCCTGGGCACTTAAGTTCCAAGCGGTCCGGGAAACAATCCTCGGAGCCGTCCTGTACCACGAACTCGGACACCACCTCCACCAGACCCAGCGACCGGAACATCGCGAGCGAGAACTGGTCGCGGACGAATGGGCTGTGTACTTGCTTCGGCTCCACATACGCCAGCATCATCGATTCACCGCCGCAGCGCTTCACTTGGCCGGACGGATGGCCGGGCTGGTTCGCAGAGTCGCGGGCCGAGATCGACCTGCCCCTACTCGCGAGAAGGCGTAGAACACGGAGATGACCAGCGAACGGCGGCTCCGTCGCCGCCAGGGCGCCGTTCGTCTGCTCCATGTCCTTGTTCGGCGTCACGACTCACTCCTTGCTCCCCTTGGTGTCTTGAGCCCGCCCTCGGCGAACACGCGGGGTGATCTGCAGCAGCGCCGCGAGTGGCTTGGCCTGCTGGCGGATCGTCTCGACCAGCTCGCGCGAGAAGACGGGCGCACGCCTGAAGTGTACGACTCTTGTCCGACGCCGCTTGTTCTCGCGAATGGAGTACCAGTAGGGTCCGTGAGGGCATCGCGGGCACCTCTCACGAGAGCAGTAGATCTTCCTGAACTCTCTCGTGCGGCCACCGCCCTGCTTCTTAGTCTCCAGCACGTCAGCAGTCAGTTCCGGCTCGCCAGAATGCTCTCGGGCGACATCGAACTCATCCGGCGCCGCCTGCTTCTGGCGGATCACCTCCTGAGCCACCTTGACCAGGGCTTCGAGATCCCGGATCGAATGCTTCCGGAGCGCCTCAATCTCGCGCCCTCTCATTTCTCGATCACCGCCCTATGTCTCCATGTCCGCCGAACACTGCGGATCAGCGAGCGCCCGACGCCTTCTTGCGACTGCCGCGCTCGCGAGCTGCATCCGCTTCGTCGGCGGCGACTATCCCCTCCGGCGCTCCGATCCTCTTGTATCCTCAGGTCTAGTTTACCGGATAGCTGACGCTGACAACGACGTCTGTCCGTGAGGCGCCCGATGGAATGAGCGGAAAGAAGACTCTAACGGAGGAAACGCCCGAGGCTGGGACCACGATCGAATCGGCCAGCGTTGCTGTGCCTGTTCCTTTGGTTACCACGGCAGCGGGTTGGGGACGACCCCGTGGCTGGAGGCTTCGGCTGCTCTGGTCCTGTATGACGATCACGATCTGGCCGGACTCGGCGCTCGCCAGCGTGTAGTTCAGCGTGGCGGTGAACATGACCGTCTGACTTGCCTGAAGAGGAGTTCCGGCGGCGGGAGCAAGTGAGCCCAACGACACCGCATCCATCGCAGGCGTTGGTGTGGGAGCCGGGGTGGGAGTCGGCGCCGTCGGCGACCCGCTGCCGCACGCCCCGAGGAACAACATCACGAGAGTCGTAGCGCACGCAAGGGTAAGCCGTTCCATCCGCACACCCTCCTGTCGTTCCTGACGCCCCACGCAATGCGCCGTCCAGAGTGTCCGCCGAACACCGGGGTCGAGCTGCGAGCTTCCCGAGCAGGCCGAGATCACAGCTGTAGCTCGTCAGCTCCAACACCTTGTTCGACAGCACGCCCTTACCTTACGAAGGCGCGTGCCCTCCCACTGACCGCCTTGCCTTGCCATTGCAAAACGCTAGTCACCGGTGGCCACGTCCTGAACTCCGCCCGTAGGAAGTACTCACCGGCCTCGAGCGCTTGGTACTCCCAGAGAGGAGTTGAAGGAGGAAGACCGACTACCAGGCTCAGAGTCTCGAGCTTCATTCTCCAACACAGGCTCGGCGCAAGCCACTCAGGGTCGGGCCGACCAACACGGAGCACGTCCACAGCCCGAGTGTGCGGGACTTGCTGTCCGCCAACATCCTCAACTTCGACGAACCAGTAGCCGGCCCGGATGTCGAGGAGTATTGGTCGGTCGATGACGTTGCAGAGTTCACGCCTCGACGGGGACCGGTCGCCCATGGGACAACTGCGTCTCCACGATGGTGGCGGCCTCCAGACCGGCCGTCGCCTTGCCAGGTGCTCGCATCGGGTCCGCACTACTCGTGACCGAAAGCAGCGCAAGTACCGCGGTGCTACTGGCGACCTCCAGCCTCACGCCCCACCTCCAGTCCGTCGAACACTGCTTCCCCTGGCCCAGCCGTACCCAGACGGTGCTGTCTGCGTAGGTCCAGTCGACCGTGATGTCCACGGTACCCGCTCTGGTTGTGGTGAACCACCACTCGTAGTGCCAGTCGGCCGGTATAGCTTGTGAGCCTTGAAGGACGACGGTTCTGGTTATCGGCACGGGCGTCGGCGTGGCAGGAGTGGCTGGCGTGGTTGGGCTTCCGCCACCGCAGCCGCCGAGAGTCGCAATTGAAGCCAAGGTGCCGATCGCGACCCAAGGCTGACACCGCATGCTGTTCTCCTTCTAGCTATCCGGGCTGCTGTAGATACTGCAACCTGTCGACGTGCGCGTCAACCTTCACGCGCCCTCGATGTCCGCCGAACACTCAGTCAACTGAGAAGATCGAGAACTTCTCTTCCAGTTCCAATTCACAAAATAGGTTGACTTGTGAGCAATCACTGCACTAGGCTCGCTCCGGCGATGATGAGCATCTGACCCCAGAACCGCCCTTTGCCGGGATTCATCTCTTGCATATGAGGCCTGAGCTATGAGTCGACACCGTTCTTCGAGTGGCGCCAGATGGTTCGGGCTGGTCATGTTGGCACTGACGCTGATGGGGCTCGCCACGGCTCGCGTGTGGGCAGATGACGTGTTCGATGCGACTGGCTTCAATCGGAACCGCGAGTACTTCAGCCAGCTCCCCTACGAGCACATTGACCCCATGACGGGGAACCTCCTGCTCACGTTCACAGACCTGGTCCTGCCCGGCAATGCCGGCTTCGACCTCAGGATCCAGCGCACCTACAACAGCAAGATCTTTCCGAACTACCCCGGTCAGACGAGTCCCTCGGAGGACACCTGGGCGGGGATCGGGTGGACGCTCCATCTTGGCCGCCTCCCCGATCCGCCGTTCGTCGACGTGCCGCCCCCCATCGAGATGCCGGACGGCAGCCGCCATCCCCTCTATCACCACGTCGATCCCGCTTTGTCGGGGAGGTTCGTCACTCGCGACTTCTGGGTCTACGACAAGAACACCTTCCTGCTCAAGCTTCCAAACGGCGTGGAGTACACGTTCGGGGCAAGGATCACCCTTCCGAGCGGACAGATCTATCGCTACGCGACCTTGATCACCGATCCCTTCGGCAACCAGATGACGGTCACGTACATGACGGCCGCCGGCCTCCCCACAGACGGTATCGCGAGCATCGTTCAGACGGTCGGTACCAACACGCGCACGGTCACTTTCGCGGCAACCAACGACGCCTTGAAGCGCCTTTCGTCCATGACCTTTGTGGCGGTGGTCGGGGGCGTCAGCCGGACTCGGACTTGGACGTACGCCGCCAACAGCACGGTGAATGCCGGATACAGCCTTCTCACCGGCCTGACACCGCCCACGGGACCCGGGTGGACCTTCGGCTACAACACGGGCACTCAACCCCTTTACGAGCTGACCAGCGTCACCTCGCCTTATGGAGGCACCATCACCTACACCTACGGCGACCAAACCTTCCACATCGGGAGCACCGTCCCGGTAATCTCGAGAGTCGTCAAGACCCGGGTCACGGGTGGAACCGACATCGCAGCGGGCAATTGGACGTACGCGTACGCTCAGGGGTCCGTCGAAAACCAGACCGTCATCACTGCTCCATGCAACAAGACCACCCACACGTTCTCCGGCATCGGGACTTTCACCACGGTCGGGCCCACCTGGAAGGTTGGGCTGCCGACGCAACGGAAGGTCGAGGAAGGAGCGGCGACGCTCGAGATCGAGGACCTGGCTTGGCGAGCGTCGGATCCGATCTCAAACGACAACGAGATCATCGGCAACAACAACTCTCCCGACATCAACGTACCGCTCGTCGACACCCGAACCATCACTCGCAGCCCGAAGACGTATATGACCGTCTACACCTACGCGACACCTGCCCTCAAGTTCAACGACTACGGCCGTCCCCAGACGATCACGGAGACGGGGGAGCTGAGCCGCACCACGGGCCGGACCTACACCTACGGTTTCTCCCCTCGCTACATCGTCGACAAGCTGGGTTCCGAGACGGTCACCGTTGGAGCAGAGTCCTTCGCGAAGAGCTACGGCTACAACTTGGCTAATGGCTTCATGAGCACCCAGACCATCTACGGGATCACGAAGACCTTCGCGCCCGACGCCTATGGCAACGTGGCTACGGTGACGGATGCGAACAGCCATGCGCGGAACTTCCAATACACGTGGGGCCAGGTCAGCCGGATTCAGACGCCGCTGTACAACCCGCTGCTGACGCGGGCTATCAACAGCGATGGAACCACCGACTCCCAGACCCGGCGCGGCTTCACCACCTCCTTCGGCTACGACAACCTCTCTCGGGTGACCACCACGACCCCACCGGCCGGCAACGTGAGCACCACGACTTACGACCTTCTCGATGGGCCGTCGGGTCGCCGGCTCAATCGAGTGACCCGGGGACCCTCCCGGACGGACACGCTTCTGGACGGCTTCGGGCGGCCGTCCGCGACGAACAACAGCGTGGGCGTGAACACCGACCTGGGCTACGACGCCTGCGGTCGCCGGACATACGAAAGCCTCCCTTACACGTCCACGAACACCGGCACTACCCTCGCCTATGACGGCCTCGACCGGCTCACGCGACGAACCAACGCCGACGCGACGTTCGCCACCTACGGGTACAGCAACGGCATCGACGTCACGATCACGAACGAGCGGCAGAAAGTCACCGTCCAGGACTGGAGCGCATTCGGTGACCCGGGCGAAGCCCGTCTCATGGGGATTACGGACGCCGACCAGAAACTCTGGACGTACGGCTACAATGCGCTGGGCAGCCTGACCGCCGCGACACCGCCGACCGGGTCCGGGTCGGGGAGAAGCTGGGTCTACTATGGGAGTGAAGCCGGGGGGAAGCCCGGCCTCTTGAAGAGCGAGACCCATCCCGAGACAGGGACGATCTCCTACACCTTGTACGACGCCGCTGGTTTCCTCAAGACGCGGGTTGATCCTGAATTCGGCACGACCACCTTCACCTACGATGCCGATGACCGCCTCAGTTTCTCCGACCGGCCCGGTACGGCATACGACACCACGTTCAACTGGGACGCGTCGAACAACCGGACGCTGCTTCAGAACGGCTACGTGACCAGCTCCTTCGGCTACGACGGGGCGGACCGGCTCACCTCCCGTACCGACACTGCGAACGGCCGCACGTTCGTCACGACCTTCACCCCCGACGGGAACGACAATCTTCAGCAGATTGACCATCCCGCAGCCTCCGGGCTGAGTGTTCGCTACGGCTACGACAGCGAGAATCGGATCAACGACGTGCGCAAGACGGGGGCGCCCTCGGCCTGGGCGCAGACGTTCAGCTACCACCCGTCGGGTGCTCCGACTTCGTTTACCGCGGGCAACGGGCTCGTGCACAACTTCACGTACACGAACCGTCACTGGATCGACTCGATCAAGAGTGGCACCAATGGCAGCGTCGTCAATCTGACCTACGGCTACACCAATGGCGTCGGGAACATCGACTCCATCACCGATACTCGCCCGGGCATGAGCCAGAGCTTCACCTACGACAACCTGGATCGGCTGTGGACGGCCAACGGCGTCTGGGGGGCAGGCAGCTTTGGCTACGATGCGAGGGGCAACCGCAATTCCAAGACCATCCCCGGATCGGCCACGAGCTACACGTACGACTCCACAAAGCAGCAATTGTCCTCCTCCACCGGAGCCGAGTCGGACAGTTTCAGCTATGACGCGAACGGCAATCTCAAGACGGCGACGGGCGCCACCTTCACCTACACCCCCGAAAACATGCTGGACACGGCGACGGTTGGGGGGGTGGCCACCACCTACCGCTACGACGGCGACCAGACCCGCACGCTCAAGATCCAGGGTTCTCGGGTCAGCTACTTCGTCCATGATCCGAAAGGGCAGATCCTGAGCGAGTTCGAGGAGCCGTGCGCAGGCACCCTGGTTCCGGTGCGGGACTACGTCTACCTCGCCGGCCGGCTTCTGGCCTCGGCGCACCCGGTGCCACGCTTGGTGACGGTGGCTTTCGTCGCCGCGTCGAGTTCGATCGTCGAGGGTTCGGGCAGCGTCGCGGTCGGTGTCCAGGTCACCACGTCAGACCTGGGAGCACTTCCCTGCGCGGTTTCGGTCAACTATGCATCTTCCAACGGAACCGCGGTCGCCCCGACCGACTACACCTCCACCGCGGGGACGCTCACCTTCGCGGCCAATAGCGCCAACGGTACGGTCCAGAACATCGTCGTCCCCATCACTCCGGACAGCCTGGACGAGGATGATGAGACGTTCGTGCTCACACTCAGCGGGGCCAGCGGAGCAATGTTGGGTCAGGCCGTCCACACCGTGACCATCCTCGATGACGACCCTCCACCGGCCTTGTCTATCAGCGACGTCACGGTCACGGAGGGCGACGCTGGGAGCGTCAACGCGGTCTTTACGGTCTCGCTTTCGGCGGCTAGCGGGAAGACGGTGAGCGTGACCTACACGACGGCCGACGGCACGGCGACGGCGGGCTCGGACTACCTGGCGGCCACCGGGCTCGTGACCTTCGCGCCGGGCACGACGTCACAAACGATCGACGTGGCCGTACTGGGCGACCTGAGCGACGAGCCGGACGAGACCTTCTTCGTCAACCTCAGCTCACCGACGAACGCGACGATGCCCGACAGCCAGGGCGTGGGCACCATTCTCGACAACGACGCCCCCCCGACGATCTCCATCGACGACGCGGCGGTGATAGAGACCGACTCCGGCACCACGAACATGACGTTCCCGGTGACGCTATCGGCACCAAGCGCGTTTACGGTCACGGCGAGCTACGCGACGAGCGACGGCACGGCGCTGGCGGGAACCGACTACGTCTCCGCGTCGGGCACGGTGACCTTCGCTCCCGGTTCGGCGAGCCAGAACGTGACCATACCGGTGATCGGCGACCTCGTGAAGGAGGCTAACGAGACCTTCCTGGTTACCCTCTCCGGGCCGGTACAGGGCACGATCGGGCGCGGCCAGGCCACAGGAACCATCCTGGACGACGAGCCAGCAGACTACTTCACCTTCACGCCCTGCCGGTTGGCGGACACTCGGGACCCTCTTGATCCCTCGTTCGGACCCGTGCTAGCCAACACCACGCGGCTCTTCCCGGTGACCGGGGTGCCGTCGTGCGCCGTTCCCACAAGTGCCAAGGCGATCCAGCTCAACGTGACGGTCGTGGAGGCGACCGGGCCGGGCAACCTGGCCTTCTTCCCCGCCCGGGCGACGTCGCCGCTGGTGAGCACCATCAACTTCCCCCTGAGTGACGCCCGAGCCAACAATGCGGTGGTCACCTTGGGCAGCGGGGGGCAGGTAGCGGTTCAATGCAACATGCCTGGGGGCGGGTCGGCGCAGGTCATCATCGACGTGTTTGGGTATTTCGAGTGAGGCGCCTGGGTTGCCTGGCGACGAGCCTGCTCCATTCTTGGGCGTCGGCGAAATTCTCGGCGGGTTGCTGTCTTGCGACGGACCGCCTTACACTTGGGGTTGGATGATGAAGAAGATCGCGTTGCTCCTCGTGGCCTTGGTGTCCGCGGCAGCCCCTGCGGCCGCGCAGATCATGGAGTACTACCATCTCGACGCGATCGGCAACGTCCGCGCTGTCACCGACCAAGCTGGCTCCGTGATCGAGCGGCACGACTACTTGCCCTTCGGCGAGGAATGCACCACCGGTCCCTGCGCCTCGAACCCGGGAATCACAGGCGGGCAACCGAAGCACTTCACCAGCAAGGAAAGAGACACCGAGACCGGCTTCGACTACTTCGGCGCCAGATACTACGGATCCAAGATCGGAAGATTCACGACCACCGACCCCGCCTACACGATCTCGGAGAACCTGGTCGATCCGCAGCGCTGGAACCGCTACGCCTACGGACGGAACAACCCACTCAGGTACGTGGACCCTGACGGAAGGGCCGTTGTTGAAACGCCAGCCCTCGCCAAGGCGATGTTCCCAGTGGGTGCCAACGTTCGTGGGGCGGTCGGCGAGTTTTTCATGATGGGGAGCCCCAACCAGCCGGCGACCTTCCTGGTGGCTGGGACCATCGTCGACTTCGCGCTGGCGACTGTTCTCCCAAAGAATCAGGCGGAGTACAAGGCCAATGTCGAGGCATCGATGTTCGGGATGGCTACGCCCTTGGCCGTTCTTGGGGAAAGGGCCGCCGCGATCACGATGGAAGAAGCGGTCGCGCGCGGTGCGCAGCATGTAGGCGGCGAGGGAGTGATGGAAGCGACACGGGGGGGCAATTTCCAGTTCCGCAGAACCACGACCACCGTAGCGGGCGAAACGGAGACGAGGATGTCGCGCTTTGACGTCAACCCGGCGTCCGCGCATGTGAAGAAGGCGGGCCCCCACCTGAATACCGAGGTGCACATCAACGGCGAGCAGGTCTCGAACGTACATGCGCCAATCGACCCCAAGACGGTCAGGCCGGGAGATCATCCGTGAGAGCGCACGCAACGGCTAAGGACGACCCCGTTATCGGCAGATACTCCAAATCCGATGAACTGGCCATCGAGGCAACGAGCTCGGCGCTGGGCTTGCTTGCACGAGCGCTCAGGAACGCTCCAAGCTCCGTTGAGCTGGTGATTCCACCCGAACAAGATGCAGGCCCTTACGATGGCTTTCTTGTCGAGGTAGTGGTCGAGCCAACCACAGGAAAGCTGCGGATAGCGAGGAGGGGTGGGACGCTACTCATTTCGGGTGGAGACGAGTCTCGTGCAGTCCTCGCCAAGAACATAGAAAGCCTCGCAGAGGGAACGCTCGGTGATCACATTCACGTCGAGTACCATCCTGACCACTACTATCTGGACCCCTCAACTGCTTCGCTCGTAGTCGAGCGCATCCACGCTCGAGGCCAGTAGTTACTGACACCAGGACCAGGTCGGAAGCGCATCAGACCCGCTCGCTGCCACAAGGACATCGATCTGCGTGTCTTCGCGGTCGGTGTCAAGGGAGCCGGCCAGTAGTCTGCTCTCGCTGAGCTGTGCGCCTCTAGGCCCGTGGCACGGCTGGCGGCCTCGGCGGTCCTTTCTTGAGTGCTCGCGAGTCGGCCAGGGCCGCGCCGCCGGCCGTGGCCAGGACGGAGCCGGCGTCACGCCCCCTGGCACGCGCCCCGCTCGCGGACGGCTTGGCCTGTGGCGGTGCCCCACGCCCCGCGCACCCGTGCTTTTGCGCGGGGTGCGCGTGGCCGGCCGTGCGTGATTCTCATTTTTGAGAAGCGGCCGGATCCCGCCTGGGGAGCCGCGTAGAGCCCTGGGGGACGGGGGCCTTGCCCCGAGGTCCTCAGAAAGTCGAAGGAGCCAGCCTATCCCAGGCAATCCGTAATACAGGTGGGCTGTCCTGTGGAACGTCCCGGAACGGACCGAGGGGGGTCGCTCGGACTTGCTGTCCTCGCTCCCACGCGGCACAGATCCCCCCTCGACGGGGGATCTTGGGCCTGGCCTGACCGGCCAGTGGGCGACGCTGGTAGCGTCATGCTGCGCGCGTCTCCACCGCTGAGCGCCTCCCAGGCGAGCCACTACTACAGGAGCGAATTCTCGCTTGGGGACTACTACACCGAGCGCGAGAGCGAGGGCATCGTGGCGTCCCGCTGGCACGGGCGCGCGGCCGAGCAGCTCGGCCTTTCCGGACGTGTGAAGGCGGACCACTTCGCGCGCCTGCTTGAAGGGGAGGACGCCTCGGGCCAGAAGGTCCTGGTGGCGCACCGGGAGGGCCTCGACGAGCGGCGAGCCGGCTGGGATGTGACCGTCTCCCCCCACAAGAGCGTCAGCCTTCAGGCGCTCGTGGGCGGGGACAGCCGGCTCCTCGAGGCTCACGACCGCGCGGCGGAGAAGGCGCTTCTGGAGCTGGAGCGCCACGCCCAGGCGTGGGTCCACGGCGGGCGCGGAGTGGAGACCACGGGCAACGTCGTGGCGGCGAGCTTCCGTCACGAGACGAGCCGGGCTCTCGACCCGCAGCTTCATTCCCACTGCGTCATCCTGAACATGACCCGGCGTGCGGATGGCGAGTGGCGGGCGGTGAACGCGCGCGGCATCTTTCGTGCCCAGCGCCTCGCGCGCGAGATCTACGAGGCCGAACTCGGGGAGCAGCTATGTTCGCTCGGCTACGAGGTGAAGACCTACCGCGACGGCCGCTCTGGCCGTGACCGTGCGGTCGGGATTGCCGGCTTCGAGCCCGAGCACCTGAAGCACTTTTCCAAGCGCTCGCGGGAGATTGAGAAGGCGCTCCAGGCCCAAGGGCTCAAGAGCCGCCTTCACGGCTCGCGGGTCACGGTGGCCACGCGTGCGGCGAAGGAGAAGGGCATCGATCGCGAAGCGCTCCTCTGGAACTGGCGGACCGCCGCACGGCAGATAGGCCTTCGGTTCCCGACCTGGGAGAAGGAGCGCCTGGTGACACCGGGGCGGCTCAGTCCGGAGCGGGAGCTGCAGCTTTCGGCACGGGTTGCGGTGAACGGCGCGGTGGCGCACCTGAGCGAGCGGCGGGCCGTGTTCTCCCTGGCCGACCTGGAGCGGGAGGCGCTCTCCCGGGGCCGTGACCGCGGTGTCAGGATCGACGACGTGAGGAAAGACATCCTTGGCCGTGACGACCTGGTGGTGGCTGACCGCTCCGACGCGGTGCTCGCCCGGGTGACGACACAGCAAGCGATCGAGGACGAGCGCGCGCTCCTTCGGGCAGTGGAGCGGGGCCGTGGCCGGGGGCCCACTCTCGCGACGCCCGAGCGAATACCGCGGCTTGGCGAGGACCAGCTCGGCGTGGTGCGCCACATCCTGACCTCTCCGGATCGCCTGGTCGCGGTGGAAGGCAAGGCAGGTACAGGCAAGACCCGGGCGCTGGCTTACGTGCGCGAGTGCGCCACTGAGGCTGGCTGGACCGTGCGCGGTTTTGCGCCCACCACGACGGCTGCAGCCGTGCTCAAGGAGGGAGGGATCGACAGCACGACCGTGGCCGCGGCGTTCCAGACCCTCCCTCTCACGAGCCAGACGCAGGAGCTCTGGATCGTGGACGAGGCGGGCCTCTTGTCGAGCCGCCAGGCGCGGGAGCTGCTCGACCGGGCCGAGAAGGTGGGGGCCAAGGTTGTGCTGGTCGGCGACCGACAGCAGCACCGGGCGGTGGAGGCCGGCTCGCCCTTTGCCCTCCTGATCGACCGCGGCGGCATTGCAACCCAGACCTTGAACGTGATCCGCCGACAGAGGGAGGAGAGGCTGCGTGAGACGGTCCTGGCCGCGTCCGAAGCAGGCGGCGTGGGCCGCGCGGTCCGGCTGCTTGAGCAAAGCGGTCGTGTGGTCGAGATCCCGGATACGCGCTTGCGACACGAGGCGATCGCGCGCGATTTCGTCGCGGATGGCGCGCGGGGCGTGGTGATCGCGCCGAGCAACGCCGAGAGGCAGGACCTGAATCGCCGTATCCGTGAGGCCCTCATCGAAGCGGGCCGGGTCGACAAGCAGAGCGTCAAGGCCCAGGTGGCCGTGAGGCTGGACCTGACGGCCGAGCAGCGGGCTCGGGCGTCGAGCTACAGCGTGGGCGACGTTCTGCGCTTCGTCCGCCGAGGGCAAGGCATCGAGCCTGGCGAGCGTGCGCGCGTGGTCAGCATCGACGAGAAGCGGAACATCCTGCGGCTCGAGCTCGAGAAGAGCCGCCTCGTCCCCGTCATCAACCCCCGGACCCGCCGCGCCTTCGAGGTAGAGAGGCTGGAGCAGCGTCGTTTCGCCGTGGGTGACCGCATCCAGTTCCGCGAGCGGGACCGCGCCCTCGACGTCGCCAACGGGACCATAGGGACGATCAAGAAGCTGGACCACGAGCGTGGTCTGGCCACGGTCGACGTCGCCGGCAGGAACGTCCGCCTCGATCTGAAGGAGCCGCGGGCGCTCGACCACGCGTATGCGGTGACGAGCCACCGGAGCCAGGGTCTCTCGCGGGAGAGGGTCTACCTTACGGTGGACACGTCGCACTCCGAGGACCTGGTGAACCGGCGTCAGTTCTACGTGAGCGTCTCCCGAGCCGTGGAGGACGTGAGGGTGTACACGGACGATCGTTCGGCCCTGGCGCGCGTGGTGTCGCGCGAGCAGGGGCGAGAGAACGCGCTTTCTATCTTGGAACGGGCACCGGCCCGGGAGACAAGGGCCACGGTGCTGCGACGAGAAACCGCGCTGGACCTAGTGAGGTGCAGTGATGAGCACACAGAACGAGAACGCCCAGACGGTCGCGCTCCTGGAAGCGACCGCCGAGACAAGGACGCTGATCGAGGATCTCACGCGCCTCGGCGAGGACCTGAAGCTGAGGCAGGAGCGGCTCGGGGAGCTTTTGGCCCCGAGCGAGGCCGCGTTGCGGGCCCGGACCGAGTACCTGGACAAGGTCATGCGGGAGGAACTGGGCCAGGCCGAGCAGCGGGTCCTGAGGCTGGGCGAGGAGGGCGAACGGACCGCCCGGTTGTTGAACGAGCACGTGGTGCAGATGCTGGCTCGCCTGGCCGAGGCGGACGCTCGGCGCTGGAGCGGGAGGGAGCGTCGCGAGCGGTGGCGGGTGGTCCTGGGACTCCTGGTGACGCTGGTCGGGGGCTTCCTGGCGGGCCAGGTGGCCAGCTGGCGCTCTGG
>WNFT01003314.1_pt1 | contig 13899 bp, 12 predicted proteins | sample 5400191 | NCBI WGS metagenome assembly WNFT01 (sample SAMN13153359, study PRJNA577476) | soil metagenome | isolation source: 80 cm saprolite under Madrone tree | place: USA:California | collected 2016-06-14
TGAGCCTCGGGATTATTCCCGGCGTGGGATGGCGCGCTTCCGAGATCAGGACGATCGCAATCGAGGCCGAAGAGGCCGGGTTCGACGCGATCTTAACCGCCGAAGTGAATAACGATGCCGTCGCCACGGCGCAGCTGATGGGCGAGGCCACCCGGCAGATCAAGGTCGGCACCTGGATCGCCAGCATCCACATGCGCCACTCCTACGCCTGCGCTAAAGCGGCCGGCCTGATCGCCGATGCTACCGGCGGACGGATGATCCTCGGTCTCGGCGTAAGCCACCAATCCGTCAATACTGCCCTCGGCGTCGAGATGCCGTCGCCGACTGCGGCGTTGCGCCATTACGCGACCGAGGTCGCAAGCTGGATGCGGGGCGGAGGGCCGGCAACGCACCTCCCGCAGGAACCCGCGCCGGTGCCGGTGTCGATTTACCTGGCGGCACTGACCTCGCCGACCGTCGAGCTGGCCGGCGAGCTCGCGGACGGCGTGATGCCGTTCATGTGGTCGGCAGCGCGGGTCGCGCAGAGCAAAGTGTGGGCCGCGCGAGGGCGAGCCAAGGCACCTGGCCGCGGGCCGCTCGACATGGCACTCGGGCTACCGACCTTTGTCGGCGACGACGTCGAGGCGTTGCGCGAGGCGGCCCGCGCCAACCTCGCCCTGTTCACCACCTTCCCGTTCTATCAGCGAATGTTTCGCGCCAGCGGCTTTGCCGAAGAGGCGGCGAAAGCGGAAGGCGGTGCCGGCGGCGACTCGCTGAGCGACCGACTATTGGATGCGATTTGTCTGATCGGTCCGATTTCACGCTGCCGGGGACAGCTCGCGGCGTTCCGCGCCGCCGGTGTCGATCTCCCGATCCTCTCCCCGCCGATCGGCGTCGAGGGAGCGCGCGAGGTCATTCGAGCCTTCCGGCGGTGAACAAAAAAGACGGAGCAAGGTTCGATGGATTACGATCTCGCCATCGTCGGCGGCGGGCTCGCAGGTTCAAGCCTCGGGATCGCCCTCGCGAAGACGGGGGCGCGCGTCCTGATCGTCGAGCGCGAAGTGTAGTTTCGCGACCGGGTTCGCGGGGAAGGCATGCTTCCCTGGGGTGCGGCCGAGGCGCGGGAACTCGGGGTTCACCAGCCGCTGATCGATGGCTGCGCGCATGAGACGCGCCGGTGGATGGAACCCGGCGGAAACCGGGATCTGGTCGAGACGACATCATCGCGGCTCGGCTGCCTGAACTTTTATCATCCGGAGATGCAGCAACAGCTGCTCGATCTTGCCGTGGCGGCTGGAGCGGAATTGCTGAGACCCGCCGAAGTGACAGGTGTCATCCCCGGTAATCCGCCCACCGTTACATTACGGGCGAACGGCGTGGACCAGCGGGTCACCGCGCGGCTAGTGGTCGGGGCCGATGAGCGGAATTCGCGGGTGCGAGGCTGGGCCGGCTTCCCGGTCGGGCGCGATCCCGATGGCGTCACTGTCGCGGGCATTCTCTATCGCGACCTGGCACTGCCGGAGGATGCCGTCCAGCTCGTGCTGAACCCCGGCGTACAGCGGCTGTCGATCATCTTCCCGATCGGAAACCGGCGCTTTCGCGCCTATGTCGCTTTCCGGCACGGCGCGCATGCGCCCCTCAGCGGCACCAAGGATCAGGACAGGTTTATCGAGCTGTCCGTTGCAACCGGTGCGCCGGCGGAATGGTTCGGCGGGGCCAGCGAGATCGGGCCGCTTGCGTCGTTCGACGCGCCGGACAACTGGGCCGTTCACCCGTACCGCGAGGGTATCGTGCTGATCGGGGATGCCGCAGCGGCGAGCGACCCGTGCTTTGGCTGCGGCCTCTCGCTCACGCTGCGCGATGTCCGCGTGTTGCGCGATCGCATCAGCGAAACGCGAGGTTACGCCGAGGCGGCGCACGCCTATGCCGCGGAGCACGACCTCTATTACGGCCGCTTGTACCGGATCCACGGCTGGTTCCGCGACCTATGGTTTGGCGCGGGTGCCGATGCCGAGGCGTTGCGTGCCCGCGCACTCCCTCGAATCGCCGAGAATCCGACCCGTATGGCGGATTTTATCGCCTTGGGCCCCGAAGCGCCGAGCGACGAGCCCGCGCGGCGACGGATGTTCGGCGAGGATTAGCGCTCGCCCGATCGGAGACCCTCACGCCGCCAGCCGGCACTTTTGGATCAACGAAAGGATTTCCGCGGCGGCGTTTGGGATATTGGTGCCGGGGCCATAGATTGCGCTGACCCCGGCCTCCCTAAGGAAATCGTAATCCTTGGGCGGGATCACGCCACCGACGACGACCAGGATGTCGCCCGCCCCTTCGCGCTTCAGGGCTTCGATCAGGGCTGGGACGAGGGTCTTGTGGCCGGCGGCTTGGCTCGACACGCCGACGATGTGGACGTCGTTCTCGACGGCCTGCCGCGCCGCCTCCTCCGCGGTCTGGAATAATGGGCCGATATCGACGTCGAAGCCGATATCGGCAAAGGCTGTGGCGATGACCTTGGCGCCGCGGTCGTGGCCGTCCTGGCCGAGCTTGGCGACCAGCATGCGCGGGCGGCGCCCCTCGGCGCGGGCAAAGGCCGCGATCTCGCGCTGGACCCGGCGGAAGTCCTCGTCGCCCTCATACTGGCCGCCATAGACGCCGCTGACCGCGCGGATCTGGGCGCGGTGGCGGGTGAATATCTTTTCGAGCGCGTCGGAGATTTCGCCGACCGTGGCGCGTGCCCGGGTCGCCTCGATCGCCAATGCCAACAGGTTGCCCTTGCCGCTCTTTGCCGCCTCGGTCAGCGCGGTGAGCGCGGCGTCGACCCGGCCCTTGTCGCGGAGATGCCGGATCCGTTCGAGGCGCTCGATCTGCCGGGCGCGCACGGCGGTGTTGTCGACGTCGAGAAGATCGACCGAGGCGGCCTCGCCCGAACGGTATTTGTTGACCCCGACGATCGTCTCCTCGCCGCGGTCGATGCGCGCCTGGCGCCGCGCCGCGGATTCCTCGATGCGCAATTTGGGCATGCCCGCCTCGACCGCTTTGGTCATCCCTCCCATCGCCTCGACCTCGTCGATCAGCGCCATGGCCGCCGCGGCGATCGAGTGGGTGAGGCTCTCGACATAATAGCTGCCGCCGAGCGGATCGATGACGTGCGGAATGCCGGTTTCCTCCGCGAGGATCAGCTGGGTGTTTCGGGCGACGCGCGCCGAGGCCGGGGTCGGCAGCGCGAGCGCCTCGTCGAACGAGTTGGTGTGCAATGACTGGGTGCCGCCGAGCACGGCAGCGAGCGCCTCCAATGTGGTGCGGATGATGTTGTTGTGCGGGTCTTGCTCGGTGAGGCTGACCCCGGAGGTCTGGCAATGGGTGCGCAGTGCCAGGCTCGCCGGGTTCTGCGGCGCGAACTGTCGCATCAGCTGCGCCCACAGCACCCGCGCCGCGCGCAGTTTCGCGATCTCCATGAAGAAGTTCATGCCGATCCCGAAAAAGAACGACAGGCGCGGCGCGAAATCGTCGATCGCCAAGCCGCGCGACAAGGCCGCCCGTACATAGTCCAGCCCATCGGCGAGGGTGAAAGCGAGCTCCTGGGCCGAGGTCGCCCCAGCCTCCTCCATGTGGTAGCCGGAGATCGAGATCGAGTTGAAGCGAGGCATGTGCCGGGCAGTGTATTCGATGATGTCGGCGACGATCCGCATCGACGGCCCGGGCGGGTAGATATAGGTGTTGCGGACCATGAACTCCTTGAGGATGTCGTTCTGGATCGTCCCGGTGAGCTTCTCCTGCGCGACACCCTGCTCCTCGGCGGCGACGATGTAGCCGGCCAGCACCGGCAACACCGCGCCGTTCATCGTCATCGACACGCTCATCCGGTCGAGCGGGATCCCGTCGAACAGGATCTTCATGTCCTCGACCGAGTCGATCGCCACCCCCGCCTTGCCGACATCGCCGACGACCCGCGGATGGTCGCTGTCGTAGCCGCGATGGGTGGCCAGATCAAAGGCGATCGACAGCCCCATCTGGCCCGCCGCCAGATTCTCCCGGTAGAAGCGGTTCGACTCCTCGGCCGTCGAGAACCCGGAATATTGCCGGATGGTCCACGGCCGGTTGGCGTACATCGTCGCGCGCGTGCCGCGCAGATAGGGCGGGAAGCCGGGCAGCCCGGCGCTTTCGATGCCGGCGAGATCTTCCGCGGTGTAGAGCGGCTTGATCCGGATGCCTTCCGGCGTCGGCCAGTCGAGGCTATCGAGCGGCTTGCCCTTGAGCTCAGCGCGTGCCAGACGCGACCAGTCTTCCAGTGTCGTAGCCGGGAACCCGTTCGCGTCCGCCATCGTCATCTCCGCGTGACGAAAACTATATGGTCGCGCGCGTCTCGGCGACCACGTCCGCTGTCCTGCGCAATGTGTGCCGCAGCACGATCGCCGCCGTTAGCAGCAGCACGGCCATCGCTTGATGCGCCGCGGCCAGCGGGATCGGCACGACGAGGAGCAGCGTCGCGATGCCGAGCCCCACCTGCAACGCGACCGCGGCGAGCAGCGCCTGGAGTGCGAACCGGACGGCTCTCGGCAGGGCTGTACGCAAGCCCGCGGCCCACACCAGCGATACCAAAGCTGCTGTCGCGAGCGCGAGCACACGGTGGTCGAACTGGATCGCCGCAGCGTTCTCGAACCAGTTCAGATAGAGCGGATGGAGGAGGAAATAGTCCGGCGGCAGAAGCGCCCCGTCCATCAGCGGAAAGGTGTTGTAGATGAGCCCGGCATGGGTTCCGGCGACTAACCCGCCAGCCGCGATCGTCAGGGCGACAAGCAGGATGACGGCTTCGGCGGCCCGGCGCCAGCCTTTGCCGAAAGAGCACATCGCTGTTTTAAGTCCCTCTCCCCCCGCCGGCCAGGGGGAGAGGGTAGGGTGAGGGGGGCCAAGCGTCGGTGGCACGGCGTTACCCACCTCACCCTCCCCTTGCTTCGCAACGGGTCCCTCCCTCTCCCCCCTCAAGGGCGGAGGCGGGCCGCGGATGATGCCGAGCGCTACCCAAAGGATCGCCACGTAAATCCCGAGAGCCAGCACCAGATGGGCAACAAGCCGGTATTGGCTGACTTCGGCGCGGTCGGCGAGACCGCTCTCGACCATATACCATCCGAGTGCTCCCTGGCCGAAGCCGAGCAGCAGAATGCCGGCGAGCGGGAGCACCAGCGAGCGCGGCAGTCGCCGCCGCAGGAAAAACCAGACAAAGGGCACGGCATAGGCGACGCCGACCAGCCGGCCTAACAACCGATGCAAATATTCCCAGAAATAAATGGTTTTGAACTCGTCCAAGCTCATCGTGTAATGGATGAGCCGGTATTGCGGGATCTCTTTGTATTTGGCGAATTCGGCAGCCCAGTCGGCAGCCGAAAGCGGTGGAAGGACACCGACGACCGGCTTCCATTCGGTTATCGACAGACCGGAGAGGGTGAGCCGGGTGATGCCGCCGATCACGACCATCAAAAAGATCAGCGCACAACAAACGAACAGCCAAGTGGCGACGGCCCCGAGGTTACCCTCCGCCGCGCACGCCGTCGCCCCGTCCGCCCGCTTGCGGACGGCTGTCGTCCAAGTCGACAAGAGGTCTATCCTCAGTGGTCCCAACCAACTGGGGAGGTGAGCGCTTCGTCACGCAATAGCAAGCCTACGGGGAGTTGCTTGATTGTGAAAATAACAATCACTAAATTGCCCAATTCATAGCTTATACCTTTCCGGCGCTGTAAACGAGGCGCTGTAAACGAATTGACCGCGCGGGCAAGCGAGCATCGCTCGCCCGCGAGAACGCAAGGGCAGGCGCCGGACGTGCGAGAAGAAACTCAACCCAAAGGAGAAATTCTGCTGCAGATTTGCTGCAGATGGCGGCGAGGGTCATTCATGACACAACCTTTTGTTGCGCCACGCAGGCCGCCTAATGCAGCAGCAGGGAGGTTCTTACGTGACGGAACCGCGGCCGGCCAGCAAATCCCGCCTGGCCGATCTTCACGGAGTGGAGCCTGCCCTCGATATGGCGGCTCCAAAACTCGAGAAACCGGCGCAGCTCGGGGAAGTCCGGCGGGGCATCGAGTTTTTGCCAGATGAAACTCTGCAACAGGTCGGGATGATCGGGAAGGTGATAGATGATCTCCGCGGTCGTCAGCCGACGTTCGCGAAGCTGTGGCTTCAGGTCGCTCATGTTCGTGCTCTCTGCGGTTCTCCTTCCGGACAACGAGCATGGGCGGAAACTGGCTTCCTCTGCAACAAAAAAGCAAATAGCTGCAGTATGTTAGCAGCGGATCATCGGGGCTGCTGCCAACGCAATCGGCACTTCCCTTGAAGCGATCGCGGGAGGGGTTAGATAGAGAGCGGCTGAAACTTATGGATGAGGGGCGCTGTTCGTCCAGAGTGGACGTGCGTCACCCCTAAGGTACCCACGACGATGAAACGGGTCTTGTCAGCGCTCGTTGTATCAGGCGGGATCGCTGTGATGAACGGCGCCCCATGTTCGTCCCTTGCGGGTGCGCCGATACCGGAAGTGGGTGGCGGGCCGCTGCAGAGCATCGCGCCCGTCGTCAGCCGGGTGACCCCGGGGGTTGTCGGGATTTCGGTGCGCGGCCGGGTCCGCGAGGACAACCCCCTGTTGCAGGATCCGGTCTTCCGGCGCTTCTTCAATATGCAGCAGCAGCCGATCGAGCGCGAGACCCAGGCGACGGGCTCCGGCGTCATCGTAGAGGCCGCGCAAGGCTATGTGCTGACCAACAGCCATGTCGTCGAAAACGCCAGCAGCATCGAAATCACGACCAAGGACAATCGTCGTCTCAAGGCGAAGTTGATTGGTCGCGATCCTGAAACGGATATCGCTGTGCTGCAGATCCCGAGCGATGGTTTGACGGCGGTGCCGATGGGCGATTCCGATCGACTGCAGGTCGGCGACTTCGTTCTTGCGGTCGGCAATCCGTTTGGCCTCGGCCAGACCGTGACCTCGGGCATCATCAGCGCGCTGGGCCGCAGCCCGGGCATCGAAGGCTATGAAGACTTCATCCAGACCGACGCTTCGATCAACCCAGGCAACTCGGGCGGTCCGCTCGTCGACCTGCAAGGCCGAATCGTCGGCATCAATACGGCAATCGTGGCACCCGGCGGCGGCAATGTCGGCATCGGCTTTGCCGTGCCGATCAACATGGCGCGCCAGGTCATCGACCAGTTGACCCGTTACGGCGAGATCAAGCGCGGTCGCATCGGCGTCGCGATCCAGGACCTCACCCCGGACATCGCCCAGGCGCTGGGCACCAAATACACGCAAGGTGCGGTGATCGCCCGGGTCGAGCCCGGTTCGGCCGCCGAACGCGCCGGGCTGCGGACCAACGATCTCGTCGTTGCGGTCAATGGTGCGCCGATGCGCAGCGGTACCGAATTGCGCAACCGCGTCGGGCTCTCGCGGATTGGCGATGAGGTTCAGCTGACCGTCGAGCGCGGCGGCTCGGAGCGCAGCGTGTCCGTTCGCATCGAGCAAGCCCCCGCTACGACCGCCACTACCCAACGCCGCGGGTTGAGGCAGCGCTGACGCCAAATGGCAGTGCAGACGCCCTATGAGGTCCTCGGGGTCAAGCCGGATGCCAGTGCCGATGACATTCGCAAGGCCTATCGCAAGCTCGCCAAACAATTTCACCCGGATCTGAACCCCGGGAAACCCGAAGCCGAAGCGCGGTTCAAGGCGGTTTCCGCCGCCTACGACCTGGTCTCCGACCCGGACAAGCGGGCGCGCTACGACCGCGGCGAAATCGACGAGAGCGGCGCCGAGCGGCCGCAGCGCTCATATTATCGGGCTTACGCCGAAGGTCCCGGCGGCCGGAAATACCAACCCGAAGGCGAAATGGATCTGGGCGATCTGGAGGACCTTTTCGCGGCTTACGGCTCAGCCGGGCGCGCCGGGGCGGGACGCGGGACCTTTCGGGCGCGCGGCGGCGATCGCCTCTTTACCCTCACCGTCGACTTCGTCGAGGCGGCAACCGGCGGAAAGAAACGCCTGTCACTGGCTCCCGAAGAGTGGCTCGACGTGACGATACCGCCGGGGATCGACGACGGTCAGGTCCTCCGACTGCGTGGCAAGGGCGGCCCGGGTTTTGGCGGCGGCGCCGCCGGCGACGCGCTGATCGAGGTGCATGTCGCGCCCCACCCGCTGTTTCGCCGCGACGGCGACGATGTCAAGATCGAGCTGCCAGTCAGCCTCGTCGAGGCGATGCTCGGGGCGAGAGTAATGGTGCCGACGGTCACCGGCCCAGTGGCGATGACTATCCCCAAAGGCTCCGATACCGGCGTACAATTGCGATTGCGCGGCAAGGGAATTCAGCGCTCCAAAAACCCCGGAGATCAATACGTCACGTTGAAGGTGGTGATCGGCGCGAGCAGTGATCCGGAACTTGCGGAATTCCTCGAAAAATGGGGGCCGCGGCACCCCTTCGACCCGCGGCAGGGGATGGCCTCGGCATGATTTCACTCGAAGATCTGCTGCGTCGCCATACCACGCTCGATCGGCGCGAGGTCGTCGCTTGGGTCGAAAATCGCTGGGTGTTGCCGGAGCGGCATGACAAGACCTGGATCTTCCATGACGTCGATGTCGCCCGGGTCGAGCTGATTCTCGAGATTCGCCAGGAGTTCGCCATCGAGGATGATGCGCTGTCGCTCGTCCTCGGCTTACTCGACCAGGTTTATGACCTGCGGCGGCAGCTCGGCCGGCTATGCGACGCGCTCGCCGTTCAGCCGCCCGAGATCCGAACCGCCGTCAAGCGCGCGCTGCCGCGCTCGCCCAGAGCCGACGCAGAGCGCGACAACTAGCGCTAAAGCGTCTGAAACCGTGCTCGGGCGCCGCGCTCGACAGCGGCAGCGACAAGTCGGTCGATGTTGAGGCGCTGACCGATCAGCTCGAGGATCCGCAGCTCCTCTTGCGTCGCTGCGCCATCGGCCGCGACGAGATCGCAAGCGATCGCGTAGGCGGTCTCGCGCAACTTTGCGGGGAGACCCGATTTGATCACCTTTAAAATCTGCTCGAGCCCGTTCTCGCGGTTGATCAGCTCGGTGCAGTCGTTGAGCGCCCTCGGCAGCTCGCTCCGGTCGAAATCGCTGAAAACCGGGAGGTCGCCGACGATGTCGCCGATGATGCGGAGCTCCGCGTCGGGCATCTCGCTGTCGGCCGCCGACACGATCACCATCGTGTAGATCAGCGCGCGGTGGTGGTCGAGCATGCCGGCTCCTGTTGGGATGGGCAATGCAGCCTCAGACCAGAAGCAGCACCTGCCTGTCAAGGCGTATCCGCGCCCTCGAGAAATCGGGCGACCTCTTCGACCGCGTGAGCCAACGGCACCCGGGCCACGGCGACGCCCTCGGGAAAGGCGTTCAGCAGACGCGACGGCAAGGCCCGGTCGAGCATGACGAAGACGCCGCGATCGTCGGCGCGGCGGATGAGCCGGCCATAGGCCTGCCGCAGCCGCAGCCGGGCGATCCGCTCGCCATATTGCGGGCCGCCAAAGAGCGGTTTGCGGGCGCGGTGCAATATGTCGGGGCGCGGCCAGGGAACACGGTCGAAGACGAGCAGTCGCAACGAGCGGCCCGGAATATCGATGCCATCGCGCACGGCGTCGGTGCCGAGCAGGCAGGAATCTTCCTCGGCGCGAAAGATGTCGACCAAGGTCGTCGTCGACATCGCGTCGGCGTGCTGGGCGAGCAGCGAGAGGCCGCGCGCTTCGAGAGCCGGGGCGATGCGCTGGTGCACCGCGCGGAGCCGGGTGATCGCAGTGAACAGGCCGAGGGCGCCGCCGCGGGCTGCGACAAACAACGCCGCATAGGCCGCCGCGACCTGGCCGATGTCGTCGCGCGGAATGTCGGTGATGACGAATATTCTGGTCTGCGCGGCGTAGTCGAAGGGCGAGGCGATGCGTGCGGCGGCCGGGCTCGCCGGCAGATGGCGCAGACCGGTGATTGCCTCGGCGCCCCGCCAGGCCTGCTCGGGATCGGCGACGCCATCGGTCAAGGTGGCCGAGGTCACGACCACCCCATGCGCCGGTTGCACCACAAGCGTGGCGAAGGGGATGCCGGGATCGATCCAGTTCCGGTTTACCCCGACATCGAACTCCAACCCGTCAATCCGGTCGAGCGCGAGCCACTCGACGGTTTCCTCCCGGGGCGGCGCGCCGAGATCGCGCAACAGCCGGCTCCAGGCGGCAACCTGCAGCTCGCCACGCCGGTCGAGGGTGCGGATCGTCGCGTCCAGCCGCTGGCGCAGGCCGGGTTCGGGCGGATTTTCGGAATCCTCGAGACGCGTGCGGAGCAGGCCGCAAAGCCGCTTCAACGCAGATGCCAGGCGTTCGAGGCCGTCGGCGAGCACGATCGCCGCGTCCATCAGCCCGGCGACCGGCGGCCGCGCTTCAGCCTCCAGCCCATAGCCATTGTCGGCGAGCACGGCCCGCGCCAATACCTGCTGCCGGACCAGCACAAGAAACTTTTCGAAGCCCTGGTGTCCGCGTCCTTCGGCGACGCGCTGCGCCCAGTCGTCGCCGGGGAGTATCCGCGCCGCGCCGAGGACGTCTATCAGCGCCTTGACGCCGTCGTCGTCGCCTTCGACGAGATCACCGATCCGGCGCCGCAGACCTCGCGCACGAGAACTTCGCGCGCCCTCGGCACCGACGATCCAGCGGCGCAACTCGCGCCCTTCCCGGCCCGACAGGCGGACGGCGAAGGCACCGTCGGCCGACGCGAGCAGGTGGTGACCCTCGTCGAAGACGTATCGGGTCGGAACCGTCGCGTCGTCGAGCCCGCCGAGGGCCGCTTGCGCCATGACGAGGGCGTGGTTGGCGACGACAATGCGCGCCTGCCGCGCCTTGCGGATATTTTTCTCGACAAAGCAGCGGCGAAAATGGGGGCAGGACGAGTGCACGCATTCGCCGCGGCGGTCGGCGAGCCAGTTGACGCGTCCGCCGCCGATCAGCTCGGCGAGCCAGCCCGGAAAGTCCCCGGCCACCAGATCTCCGGCGTCGCTCGCCGCGATCCAACGGGCGACCAGCCCCAGCTGTGCCACCGATTTCCCCGGCCGCATAAGTGCCGCGCCAACCGCCTCCTCGTAATTCAACAGACAGAGGAAATTTTCGCGACCCTTGCGGACGACGACCCGGCGTTGCTTCAGGTCGGGATCAGGGTAGAGTCTATCGAGCTCGCCGGCGATTTGGGTCTGCAGGTTGCGGGTATAGGTCGAGATCCACACCGACCCGCGGTTCTTCTCTGCCCACAGGCTCGCCGGCGCGATATAGCCGAGCGTCTTGCCGACCCCTGTCCCAGCTTCGGCGAGGACCGCTCGCGGATGGTCGGGCTGCTCGCGCGGGGCAAAGGCGGCAGCGACCGCTGCGGCATAATCGGCCTGCTGCGGACGCGGCTCGGCGCCAGCGCCGAGCAGCTCAGCCAGGCGCGAGCGTGCCTCCTCGGGCCGCACCGCCTCGTTGCCGGGCGCCGGCCCGGGCGCCGGCTCGGTCCATTCCGCAAGCCGTGTCCAAGCGCGCAGTCCCGCCGCCCGTGCCGGCGCATTCGGGTCGCCAGCGGGCAACGCGGCGATGACGGCCGCGGCCCACAGCCAGCCGCCGCGCTCCATCGCCTCCGCCACCGCACGCGTTTCGGCATCGGTGTCTCCACCAAGTTCCTGGAGCAGGGCCCGCGCCGCGGTGGCGAGGGCTACGCACGCTTCGGCAGGTCGGCGCGGTAGATCCAAGCCGAGCGCCGCCGCGAGGCCGCGCGGCGTCGGGACGCAGAATCTCGCCGGACGAACAAAGGCGAACAGCTCGAGCAGATCGAGTGCCGGAAAGATCGGCACGTCGAGACGCCGCGCGGTGGCTCGCGCATGGCACAGCATTGGCGTCTCGCGCTCGACCCGGCTGCAAGCCTCGGCCGGCGCCAGAGCCTCGACCTCGCCATCCGGGCTCAGCCACAGCACCTCGCGGAAGCCAGCGACAAGCACCGGGGCCTGCGGCACCAGGACCCGTTGGGGCGAAACTTCGCGATTGCCGCCAGACATGAACTCTATGATCTACCATATCTGCGACTGGCGACCCGAGTTATAGGCATGGCGAGCGTCTATCGGCTGATCCGTCCTGCCCTGCGCCGGCTGCCACCGGAAGCCGCGCACGAGCTGACGTTGCGGGCGCTCGAATTGGGCGCGGTCCGGTTTCTCGGCGAGCCTGCCGGTCGCGAGCCGGATCCCCCGGCCTTGGCGCAGCGCCTTTGGGGTCTCGACTTCCCAAACCCGGTGGGGCTCGCTGCCGGCTATGACAAGGATGCCCGGGTTCCCGACGCGATGCTGCAGCTCGGTTTCGGCTTTGTCGAGGTCGGCACGGTGACGCCGCGTCCGCAGCCGGGCAATCCCAAACCGCGTCTGTTTCGCCTCGAAGAAGATCGAGCGATCATCAATCGGATGGGCTTCAACAGCAGCGGGCTCGACGCGGTCGTCGGCCGCTTGTCAAAACGCGCCTGCTGCGGGATTGTCGGCGTCAATCTAGGCAGGAACCGCGACAGCGAAGACGCTGCCGCCGACTATGCCGAGGGCGTCTTGCGCACGGCAAGCCTCGCGGACTATCTCGTCGTCAACGTCTCCTCACCCAACACCCCGGGGCTGCGCGAATTGCAGGGCCGCGAGATCCTCACGACGCTGCTGCAGCGTCTGATGAGGGCGCGAGAGGAAGCCGGTCGGCAGGTGCCGATGCTGGTCAAGATCGCGCCCGACCTGACGCCCGAAGAGCGTCGCGATATCGCGGAAGTGGCCCTCGATACCGGCATCGACGGCCTGATCGTGTCGAACACCACGCTCGCGCGCCCCAATCTCATCAGCCGGCGTGCGCATGAAGCCGGCGGGCTCAGCGGTCGCCCGTTATGCGCTCCGTCGACGGTGCTTCTGGCGGACATGTATCGCCTGTCCCGGGGGCGCTTGCCCCTGATCGGCGTCGGCGGGATCGCGAGCGCCGCGGATGCGTATGCGAAGATTCGGGCGGGCGCCAGCCTCGTCCAGCTCTACACGGGCCTGGTCTTCGCCGGCCCCGATCTCATCGGCCAAATCAAAGCGGGGCTCGTCGACCTGCTGCGACGCGACGGTTTTGGCTCGATCGAAGAAGCTGTCGGGACCGCACACGACGCCATGCCGGCACAGCTCGTAATGCCCTTTTGACCTAGCCGCAATTTCTCGCACACCGATTTCCCCTGGGCCCTTGCCGACGCCGGGCCTTCACCCATATAGCAGATGTCTTCGCGATAATCGCAATATACGGAATGTGATTTAAATGCCGATATCACAGGTAAGGGGCGGACGGCCAAATTCCGCTGCCAATTCCGCTGCCAATCCCCTGCCGAGGCGGGTTAATTCCGCTGCCGGACGACTTGAGGAATTCGTACGCAGGCTATTGATATTCCTTTATCTGCGGGTGACAAAAGTGCGATTTCTGGGCCGCATAACGCGGCTTTCCCCTGCCGGCAGGGGAAAGCCGTCGGGTTTGTCTTGGCCCGCCATCGATCACGAGCCCGGTGCCGGTCATGAAGCCAGCATCTTCGGAGGCGAGAAAGACGACCTAAAAGCTCGGAGGGCCGCGCGAGATTGCGACGGCGCCGGTGCGCGATACTTCGGCGAGCCCCAGCGGCTCCATCAGCGCGATGAAGGCGTTGAGCTTTTCGCTCGATCCCGTCATCTCGAAGACGAAGCTTTCGGTCGTCGAATCGACGACGCGGGCGCGGAAGATGTCGGCGAGACGGAGCGACTCGATGCGCGTCTCGCCTTTACCCGCGACCTTGATCAGCGCCATCTCGCGCTCGACAAAGGGGCCCTCATCGGTCAGGTCGTGAACCTTGTGCACCGGAACGAGGCGCGACAGCTGCGCCTTGATCTGCTCGATGATCATTCGTGTTCCGGAG
>WNFT01003315.1_pt1 | contig 13899 bp, 9 predicted proteins | sample 5400191 | NCBI WGS metagenome assembly WNFT01 (sample SAMN13153359, study PRJNA577476) | soil metagenome | isolation source: 80 cm saprolite under Madrone tree | place: USA:California | collected 2016-06-14
ATTCAACTCCCCTTTGGTATGGACCATCTCCCGGTATCGGTTGAGCGTATTAAGATTGTCGTGGTGAATGGGTAGGAGCTAGAGTATCATCCTGGATAGCATCCATTTTCCCAGGAACACTCCCGTAGAGGAGAAAAGAGGAGCGCGCTCATGGAAGACCAGACAAAAATGAATGTAGGCATCATTGGATGCGGCACCATCAGTTCCATCTACCTGCAAGCGCCTGCAAAATTCCCGCTTCTGCGGATAGTCGCCTGCGCAGACCTGATCCCGGAAGTAGCTCAGGCCATCGCCCAGCAGTATGGTGTGCCAAAGGTCGCGATGGTCGAGGAATTGCTCTCCGATCCGGAGATTGATCTGGTGCTGAATCTCACCGTGCCTGCAGCTCACACGGAGATCGGACTGGCGGCGCTCGCGGCGGGCAAAGCCGTCTATAGCGAGAAGCCGCTCGGCATCAATCGAGAGCAAGGCAAAGCCCTGCTGGAGACAGCCCGGATCAAGCAACATATGATCGGGTGCGCCCCGGATACCTTCCTGGGCGGGGGCCTGCAGACCTGCATCAAACTCATCAATGATGGCGCGATCGGTGTGCCGGTTGGCGCGACGGCTTTTATGCTGTGTCACGGTCACGAAAGCTGGCACCCGGCCCCGGACTTCTATTATCAGCCCGGCGGGGGACCAATGTTCGACATGGGACCGTATTATCTGACTGCCTTGATCGCCATGCTCGGACCGGTCCGGCGCGTCACCGGGTCAACGCGCATCACTTTCCCCGAACGCGTGGTGACCAGCCAGCCGAATCCGGGAAAAGTTATCAAAGTGCAGATCCCCACATACATTGCCGGCGTCCTGGACTTCGCGAACGGCGCGATTGGCACCATCATTACCAGCTTCGATGTCTGGTCCCACCAGCTCCCACACATCGAAGTCTACGGCACCGAAGGAACGCTGATCGCCCCCGATCCCAACGGCTTCGGCGGACCCGTCTATGTGCGTGGCGCCCAGGAACGGGCATGGCGCGAAGTTCCGCACACCCACAGTTACACCGAAAACAGTCGCGGTATCGGCGCAGCAGATATGGCGCACGCCATGCGCACCGGGCAAACGCCTCGCGCCAGTGGCGAACTGGCCTATCACGTGCTGGACATCATGGAAGCGATCCACGACGCCTCACGCGAAGAACGCCACATCATCCTGAGCAGCACCTGTCAGCGCCCAGCGCCACTGCTGCCTAAGTAAATGCTCAAAGAAAGAACCCATCTCATGAAATCAGCACTGATTGTTTGGGGAGGCTGGGAAGGGCACGAGCCAGAAAAAGGCGCGGCCATCTTCGCCGCTTTTTTACGCGTCCAGGGCTACCACCTGGAAATCGCCACCACCCTGGATATGTACCTGGATGAAGCAAAAATGCAGAGCCTCGACCTGATCGTGCCCATCTGGACCATGGGCACGATCACTCCTGAGCAGGAAAAAGGCTTGCTCCAGGCTGTGCAGAACGGGACAGGCCTGGCCGGCTGGCACGGGTGTATGGCCGACTCTTTCCGCGCCAACCCCGCATATCAATTTATGGTCGGAGGGCAATGGGTCGCACACCCCGGCGGAATCATCGATTACGAGGTACAGATCGTGAAGCAGGACGACCCCATCACGCGGGGTATCCAGGATTTCCGCATGCATTCCGAGCAATACTACATGCACATTGACCCCTCCAACGAAGTGTTGGCCACCACGACATTTAGCGGTGAGCACGCCCCCTGGATTGCAGGATGTGTCATGCCGGTCGTCTGGAAAAAACGCTGGGGAGCCGGGCGCGTCTTCTACTCCTCGCTGGGACACCTCGCACGCGATTTTGACGTGCCCCAAGCGCTGGAGATCATGAAGCGCGGCATGCTCTGGGCCAGCCGCTAAAAATCTCTTTAAAATATGCTATAATTGATATATGCCAAAGCTATTTGTAGAAAAAACGATCGAAATCAACGCTCCGGCTTCAAAAGTCTGGGATGTGCTGACCAGGCGTGAGCAGACCGGTGAGTGGGCGCCTGAGTTTTCAGGTGGTGCCCAGTTCCACATCGACTCCGATTGGAACCTTGGTAGTCCGGTACTTTGGAAGGGTCAGGACGGCAACGTGATCGTCGAAGGGGAGGTGACCGCACTTGAGCCGAATACATTCCTGCGCTTTACCGTCTTTGACGTTCGCTGGGAAAAGCCGCCCGTCACGGAAGAGGACGGCATCACCTACGAGCTGACAGAACAGAGCGGGAAGACGACGCTGCGGCTCTTACAAGGTGATTTTTCGGTGATGGCTGAAGGAGAGAAATACCACCGCCTGAGCGCGGAAGTCTGGGATCGCGTCTTGCCGAAAGTAAAAGAGTTGGCTGAGAAAGAGAACTAGTCGATCAGGGTGCAAGTCGCTCTGCGAGATACTTGAGGCTCAAGGGGTAACGATATTCAATGCTCATGTGGGTCGCGTCGAATAACTCGAAGAATACACCGGTGACACCACTGTGTTCAAGAGCACGCCGGAATGCCTCTGCTCCCAGGTCCAGGAAGAATTCGTCGCGTTTGCCCGCATCGATGTAGATAGCTTTCATCGACCGTAAATCCTCCGCATGGGCTTCTACCATGCGCACGGGATCTTTGGCCAGCCATCTCTCCCACACCAGCGGGATAAGCTGTCCCGTCGCGATATCGTAGGGGAGGTGAACTGTACCGTCCGCGTCAGCAGAATAGCAGGCGGCCATACACCAGTCGTTCAACAGGTAGCCATCGCTCTCCTTAGAGAAGGCTGGCCGGCTGCGGAAATCCTCCCAGAATTTTTCAAACGAGCCTGCATAGTGATCCCGTAGTGCTCGCACAGACCTCGGGAACGCAGGCAGGTAGGACATCTCGAAAAGCGCGTCCCCGGCATGGGTGGCAAGTCCGCCCCACGGGTCGGGACGCAGCATGGGAGTGACCATAGCGCCATAGCCGCCGCTCGACTTGCCAGCAATCCCCCGGTGCTCACGCTGCGGCAGCGTCCGGTAATGGCCGTCGACCCAGGGAACGATCTCGTCGCACAGGTAGGTATGGTAGCGACCGGTGGCGGGGGAGTCTAAAAACTGGCTTCCACCAAGCGATGTCCAGCAGTCTACCCAGACGATGATACAAGGGGGAGCTTCGCCTCGTGCGAACAATTCATCGGCCAGCTCGGGAAAGGTCTTCCTGAAAGGTGCGCGATTGCGCCACATATCTAACTGGCCAGTCAAACCCTGGATTTGATAGATCGCCGGGTAGCGCCGGTTGGGCTCTTCATCGTAGCCGGGAGGCAGGTATACCCACAATGGGCGTTGATAGGGGTCTCCCAGGGGGTTATCTTTGAGTACCATGCTTTCAAATAGTAACTCTTCGTAATGTCCTCGAATCTCGCCTGACCATGGATACATGTTTTACTCTCTTTCTTACTTTTCAATGGAGTTCGATGCTTGCAGGAGTAGCAGTGCATCTTCTCATTTTATGACTATACGGTAGCTGTCAAGAGGGCGCATCACGTACCTCTTCTTGCGGATTTCCAGACAAGGTTGGACTTTTTGGGGAAGCATCAGCCTGCACAGGGATGGCCAGTCTTCAGGTAATATGCCTGCCCGGCACATCTCACTGGCAACCCACAGCGCACCCTCATCCGCCAGCAGCACGCTGCGAGAATTTGAATTGCCTCGTCCAGCCAGGCAAGGCTTGCAATTGCATGGCTGCGGTAGTAGACTGATCTTAACAGGACACTCGCTGTACAAGCCACGTTACCCATAATCCCTGATACAAGGATAGTCCATGAGTGACCGAGATGGCGTGAGAGAGCGCCAGAGCGCACAACCTTCCGATGCATATGAGCTTCTGAGAACCAAGCTTGCTCTTCCGCGACCGCATTCATCGCTCGTGCCGCGTGATCTCCTGCTGGCGCGACTCGACGAAGGGCTTGGCCACAAACTCACGCTGGTATCCGCTCCCGCCGGCTTCGGCAAAACCACGCTTGTCAGCCAGTGGCTCGCATCGCTTGGCGAGCGACAGGACCCGCCTCCCGTTGCCTGGGTGTCGCTCGACGAGGGTGATAACGATCCCGTTCGTTTCTGGAGCTATGTCATCACCGCTTGCCAGGAATTTCATACTGATATCGGTGAGGGTGCTTTTGCACAGTTGCAAACATCGCGCCGCCTCTCCCTGAAGAGCGTGCTTACGACTTTCATCAACGAGCTTGCGCAGCTCGCCCAGACCGGCATCCTTGTCCTGGAGGACTATCACGTCATCACTTCACCCCAGATTCACGAGGGTATGGCATACTTCGTCGAACATCTACCTTCAGAACTGCACCTGCTGCTGCTGTCCCGCAGCGATCCACCGCTGCCCCTGGCTCGCCTGCGCGCCCACGACGATCTCTATGAACTGCATGCCGCTGATCTGCGCTTTTCTCTTGAGGAGACCCGGACATTTCTCCAGCAGGCTCTTCCTTTTCCGCTTTCTGCAGAGGCGATCACCCGCCTGGAGTCACGCACAGAGGGCTGGGTGACGGGGCTGCGCCTGCTGGCGCTCGCGCTGCATGGACGCAGGGACCCGCAGGAGCTTGAGCGCATGCTCGTCACCTTTACCGGCAGCCACCGCCACATCCTGGCGTATCTTGTGGCTGATGTGCTCTCTTCCCAGACAGAAACGCTGCAGCGGTTTCTGCTCCAGACGGCCTTTCTCAAACCCCTGACCGGTTCTCTCTGTGATGCGGTCACCGGCAGGAGCGATAGTGAGATGATGCTCGAACAGTTGGAGCACGCCAATCTGTTCCTGATCCCACTCGATGACGTTGGGCAGTGGTATCGCTATCACGCGCTCTTTGCCGAGGCTATGCAGCACGAAGCGCGCCGCCGCCTTGGAGAAGACAACCTGCGCTCGCTGTTCGACAAAGCCAGCCACTGGTATGAACAAAATGGGCTGCATGCCGAAGCGGTCGAAGTCACGCTCTCCGCCAGGAACTTCGAGCGTGCCGCCATGCTCATTGAAAGCAGCATGTGGTCTTATAGTGCCGTCAACGAGCTATATACGTGGTTGCGCTGGGTAGAGCAACTGCCGGAGGAGATACTCCAGACGCGTCCCGCGCTTTGCCTGGACTATGCCACAGCCCTCCTTTTCGCCCTGGATCGCAGCGACCCGGCGCTGCTCGTGCGCATTCAAAAGCCGCTCGAGATGGCTGAACGCCGCTGGCAGGTCGAAGGCAACCGACCCAAACTCGGCGAAGTGCTGGCCTTACGCTCCCAGGTTGCCTGGTGGCAGGGAGATTTAACGAACTCGTTTACCTCTGCCCGGCAAGCCCTTGAACTGCTATCCGATCAGGCGACGCTCTGGAGGGCGAGCTGTATGCTCGCTGTAGGGATAGAGGAAAGGCTTGCAGGCAAGATCGACGCTGCCCGGCAGGTGGCTCTAAAGTCGCGAGCGCTCTTCGAAGACACCGGGAACCCTTTCGGCACGCGTGCTGCCACATTCGAGCTAGCAGAAGCCTCCTTCCGGCAGGGGGAGCTGCACCAGGCCGCCCATATGTATCAACAGTTGATCGCAGAAGCCGAAGAAGATCCTCTTGATAGGGCAACTGCGCTTATCTGGCTTGCCATGCTCTCTTATGAGTGGAACGATCTGCAGCAGGCGGAACAGCAGTTAACCACGGCGCTTGACCTGTGTAAACGCTATTCAAATGAGGTCGGTAGGTACTACACCGAACAATCCATCCTGGTTCCCGGTTCGCTCGTTCTGGCTCGTGTGCTGCACGCTCGCGGCGAGACCATCAAAGCGCAGCAGTTGCTGCAAGAGCTGGTTATCCTGACGCAGGAGTACAGGTGGCCGTATCTCCACCGGGAGGTACTTGCGAACCAGGCGCGCCTCTCGCTGGCGTCCGCGGATCTTGCCTCCGCGCAGCGGTGGTCGTCCATCATAGAGCAGCTTGGCGAGGACTTTCGGCTTGTCCAGCAAGAGCAGGAAGCGCTTATCCTTGCCCGCCTGCTGATCGCGCAGGGTGATGCAGAGGCAGCTCTCGCTTTGCTCGATCCCTGGCTGGCGTATGCACGCGTCCAGAGACGAGGCCGAAGCGCATTAGAGATCCTGATCCTGACATCCCTGGCTCACTCCTCGCACAAAGACCAGCCTCAGGCCAGGCATTCGCTAGGGGAAGCGCTTACGCTGGCGCGACCAGAGGGTTACCGGCGTCTTTTCCTGGACGAAGGAGAGAGGCTGGCAACATTGCTGCGTGCCGTATTGCTCGATATGCGAGAAGAGGCACCGGCTGCTTACGTGCGAAGCCTGCTACTCGACTTTGCCGCTCTTCAAACAAAACAGGATGACTCTCCACCTCCCTCACCCGCCCTGCTTTTTGAGCCACTTAGCCCCCAGGAGCGGCGCGTCCTGCGCCTGCTCACTGCAGGCCGTTCCAATCCTGAGATTGCCCAGGAGTTGGTCGTCTCGGTCAATACCGTGAAAACGCAGGTGCAGAGCATCTTCCGCAAGCTGAATGTGAAGAATCGCTGGGAAGCCCGTGAAGCCGCCCGCCGCTTGAAACTGCTATAAGGTGCCGGGCTTACCTCGCACTGGTTGTATCATTCACCCGCCGCGTTGTCGTCTAAATCACCCTCTCAATCATCCAGCAGGGTGAAGTCAGTTCACCTTGTTGAAATTTATACTTCTCCCAGTTGATAAAAACCATTGCATCATTCACTGGGAAAGGACGATAAACAACATGAATGATACGTTCAAAAACACAATTTCCTATGATAAGACTGTTCCGGTTTTGATCGTGGGTGGCGGCCTGATCGGCCTCTCGACCTCCCTCTTCCTCTCCTGGCATGGCATTCACTCGCTGCTGATCGAACGCCATCCCGGCACCGCGATTCATCCGCGCGCCGTCGGCTTTACCCCGCGCACGATGGAGCTGTTCCGCAGTGTGGGGGTCGAGGAGGCCATTCGCCAGGCCGAGCCACCTATCACCCTGGGCGGCGAGACCCTGCTGGTGGAGAGCTTGATGGGCCAGCAGTTCGACAGTTACCTGGAAGATATTCGCGACCTCTTCATGACTGATGCCAGCCCGGCGCAGGGCAGTGCCATTGCTCAGGATGTGCTGGAGCCGGTGCTGCGAGCGCGGGCCGAACAGCTCGGTGGAGATCTGCGCTTCGGGACCGAACTGGTGACCTTCGAACAGGATGAAGATGGCATCACGGCCACTATCTGCGAGCGCGCCAGCGGGAACACGCGTAGTGTGCGCGCCCAGTTTCTGGTAGCCGCTGACGGCGGTCACAGCGCGATCCGCCAGCAGCTCGGCATCGGCACACATGGAGCAGGAAGCCTGTTTCATTGCATCAGTATGATCTTCGAGGCCGACCTGATGAAGCTGTTCCGCAAGCGGAATGCCATCATGTGCTTCCTTAGTAACGAGCAGATCGCGAGTGGAGCGCTTGTCCCGTACCCAGGCTCTGCTGCGCGCCCAGATCTCTTTCGGCTGGACGTGGGCTATAACCCCGAGGAAGAGACGCTCGCCGACTATCCAGAGGCACGCTGCCTCTCGCTCATCCGGGCAGCGGTAGGCATCCCTGACCTGCCGGTGCAGCTCAAAACCGTGCTGAACTACGAAGCGGTCGAACTCGTGGCTGATCGCTTCCAGCAAGGTCGAGTCTTCCTGGTGGGTGATGCGGCTCGCACCCAGCCACCCAGCGGTGGTCTGGGAGGCAATACCGGCATCGCTGAAGCGCACAACCTGGCCTGGAAGCTGGCGGCCGTCCTGCGCGGGGAGGCGGGAGAGGGATTGCTCGCCACCTACGATGCTGAGCGGCGCCCGCTGGCGGACTACACTGCCGAGCAGGTGGCGTTGCTTTCCCAGCAGCGCCAGACCGAGGGATCAGCCGGGATCACGGTGGATCTCGTCATGCTCAATGCGGGCTATCGCTACAGCGCGGGAGCCATCGCGCGGGAAGAAGGCGATGAGAATCTTCCTCTGGCCCAGCACCCGGATCGGTGGAAGGGGCAGCCGGGGACCCACGCTCCGCATCTCGTGCTCGAAAGACATGGAGAGCAGATCTCGACGCTGGACCTCTTCGGGCGAGAGTGGGTGTTGCTGCTCGGTTCGGATGGTCATGCATGGCAGGAGGCTGCTCAACGTGCAGCAGAACGGCTCAGCCTCTCTCTGAACATCTACAGGATCGGCAGCGATCTCGTTGATGTCAACGGCAGCTTTTATGCAGCCTACGGAAAAACTCCTGCAAGCGCCGTCCTGGTTCGCCCCGACAGCTTCATCGCTTGGCGAAGCGAGCACCAGGAGAAGGAACCTGAGCTCGCTATAGAGCAGGCGCTCTCCAGTCTCCTCTTCCGCTAAATCCGTCTGGTCCATCAGATATGCATGATTGAGAAAGGAATAAAGAAAGGCGGCTGAGTTCTTCACGCGGCAACAGATGAAGAAAGATCAGCCGCAGCATATCGCGCGCCTCAAATCTCTGATTGCCAGCAGGGCCTGACACAACACAATTTTGATATGAAGATAGACAGAAAGAGAAAGCACATGGACAGGAAATCAATCGTTCAATTATCCAGGATACGCCAGGCAACAACAAAGGAACAGGTTCTTCGCCTGCTAGACGTAGCACTCATCACTGCGCTGCCCGCCCAGCCTGGGAACGCTGAGCAGGGCGACGAAGACCCGTTCGATGAGCAGCACAGCACCCATTTGTGGATCGTCTCTCACGCTGCGGCGCTGCTCAAGGATGAGGGTAAGGCAGGCAGGCGCATCTATGAACTTGTGAAGCCACACCAGGGAAAGGTCGGCGATGCGTTCCATGATAACCTCTGTCAGGGCCTCTCCGATGCTGACCATAAGGCTCCGTATAATGATCCAGTCTTCCCGAATGGTACTATGCCAACGTGGAAAAGCCATTTCTACGACCCTGATACGGGCACGAACTGGCTGGGTGAGACTGCTCCAACGGCAGTGACTTGTGGCAGTCTCTATTACTACCTGTCTCGCGATGCGTATGGGAGCGGTGATATGCAGCAGGCGGGCTATGAGCTTGGACTGGCTCTCCACTACCTGACGGATCTGACCCAACCGATGCATGCGGCTAACTTCACCTGGCTGGATTCCCGGCGCTTCGGCTACCATACCGATTTCGAGAACTACGCACGCAATGTTCGGCGTCGTCTCTCCCCGCCTGAGAAGTATACTCCGCTTGCGTTTGGCTCTGCGCCATATGGGTATCTCCAGGCAGTGGCGCGCCGGACGAAGGATACCTACTACCACCTTGTGTGTAAGCCTGAGTGGATACAGTCTTACGAACGAGAAGCGATGACTGAGGAAATGTGGGATCTGCGCCTGGGCCGTTACATGGCGCCGATGCTCGGTGATGCAATCCTCATTACTGCGGACTATCTCCTCACCTGGACGGAGTCGCTCTCGTCTGCGCTTCCGGTGAAGGACACGCCGCTCCTTGCAGTTTCATAGCAAGGGACAATGGGGCAAGTACCATTGAAACACAGTATCAGAAGAGGTGAAACATGCGTATCGCCGTTATCACAGAAAACTTTCTGCCAAAACTGGATGGGGTGACACGGACACTAGCCAGGCTCCTGGAATACTTACAGGCGACGGGCCATCAGGCCCTCCTGCTTGGCCCTGAGAGTGGAATGCAGCAGTATGCCGGGGCAGAGGTAATCGGCACTGCCGGCATTCCACTGCCGTTCTATCCTGAACTCAAGGCTAATGTGTTCCGCCCACTTTTCCTGCAACGCCTGCATGAATTTCAACCTGATGTGATTCACCTGGTTGATCCAGTGATGCTTGGAGCGACGGGCCTGGCAGTGGCTCGCCTGCTGCAGGTACCCGTCGTTTCGTCCTACCATACGAATCTCGCGGCGTACTGCAAGCACTTTGGCTTCGGTTTTTTAACCGAGCCAATGTGGGCCTATAACCGCTTCATCCACAATCAGTGCGCCCTGACCTTCTGCCCCTCTCCATCGACTGCGGCCAGGTTGCGCAAGCAGGGATTTGAACACCTGCGCATCTGGCCGCGCGGGGTCGATACCTCACTGTTTCACCCGGCGCGGAGGAACGAAAGGCTACGAGCGAGCTGGCTCAAGGAGCGAGAACAGCCCCAAAACAAGGTCATCCTGTTGTATGCCGGTCGCATTTCAAGGGAGAAGAATCTGCGGCTGCTGGTTGAGGCTTACTGTGGCATGGATCATACGCGCTGCCACCTGGTCATGGTCGGTGACGGACCGGCATATACCGAGGTTCGACAGGAGTTAGCCGATGCGCCTGTGACCTTTACCGGCTACCTTGCCGGTGAAGCGCTGGCCACCGCATATGCGTCTGCCGACGTGTTTGCCTTTCCTTCCTATACAGAGACATTCGGACAGGTTGTGTTGGAGGCGATGGCTTCCGGCCTGCCCGTAGTCGGACTCAACGCGGAAGGCATACGTGATCTGGTGAGTCACGAACACACGGGCTTGTTGTTGGAGAGACAACTCATCGACCAGGAGAAACAGGCTGCCGCGTACCGGGAGTTATTGGAATACCTCGTCCAGGACCGGCAAGCGCGAGAACGCATGGAACGGGCTGCCCTCGTTGAGGCAAGTCACCATTCCTGGCCTAAAGCGATGAAATGTCTCGTGCAGGGATATGACGAGATCGCCAAAGTGTCTCGAACACTAGTATAGGTGGTCGAGACGACCACCAGCCTGCGAACCACATCCGGGTGCCGGATGGCGGTTTGCAGCGCGACACCGCCTCCCAGGGAATAACCGAAGAGGTCGGCACGCTCGAGTCCCAAGTAGCCAGTACAGTTTTAGCCATGATCGGGTCCCTTCTTTCTTCTCATACTATCAGGAGGCGCGGGGCAAAGTCATGAAAAAGGTCGACCCTTGTCCTTCTTTGGACTCGAACCAGATGCGTCCGTTGTGCCGCTCGACGAGTTCGTGACTAAGATACAGACCAAATCCCGTTCCGCTGATCTTGTAGGTATCGGCATTGCTTGCACGCGCAAAGAGCCCAAAGATACGAGCCTGGTCCTTTTCGGGAATGCCTATCCCATAATCACGGACGCTCAAGCGAGCTTCTTGAGTGTCCATTGCTTCCCAGAGAGTAATCTCGATTGGCCCGCCGTTTGGACTGTACTTGATGGCGTTACCGATCAGATTGGAGAGTACCTGCTCGATGCGTCTCGGGTCTGCATACACGACCAGAGAGGGCAGCGTGGTCACAACGGAAAGCGTATGTTTGCTAGTCGTCGTTTGCAGGCGCTTTACCGTTCGTTCGACCAGCGCCACCAGATCTGTCGGTTCGGGGTGCAATTGCCACACTCCACCCTGCAGGCGTGTCACGTCGAGCAGGTCTTCGGTGAACTCAACCAGTTCTGTCGTGGAGCGATCAATGCTTTGGAGCGCCTCCTCCTGTGTGGGAAGGAGTTTCGGCCCCTTGCCGCGTCTGGTTTGAAGGAGTAACATCTGCACGTACCCTCTCAGGACGGTGAGCGGATTGCGCAGTTCGTGTGCGGCAATCCTGATGAACTCGTCTTTCAACCGTTCGGCTGCTTTGAGGGAGGTGACATCCTGAAACATGACAAGCGCTACGCGTGCAGGTTCTTCAGCAGGAAGCCCTTCTGTTTGCAAGGGCGAGAGCTTCAGACGATATGTGTCAAGCGCAACCGCACCGACCAATGTTGAAAGGGCTATACCATTGGGTTGGCAGGTAATTGACTGGAACTGCGGTACTGTCTCACCACGTCGCACCGCTCTGATGGCTGCGAGTTGCTCAAAGGCCACAGGATGCCCATTTATGTCGAATATGCCGATGCCATTTTGCCTGAGAAACTCCTCCATCGGCTGTCCGGGTGGCCAATAAGCTCCGAACACAGCTAAAGCAGCCCGGTTGACAAGCACTAGCCGGGCATCATGTCCGTAGACCAGGAAGACGCCGCTGGGTAACTCATCCAGGATCAACTGGAGCGTTGCCAGCCGGTCTTCCATCTCGGCACGCGCCTCGCGCTCGACGTGCTCCAGGCGGCGCTCCGTCACATCGTGCCAGATCAGCAGAATGCCCATTCTGCCGTTGGCTAGCTGAGTCGTTTCGTGATCGAGTGATAACGGTCCTATAGGCACCAATGGAAGCGGGAGCAGGGAAGCCGACACGGCGTATTCTCTTGCCTCGCCGTGCTTATCTACCAGTTGTACCAGGACATCCTTCACCTCTTCTTTCCTGAGAGCGTGTTGTGCCGGTACGCGCAGGAGTGCCTCGATGGCCTGCCTCTCCCCAGGCGTTCCTTCGAGCAACTCGCGCATCTGATGTGCCGCTGCATTTTCATAGAGGATGCTCCCTTGCTCGTCGACGAATAAGATGCCATCTCCCATAGCAGCAAAGATACGTTCCACCACCTGAGAACGTCTTTGGGCAACCCGGAAGAGCTCGGCATTCTCCAGCGCTACGGCAGCCTGGGCAGCCAGCCCAACCAGGATCGCTTCATCCTCTAGCATAAACCTTCCTGGCTCACTGTGTCCCGACAGCAGCCCACCGCGCACCTTTCCCTGACTATCGAGTACAGGCACCCCAAGCAAACTCCGCACCTGAGGATGTCCAGGTGGGATGCCTAGCGAACGTAGGGATTGCGTGGGTATCTTTCCTAATGCATATGCTTCAGCCGCTTCTCTGGCAGCATGGCGAAGATCGGATGGTGCAGAACACCCAGAGGGGGAATGAAAGGCGAGGACATCAGCTACCAGAACCGGAACACCCTGATGAAAGATAGGAGCAAGCAGCCCTTCTCCCGCTGCCGGCCTGTGGCGGAAGAACGCTTCTTGCTCAGGAGTGACACCCACAACAGCGGCCAGGTGAAAGCGATTTCCTTCTGATGGCACCAAGGGCTGGCCCTCTTTGTTGAGAGGTCGTAAAGCAAAAGCGGCAAAGGCAGCGCCAGTCAGCTCGCAAGCAGTTTGGGCAATGAAGTGCAAGAGGCGGGTTTCGTTCAATTCGAGCATCAGCGCAACACCCACCCGTCTCAAGGCCGCGATCCTCTCAGCGGTCGATAGCTGTCTGCTGCCTTCTACTCGTTTCATACTGTAATCCTCCCCTCCACTAAGGTCGTTCCTGTCCCCCTGTCGTATCAGTTGATAGCGTCATCTCTTTCTCCTTCTCTTTGCCTCGTCTGATTGCAGACGAGTTCTGTGATTGTTGAACGATGCCGTTCCTTGTCCTCATAATACCACTTTGTCGCGACGCGATGCGAGCGAGCGAGGAGCGGGCAGACTGCCGCCCAGCTTCTGATTGGGAGAAGAAGAGTTGGACCTGATCGTCGAAGTTGTAGACCTGCTTGACTATTGTTTCGAGGAAGAATCGTAGCTGTCCAACACATCTCTAGAGCACCTATCCATGCTCACGCCTCTCGAGGCGGGTATCACCGTTAGCGACCGGCCACCGGAAGCCTGCTCACTTCAGGAACGATGATCGTGGTCAACACCTCGAATGATTCCAGGTCACTTCCGCTTTAACGTAGGAAAATCCTGATATCCCCTCATCCCAGCCCCTCATGTCTTAGGGTCAATAGTACAGTGCGCGGTTTGGGCCTGGATCAAGCCGTCCTTAAAGATGAAGGTATCCACCCCGTCGGAAACGCTAGCCTGCGCGGAGTCGCCAGTCCACTCGACGAAGAGTAAATTGTCCACGTAGATGGTCTTGAGGCCCCATTGTGCTTTAGGAAGAGCTTTGAAAAGGCCGTCGAAGAAATTGCGTATGGCGTCCTTGCCACGCCGGACACCATCAGAGGTGACGAGGACGGCAGTATCAGCAAAGTCCATCACTGTTGCGTCAAGGTCTTCAGCACCCAGGGCCTGGCCATGGTGCGCAAAGATCTCTTCTGGCGTCCGTTT
>WNFT01003317.1_pt1 | contig 13897 bp, 13 predicted proteins | sample 5400191 | NCBI WGS metagenome assembly WNFT01 (sample SAMN13153359, study PRJNA577476) | soil metagenome | isolation source: 80 cm saprolite under Madrone tree | place: USA:California | collected 2016-06-14
GGCACGGTGACTCCTCCACGTTCAGGCCCGCTGATGGAGGAGGTCTGGTCGGGTGGCCGTCCGGCCGGGACTCCGCAGAGCAGTTGGCCTCAAGCTAGAAAGTATACACAGTGGCCAAGCGACGGGCCAAATAAAGGCAAAATGGGCGACCTGGTGTTCGACTATTTTGCAAAGACAGAACTTCAGTCCGTGTCGAATCCAAATAATGCGCAGATTATCTCTGACACCGTTGTGCAATTGTTGGATTTGATCGGCCAACCGGTCGTCCTGATGGTCAACTCGGGGGTGGCATCTTCCGGCTGGGTGATCGCAGATGCCCGACCGAAGCTTGTTAAAGCCATCCTCGCAGCCGAACCAGTCGCCCCGCCCGTCGAGAACGCGGAAAGAGGGTCGACAGGTCCGGGGCGTCTATGGGGCGTGACCAGTCTCCCGATTCATTACGATCCCCCCATCAAGGAGCCATCCGAATTGCGGCCTGTTCGCGAGGAGAAGTCAGATGGACCAGACCTCATCCCGTGCTGGATTCAGCAGGAGCCCGCGCACAAACTCTTAAACCTGCAGGGCATCCCGGTCCTCGAAGTGTCCGGAGAAGCAAGTTATCACCGTCCGTACTCCCATTGCGTAGCCAAGTGGCTAATCAAGCAGGTGTAAAGGCCACTTACGTGAGACTCGAAGATGTCGGGCTACCCGGCAATGGCCACCAGATGATGTCCGAAAAGAACAGCGCTGGCATCTCCAAGTTCTTCATGAGCTGGCTAGATAAAAACGTTCGCTGAGGACACGACAATTATCTAAGTCTCTTAATTGTAGTGGTTCAAAACGCAGGAGACGGCACGTGGTACAAGCCCACTTATCGGAGGCGACACTCAATGACAAAGGTTCGCGTGGCGTTTTTAGTTGCGCTTATGGCCATTTCGTCCATGGCCTCGGCTCAAGAAACTATGAAGAAAGGGGACAAGGCCTGGACAGAATTGGAGGCAACGCTTAGAGACGCCAATCTCAAGTGGCTGTGTCAGGGGAAGTATTATAAGCCGAAGAGGAAAGATTGTGTGGATTTGCGGGCCAAGTATTGGGACGATCAGTTCTTCGAGATGAACCCGGGCGCCAGCGGGACGCAAACCAAAGCACAGATGGTCGAGGGGCAAACCGCCGGCGCTAAAACTTACCCAGACGTCGTGCGTGGTGAGGGACCGAACCCGACGGAGTTCACGTTAATGGCAGTCTACAACAACGGAACCTTCGCCATGGCGGTCGATCACACGTCATTTAAAATACGTTTGAACGCACAAGGACAACCCGACTTCGAACATGTGTCACCCTTTAACAAAACTGACCACTGGTACCTTGATGAAACCGGCAAGCTGGCTGTGGTACGGGAAGTTACTTACGCCCGAGTATTTGTGAAGAAGAATGGGGAGTGGAGACCTGCGGTCGGTGCTTCGTCTCCTCGACCACCGTCGAAGTAAGTTCGAATCAAGCGAGACGCGCAACGACTCACTGTGTCACGCGTCTCATTGTAAACAGGATTGTTGCAGACCATAAAGGTGTATTGAGCTTAGATGGGCGCTTTTTGGCTTTCGTTCTCGTGCCGGTAGGGGTGCAATTCAATCATGGCGAAGAAGCACAAGCGGCGAGCGGGCCACGAAATGGAGCCTCTCAATCCGGGAGCTTTTCTGATCCGTGCTTGAGGTTGTTCGGATCGTGGTCGTACTGACAGTAAGGACAAATCAGACCTCGGCACATATCGCACGTCGCGACGTGACCACCACAGAAGAATCCCTCGTAATCAGGGGACTGTTTGCGGGCCTCTTGCACGCATCTTTCGAACGCGCAGGGGATGGGCAAGGGTAACACTCCAGCACGCGCGAGCCGCAATCCGGGACCCTCGAAAATAAAACTGAAGTAAAACGCTCGCCGCCATCGGCCCGTGCTTTTCGAAAAACGTCATTTTATAAGGGAAAATGGTGCGCCCGGAGAGATTCGAACTCCCGACCTTCTGGTTCGTAGCCGCTCGAACTACTTTGCCAAATCTTGCCGGAGGAGTGGCTAATCGAGCGAATTCAGCAAGTTGGGACAACTTCGCGCAGACTGCTTTCTCCTTCTCTTATCACCATTTGCCTCACAATTGCCGCCATTTTCCACGCTCTGCGTGACATTTTCGTGACATAAGCCCGATGAGCATATTTCGATCATCGCGTAGACAATTAATCTTTCCGCATTCCTTGCGTTGGCTGCGGGGGTGGCGAGTGAAGAACTTGGCGGGTGCAGTCCGACCATAAGCACCCAATCTCTGGTAAGGGATGTTGGTTCGATCCCCACCGCCCCTACCAAAAGTCCCGTTGAGTCCGTTGCCCTTACCACCCGAGGCACACGGTTTTGGGCCTAGAAGGCCCATGTTTTGGCCCCAAGTTGGCCCCAAGTTTTTGGCTGGACGTGAATTGAGCTGCGAATCTTTCGCCACATTCGACCTCAAAATAGGAGTACAATTTCCCCGTGAACGGATTGAGACGCCAAGGACCGGCAAATAATCGTGGGAGGTTTCCCGCGATGAGTCGCGGAATGTTTCACGTACTAATAGCCCTAATTCTCGTGACCTGCGCGGTCTCTCCGTTCGTCGAATCGGCTCTCGATTGCCAGGGGAGCGTGTTCTCCACCGGCTACGATGGCGAGAGCACTTTGGCTGTCGTCGTCCTGCTGTTGGAATTGGTCCTTTTGCTAGCAAGTCTTCTGGTCTTTCTTTGCCCGGCCATTCAGGTGAAAGAGCGTATTGTCGAAGAGTACCAACGTCTGACATCCGATTCGGGTTTCTGCATTACCATCCCCGACGCCTCGCTACCATTTCCTCTGCGTATCTAAACATCTCGCTGCGAAAAGCATCAGCCTCGGGCACTAGGCCTTGAGTTGATCTCTCTTTGTATGGAGCGAGATTTCCATGAATTCATCAATCGTACGCTCTCTTTCTCTGCTCGGGATCTTGTTGTTTGCAGGTTGCGCAGCTCGCCGATATCAGGCGGCTCCCATCGTTCCAACTGAAACGGCTTCGAGGTTCCAGTCGCGCAATCTCAGCGATGCCGACTTGCAAGCTTTTGTGGAGAAGAACCTAAGTCAACCCACGACGGCTTCGCCGTCCAAGACTTGGAATCTCCGAACGCTCTGGCTTGCGGCGCAGTATTTTAATCCTGCGCTGGAAGCGGCTCGCGCTCGCGTTGCAGAAGCTGAGGCGGCCGTCGTGACGGCCGGTGCCCGCCCAAATCCAAGTTTAGGTATCGCACCAGGCATACCGAGTCCCTATTTGTTGACGCTGGATTTCGCCGTGCCCATCGAAACGGCGGGTAAGCGGCGGTACCGCGCCCAATTTGCTCGGAGTCTCAATCAGGCTGCCCAATTCGACCTGGCTGACACTGCCTGGAAGCTACGCAGCGGCGTACGCGCGGCATTAGTTGATTACCTGCTTGCATTTCGAAATTTGGATCTCCTGCATTCGGACGAACAGATTCGGGGCGACCAAGTCCGTCTGCTGGAGCAGCGGTTTGCCGTTGGCGAAATACCGAGGCCCGATCTCGACCTCGCGCGAATACAGCTGTCGCAAACGCACTTGGCAATCAGCGCAGCAGAAGGGCAGGTTGGCCAAGCCAAAGCAGCCCTGGCGGCAGCAGTCGGGATTTCAGTGGCCGCGCTTCAGGATGTAGAGCTTTCCTGGACTAGCCTGGAATCCCCGCCAAGTGTGCAGTCTATATCACCGCAACAACTCCAGGGGGATGCGGTTCTGAATCGCCTAGATGTTCGTCGCTCCCTCGCACAATACGGCGCTGCAGAAGCCGACTTGCAACTGGAAATCGCCAAGCAATATCCCGATCTTGTAATCGGACCGGGTTACACGTACGAAGAGAAGAACAACTTCTTCACGATTGGAATCTCGACCACGCTTCCCGTCTTCAACCGAAACCAAGGCCCCATTGCTGAGGCCGAGGCGCGGCGGAAGGGAGCTGCGGCTGCTTTTCTGGAGAAACAGGCACAAGTCATTGCAGAAAGTGAGCAGGCTTTGGCTCTTTACACCGCAGCACTGAAGGAGTTCACCGAAGCGGACGCATCCCTCCGCAACCTGCAGGACGAACAGGAGCAGATAGTGCGACGGGCAGTTAGCGTTGGCGAAGAGGATCGCCTTGCGCTCAACGGCGTGCGAATAGAAAGCTCCGTCGTGGCACGCGCACGGCTGGACGCGCTCCATCGCGCACTGAGCGCTCTTGGCTCACTGGAAGACTCCGTCCAACGGCCCCTCGATCCTGGCGACCTTGCCCCTATCTCGTCGAATCCGCCGTCGCCCCCCAACTTTTCTTCACCGGACTCGCCTCTCAAGGAGCCAAGACCATGAATCGCAATGCGCAATCACAATCTACCGGATCGCTCGCCATTCTAATCGCCGCTCTGGTCGTACTAGCGTGCCTGGGAGGTTGCCAAAATCGCTTCGATAAAGACGATGAAGAGAAGCCCGCGCGCGGGACGTCTCCCGCTACATCGCCTCCAGCGAAGATCTCGTTTGAGAACGGGCAAGCGATTCTTACGCTCGATCAGCAAACACAAAGCCGGATGGGAATCGAATTTGCCACACTGACCGCAGCCGTCACCCGCCCGCAAGTCGCTGTGCCCGCCGTCGTGTTGTCTGTCCAGGAGCTCGCGACCTTTAGGAACGGTTACATCGCGACACAGTCTCAGATCGAAAAAAGCCGCGTCGATACCGATGTCGCCCGGAAGGAGTATTCCCGCTTGAAAATACTGTTCGACAACAACCAGAACATCTCCGAGAAAGCCTTGCAGTCCGCCGAAGGTACTCTCCGCTCCCTGGAAGTGGACGGGCGCACGGCAGAGCAACAGTCGAATTTGCAGACCTCCATCGCACAGCAGCAATGGGGAAATGTGGTGGCTAAGTGGGCGATTGATGGATCGCCAGAACTTGAGCGCGTTCTCGGAAGCCGCGAGATCCTTTTGCAAGTAACTCTCCCATTCGAGCAGAGCTATAACGCGCCCGAAACCATTTCCGTGGAGGTACCGGGCCGCACTCGCGGCGAGGCGACTCTGATCTCACCGTTCCCACGAGTTGACCCGCGAATTCAGGGCAGGAGTTTCCTCTACGCAGCGCGTGGACGACAGGACTTCACGCCGGGGGTAAACCTGCTCGCGCACTTCCCGGTTGGGAATCCAATGCCTGGCGTAACTATACCCGCATCTGCGGTTGTCTGGTCCGAGGGGAAGGCCTGGAGCTACCTGCAAACGGCTCCCAATCAGTTTTCTCGTCGCGAGCTAGCAACGGATGTTCCCGTCAATGATGGTTACTTTGTCAGTGCGGGATTCTCTGCGGGAAGCAAAGTAGTCAGACGCGGAGCACAGTCGCTGTTCTCGGAAGAGTCATTGTTGCAGGGTTACGGCGGGGGCACGAGCGATGAAAATTGATATGAGGGACCTCGAATGCTGAATGCCGTTGTCAGCTTTTCAATCCGTTTCCGTGGAATCGTTATCGCGCTAGCGTGCGCGTTGCTGGGATATGGAATCTTTTCGCTTATTCGATCTCCCTTTGACGTGTTTCCTGATTTCGCTCCTCCTCAGGTCTCGGTGCAGACTGAGGCTCCTGGTCTATCCCCCGAGCAAGTAGAGGTTCTCGTCACGCAGCCCGTTGAGAACGCCATCAATGGCGTTCCTGGGATCGACTCGCTGCATTCAAGATCAATTCAGGGCCTTTCCGACACTACGGTCGTTTTCTGTTCTGGTACCGATATTTACCGCGACCGCCAATTCGTTGCCGAGCGCCTGTCCACCGTGGCAAGTGGGCTCCCTACTGGCGTAAAACCGCCACTCATGACTCCCCTCACTTCGTCCACCGCCTGGGTGATGGAAGTGGATTTCACCTCGGATTCGCAATCCCTGATGACCGTACGAGCCATAGCCGACTGGACGATCAAGCCGCGACTCCTGGCTGTTTCCGGCGTTGCCGGAGTTGAGATTATCGGAGGAGAGGTTCGGCAGCTCCAATTCCAATTCGATCCTCAACGCCTTATACAGTATGGCGTCAGCGTGGAGGATGTCATCGCCGCGGCGCGACAGGCCACCGGAGTTCGCGGCGGCGGTTTCGTCGATACTCCTAACCAGCGAATCGTGCTGCAAACGGAAGGTCAGTCCGTTACACCGGCGCAACTTGCCCGGACGGTCCTCGTCCATCACAACGGCACAAATGTCACTCTCGGTGATGTCGCTCGCGTTCAAGATGCCCCGGCACCCCAGATCGGGGCAGCCTCGGTGAGAGGGAAACGAGGTGTGAGCCTGATCGTCGATGCCGCCTACGGTGCCAACACGCTTGAAGTGACGCAGGGCATTGACCGAGCGCTAGCCGATCTGCGTGCCAGCCTCGAAGCGCAGGGCATCACCATTTATCCGGACGTACTGCGAGCGGCAGATTTCATCGAAGTCGCTCTGCACAATGTTCGCGACTCCCTGTATATCGGAGCAATATTGGTGGTTGTCGTTCTGTTCTTATTCCTCTTCAATCTCCGCACGGCTGCAATCTCCTGCACTGCAATTCCTCTTTCCTTACTAGCAGCGGTGATTGCGCTCGAAAAGATGGGCCTGAGTTTGAATACGCTGACGCTCGGAGGCCTTTCCATTGCGCTCGGCGAAGTGGTGGACGACGCGGTAATCGACGTTGAGAACATCTACCGCCGTCTGCGTGAGAATCGTGCATCGTCAAATCCTCGCTCTTTGTTCCAGGTCGTGTTCGATGCATCCATCGAAGTGCGGAGTGCGGTCGTCTACGCTACCTTCGCAGTGATTTTGGTGTTCTTCCCGGTTCTGAATATGTCCGGGCTTGCTGGAAGTCTTTTTGGGCCGCTTGGCATCGCGTACATCTGGGCAATCCTGGCCTCTCTTGTGGTGGCCCTCACCGTCACGCCTGCTCTTAGCCTTCTTATGTTGGGAGGACGCGATCTTCCCCCACAGGAACCGCCCATTGTCCATTGGTTGAAGCAGGGGTATCGGGTGATTCTGCTTCAAGTGGAGAAGGCACCGCTCCTGTTGACCTCAGTCGTGGTTCTCTTGATTGTCTTGGGGGTGGGAGCCTTATTTTTCTTGACCAGTTCGTTTTTGCCAGAATTGCGGGAGGGCAACATCACGGTACATATGACAGCGGTGCCCGGCACCTCCCTCGAAGAGTCCTTACGACTGGGCGACCGCCTCATGCAGGCCTTGGTGCAAATTCCGTCAGTGCGATCAGTGGCGCAGCGGGCAGGAAGGGCCGAACTGGGCACCGATACCAACGGGACTCACCAGAGCGAGATCGATATAAATATGCAGGCGTCCAACGGAGCGCAAGTAAAGGTGACACAGGACGGCATTCGGCGCGTGCTCGCTCAAATCCCAGGAGCAGTTCTCACATCCAATAGCTTCTTGACCGAACGAATCAACGAGACATTGTCCGGCTACGGAGCCGCAGTCGTTGTCAACATTTTCGGAAACAATCTCGATGAACTGGACCGGGAAGCGGCCCAGATTGCCCGAGTTCTCGCCAGTGTTCCTGGTGGAAGCGAAGTGCAGGTTCAATCTCCGCCTGGCATGCCCGAGATTTTAGTACGAGTCCGCAAAGATGACCTCGCCCGTTGGGGACTTGATCCACTCACAGTTCTGGATGTCGTCCGAACTGCTTATGGTACGGAGGTTGTTGGCCAGACTTACGAGGGCAACCGAGTGTTTGATGTTTCCGTGGTGCTCGCATCAAGCAGTCGGCCACAAGTGACAGAAATAGGCGCGCTTCCCCTTCGGAGTCCGGATGGAAATTTCGTTACCCTCAGTCAGCTTGCCGATATTCAAGAGTCCTCCGATCGTTACGTCGTTTTGCACCAAGGCGCGCGCCGCGTGCAAACGATCACCTGTAACGTCCGGGGACGCGCCGTGGATTCCTTTGTGCAAGAAGCACAGAAACGCATTTCGGGGATTACGCTCCCTGCTAGTACGTATGTCGAATTTTCCGGAACGGCTGCCGCGCAGGCCCAGTCCCGCCGTGACCTGCTGCTGAATTCATCGCTGGCGGGGCTTGGGATCATCTTGCTCTTATCCGTGGTCATGGGTAACCATCGCAATCTGTTGCTCGTCCTCTTAAATTTGCCCTTTGCGCTGGTCGGAGGAGTGCTCGCTGCATTGGTCACGGGAGGCAATCTTTCGCTTGGATCTCTCGTCGGCTTTGTGACATTGTTCGGAATCACGCTGCGCAATTCCATCATGCTGATTTCCCATTACGAACACTTAGTTGAAATGGAGGGCATGAGCTGGGGATTGGATACTGCTCTCCGTGGTGCTTCCGAACGCCTCGCACCCATTTTGATGACTGCCTTGGTGACTTGCCTAGGCCTATTACCCTTAGCCGTCGGCAGCGGCGACCCAGGCCGCGAAATCGAAGGCCCAATGGCCACGGTGATTCTTGGAGGACTCGTGACCTCGACCCTATTAAATCTGCTTGTGTTGCCCACGCTCGCGCTGCGCTACGGCAGATTTGAGCGTACGCACACATCTCGAACCGGAGAAATACTATGAAACGAATCGCATGTACTGCATTTGCTGTTCTGACCCTTTGGGTCTTTCCAATGCGGCTCGCAGCAGCCGGTACGGATGCTCGGAAGATAGACGGCCCTCATTCCACAATGACAGTGCGTGTTTCTAAGACCGGCTTTTTTTCCGCCTTTGCCCACAATCATGAGATAGAAGCGCCGATTGAAGTTGGGGAAGTAGAAGAGTCTGAGAACCCCTCCGTCGAGTTGCGCGTCGATGCACGGAAGATGCGTGTTCTCGATCCTGAAGCTTCCCAGGACACACGCGCACAGATTCAAAAAACGATGCAGGGTCCCGAGGTTCTCGATGCTGAACGCTTTCAGGAGGTCCGTTTTCAGTCCACTACAGTGGAGGCTAAGGGAGCAGACCACTGGGTCGTGCACGGGAAGCTGGATTTGCACGGACAGACTCATCCGGTCACGGTTGACGTGCCTCTAAATGATGGATTCTATCGGGGATCGACGACTTTTAAGCAGACCGGGTTTGGGATCACACCGGTGAGCGTCGCAGGGGGGACGGTCAAGGTGAAGGATGAAATCAAAGTAGAGTTCCAGATTGCCCTTGTGAAGTGATCGACGCGGCAACAACTTCCTGCGGCCAAGGCAGGCGCGCTACCAAAAACTACTCTCCTGTTTTCAATGTTACTGCTGAAACAAAACAACTTAGTCGTGATCTTAGCATGTGGCTGGCTGTGCGCAACTGTGCCCATCTGTCTGTAGGGTGGGCACAAAAGTTGGCACAATCGAGATGGCACGCTGGCCCTGTTTCGCCATACCGGCACAAGCTCTAGTTGTCACACTCGCTGAATTTGAACCAACAATCTTTGGGTAGTGGGCGCGTTTGAATACACACGCCCCGTTGATTCCGTGCAATTTGGCTCGCGTTTCGGCGGCTGCGGCTTTCTGTCGCTTGGGCCAACTGCGTTGAGGCGAATTTCACTAAGCCGAGTACATAGCTACGAACCAGCTAAGCAAAAACTATAAGCCTTTTCTCTGGCGTCGCTTACGGGCAAAACTATTCGTTACTGGCCTTCTGAATTGTACCGAGAATGTACCGAAATATCTTACGTCCGACACCGATACGGACGGTAGCAGTGTGTGCTGCGCGAGTACGGCTCCGAGAATGCGAATACGACTCTTCACGGCTGGATGCGAAACATATCAAACGGCGCTCTCTCAGCCAAAGGAATTCTCAGCGCGGTAGTGACTCATTTTCAGGGTCAGATTGCCGCAACGGGCACCTTCGATCTGCGTACGATCAGAATACGCAACAATCTCCGGGCTTAGGTTTTAGCATGACCCCACAGCCCAGACCTTGATAGAAAAAGACGCAGCGGTCGGTTGGCATCGTCTCGCTTGAAGCGCGCCCGCAGGCTGGACAAGTAATTGTTGCCATTAGCGTTTCCATGCTCAATCTAGCAGATTTGCGATTTCCTCAATACTCATGGCTACTAGGTCACGTTCACGGGCCATAGCGGCATGCGCTGCAGTTCCTGGTGATCCCGTGGACCCTCCAATATCGTTGGCGAGGGATTAAGGCATTCAACGCGACCCTCAATCGCAACACAATTTCGATGACTGGAAGGCTTTCCACCCTTCTCGTAAAATAAGTGGAGTAAGAGCCAACGCGGCGAGTGGATCGGCCCACGATTTACCCCAGATGGCGTTCACGGCCAATCCCGCAAGAGCAATCCAAGCCATATAAGCGCAGAGTGCAGATTCGGCTGCGTCGGCTTTCAGGGCGTCACTCGAAGTAATGGCTGCCAAGTGTCGTTTCCGAGCGGCGAGCCAGGGCATTCCAACTGCGGCGGCCAGCAGGATTCCGATTCCTACGAAACTCCGCTGCGCCTCGCGATATCCAAGGAAGTTCAAGACGGAAGTCAGTGCCACTAGTCCCCCGAGGATAAAAAGCAAGGCTCCTGCAATCCGAGCCGCCCGCGCTTCCTTGAGGTCAAACCGAAAACGCCAGAACACGACCGCTGCCGAAAGCAGTTCAACCAAGCTGTCCCCGCCGAAAGCGAATAGAGCGGGACTGTGGGAATTCCAAGCTGCAGCGAGTGACACAACGGCCTCCACGGTCATCCAGGCAATGGTAAGAACCTGGAGTCTTAGAACGCGCCGAGAGATTTCTGACAGTTCATCAGATGATGCGGCATTCGTCATGGCTTGTTATCGCTGATTGAGTCAATCGCTGCGCTGCGGTTGGACTCCGGTTGCCCAACCGCAGGCGCAACGACCACTCTCACGGACTACATCATTTCAACTGTGGAGACATCACTGGTACATTCCGCCCGTGGCTTTAACCGTGAGCTTCTTGGTCACGATTGGCTTTCCGTTCTGTTGTGCTGTGACGGTGACTTCCCACATGCCAGCAGAACCGAGGTCGCCTTTGCCTTCGTATACCCCGTCACTCTTATCTGCGCCCTTAATCACAGTTTTCATCTCGGGCATGTTCATTGACGGCATGGGAGCCATGAAGAAGGTAACCGTGACTTCCGCCCCAGAGATCGGTTTGCCTTCAGGATCTGTCAACTTGATTCGCACGGTGTTGCTACCCTTTTGGGCTGGCGAGGGGGTTGTGGTCAACTCGATGTTGGCTTTTGCCGGTGTTCCCGAGGGCTTATCCTGCGCCCTCGCCAACGAAGGGTGAACACTGATTACGGTTGTTGCCAGTAGGAGCGAAATTGGTATAACCGACAGTGCCGACAAGACCCGTTCTGCAGTTCTTGACTTCATCATGGTTCTCCTTTTTTGATTGGGAACAGCTAGCTAAATTCGGATCCTTCATCTCCTGGTTCCAACAGGCTAGGGAGACTGCTTCATGTCCGCACCCTCTTGGTGATCATGTGGACGCCGCTGATCGGCGCTGCGGCTGCCCATACCGCAGCCGCCCGACATCATGCCTCCACAACCACGGACCATGCTGATGACGAACAACGCGATGCCCATAATCGCGAGTATATTTTGCAAATTCATATCTACCTCCAAGGCACTGAAATTAGGGAGAGGAGCACGATGCCTATTGTCAGCTCGAATCTTTCGGTCGTGCCCCTCTCATTGCAGGCATTTGCCTGCTTACGAAGCTAGCCCTGTTTCTTTACCGATGATACGGAATCGACCAAGACAGTGTTTCCATCGACGTGTCCCGTGATTGTGGCGCGCCCTCCGCCAAATTTGTCGAGTTCGTTTCTGTGCCCATTCAGTACGTACACCGCATCTCTTGTCACCATCACATAGTCTCGACCTTCCATGTGCGTGCACAGGTGGGTGCAGGAAAGCAGGGTGACGGCCTTGCGGTCGAGAGTTTGCCCCTTGCATTTGGAATCGCCGACGGTCCCGGTCAGAGTCTGTTCCGCCCCGGACGTCTGAGCAGGAAGCGAAAGTTTGGAAGACTGGGCCCAGGCCGGACCAAGGGCGGCGGTCAACGCAAGTACTGCTGCAATGCTTGGCTTTGCGATAGATTTGTTGTTCATGTTCTTTCTCCTTTGTTTTTGAAGAATCCAGATACTTGAGATTTACGAAATCGCCCTTCCGCAGTCGCTGGTGCAACTCATCATGCTGGCTCGCCCGTGCCTGCTCTGTGCAATGCAGGTGCGGACTTCAAATCACTCATCAAACTCTGGTTGTGCTGCTGCCAGCGAAAAACAAGTATTTGACAAGGGCGGCGCTTGCCAATGCCAGTGCGCCATAAGTCAAGAGCCCGCCTGCCATCATGTGCCACCCGCTTGAAACGCAGTTCAACATGTGTTCCTCCTTCTGCTACTGTTGCCGAGGAGCGATTGGTTCCAAAAGCGTGTTCCAATCGGCCTCTACTAGTGAATTCGTGAGAAGGCCGGGATTGGTTACATGACCGGACAGGATTCCATGAAACACTTGGGTGTAACGAAAAGACGAGGTTTCGCGAACTAATGGATGTGCGGTCAACCGAGCCCGAACTCCGAGCCCTGATGATGGCGGGCCTTGATGGCGACGCGGCTGCGCACAAGACTCTATTGGAGAGGCTGAGCAGCCAGTTGCGTGCCTACTTCAAAGGACGGCTTGGGCGCTTCAACCGAGGGCCGGTGGAGGCGGAGGATCTCGTGCAGGAAGCATTGATTGCAATCCACACGCGCCGCCACACGTATGACCCGTCGCAGCTCTTCACTCCTTGGGTATACGGCATTGCGCGTTACAAGTTTGTGGATTACCTGCGCCGGACTAAGGCTTCGGTAAATGATCTGCCAATCGAGGACGCCGGAGAGGTAACCGCTCAGGACGACCGCGCACACGTCGAGAGCTCATTGGATTTGGAGAAGCTAATGATGGGATTGTCACCCAGAGTGAGACAGGTCATCCAGTACGTAAAGCTCGATGGGTTAAGCGTAAGCGAAGCAGCGGCGCGATGTGGAATGTCGGAGTCGAACGTAAAGGTATCTGTGCATCGCGGCCTAAAAGCTCTGGCGCTCCAAATCGCTAAGGAAGGAGCCGATCATGAAGACTGATCAGCTGATCGATATGCTCAGCACGAATGTTGAGCCCGTCAAACACGGGCAGCTTGGGAAGGCGTTGGCGTGGGCGCTTGTCATCGGCGGAGCCGCCTCCTTCTGTGTGATGCTTGCAACCGTCGGTCTGCGGACCGAACCTGCCGGCGTGTCCCACTTGGGTTTCCTGGCGTTAAGGGTCTTGTTCATGCTGAGCTTAGTTGGTGTGGGAACGGCCTTGCTTATCAAATTGATTCGTCCCGGCCAAGATGGGCGGAAGCTTTTCACATTTATCTTTCTTCCGTTTCTCGCTGCTGGGTTTGCTGGCATTGTCGCGCTGGCACTTGAACCCTCGGCGGCTTGGCACCCGATGATTCTAGGAACACAGTGGGTGACCTGCCTGTATTGCATACCGCTCTTTGCCATCGCCCCCTTCGCCTTGTTGATCTGGGCATTACGCAAAGGAGCGCCCACCAATTTGCAGCGCACCGGAGCGATCGCGGGACTTGTCGCTGGCGCGTTGGGAGCAACTGCCTACGCGTTTCACTGCTCCGATGATTCTCTGCCGTTCATCGCGATCTGGTACGGGGCGATGGTTCTGCTTTGTGCCTGGATTGGCGCGAGGCTCGGGCCGCGGCTGCTGCGCTGGTAATTCGCTCCTCCCGCCCCCCGATCGGGTATCTTTGCGTGGATGACATGAGGCATAACGATCATACACAGGCGTCCGACCCACACGGCGGGCACAAAATGCCAGACATGCACGGGAGCCACGACCGGCACGCTGGGCACTCCGTTGCCATGTTTCGCGACAAATTTTGGCTGAGCTTTCCCCTCACAATTCCCGTCGTATTT